>Ga0116176_10002384_pt1 | contig 14283 bp, 9 predicted proteins | sample AD_STIC08_MetaG_FD_89803 | JGI IMG/M metagenome (GOLD analysis project Ga0116176, IMG submission 89803) | Active sludge microbial communities of municipal wastewater-treating anaerobic digesters from USA - AD_STIC08_MetaG | ecosystem: Engineered > Bioreactor > Anaerobic > Digestate | place: USA...
CTGCGCAATTCTCGCTTCGTAAATGGCCATGTTGTTGTGCTTGAATCTGATTCCTGCTTCTTTCTGCTCTTCAATCTGGCATTTGAACTGCTCAAACAGAGCATCCGAGACGAGATGCTGGATAGTGTCGATTTTCTGATCATACCAGGCGCCCTGAACCTTCCAGAATACCTTCTCGATGCGCTTGACGAAGGAATCTGACGCGAAATTGGCGTCGCGTTTCTTTATGCCGGTCAGTGCCTGCGACATTTTGCCGGCATTCTGCAATTGCAGCAGCTTCATGTCGGCAACACCGGTGCCGGTCATATTGCGCCGCGGTGATGTGCCGGTGAAATCCTGCCAGGCTTCCTGCAGTCGCAGCGGAAAAGCCTCGACTTCGGGCCGGATTGTTTCCCACCAGTCGAGTTTGTCGTCTTTGCGTGCTTTCATTGCCTGTTTCTGTTTGTGACTGAGATTGAGGCCCATATTGGCGCTTTCGTGTGAGAATCTTGTCTGCACGCTGCCGGTCAGGCGAATTGCCAGGATCTGGCAGGTTGGCGCCAGAAGAATGAGAATTGCCGGCCGACCGAGGGCTTTCCAGCTCATCGCGATCAGGGCCGCTCCGATCAGGGTCAGTTGCCAGAACTCGATCTGGCGCTTCTGCCAGAGCATCGCGGGCCAGAAGAAGAGAAACATGACGATCGGCGCTTCAATTGGCGCCACGAACAGATAAAAAAAGCAGAACAGCAGCGAACTGGCGTAAACGACCGCTAGTGCCGCCGTGAATGCTTCGAGACGCAGCAGCATGCCGATAATGACAATTGTACCGATAAGATAGAAGGTGTCGGCGCTGCCGATGTCGTTTTCAGGGATTCCCTGAACCTGCCAGGCGAGAAGCCCGGCCAGCAGCACCATCGCCCCCACCATCGTCAGAAACCGCTCTTTGGTAATCTGCATTTTTTGTTGTTCCTGTAATCATTCTAATGACTTACACCTGATATCTCAACAATTAGTGCATGCCTTTGATCTCGTTCTGAAAAGGTTTTTAAAAAATACGAAATATAGCTGGCGCTTTAATTGCTTTTATGATATCCTAGTATGTACCCTTTGCGTATGCCCGTGGGGTTGGGCGAAAATGCACAGGGTTTTCTGCCGGTCATGGTGGCCGGTTTCCGCGCCGATTTATGCGGCCTGTGCGTGAAAATACCAGTATCGTTCAGCTGGGGCATCTGCACCGATTCAAACAGACGATGTCTGTCTCTGTGGAGCTTACTGCTTTACACAGCGGCTTTTGCGTCTGCAAAACTATCAGTAGCAGAGATCGGTTTATTCGCTGATTGGTTTTTTCGGCTCTATCAATGCAAAGGAACACACTTTAAATGTCTAACGAATTAGAACTCAACAACAACGGTTTTGCCAATTTAGGCCTTTCTGAGCAGATTCTCAAAGCTCTTACCGATTCTGGTTACGAAAACCCGACGCCGATTCAGGCAGCCATGATTCCGGTTCTGATGACCGGCAGCGATGTCGTCGGCCAGGCCCAGACCGGTACCGGCAAAACCGCTGCTTTCGCACTTCCCGTGCTCGAACAGATCGAAGTCGACCGCCACGAGCCCCAGGCTCTCATTCTGGCACCGACCCGTGAACTGGCTCTGCAGGTCTGCGAATCGTTCAAAAAATATTCTTCGCACCTCAAAGGTCTGAAGACTCTTGCCGTTTACGGTGGCCAGGAATACGGCGGCCAGCTGCGCTCTCTCAGCCGTGGCGTGCACATTGTTGTCGGCACCCCGGGCCGTGTCATGGACCACATTGAACGCGGCACCCTCAATCTCGATGCCGTACGCATTCTCGTGCTCGACGAAGCCGATGAAATGCTGCGCATGGGTTTCAAAGAAGACGTTGAATGGATTCTCGAACGGGCCCCTCAGGATCGGCAGATCGCCCTGTTTTCGGCCACCATGCCGCCTGATATCCGTGCCATTTCGCGCCGCTTTCTCAATAAGCCCGAAGAAATAACGATCAGAGAAAAAACCGCGACTGTCGAATCAACCCGCCAGCGTTTCTGGCAGGTTACCGGTATTAACAAACTCGACGCCCTGTCACGTATTCTCGAAGCCGAACCCTATGATGCAATTCTGATCTTCGTTAAAACCAAGATCGATACTATCGAAGTTGCTGAACAGCTTGTCGGTCGCGGTTTTGCCGCCGCCGCGCTGAACGGTGATATTCCGCAGAATCAGCGTGAACGCATTATCGAGCAGCTCAAGGGTGGCAAACTCAACATTATCGTCGCTACCGACGTGGCCGCCCGCGGCCTCGATGTCGACCGCATCAGCCATGTTATCAACTATGATGCGCCGCATGACCCCGAAACTTACGTGCATCGCATTGGTCGCACCGGCCGCGCCGGTCGCAGTGGCGAAGCCATCATTTTCATTTCACCCCGTCAGCGCCGCCTGCTGGAGATTATCGAAAGAGCTACCCGTCAGACCATCGCGCCGATGAAGCTGCCGACCGCTGATTTCATCAATCAGAAGCGCATGGAAGCCTTCAAAAACAGAATCAAAGAAGCGATGAGCAGCCCCGACCTGCAGCTGTTCAAAGATCTCGTCCAGCAGTTCTGCACTGAAAACCAGGCTGACCCGATAGAAATCGCCGCTGCCACCGCCCGCATGTATCAGGGTGACAAACCTCTGCTGCTGCAGGTTAAGCCCGAGCATCACCGCACTGAGAATACATCGATGCGTGAATTTGTTCCCGAAACCTTTGGTCGCAAAGCACCGGCCAGCCGTGGTCGTGGCGCCCGCCGCGATGACGAGTCCCAGGAAGAAGGCATGGAAAGATATCGCATTGAAGTCGGCAAAATGCACGGCGTTCAGCCCGGTCACATTGTCGGCGCCATTTCAGGCGAAACCGGCATGGCCAGCAAATATATTGGCCGCATCAGACTCTACGACGAATTCAGCACTGTCGATCTGCCCCTTGGTATGCCCGAAGAAATGATCCGCAAACTGAAAACCGCCTGGATCTGCAAACGCCAGCTTGAAATTTCTCTCGATAACGGTCAGCGCGAAACTACCGCTGTCAGCGAAGAACAGACCCCGCGCCGTGGGACTCGCCCGGCCCCGTTCCCGAGCCGCCAGCTGCTTGCCGAAAACCGCCGCCAGTCAGAAGGTTCTGAACACTCAGAACGCCCGACTCGCGCCCGCCGTTCCGAAAAACTCGAACGCGAAGCCGCTGAAGAACGCCATGATCGCCCGCGCCGCAGTGAAAAGCCGGCCCGCGAAGCTGGCGAAGAGCGCCGTGACCGCCCGGCCCGCAGCGACAACAACGAAAAAACCGATAAAACCCGCAAATTTCGTGGTACCGGCAAAGCCGGTCAGAGTGACCGTTTCGCAAAACCCGCGAATACTGAAAAGTCAGTAAAAGAGCGCAAGGCCGCCTGGCCGGTTCCGGCCAAAAAAGGTGGCCAGTCGGCGCCAAAACGCCAGCAGCGCGAAAGAACCTTCAGCAACGGCCGCTGAACCAGTTAAAAGAAACAGCTGAAAACAGCCCCATCCGGGGCTGTTTTTTTTCGTCATCCCAGCGGCGCCAGCTGGTGATTTTTGAACTCATATGTGACGACCACTGTCAGCCGCCACGGCGCTGAAATGGTGACAGCGATACACATGCCGAAACAGGATTGTTGCAAAGAAGAAACTGTTTGCCAGTGCTTTGCTGAAGCCGGTGAACGAAAAAAGTTTGTAAATTGGGGCGTTAGCAGTATAATCGCGCTTGTGATTTCTGGATTTTCTATTTAAGGAGATTCGTAACAATGAGAAAACTTTTTGGTCTTGCCCTCGCAGTATTCATGGTTCTCGGTTTTGGTATCAGCCTGCGCGCTGAAGAAGCTCCGGCTCCTGCCGCCGCTCCCGTAGTCGATGCAACTCAGCCGACACCGGCCGTTGTCGAAGAAGTTGCCAAACCAGCTGAAGGCGAAAAGAAGGCCCTCGAAGCCATCGAAACCTCTGGTGTTATCGAAGTGGCCGAACCCGGCGAAGGCGAAAAACATAAAAAAGTCACCCTTAAAGTTGGCGAAACCGTCTACAGACTGATCCCCAGCAAAGACAGCAAAGATCTGTTCAAGAAACTCGAAGAAATGGCCGGCAAAACCGTGAAGGTTAAAGGCGAACTGCTTCCCGCAAATCCGCCGAAATACCCCCTTGCCGCCATCAAAGTCGCCGAATTTTCTGAATAATCAGTAACCCACGATCTTTCCAGGAGCCGCCTCGATTGTACGGGGCGGCTCTTTCATTCCCCGGCCACAGAAAACAATAGATAGCCACGGATAAACACGGATGAACACGGATGAATGCAGATGAATGTAGATGAATGCTTTGCTTTTATTTTCAGTTATCAATAATGGGCCTGGCTCACTTCCACAATATGAATCAGTGCTTGTCTTAAGCGGTTTCGAGACATGCTTCCCCCCTCCGGGGATAATGCCGGGATGACATTCAAAACATTGATTTTACACGTTCAATGCTGACAAACCGGTAGTTAATAATCTGAGTATTTTAGTATCCCAGTGTCACAAGATCTCGTCGTCAGGGTATTGCCGCATGCGGGTTTGATTCTTATAATTAAAAAATATGCTCAATCATTCAACCCAACTGAAAACAGCGGTTAAACCTTTTCTGGCAGTGCTTCTGGCGCTATGCTGCAGTGGTGCCGGTCTTTTCGCGCAAATTTCGCCGGAAGTGGCCGTAACCCCCGGTCATGCAATAGACACCGCAGTAACGACTGAAATTGCTGCTGCCGGTTACGAAGACTCTGAACAGAATCAGGCCAGGCCGGTCAGGCTTATATCGGGTTCGTCGCGTTTCAGGGCCAAAGCCCGTGAGCTGGCTGAAAAGTTCAGTCGCGAAACCCGTGATGAAGCTCTGCGTCGTCTGCACGGCGACATCAGCTTTGCTGACCGTCCGGCGCCCGAAATCGGCCAGGAAGAAACTTTTCAGGTCGACAAGACCGGCGGCGACAAAAAGAAGCCGGTAAAGGCCTTGTTGAAGGTAATTGGCCGGCATTGCTACGTTTATCTTGAAAAGGGTCGGCGTATCGATGAGGCGAAACTGAAAAAAGTCGCGCAAATGTTTGACCAGCGCATATACCCGCAGACGACCGCAACTTTCGGCTCAGAATGGAAACCCGGTATCGACGGCGACCCGCGTATCACTCTTCTGCTCCTTGGTGGCATGCAGGGCTGCGACGGCTTTTTCTACCCCGGTGATGAATACACCGCCGAAAAAGAACCCGGCAGCAACGAGCGCGAAATGCTTTACCTTTCGATAGACCGCATGGGCGACCTCAATGACTTCATGGGGCACCTGGTAGCGCATGAACTGCAGCACATGATTCACTGGCACAATGATGCGAACGAGATGTTCTGGGTCGATGAGGCGATGGCCGAATACGCCGCAACGCTTTTTGAGCGCATGCCCTGGACCGCCGAAGAATTTTTTGCCGCCTCGGACCGCAACCTTCTCGACTGGGAAGACACCCGCGGTGCCGAGAATTACGGCCATGTTTTTCTGTTCATCGACTTTCTACTCAGTCGCCCGGCTTTGAGCGACACCGCCCGCGTGAAGCTCGTGCGCGAAATCGTTAAAGGCAAGTCCGCCGGCGTCAAAGGCGTTGTCGAGGCCATGGCGAAAGTTTCGGGCAAATTGCTTTTCGATGAAATTTTCCGCGATTTTTCTGCGGCAACCTTCATTCACAACGCTTTCAAGGGCGAGCACCCTTATAAGTTCAGCCCCTTCGTTACCCGTAACCTGCTCAAATACAAGCAGCCGGCCGTTGCGCCGCGCCGCATCTTTAAAACCGCTTCTGGCACCGGCAAGGGTAAGGTCAGCATGTGGGCCGCCGCCGGTTATGAATTTTCTCTGCAGAAGCAGCCGGCAAAATTGCAGCTGAAGTTTTCCGGGGTCACCGCCAAAAATGCAAAAGGGAACAATATTTTCTGGCTTGGTCTGGCCCTGACCGATTCTGCCGGTCGTCAGGCACCGCAACTGCTGTGGCTGAAAACCGCCGGTAACCGCCTTGAAAAAACCGTAAACCTGCCGCCCGAAAAGAAATTTGACCGCCTGCTGCTGATCGTCTGCAATCAGGGTCTGATGCGCTACCGCGACGGCGATGGCCGCCTGCCGAAAGTTGATTTCGAGTTTTCGCTCAACGAAGAGCAGACCCGCTTCGATTCGCTGCACGAAAAACCCTGATGCCCCGAAAAACTGGTTCTCAATAGAGAACGATGCCGCTGATGCCGGCCACTATTATCAGCTTGATCGGGTCGATTTTGAACAGGGTGGCAATGAAAACCGCCACGAAAATTACGATACTTTTGTAGTCGATAAAGTTGTGTGAATTCATCAAAGTCAGTGCCGCTGCGGTTATCAGGCCGATAATTGCGGGCTTGAGGCCGGCGAAGATCATTTCCATGTAGTGATTTTCGCGGAATCTCAGATAGAACTTCGAAATCAACAGCATGATCACCAGCGGCGGCAGACAGACCGCAAAGGTTGCAACGGCGGCGCCCCAGACGCTGCCCGAGACGGTATAACCCACATAAGTTGCGCTGTTGATCGCGATTGGCCCCGGCGTCATCTGCGAGATGGCGACGATATCGGTAAAATCTGCCATGCTCAGCCATTTATGAGGTTCGCTGACCACTTCGTGCTGAATCAGCGGCAGCATGGCGTAGCCACCGCCGAACCCGAACAGGCCGATCTTGAAGAAAACAATGAAAAGGTCCAGGTAGATCTGCATGTTCAGGCTCCCTGTTGTCGGCGCTTCTGCCAGATTCCGTAGAGCAGACTGCAGATGGCAGTGATGCCGATGAGAATTGCCGGCGAGAACCCGGCAAAGGCAACCAGCATGGCGACGGCAGCAACAAGCGTCAGGCCTTTCCAGCCGATGCCCATGGCGCGACTGAGCGAGAAGAGCGGTGCGGCGATCATTGCTACCACTGCCGGCCTGATGCCTTTGAAAAAAGCCTCGACATGCGGATTGCTGCGAAAGCCGACCAGCCAGGCGGCAATCAGCAGAATGATGAAAAATGATGGCAGGGTGGTGCCGAGCGTGGCGACAATGCTGCCTGTGACGCCGGCAACCTTGTAGCCGACGAATATCGATGAATTGACGGCGATCGGCCCGGGCGAAGACTGTGCCAGTGCCAGAAGCTCGAAAAATTCACTCTCTTCGACCCAGCCGCGTTTTTCGACGATTTCGCGCTGAATCAGCGGCACCATCGCGTAACCCCCGCCGAGGGTAAACATGCCGATCTTGAAAAAGGTCAGAAACATCTGCAGTAATATGGGCATTTTCGGTTCTTTCAGCATTAAAATCAGTGGCATTTCAGGCAATAAAAAGCATAACATCATTTCACCAATAAATCAGCCCCCTGGTGGTGATACATGGCAACCGCACTGACTGGTATTGACTTTCCGGTCGACCGCGGCTAACATGACTGACCGGTCAGTTCGGTTCGCGCATTGCTAAACCGGTTGGCTGAAAATACTGCGGAGGCGCCCCGATGCAACGAAAAAAACAGACAGACGGCTTGCGGTTCTCGAAGCTGCCACAGTCCTGTTTTCCGAAAAAAGTTTTCATGACGTCAAACTCGATGAAGTCGCTGTTGCGGCAGATGTCGGCAAGGGTACCATTTACACCTATTTTAGAAGCAAGGAAGAGCTTTTCGTTCAGTGCCTGGTGCATGATGCGCCTGTCTATGAAGATAGAGTCGAAAAGGTTATCGCTGCCGACCTGTCATTCGAAGACGGTCTGAAGCAACTTATTGCCCTGCAGGCAGAATTTGCCGAGAAAAAAGGCCCTCTTGTGAAGCAATTTATGGCACTCGGGCCGCAGCTCAAACTCAACGACATCCAGTTCAAACACCTGACCGGCCTGTTTGAAAAAGCAGTGGCCCGTCTGGCACGTTTCTTTGAAGGCTGGAGAAAAAAGGGAATTCTCACGACCAGATTTTCATGCGGGCAGATGGCGCTGATGTTTCAGGGGCTGTTCGATCTCAATGTTGCGATGTCATATTTTCAGGAGCCAGCTTTGCGGCCGGAAGATGTGCTTGCCTGTATCATGAAGGTTTTGAGCCGGGAGGCTGACAGATAATGCGCCGGTTTTCTTCACTTCTGGCCCTCTTTATTGCCGCATCGACCTTTTCTTATGCCGCTCAGCCTGAAATTCAGGCGCTCGGGCCCGATCTGAAGCCATTGCCGGCAGCATCCGCCACATTCGAGACTGGCGACTTCAAACTGGAAAACGCCATCGAGATTGCCTTGCGCGATAACCGCACGATTCACAACGCAGCTCTTGCCGTTGAAAAAGCCGACGGCCAGGTGCGCCAGGCCCGTTCGATCGCCGGTATGAAGCTCGGTGCTAACCTTACCCAGACCCGTCTTGATGAAATAACCAGCGCGAATTTCGGCGGTCAGAATGTTGCCTTAAGCAAGCTCGACAATCAGAAAATCTGGCTCGAACTTTCGCAGCCGCTTTTCCTCGGTCAGAAAGACCGCGCTGCCATCAGATCGTCACGATTTGGCCGTGATATTGCCGGTTCGGCATACACTCTGACCCGTCAGCAGATGATTCTTGCTGCCAGCATTGGTTACTATTCATGGCTGTATGCCCGCGAAGTCGAAGACGTCGGCCGCATGAATCTTGAGTTGGCGCAGGCGCACTACGACCTGGTCAAAAAGCGTTTCGGAGCCGAGCAGGCATCGAAATACGAACTGCTGCGCGCCGAAGTCAGACTTGTGCAGACGCAGAGCGCCTTTCTCAAAGACCAGAACGATGCCCAGCTCGCCCGTCTGGAACTGCTGAAAATGCTGGCGTTGCCACTCGAAACGGCGCTTGATACAAGTTGTCGCCTTGAGGCAGAAATTCTTAAGCCTGATCTTGAGTCGGATCTTGCTCAGGCCGAACAGCTGCGTGAAGACCTGAAAATAAAGCGCGATGAGAAGCGCCTCGCCAACCAGGCGGTGGTTGCCGCCCGTGGCGAAAAGCAGCCAACTGTAGCCATTTTCGGCCAGTTTGGCAGTGAAGATCCATCCTCAAAGTCCGGTTTTGGTTCACTCGAGCGTAAAAGCTACTGGCTGGCCGGAGTTTCGGTAAATCTGCCGGTTCTCGACGCGGGTTTCAGCTCCGGCAGAGTTCTCGAAGCAAAGTCTGGCCTGAAACAGAGCGAAACCGGCTATGCCGACAGCGTCGAACAGGCACAGCTCGAAATCCGAAAGGCGATTCTCAGCCTGAACACATCCGAGCAGATCGTCAATGCCCAGAAAGAAAATGTTAAGCAGGCCGAAGAAACTATGCGTCTGGCCAAGGTTCGCTACGAAAACGGCATGTTCACTCAGGTGGACCTGTTTGACGCCGAAACCGCCTGGTCGAATGCCAGGCTTATGTACATTCAGTCAGTATTTCTGCACCACCAGGCCAGACTGTCTTATCTTCTGGCCACCGGCCGTCTCGGCCGCGAGCTTATCGCCGATAGCAGCAGCGAAAGGAAAAGCAGATGAAGTTGAACCAACAGATGCACCATTCACAGACGGGCTTTAAAAAAATGTGCCGCGCCATTGTAATCTGGTCGGCGCTCTCACTGCTGCTGCCGGCTGAACTGCCGGCTCAGAATGGTGCCGGCAACGGCAATGGTATCGCTGTGCCGGTATTTGCCGACAAGGTTACCACCTGCACCATCAACCGTCGCATCGAGACCTCGGGCGACATTCTGCCGCTGCTGGGTGTTAACGTGCACCCGGAAGCCGCCGGTCGCATTACCGATATTTTTGTCGATGTCGGTTCGAAGGTTAAAAAGGGCCAGGAACTCGCCCAGATTTACAATGACGTGCAAAAAGCCCAGTTGCAGCAGGCTCAGGCTGCTGTAACCGTTTCGAAGGCCGCCATCGAAATGCAGAAAGTTATGGTTGAAACTACTCAGTCTGCTCTGGTTGCCGCAAAAGCCGGTGTCGAAGCGGCTGAGTCGCAGCTGAAAAATCTGGCTGTAACCAGAGAACGTCTCGAAAAGCTGTTTTCTGAGGGGGCAATTTCGCGACAGCAGCTTGACGATGTCGTTGCCCAGCATGATTCGGCATCAGCACGCCTGACCGCTGCGAAATCAGAAGAAAAACGTGCCGGTGACGCCATTCAGTCTGCAAAGATGACCCTCGAAATGCGCCGTGCCGAGCTGATTCAGGCAACTGCCAATCTCAACTCGGTGCAGGTGCTGCTCGACAATACTCTTGTAAGAGCCCCGTTTGACGGCGTCATTACTGCCAGACATGCTGATCCGGGCGCCATGGCCGGTCCGGCCGCGCCACTGTTCAGAATCGAGCAGATCAATCCCGCCAAAATTATCGGAACCATCATTGAAAAAGACCTTTACTTGATCGAAGCTGACAAAACTCCGGCAGTAATAAGCGTCGACGCCATAAGAGAAGAATACCGGGGCGTTGTTTCCCGCATTTACCCGGCAATAGACAGCACCAGTCGCACCGGTCGTATTGAAATTCTGCTGCAGAATCCAGATCTACACCTGCGCAGCGGTATGTTTGCCAAGATCAGCCTGTTGATCAATACCAGCGAAAACAAACCGGTAGTAGGCCGCGATGCCCTGCTTAAATACGAAAATAATTACTACGCCTATCTCATTGAGAACGGCCACGCTGTGAAGCGCCAGGTAAAAGTCGGCATCATCGACGAAGACAGAGTCGAAGTTGTCGAAGGTCTGCAACCCGGCGAACTGATCATTTCCAAAGGGCTTGAATTCATTCGCGAAGGCAGCGCCGTTAAAGTTTCTGAAGGAGACGGCAATAAATGAAACTCTCTGAATTCGGGGTTCGCTGGCCGGTAACGACCAGCATGATTTTCATCGCCATCGTCATTCTCGGGGCGTTTTCATATACCCGTGTCGGTATTGATCTGATGCCCGAAATGGATATTCCGGTCGTTTCGGTAATTACCGCCTATTCCGGCGCCGGCCCGCAGGAAATCGAGACCCGCATCACCGAGCTCATCGAAGAACGTGTTTCGACGGTTCAGAACGTCGACAAAGTGACGTCGGCTTCGATGGAAGGCATATCTCTGATCAGCGTCAAATTCGACTGGGGCACCGACCTGGCCGAAGCGACCAACGACATTCGCGAACAGATAGATCTGATTCGCAAACGACTGCCAGACAATGCCGAAGATCCGGTGATCATGAAATTCGACATGAGCATGATTCCGGTCGTCGTTCTCGGTGTTACCGCCAATGAAAGCTGGGAAAAACTCGACCGCATCGTCGATAAAAAGATCGTCGACAACCTTAAAAGACTGCCGGGCGTTGCGACCGCTCTTTCTGAAGGCGGCCTGAAGCGCATGATCAGGGTACAGCTCAATCGTGAACGCCTCAAGGCCACCGGCATTACCGGCCAGCAGATCGTTCAGGCGCTGCACCTGCACAATCTCAGCAATCCTGGTGGCCACATCAAGTCAGGCACCATGGATTTTCTTATCCGCACCCCTGGCGAATTTTCGTCGATCGAGGAAATCGGCAATGTCGTAATTGCAAAGCACGCCGGCATTGTGCGTTTAAAAGATATTGCCACTGTCGAAGACAGTTTTGGCGAGAAAACCGAAGACTTTCTGATGAACGGCAAGCCAGCGATCGGCGTTATCGTACAGAAACAGTCGGGTGGCAATACTGTCGCCGTTTCGCGGGCTGTCAGAGAAGCTCTTCCTGGGATTCAGGCGCAGCTGCCGGCCGATGTGAAGATTCACGAATTCTTTGATTCGGCCAACTTCATCAGAAGCACCGTCGATAACCTCAAAGACGCTTTGTTCATGGGTGGTATCGGTGTTTTCATCGTAATTCTGTTTTTCATCAGAGACCTGCGCGCCAGCCTTATCATCAGCGTTTCGGTGCCCACTTCTCTGATCATAACCTTTCTACTGATGTATCTCAATGATTACACGATCAACCAGATCTCGATGTCGAGTCTGGCGATCGCGGTCGGCATGGTCGTCGATAACTCGATCGTCATTCTCGATAACGTTAAACGCTACGCCGAAAGGGGTGTAACCCCACGCGAGAGTGCTATCTGGGGCGCCGCTGAGATGGGGTCGGCGGTTGTCGCTTCGACGCTGACGACGGTTGCCATTTTCCTGCCGATCATTTTTACCACCGGTATTACCAAGATCATTTTCGGGCAGCTGGCCACCATCGTGACAATGGCGCTGATCGCTTCGCTGTTTTCGGCACTGCTGCTGACGCCGATGCTCTGCTCGAAGTTTCTCAAGACCGGTGATTTGCGTGAACACAGGCTTTTTGCTGTTTCCGGGCGGTTGCTCGAAAGGCTTGAAGAGGCTTACGGCAGTTTTCTTAAAAAAGCGCTGCGCAATCGCTGGAAAGTGCTCGCCGGCCTGGTTGCGCTGTTCATGTTTTCGCTGGCCCTGATTCCGCTTGTCGGCGTTGAATATATGCCGCAACAGGACCAGGGCTTTCTTTTCATGGAAGTGGAACTGCCCACCGGCACCCGCTTCGAAGAGACCCGCAACGTCTGCATGCAGATTTATGACATTCTCAAAGAGCACGTGCCCGAAATGAAATCGTGCGTCATTACCTTTGGTGTCGGTGAATCGGCCGAGCAGGTAATGTTCAACCCGAAGAAAGCCTCTAATACCGGCAAGGTCGAGATGGTGCTGACTTCGAAAAATACCCGTGCTGCCAGTGCCAAAGACATTATCAGCCGGGTCAGGCCATATACCGACAAAATTCCCGGTGCGATCATCAGATTTACCACCTCTGACCCGATCGGCGAGATGATCATGGGCGCCAGCTCAGATTTTTCGATCGATATTTTCGGGCACGATCTCGATCAGGGCGTAACTTTCGCCCGCAGCATCGTTAAAGCCCTCGGCCAGATCGAAAATCTGAAAGATATCGAAATCAGTCAGAAACTTGCGAAGCCTGAGCTGCAGGTAAAAGTCGATCGCGAAAAGGTTTCGTCTCTCGGTCTCAATGTTACCGATGTGGCACGGGCGATCGAGCTTTATTTCAGCGGTGACAAAACCGTCAAATACCGTGAAGGCGGCGAGGAATACGATGTCGAAGTGCGACTGCGCGCCGAAGACCGCCTGAACCTCAAAGACCTCGATCAGGTAAGCATGCTGACGCCGACAAATGAGCCGGTCAGGTTGAGCAATCTTGCCAACATCATTCAGACGATTGGCCCGACCCGTATCGAGCGCTCAGAGCAGCAACGCTACATCAAAATCAGCGGCCAGGTATTCAATACCGACCCCGGCACTGTCATCGCCCGGGCTGCCGAAGTCATGAAGACTGTTCCGGTGCCCCCGGGCTTCAGCTGGGAATTCAGCGGCAACGAAAAAGAACGCGTGGAATCATTTCTGCTGATGCTGCAGGCCGCCGTGCTCGGCATGATTCTCGTTTACATGGTTATGGCCTCGCAGTTCGAGTCGCTGCTGGCGCCGTTCATCATCTTTCTCAGTATTCCGTTCGGTTTTATGGGCGCGATTCAGCTGCTGGTAATTACCGGTAACCGTATTTCTGTCGTGTCGCTGCTCGGGTTCATTATTCTCATCGGGATCGTCGTTAACAACGGTATTGTTTTGATCAGCTATATCAATATGCTGATCCGGCGCGGTGTACATCTCAGTCAGGCTCTTGTCGATGCCGGGAAAAACCGTCTGCGTCCGGTGCTGTCGACTACCTGCACTACCGCTCTCGGCATGGTGCCGATGGCTATGTCTACCGGTGATGGTTCAGAAGTCTGGGTGCCGATTGGTCTGAGTGTTATCGGCGGTCTGTTTGTTTCAACAATCATGACGCTGGTTTTGATGCCGGTTATTTATCATCTGATGCGGCGTTGGCTTGTGCCCGAAGACCAGCGCCAGTAACGGAACAAGGCTGCGCCATTCCGGGCGTCGGGGCGTAAGTTTGCAGCATCTGTCCGGGAGCGTGTCAGCGCGAATACAGGAGAATGAAAATGGAATTTGTCATGCTTGTCTGCAGCGCGACCCTGCAGGAAGACCTTGAAAAACTGTTTAAAAAGAATCTTATTACCGGTTACACACTGCTGCCTACGGTCTATGGTTCGGGTCGCGGTGGCGGCACCCGCCTCGATACCGAAGTCTGGCCCGGAATGAATGTAATGTACGCGCTGGCTCTCGAAGCGCAGCAGTACAAAGCCGTCAAAGACTGGGTAGAATCATACCGTCTGCTGAAAACCCGCGAAGGTATCAAGCTTTTCTCTCTCGCACTGA
>Ga0116176_10002389_pt1 | contig 14264 bp, 12 predicted proteins | sample AD_STIC08_MetaG_FD_89803 | JGI IMG/M metagenome (GOLD analysis project Ga0116176, IMG submission 89803) | Active sludge microbial communities of municipal wastewater-treating anaerobic digesters from USA - AD_STIC08_MetaG | ecosystem: Engineered > Bioreactor > Anaerobic > Digestate | place: USA...
AGAAGCCGGCACTTTATCTTCTGGAGAATCGCAACGAATTCGTCTGGCCTCTCAAATTGGTACTGGCTTAACTGGAGTATTATATATTTTGGACGAACCGACTATTGGTTTACACTCTCGGGACAATGACCGTCTTATTGCTACCTTACAAAAATTAAAAAATTTAGGCAACAGTGTTGTCGTTGTTGAGCACGATGCCGATGTGATTAAATCAGCTGATTATATCGTTGATTTTGGCCCTTATGCTGGCAAAAATGGTGGGAATATAGTTGCTCAAGGTTCGTTAGCGGATATAGAGCAAAGCAGCAAATCTATTACTGGTCAATATTTATCTGGAAAACTTACCATTAATCCTCCCGCAGTTCAAAATAATATCTTTGGTCAAAGAATAAAAATTACCGGTGCCCGACAATGGAATCTTAAAAATATCACTGTTGACTTTCCTCTCAATAAATTAATTTCCGTCACTGGTGTTTCTGGCTCAGGTAAATCAACTCTTGTTCACGATACTCTTTATGGTGGGGTTCGTAAAACCACTCTTGGTACTTACTATGGCACCATTGGTGAATATGACAAAATTGAAGGCACAGAAAATCTATCCGATGTTTTGTTGGTTGATCAATCTCCAATAGGCCGCACTCCCCGAAGTAATCCGGCTACATACACTAAATTATTTGATGATATTCGAAAACTTTTAGCTCAAACGAATGAGTCAAAAATTAGGGGTTTTAACGCTGGTCGTTTTTCCTTTAATACCAAGGGTGGTCGCTGTGAAGCTTGTGAGGGTCAAGGGCAAATAAAAATTGAGATGCAATTTTTACCCGATATATACGTTACTTGCGACCAGTGTCATGGTACTCGATTTAAAGACGAAACTCTTGAGGTCACGTATAAAAATAAAAATATTGCCGAAATTTTAAAAATGACTTTTGACGAAGCGGCTGAATTTTTCAAAAATATCCATAGTATTAGTCACAAAATTAACACCATTCAGGAAGTTGGTCTTGGTTACTTAGAGCTAGGTCAGTCTAGCAATACTTTGTCTGGCGGTGAGTCCCAGCGCTTAAAAATCAGTCGTGAATTGGTCAAAAGATTTAACGGCAAGATACTCTATATATTAGATGAACCTACAACCGGTCTTCATTTTTACGACGTTGATAGATTAATAAAAGTATTACGTCGTCTGGTTGACATGGGGAATACCGTAGTTGTCATTGAGCACAATCTTGATGTCATCAAAAATAGTGATTGGGTGATTGATCTCGGGCCTGAAGGTGGGGATAAGGGTGGGGAAGTTGTTGCTGTTGGTACTCCTGACGATATTGCCAAGGTCGCCCGTTCTTACACCGGCCAATATTTAAAAAAACTTTTTTATGATCAATCTAAAAAATCTTCCTGAAACACCAGGTTGTTATATATATCGTAATTCCGCCGGGGAAATTATCTATATCGGCAAGGCTATTAATTTAAAAAAAAGAATCTCGCAGTATTTTCAACGAGATGATGCTCTTGGTCCCAAAACCAAGACTTTAGTCTCTCAAATTGCTTTTGTTGAAACAAAAATCGTAAATTCAGAAATTGAAGCCTTAGTCTTGGAATCCTCTATGATAAAAAAATATTTACCCAAATATAATTCTCAACTCAGAGATAAAAAATCATATCTATATATTTGCATTTCAAAATCAAAAATTCCCATTATTTTCACTGCCCATTCCAGTAATTTACCCCCACAGGCTGACATCTATGGTCCTTTCCCTGATGGCTCTTCTGTAAAGTCTCTATTGAAAACTATTCGTCGTCTTTTCCCCTTTCGGAACAAAGAAAATCATCCCAAAACAGATTGTCTTTATTGTCATCTTGGTCTCTGTCCCGGCCCTAATCCCGACCCCAAAACTTATCGCCAAAATATTTTAAATATAAAAAAAATTTTAAATGGACATTTCAAGTCTCTTTTGCTTTCTTTAAATAAAGAAATGAAGGAAGCTTCTCGCTCCGAAAATTATGAAGCGGCTCTTGTTTTAAAAAATCAAATTGACTCTCTAAATTATATTGTCTCAGGCTGGCATAATTTAAAAAATATGTACGCTGATATAAATTTACCGGCAGATAAGGAAAGCCAGGCCATTGATAGTCTAAAAACTACTTTAAAGCCCTATTTAAATTTTAAAAATATCAATCGAATCGAGTGCTATGATATTTCTCAAATGGGAAACAAATATTTTGTTGGTTCAATGGTTGTTTGGCAAAATGGGGAAATTGACAAGGGCTCCTATCGAAAATTTAAAATCAGATCCAAATCTTCACCTGACGATCAATATATGATGAAAGAAATTGTTTATCGGCGACTTCAACATCCAGAGTGGGGGATTCCTGATTTAATTGTCGTTGATGGAGGAAAACCACAGGTATCCGCCATTTCTGCTATTACCAAGCTTCCCTTAATTGGACTTGCCAAAAAAGTCGAAACCATAGTCATAAAAAATGCCGATAATTGGGTAGAAATAAATCTTCCCGCAAAGTCTCAAGCTTTACTTCTTCTGGAAAGACTTCGGAACGAGGCTCATCGATTTGCCAATCGTTATCGCCTGGAGCTAATGTCCAAAAACTCTTTATTTTAAATTTGCTCTTCTTCTTTGTACTTTCTTGCTTGTTAGAATTTCGACTAAATCACCGGTTTGAAGAACATCGTCGATTTTTGCCATTTTATTATTAATTTTGACCCCAATACAATGATCGCCTATCTCACCGTGAATTCTATAGGCAAAATCCAATCCAGTTGCCCCCTTCTTTAGCTGAAAGGTGTCCCCCTTTGGGGAAAAAACATAAATATATTTCTCAAGTACGTTAATTCGGTAATTGTTTATGTTGTGTTCGCCCTTTTGCCAATTTATTAAATCTTTGACCCACTCGTATCCCAAATTATCTCCATTTTGTTTACTTAGTTTATAGGCGATATGTGAGGCCGGTCCAAATTCATTAAACTCATGCATTTCCTTGGTTCTGATTTGTACTTCTAGAGTCAATCTTTCTTTCCATTTTATCGTTGTTTGAATCGAGCGGTATCCATTTGCCTTTGGACTTGAAATATAATCGTTAAACTCATTTGGTAAATAATTAAACTTAGAATGAAGTATCCCAAGTACCGTATAACAATCCGAAATTGACTCTAATAAAATTCTTATACCAACCCTATCTTTTACTCTATCCTTACCCTTATATTTAATTTTCATAAAAGTAGAATAAAGACTCTTAATTCTACCGGTAATTTCATAATCATTAATATGATTAATTTTTAATGATTCTTCAATTTCCGATTTAATCGTCGCCAGAGCCCTCAATTCTTCTTGTTTTAATTTTATAAATTCTTCTTCTAGTTCTACAGCTTCTTTTGGATATAGTATTTTAAAAGCAATATCGTCAAGAATTCTTTTAAAATAATGTAATCCGACATATTCCGCTACTGGCGAATATATCCCAAAAATTCTATGAGCATATTTTACTTGCTGTTGTTTGCTTAAGGCATTGATAGTCAGGCCATTATGTAATTTATCCACGATTCTTATAATCAACACTCGGACATCATTTACTGAAGAAAACAAAAATCTTCGAAACACCTCGATATTCGTTTTATGCATTTCTATTTCGAGTCCATGAGTTTTTTTCTTGACCTCAGTTAGTCCCTCAACCAAAAGTGCGACCTCATCATCGAATTCTTTAGCAATTTCTTCAATTATAATCCCAGTATCTTCAACGACATCATGAAGCAGAGCCGCCACTATTGCTCTTCTACCAACTCCTAACTGAGTTACCACCTTGGCCACCCAGATTGGATGGGTGACATAATCCTCCCCCGATACCCTTTTTTGATCAAAATGTAGTTTGACTGCAAGGTCAAAGGCCTTTTTTATCATCGGCTCTTTTTCGAGACCCCACTCTTTAACGTACTTCTCTAAATCCAACCACTGTTCCTCAATACTTTTATGACTATTTAGTTCCAAATTCATACCTTTTCAGCCATAATCAATAATCTGTTCCAATCGGTTCCAATTGGCCAGCAAGTTTGCAGTATCAACACATTTTTTAAAGGGTCACTATATTCCAAATACTTAAGTTCGTCGGGTTTAACCACAATTTTATTAAAAACCTTATAATCAATCTTTTTACCGTAATAATCGATATAAATCATATCATTCTCCTGCAATTCTCCAAGCAAATAAAATACTGCGTTGTTTCTCTGCATTCCTATTCCAGCATTGGTTGAGTGAGCAAATATATAGGTAGATTTACCCAAATCTGCCCCAGGTGCGGCACTTCCCTTCGACTGGGCCACCACATTTGTTTTCAAAATTCGATCATACTCTGCCTTATCAAAAGGAGATACCCCCTCAGCTACTCTAGAATACGCCAGAATTTTTGGAATATTTATGGTGTATTCTTCAGATTTTATTTCCTGGACCTCCTCAATTTTGGGCACATTTTCAGATACAACCACTTCTGCTTTGGTAAATTTATACCTATAAATAGCCCTAATTAGTGGGGTATACAAATATCCAAAATATATTACTGCTCCCAAAAATAAGGTGTTTGCTATATAAAAAACTAATTTCCGATGCTTTGGTGGATCAAAATAAATTATCCCCTTAGATCTTTTTATCCGAACCTTACGTGTCTTTGGTACTACTTTAAAAAAATCTACTAATTTCATTTGACAAAATTTATCATCTAGTTTACCATACTAAACATTGGCAAAAAAAACTTTGCCAATTTTTATTTCCTCCCCGCTTTTTGCTGAGAGGTATTTTTTTTAGTTACAAAGACTATGAACAAAAATCAATTGACGAAAGATGGTTATGAACAGCTTGTTGTCGAGCTTAAAGAATTACAAGCCAAAGCTGATCTTTTGGTCACTAAAATTGAAGAAGTAGCTCAACCTGATGAATCTGGAGAAGATTCTCTGGCAAGTCAGCTCAAAGCCGAACTTGAAGTAGTTAACAGTAAGATTGCGGCCATAGAAACTGTATTTGAAAATGTAGAAATCATTTCCGGTAAAAGGTCCTCTGCTACAGTCAGTGTTGGCTCGGAAGTTAAAATAAAAATATCCGGTAAGCTCGATAGACTTTTTCAAATTGTCAGCGAGCTCGAAGCCGATCCCTCCGCCAATAAAATTTCTTCCCAGTCTCCCTTGGGTCAAGCCCTTATTGGTAAAAAAATTCATGACGAAATTGAGGTTGACGCTCCTGCTGGTAAACTGACCTACAAAATCATGGCCATAGCCTGATAAAATAAGTCATGTCTACTTTTGACGAAATCAGGCGGATTCGAATTGAAAAAGCAAAAACTCTCCGTCAGCTCGGAATCAACCCCTATCCTTCTCAGAGTCAAAAAGATTATTCGAATGCTGATATTTTAGCCAAATATGATGAGCTGGTTGACAAAAAAGTCCATGTTACTGGTAGAGTTGTTTCGTGGCGTGAGCACGGTGCTTTAATTTTTTGTCATCTCCAAGATCAATCAGGTAAAATCCAGATTTTTATCAAAAAAAACGATCTTTCTTCCACTAGTGCCGAAAAACAAACCATTGGTGCCTCAGATTTAAAATTAATCGATATTGGAGATTTTATTGAAGTTTATGGTGTCGTCAACAAGTCTATTAAGGGTGAGATTTCTATTTTCCCGGGTGATATAAAAATACTATCGAAAGCCATTCGGCCTCTACCAGAAAAATGGAGTGGCCTTACCGATCCGGAAATTATTTTTAGACGTCGTTACCTTGATTTGGTGATGAATCCTGAGCATCGAGATCTCTTTATTCGTAAATCAAAATTTTGGAAATTAATTCGAAGCTTCTTGGGTGAGCACAATTTTATTGAAGTAGAAACTCCGGTTTTGGAATTAGTTACTGGCGGTGCTGACGCCAAACCCTTTATTACTCATCACCATGCTCTTGATCAGGATTTTTATCTAAGAATTTCTACCGAACTTTTTCAAAAAAGACTAATTGGCGGTGGTTTTGAAAAGATATTTACTCTAGCTCCAAATTTTAGAAATGAGGGAATAGACGACGAGCATCTTCAGGAATATTACAGTGCTGAGTGGTATTGGGCTTATGCAGATTACAACGACAATATGGAATTAGTCGAAAAAATGTATCAGTATATTGCTCAAAACTTATATGGGAAAACTCAGTTTACTCGAGGTAAGCATAATTTTGATTTGGCTGGCAAATGGGAACGTATTAGCTACGCCGATCTAATCAAAAAACGTTTTTCAGTTGACATCTTTAATGATTCCGAAGCCGATATTTTAAAAATATTAAAAGAACAGCATCTGGATATTTCCGATCTAAACAATCGTGCTCGTATTGTCGATAATCTTTGGAAAATTGTTCGCCAGGAAATTAGTGGGCCAATTTTTGTAATCGATGAGCCAAAATTTACCTCACCTCTAGCCAAATCAAAGCCCGATAACGAAGCCTTAACCCAGCGCTTCCATTGTATTATTGCTGGTTCCGAGCTTGGTAATGGCTATTCCGAGCTAAACGACCCTCTCGATCAGCTAGAACGTTTCCGTGATCAGCAAAAAAATCGAGACAAGGGTGACGAAGAATCACAGATGATGGATATCGATTTTGTCGAAATGCTTGAATTTGGTATGCCGCCTACTTCTGGTTTTGGTTTAAGTGAAAGACTCTTTTGGTTTTTAGAAAATGTTACCGCTCGCGAAGGGACTCTTTTTCCTCAGGTTAAGTACGAACTAAGTGAAGAAAGCAAAAAAACCTACAATCTAAAATAACTTTCTTCTAATAATGATTTTATAAAAAACTTGCATGAACCAAAATGAAATTCGATCTAGGGTTAATGTTCTGGTAAGTAATGGTAATAAATTTGTTTTAATTTTTCGCCATAAGAATGGTCAAGATTATTATGCTATCCCAGGAGGAGGGGTTGAGGTTGGGGAGTCTTCGGAAAAGGCTGCCCTCCGAGAAATTCAGGAAGAACTAGGTTTTTCCCTTGAAAATGTTCAAAAAATATCAGAAGTAAAAAGCGATTCTCGGCATGATTATAATTTCCTTGCCGAAACTCCTGACACCAATTTTATTGTTACTGGCCCAGAAAAAAATCACCTAAATAATCCTAATGATTTATTCCAACCACAATGGCATACCCGAGCAACTTTTCGACGAGATATCCCCATTTATCCTGAGTCCGCAAGAGAAATGTTTGCTAGTTTTATTAATCAATAAGACATGGATCGGCAAAAATATTACGAGGCGGTGAAAGCCAACCTTGACACCAATATTTTTTATCATTCCCTGGCCCTCGAAGCTTGTATGGGTGGAATTTACGATTTTTTATTTTCTCAACAAAATCAATTAGTAGGGGAGCCGTCTCGCGAAGAATGGACACTTGCTGGGCTAGTTCATGATATTGATTACGCCGGCGATACTAAGGATCAGCACCCTCTCAAAACCATTGAAGTTTTAAAAAAATATAATTTAGAAATATCTCCCACAGTCGATCAAATAGTCAAATTGCATAATGCTAGAGCGGGTTTACCCGCCGGAGCTTTAGCGAAGGCGGGGTGGGCCATTCGTTGTGCCGATTCTCTCACTGGCCTAATTGTTGCTGTGGCTTTAGTCTATCCCTCGAGAAAACTTGATGACGTTAAAACATCCTCAGTTTTAAAAAGATTTTTAAAAGAACCAAAGTTTGCCGCCGGAACTCGTCGCGATGAAGTAATCCTTTGTCAGGATAATGATAAATTAGCCATTCCTCTCGAAAAATTTATCGAAATTTGTTTAGAGTCGATGCGGAAAATAGCCCCAGAAATTAAACTATAAGATTTATAATATTATTTTTGAATTTAAAATATAATTTATATTATCTCCTATCTTAAGGCAATATAATTTATAATCCTCAACATATTGAGTGTGTAAGATACACATAGATATAAATTGTTACGGGAAAACTTGCGGAGAAAAAGATCAAATTACGTGCTAAAATAGCCTTATCTCATGATTGATATTAATCTTCTTCGACAACAGCCCGAGCTGATAAAAAAAACTCTGGAAAATCGTCAAAAAGATATCACTATTTTAGATAAAGTTATCGAATTGGATAAAAGTTATCGACAAATTCTCGGTGAAGTTGAAAATGTTCGAGCCAAACAAAATCAGGTATCAAAATCTATCAAGGGAAAGCCCAACGATGAACAGATAGCTCTTGGTAAATATTTAAAAGAGCAGCTCAAAACTCTTGAAGAAAAACTATCAAAGGCCGAAGTAAGTTTAAATTCTGTACTAGAAGAAATTCCCAATATTCCCGCTGATGATGTACCGGTCGGTAAAGATGACTCTGACAACCTCGTTATAAAAACAGTCGGTAAAAAACCAGAATTTGGTTTCACCCCAAAGGACCATCTAGATTTGGGCGAAGCTCTTGATATCCTTGATGTCAAAAAAGCAGCTGAACTTTCCGGCTCCCGTTTTGGCTATTTCAAGGGTCAGGGTGCAGTTTTGGAAATGTCACTTATGTTTTACGCCTTTCAAAAAATGGTAACCAGGGGTTTCACTGGCATGATTCCTCCCACCATGGTTAAAAGTCACACTGAATGGGCCTGTGGCTACACCAGTAACAAGAATTTATTCAATGCTGCTTACTCTATCCCTGAAGATGATTTAATTTTTGTCAGCTCTTCGGAGCATTCTGTTGTTCCTTATCATAGTAATGAAGTATTAAATGCAAAAGAATTTCCAATAAAATACGTCAATTTTTCTCCATGTTTTCGTCGTGAAGCTGGAACCTATGGCAAAGATATGAAAGGAATGCTCCGCGTTCATTTTTTCAATAAAGTTGAAATGAATATTTTTACCCTTCCTGATGTTAAGGTTTCCGATGCTATGCAGCAGGAAATGCTTTCGATCGAAGAGGAAATTCTCCAAGAGCTTGGTTTACATTATCAAGTTATTAAAAATTGTACCGGTGATTTACCACAGCCCAACCGTCGGATGAACGATATTAATACCTGGTTTCCAGGCCAAAATGCTTATCGGGAAACCTCCTCTTGCAGTAATTGTACTGATTACCAAGCCCGTCGTCTCAATACCAAGGTAAAGATTGACGGTCAAAACCAGTATGTACATATTTTAAACGCTACCGTTATTACCGATCGCGCCGTCCTGGCTATCATGGAAAATTTCCAGACCAAGGATGGTAGTATCAACATTCCTGAGGTGCTTTGGCCTTATACTGGGTTCAAAGTCATCTCCCCTAAATTGTAGAGGAGCCACCCACCCCGATGATCCCGACTTATCGGGATCCATCGGGGGGTTTGCTTTTTTATAGTGTAAAATTACCCTATGTTCAAATTTCTTCAAAACTTAGTTGATGATAATTATCGCCACCTAAATTCCATTAAACCTCTGGTTGCCAAAATAAATAGTTTCGAAGTAGAAATAAAAAAACTATCCGATAAAGAACTAAAAAACAAAACCGTTGAATTTAAAAAAAGATTATCAAGTGGCGCTAAACTAGATGATCTTCTTCCTGAAGCCTACGCTGTCGTTCGTGAAGCGATTTTTAGAACTATAGGCGAAAGGGCCTATGATGTTCAGTTAATTGCTGCTATTACTCTTCACCAGGGTGCTATTGCCGAGCAGCGCACCGGTGAAGGAAAAACTCATTCCGTTATTTTCCCGGCTTATTTAAATGCCCTTACTGGCCGTGGTGTTCATGTCGTTACTCCAAATGATTACTTGACTCGGGTTGGTGCTGGCTGGTACCCCAAAGCGCTAAATATGCTTGGTATTTCCACTGGAGCGCTGGTTCACGAGGAATCATTTATTCTAGATCCTGACTATATTGATTCATCGGAAAAAATTGACGACCGTCTGGCGCACTTACGTCCAGTTACTCGTCCTGAGGCTTATCAGGCCGATATTACCTATGGTACCAACAATGAATTTGGTTTCGACTATCTACGGGATCATATGGTTGGCGATTTATCTCAAAAAGTTCAACGTGAAGATCATTATTTTGCTATTGTCGATGAGGTCGATTTTGTCTTAATTGATGAAGCTCGAACTCCTCTGATTATTTCCTCTCCCAACAATCAACCTATCGAAAAGTATTATAAATTTGCCCAAATATCCAAAGAATTACAGCCAACTGATTATATTATTGATGAAAAGTCAAAAAGTGCGACTCTGTCCGAGTTTGGAATTCGCAAAGTCGAAAAAATTCTTGGAGTCAGCAATTTGTATGAGGAATCATTTGAAACTATTCATTATATAGAAAATGCCATCAAGGCTGAGGCTTTATTTCACAAAGACAAGGATTATGTCGTCAAAGATAATGAAATAATTATAGTCGATGAATTTACCGGCCGCCTTATGCAGGGTCGTCGTTGGTCTGACGGACTTCATCAGGCTGTAGAAGCCAAAGAGAATGTCAAAGTTCAGCAGGAATCTCAAACTTGGGCTACTATTACCTTCCAAAACTATTTTCGTCTCTATGAAAAACTAGCCGGCATGACTGGCACTGCCGCTACTGAGGCTGAAGAATTTAAAAAAATCTATAATCTTGAGGTAATCACCATCCCCACTCATCGTAATCTTCAGAGAATAGATGATAATGATCTAATTTTCAAAACTCAGCGCATAAAATATGCCGCTATCGCCGCCAAAGTCGAAGAGCTTCACGCCAAAGGACAGCCGGTTTTGATTGGCACTACGAGTATTGCCAAAAATGAAATTGTTTCCTCCATGCTTCGGAAAAAAGGGATTCCTTTTCAAATGTTAAATGCCAAGAATCATCGCTCGGAAGCCGAAATTATTGCCAAGGCTGGGATAAAAGGAGCTGTCACTGTTGCTACCAATATGGCTGGTCGTGGGGTCGATATAATTCTTGGTGGACCAAGAGCAGATTTTAAGCCTGAATTATGGCAAAAACAACATGATGAAGTCGTCTCTCTTGGTGGTCTCTATGTTATTAGTACCGAGCGTCATAAATCTCGACGTATCGATAATCAACTTCGTGGCCGTAGTGGCCGCCAGGGTGATCCTGGTTTTTCTCAATTCTATGTGGCTCTCGACGATGATTTAATGCGGGTTTTTGGTGGTGAAAAAATTTCCGACCTGATGACTCGCTTCAATATGCCCGATGATGCCCCCCTTACTCATCCTCTAGTTTCCCGGGTTTTGGAGCAAATTCAGGTCAAGGTCGAGGGTTACAATTTCGATATTCGAAAATCTTTGGTTGAATACGACGATGTCATCAACAAGCAAAGACAAATAATTTATAAGCTTCGGGACGAAACTCTCTTTAACGCCAAAAATAATTCCGAAAAAAATCAAGAAAATATTTTTAAATATCTTCATTCTGAGATAGAAAATATTGTGGCTGAAAGTCAAAATTTTGAAGCTGGTACCTTGGATGCTGATAAATTATCCTTGGAGTTTTCAGAAATAATGCCAATTTCTAGTAGTGATCGAAGTCGTCTAAAAAAAGATCTGGAAAAAAATCAAAATCCAGTTGAATTCCTGTATTCGCTAGCTCTAGGTCAGTGGCAACAAAGAATCGATTATTTTGGTAAAGACCTCGCCAATAACGTTTTAGCTTACGCTGTCATTAGTAGTCTTGATCCTCTTTGGGTAGGTCATCTAACCGCTCTCGATGATTTACGTGACGGAGTTCGTCTCCGAGGCTATGCCCAAAAAGATCCCTTAATTGAATATCGGAAGGAAGGCTTTGAGATGTTTCAGTCCCTTCTTCGTCGTTTTGAATCAAACCTTTCCCGAACTTTGTTCCGACTCGAGCCGGTCGCCCCTCCGCAGTCTGCTCCAAAAGTTACCGAAACTAGGGGAGAAATAGTCGATGCTGTTATTGCGAGCGAAGCGAAACCATCCATTCCCACCCGAGAGCCCATTACGGCCAAAACTCTCGGCCGCAACGATCCTTGTTGGTGTGGCTCTGGTAAAAAATGGAAAAAGTGTCACTATCCAGAGACACAATAGATAGTGATCCGCCTTTGGAGGACCATTATCCGGAAATAGGGTAAAATATAAATAATGATCAGTAAAAAGTTATTCCAGCGGGCTAATGATATCATCAAATCGTCCAAAAATATCCTTCTTCATCTTCACCCAAGTACTGACGGTGATTCAGCCGGATCTGCTCTGGCCCTTTTTCATTATTTAACCTCAATCAAAAAATCAGTTACCTTAATTTCTGGAGATTCTCCCCTGTCTTATAATCTCACTTTTATCCCCGGAGCTAAGCGGATAACAAAAGCCTCTATCGCCGATATAAATCTAAATTCTTTTGATTGTTTTGTCGTTGTCGACAGTTCTGACACAAGGCAAATTAGTAAACTAGCTCCCATCGTCTTTCCCGAAAATCAGAAAGTAATTGTTATTGACCATCATGTTACCAATGCTGGTTACGGTCATATTAACCTTATTGATTCTACTTCACCAGCAACTTGCCAAATAATTTATCAATTCTTTGAAGCCAACAAAATAAAAATCAGCCCCGACATTGCTGCTTGTCTTTTGGTTGGTATCTATACTGATAGTGGTGGCTTCAAATACGACCACACCACCGCAAAAACATTTTTGATTGCTTCAAAATTGGCCAAAATCTACCCAAACTTTTCAGAATTAATTTTTGAAGTTGAAAATAACGATAGTGCCTCAAATCTCAAACTCCTTGGTCAATTATTAAAGCAAATTGAAATCAGTAATCATTTAGCCATCGCCTCAATGAGCTATAAAGAGTTGCGAAAGCTAAAGTTGGAAAATGATGTATCCGTTAATGGTCAGGTCGCTAATATGTTGAAATCGGTGGTAGGTTGGGATATCGGTATTTCTTTGACTGAAGTTGATTATCATCGTGTTCTCGCCAGCTTTAGAACCAGAAACTCTAAAAAATATAATCTTGGTAATATTGCCAAAGCCACTGGTTTTGGGGGTGGTCATCTTGCCGCCGCCGGAGCCTCCTTTCCATACTCAATTAACAAAACCAAAAAGCTTATAAAAGAAACAATCGCCAAGCTTTATCCGGAAATACTATAAATATTTTCCATAATTCGTAATTCGTAATTTTTAATTTATAATTGTTTACATGGACGATTGTATTTTTTGCAAAATAATCAAAGGGGAAGCTCCTTCTCATAAAATTTGGGAGGATGATAAACATTTAGCTTTTTTAAGTATTTTTCCCAATACTCCTGGTTTTACAGTTTTAGTAACCAAAGAACATCTTCCTAGCTATTTTGCCGACAATGATGACCAAACTCTTTCTGATTTTGTTTGCGCCGCCAAAAAAGTTGCGAAATTAATTGATGCCAGTTTTGAAGATGTCGGCCGGACTGGTCTTATCGCCGAAGGTTTCGGGGTTAACCATCTTCATTTTAAATTATTCCCCATGCACGGGACAAAAACATCTGAGTGGCAACAACACAATTCTCATGTTGAAAAAATATTTGACAATTATGAGGGTTATATTTCCTCACACAACGGTCCTCGGGCTAGTGATGAAGATCTAGAGATTATTGCCACCAAAATAAAAAAATGACCACCGAACCAGAAATACTCACCCAACTTGAAAAAATAAATCATCGTCTCGATCAATTAACTAGTACCAAAAGACTTGCCGCCAGAGAATTTTTATCGGGTCTTCTTCGTTCTCTTGGCTACACTCTAGGTACCGCTTTGGTCATATTAATTTCTGTATATTTTTTATCAAAGATGAATTTTAGCCAAAAAATAAATAATTATATTCAAAATCTAATTCCCAAAACCCAGATTAACGTTCCTTTCTCTCAGCTCTTACCCGATCAACTTTAGTTAAAAATTTCTTTCTCAATCGAATTGATTTTGGGGTAATATCGATAAGTTCGTCATTTTCAATAAAGTCCAAAGCTTCTTCAATGCTATATTTTACTGCTGGTGCCAAAATTATGGCATCATCATTTCCTGCAGAACGCATGTTAGTTAATTGTTTACCCTTGCAAATATTTATTTCCAAATCTCCGCTAACTGGTCTCAAACCTACAATCTGACCTTCGTATATTGGCTCTGTTGGTTCCACAAAAGTAATACCTCTTTTTTGAGCCAAATCAATTCCAAAAGATAAAGCTTTGCCACTTTCTGAAGCAATCATCACCCCGTTTCTGGTTTTATAGTTATCTTCTTCTTTACTTTCATATCCCAAGGCCAAAAAGCTAATTGACACTTGACCTCGAGTCTCACTCATTAAAGAACT
>Ga0116176_10002391_pt1 | contig 14259 bp, 10 predicted proteins | sample AD_STIC08_MetaG_FD_89803 | JGI IMG/M metagenome (GOLD analysis project Ga0116176, IMG submission 89803) | Active sludge microbial communities of municipal wastewater-treating anaerobic digesters from USA - AD_STIC08_MetaG | ecosystem: Engineered > Bioreactor > Anaerobic > Digestate | place: USA...
CGCGCAGGAGATGGTAGGCCATGCGCAGCCCGACGAGCGTCAGGTGCGGCTCGACGCGGTCCACCGTCTGACAGAGCGGCGCAATCATCGGGGCCAGTCCTCCGGTGGCGATGACGATCGGCACCCGCGGCGTCGGCCATTCCGCCTTGATGCGTCGCACGAGTCCGTCGACCGCGTCGGCGGCGCCGAGCACCACACCCGACCGGATGCACTCCTCCGTGCGACGACCGATCACCCGCGCCGGGGGCACTAACTCGGTGGCCGGAAGCTTCGACGTGCGCCGGAAGAGCGTCTCGGCCGAGGTCCGGACCCCAGGCGCAATCACGCCCCCGAGGAAGACTCCGTCGGCGGTGATGCAGTCGTAGGTCGTCGCCGTTCCCAGGTCGACCACGATCGTGTCCGACTGGTGCAATCGACTGGCCGCCAGCGTGTTGATGATCCGGTCCGCGCCCACGGTGAGCGGTTCGAGCACGTCGAGAGTGATCGGGAGCTTGGAACGGGCATCCACGACCACGGGGGCCACCCCGCACAAGAGCGTGACGGCCTCGCCTAACGGGTCGGTCATCGAGGGAACGACCGACCCGATCGCCGCCCCACCTACATCGCGCGGGGCGATATCGGCCGCCGCCAGCAGCCCGCGCAGCGTCAACGCGATTTCGTCGGGGGTGCGGGTCGCGTCGGTGGTGATGCGCCAATGCCCGCGCAGCGTGTCACCGGCAAACAGTCCGACCGTTGTCTCGGTATTGCCCACGTCGAAGACGAGGATCATCCGTGTGCTCCCGCGTGTTCGGTCACCTGTTCCCCCTCGAAGACGAGCGACCCCGATCGGCTGGGAATCACCCCGTCCGGAGTCTCGATGAGTACCGCGCCGTCGGCGGTGATCCCGGCGACGATCCCCGCGTGCGGCGCCACCACGCGACGCCCGCGCGCCCAGTCGCGGGCGGCGTACTCCTCCAGCTCGCGCGGCCCCAAGACCCCGCGCGCCGCCGCCGCCGCGCGCAACGCCGGCACCACGTCGCCGAGCACCGCCTCACGGGTGGCCCCAGCCCCTAACGATGCCCCACCCGCCACCATCGGCGAGGCGAGGTTGATTCCGATCCCGATCGCCACCCACTCCGGGCGATGCTCGCGCCACCGGACCTCCACGAGAATCCCCCCCACCTTCCCCGCCGGCGTCATCAGGTCGTTGGGCCACTTGAGTTGGAGCGGACTGGGGACAAACCGGTCGAGCGCGCGTGCGGCCCGCATCCCCACACGCAGCGACAACACATCGAGCCCCGAGGCATCGATCGGGCGTTCGATCATCGTCATCCAGACTCCCGCCCCTGGGCGAGACGCCCACGACTTGCCGCTTCGACCGCGCCCGCGGGACTGCGTGTCGGCGAGCACGAGCGTCCCAGCCGGCGCCCCTTCCCGAGCCAGGGCATCGGCCACGTCCATCGTCGACGTCACCTCGCCGAACCAGGCGACGTGCGGAAGGTCGAGCGAGGCGGCCAGGGCCGAGGCATCGCGTGGGGCCACGCCGACGGCTTCACGAAGGGTCTCGCGCGAGCCACCGCGCACGAAGCCGACGGGCGATCGATCGCCGGTGTCGCCCGCTGTCCATGCCGCCGCCTGACGCTCGTCGCTTGGGGAACGACGCATATCAGGCGCGCTGCGCAAGCAGGACGAAGATCGCCACGCCTAACGCCAATCGATACACCGCGAAGACGCCGAAGCTGTGCTTCGAGACGTACTTGAGCAGCACCGAGATGGCGAGCCACGAGCTGATGGCCGCCGAGATGACCCCCACCACGAGCGGCGGCGTGATCCCTTCGCGCACCGCATCCGGAACCTTGAGGATCGCGGCGGCCGCCGTGACGGGCATGCTGAGCAGGAAGGAGAAGACCGCAGCGCTCGTGCGGTCCAGACGCAGCAACCGCGCCCCCGTGATCGTCGTGCCGGACCGCGAGAAGCCCGGGATCAGCGCGCACGCCTGCGCGATCCCGATGAACATGGCGTCGCGCCACGTCATGCTCTCCAGCGGCCGCGCCTGCGGAAGGAAGCGATCGGCCGACCAGAGGATCACCCCCATCACCATCAGGGTGGTCGCCATCAAGGCCGGCGCGCGAAACGCCGTCTCGGCCGTTTCCTCCAGCAGGAGTCCGGCGATGGCGGCGGGGATCGTACCGATGATGAGGAAGACCACTCGCCACTCGTCGGGCGTCGACACCCGACGCTGCTTCAGGATCGTGATCGACGAGAGGATCAGCGCCCCCCATTCCTTGCGGAAGTACCAGAGGACCGTGACCAGCGTCCCCAGGTGCAGCGCCACGTCGAAGGCGAGGCCCGGGTCCTGCCACCCGAAGGCCCACGGGGCAAGCGCCAGGTGCGCCGACGAACTGATGGGAAGAAACTCGGCCAGCCCCTGCAGGACCCCGAGGACGATCGCTTGAAAGACGGTCAAAAGCAGAGAGGAAAGGCGGAAGACCGCGAGAGCCGACCCGCGCGGAATCTAGCGGCTGGCGAGCGTCGCCTGATACAGCGCCTCGTATTGTGCCACCACCGCGTCTCGCGAAAATCGGGCCCGCGCGTCGCTGGCGGCCAGCGTGCTCATGGCCTGCCAGCGCGCGGGGTCTCGCAGGATGTCGAGCGCCGCCGCGGCCATCCCCTCCACATCGGCAGGCGCGCGCAGCGCCCCCGTCTCGCCCTCACGCACCACCTCCGGAAGGCCACCTACCGCGCAACCGATGACCGGGACCCCGGACGCCAGCGCCTCGAGCGCACTCAGGCCGAACGACTCCCGGTCTGACGGGAGGAGAAAGAGGTCCGCGCTCGCCAGGAGGGGGGCGACGCGCTCGATCTTCCCCAGGAAGTGGACATCACGATCGATGCCGAGTGCACGCGCCTCTTCTTCCGCGTCGTCGCGATCGGGACCATCGCCCACCATCACGAGAGTGCTGGGGAGCTCCGCGTGCACCTTGGCGAAGATCTGGATGACGTCCTTCACGCGCTTGACCGCGCGAAAGTTCGACACGTGCATCAGGATCTTGCGATGCCCCTGCCCCATCTGGTCACGCAGCATCGTGCCGTGCGCGGCGCGATCGTACAGCGCGGGATCGATGAAGTTGTGGATCACCTCCACCTCGCATCCGGCACAGCCGAAGGCGTAGAACGTCTCGTCCTTGAGAAAGTTGGAGACCGCCGTGATTCGGTCCGACTTCTCGATCGAGAACTTGGTGATGGCGTGAAACGAGCGATCCTGCCCCACGATGGTGATGTCGGTGCCGTGCAACGTGGTGATCACCTCGATATCGTGACCATTCTCCCGCAGCATCTCCTTGGCGATCCAGGCGCTGGTCGCGTGCGGGATGGCGTAGTGCACGTGCAGCAGGTCGAGCTGGTGTGACATCACGACCTCGTGCATCCGCACGGCGAGCGCGAGGTCGTATGGCGGGTACTCGAACAACGGGTACTTGCCCACGTCGACTTCGTGAAAGAAGACGCCCGGCAGAAAGGCGGGGAGCCGGAACGGCTGCTGGTACGTGATGAAGTGGACCTCGTGCCCACGCTCGGCGAGCGCGATCCCGAGCTCGGTTGCCACCGCGCCCGATCCGCCATACGTGGGATAGCAGGTAATGCCGATCTTCATCGCGGAACCTCCTGGCGACACCACGCGAGCGCACGATCGAGCGCCGACGGGTCCGCCGCATTCACGTGAACGACATGCGCCGGCGGCAGCTGGTGCCGGAACCAGGTCCGCTGCCGTTTGGCGTACTGTCGAGTAGCGATGATAACCTGTTCGCGCGCCCGCGCGAGCGAGAGAGTCCCCGCCACCACCTGACGTATCGCGTCGTACCCGGTGGCGTTCCATGCGGGGGCATCGTGCGGCACTGCCTGCATCAGGCGTTGCACCTCGTCGACCCACCCCGCGGCGAGCATGGCGTCGACGCGCTGCGCGATGCGCTCGCGCAGCCGCTCGGGTCCGGGATCGACCAGGAGGAAGCGTACGTCGTGCCGCGCCTCGCGAGCGTGCGCACGGTGCAGGGCCGAGATCGGCGTACCGGTGAGGGTCGCCACCTCGATCGCCCGCAGGAGTTGCGTCCGCCCCAGGTGCGCGCGCGCCGGATCGAGGGCGAGGCAGCGCTGCCGCAGCGCGTCGAGCGGCAACGACTGCAACTCGAGGTCGAGGGCGCGCCGCGCCTCGGGGTCGAGCGCCGGCTCGTCGAACAAGGGATTCGTCAGTGTCCGGAGATACAGCCCAGTCCCGCCGACCACGAGCGGGGCGCACCCCCGGTCGGCGAGCGCACGGGACCAGGCGTCGACGGACAACATCCACGTGGCGGCGCTGTAGCGTTCCGTCGGATCGGCGACATCGATCCCGGCGTGCGGAACGCGCGAGCGCTCGTCCAAGGAGGGCTTGGCGGTGCCGATGTCGAAGCCGCGATACACCTGGCGGGAGTCGGCGCTGACGATCCCGAGCCCGCATGCCTCGGCGACCGCCATGGCCAGCGCCGACTTGCCCGCGGCCGTGGGACCGCAGATGATCGGGAGCCTAACGACGTCCAAAGCGCCGCTCCAGTTCGTCCCACGACAGGCGGACGATCGTCGCGCGCCCATGCACATCGTGCGCGGGGAGCGTGGCCCGCGCGAGCGCGATGAACAAGGCGCGCATCTCTTCCGGTGCGAGGACGTCCCCGGCCTTGACCGCCGCCTTGCACGCCACCGTCGCCGCGAGGCGCTCATGCCGCGCATGTCGGCTCGCCTCACGCCCCCCGCTCATGGCCGCCAGCGTGTCGCGCAGGCACTGGATCGCGTCGAAACGCGCGTGCGGCGTGGGCACCGCATGCACGATGAGCGTGTGTCCCCCGAAGGCCTCGATCTCGTACCCCAGCCGCGACAGCAGGTCGGCGCTCGACTCGAAGGCTTCGGCGTCGTCAGGTGCAAGATGCACGGTCACGGGGAACAGCAACCGCTGCGACGGGGCGTCGCCGCGCTCGAGGGCCCCGAGGAATCGCTCGTACAGGATGCGCTCGTGTGCCGAGTGCTGGTCGATGAGAACGACGCCTTCGTCGTGCTCGTAGAGGAGGTAGGTGCGACGCAGCTGCAGCAGTGGCGGGACGACGATGGTGTTCGCCGAGGGCACGGCGGACGCTCCCGGCGGTCCGTCCTGGGGCCAGTCGGCGTCCTGCGCCTCGCCCTCCGGCGCACTCGCCTCCGCGTCCCCCCGACCGGGCGGGGCGAACAGCCCGTCCGGAGCCGGTGGCGTACCCAGCGCCGGCAGCGTGTCCGTGGCCCCGCCGTGCGACGGCGAGAGCCCGGCGCCGGGACTCCACGTACGCGCCCCGATCCACGCCGCGGCGTCCGGGGTGCCTAACGCGCGCTGCACGATCTGCTCCACTGCACGCTCCGTCCCCCAGCGATCGTGGAACCGCACCTCGGCCTTCGCGGGATGCACGTTGACGTCGACCACGTCGGCGGCGACGGTCACCGACAGGATGAACGACGGGCGCACCCCCGACGGCAACGTCGAGCGGTACGCCGCCTCCACCGCGCGCGCGATCCCGATATCGCGCACCGCGCGCCCGTTGACCATGACGATCGCCCGCCGTGATGCCACCCCGACGTCGCCCGGTCGCTCGGCGAGCCCGCTGACGTGGACGGTCCCGAGCACCCCCTCCACCTCGACGAAGCGGGACGCGTACTCGTGTCCCCACACGGCGGCCACACGCGCGCGGAGCGACGACGCCGGCGCGAGGACCAGCGCCTCCCGCCCGTCGGTGGTCACCCGCAGGCGCAGTGCGGGACGCGTGAGCGAGAGCGTGACGAGCGTATCGGCGATGGCCCGCCACTCGGAGCGCGCGCTGCGCAGGAACTTGCGCCTGGCGGGAAGGTTGTAGAAGAGGTCACGCACCTCGACCGTCGTCCCCCGCCGGCGGGCCGTCGGCTCCACCACCTCGACGTGCCCGCCAGCTGCACGCACCGCCGTCCCCTCGCCGTCGTCGGTGGCCGTGAGCAGCGCGAGGCGTGACACCGAGCAGATCGCCGGGAGCGCCTCCCCGCGAAACCCGTACGACGCCACCCCGACCAGGTCCTGGGCCACACGGATCTTGGACGTCGCGTGCCGCGCCAGCGCGAGCGGCGCGTCGACCGCGTCCATTCCGATGCCGTCGTCGCTCACTCGTAAGAGAACGCGCCCTCCGTCCTCCACGTCCACCTCCACGCTCGTCGCCCCGGCGTCGATCGCGTTCTCCACCAGCTCCTTCACCGCCGAGGCCGGGCGCTCGACGACCTCGCCGGCAGCGATCTGGTCGGCGACGGCACTCGGGAGGACGGCAATACGGGACACAGGGAGACGGGCTGGGGGCAGGATGGCACTCGCGCCCCCGAAAGATGGGCGGCACCACACGCGTCGTGTACTCCTGCCCCCCGCACACCGCCCACGCCACGCCCCCTCGCCACCGTCGGGGTTCCCCGCAGCGCGACGGCCGCGGCGCGCGTTTCCGCGGGCGTGACGCCGCGCGCGTTACGGTGCCTGGTCGACGGCCAGCGAGGTCAGGCGACGCGTCTCCAGCCACCCCGTACGACCGTCGGAAAAGCGCACCTTGCTCCACACCCCCTGCGCCCCCGTCTGTACCGCCGCTTCCCCGGTCATCACCTCCGATGAGGCCTCGGCGCCGAGTGCAGGGGCCGAGCGCAATCGCTCGGCCTGCACGACCACGACACGATCCCGTCCGGCGTGCACCTCGGCGAGGGCGATGGCCAGCATCCCCGCGAGGGCGCCGCCCCCAACGGCCGAGAGTGCGCCCGACCGCACGTCGGCGCGCTGGCGCAGGAGCGACCAGGCGAGCGCCGCCCATCCTCCCAGCCAGAGCAGGACGCCTAACGCGGCCGCAGCATCGACCGGGATCGGTGGGACGTCGCCGAACAAGCCGCCGCGGAACCCGGGAGTCGCCTCCAGGCGCCCGCGCACGTCGTCGGCGAGCGGCTCGAGCCGAAGGGCGCGCTGCCACCCGATGGCGGCCGACGCCGTGTCGTTCGCGTACCACGCCGCCGTCCCCAGATTCGCCCACGCGTCGGCCGCACGTGGCACCCGTGTGACGATGTCGCGGAACTCGCCCATCGACGCCGCATAGTCCCCACGATCGTACGCGGTCACGCCGCGCTGGAAGCGCGCGGCGTCGAGGGCGTCGTCGGCCGCCGCGACCGCCACGCCGCCCAGCAATGCACCCGCCAGCAGCAACGCGCTCGTGCGCGCACGTGCGGCCCCCCATCGTCCTCCCCCGCCAGGAATCGCCTCGGCATCGATCGCGGCGAAGGTCTCAGCGGCGTGACGGACGAGCGTGTCGCCGGACGTCATCCCCCCGCCCCCATAGGTGGCGCGGTCGATCTCGGCGAGCAGCCGTTGCGCGCGTTGTGCGGTCTCGCTCGTGACCCCGGTCCGTCGCATCGCGCGGACAAAGGCGCGACCATCCGTCATGGCCGTCGCCCCCACGCCGGTGCGCGCGACGATGGCCGAGGCGAAGGCCCGCCGCAACTCCGACGGCGTCGCGTGACCGGCGGCCGCCAGCCGCTGCAACGGCTCCTGCGACGGCGACGCGCGACCGCGACGCGGACGTTGGCGCAAGCCTAACGCCAGCGCAGGGAGCGGGACGAGACCCAGCACGGCCCACAGCACGGGGGACTGCGCGAACGGCGGCGCCAGCGCCCCGCGATACGAGGTGCGCAGCGTCAGGCGCGGCGCGCTGTCGATCTCCACGCTCGGACGCGCCGCGAGCGCTCCGCCCCCCACGCGCAGGGCGAGCGGCGACGTCAGGGCCACCTCGTACTGCTCCGTGTACGGATTCCAGTAGGGATAACGAAGCGCCGGAACCTCGAGCGTCCCCTCGCGACGCGGTGTCACCACCCATTCGAACTCCTTGCGTCCCTGCACCAGCGCTACCCCCGAGTCGATCGCCACGCGCTCCGCGCCGTTGACGGCGTCGCCCCACGGGAGCGCGATCGACGGCCGGGGAAAGAGCGACACGTTCCCGGTGCCGCGCACGCTCACCGTCAGCGTGACCGGATCGCCAACGCGAGAGGTCGGGGTGTCGACGCGCGCGGTCACGGCGATTCGCCCGACGGCGCCCGCATAGTCGGACGGACGACCGCCCGCTGGAGGCTCCTTGGCCACGATGCTGAGCGAGGTCGTGCGGGCCGAGTGGGTCTCCTCGCGACTGAAGAAGGTGTTGGAGAGCGGGAGCGAGTACGTGAGGCGCGCCGGAGCGAGCGTGTGCCGTCCCGCCGTGAGCGGGAAGAGCGCCCGTTGGAAGACGTGCACGTCGAAATGCCGTCCCCCTTCCTCGCGCCCCATGGGCGTCGAGGGCGACGGCAGGTCGTACGAGAGCATGGAGCGCACGTCCGGGGGGACAAACTCCGGGTTGCGCCGCAGGCGCTGCGACACCTCGTCGGACAGGAAGACCCCGATCTGGTACGTCACCTGCTGGCCCACGTACACCGTCGCCGGGACCGCCACCGCGCTGAAGTTGACGTCGAGGCGCGGATCGACTCGCCCCTGCGTCACCACCGCGGGACGGACGTCGGGCGTCGCGGTCGGCGCCGCCGCCGCGGGCGCGCGGGCCGGGACCTGACGCGGGCGCGCCTTGGGGCGCTGCCCCTGCACACCATGAGGCGAGAGGACCACCGCCAGGAGCAACGCGCCGAGCGCCAGCGCGCGCGCCACCCGAGGCACGGGTGCCGGCCGATGCCTCGGTGCCCCGTGCGTCCTCACCAGTCCTTCCCGCCGGGCGGCGGCTGCGGGCGACTCTGGCGCTGCTTGCGTCCCTGCACGCCGCGCTCCTCGCGCGCCGCCGCATTCAGCAGTTGCTCGGCCTGCTGCTCGCCAAGTCCGCCGCTCTGCTGTCGCGACTGCGGCGAATCGGCGTCGCTCTGGTCCTGCTGGTCGGCGTTGGACTGCCCGCCCCCCCCGCCACCACCGCCGCCCCCGTTCTGCTCCTGCCGCCGCAGCGCCAACTCATAGTTCCACTTGGCATCGCGATCCGTGGGGCGCAGGATGAGGGCGCGCTTGTAGGTCTCCAGCGTCGTCTTGAGCGAGCCCCGCGTGCTATCCGCGTCAGGGGCGCCGGCGAGCCCACGCCGCAGATGGCCTAGTCCCAGGTTGAACCAGCTGCGGAAGCGCAGCTCCGCGTCCTCGGGTTTGCTCGCGCGCTCCAGCGGCTCCGCGGCGGCATCGAGCGAGTCGGCGGCGACGAGCGCCGTCCCGAGGTTGTAGAACAGCTGTGGTCGTGCATCGCCCGCGGCGATCGCCGCCCGATAGATGGCCGCCGAGCGCGCGTAACGACCCACGGCGTACTCGCGTGCGGCGTCTCGCGGGGCGCTGCCACTCCACGTGCAACCGGCCAAGGCCGCGACGCCAGCGAGTGCGAGGGGTGCGCGACGCCGCCGGCGCACACGTTCCGCGCGCCACGTATCCAGGAGCAGGAGCAACAGCGCCGGTGCGACAAACCACTGGAAGCGCGGCGTCTTCGACGCCCCGGCTGACACAGTTCGGCTCGTGGCGCGCAGCCGCTGGAGCGCCGCACGCACGCGCGTCGCCTTGTCGGTGACCTCGGCCCCCACGAACGTGCCGTTCGACGCCTCGGCGATCGCCTGCAGCGTCGCCGGGTTGTAGCGCGAAATCACGACCTGGTCGTTCTCATCCCGCTTGGGGACGACCGTGCCTCCCTCGGGGACTGGGATGGTCGCCCCCGCTGTCGTACCGAAGCCGACGGTCACGAGCACGATCCCGTTCTGCGTCGCGCGCGCCGCCGCGTCGCGTATCTCCTCGATCGGCTCGAACGACTCGCCGTCGCTCATGATCACCAGCGCGCGATCGCTCCCCCCTTTTGACGTCAGGAGCAGGTCCGTCCCCTGCGTGATCGTTCGCGAGAGGGAGCTCCCGGCCTGGCCAACGATGCTGGGATCCAGGTTGTCGAGGAACAGCTCGAGCGCCCCGTCGTCGACCGTGAGCGGCGTGAGGATGTAGCTGCGCCCGGCAAAGGCGAGCATCGCGATGCGATCGGAGCGCGCGAGGTCGCGGTAGCGCCGGACCTCCTGCTTCATGCGCTCCAGTCGATTGGGGCGGTCATCGGTCGCGAGCATCGAGAGCGACGCGTCCAACGCGAGGACCACGTCGATCCCCTCGCCGCTCACGATCGCCGGTTCGGTCCCCCACCGAGGGCCGGCGAAGGCAACTCCCGCGAGGAGCGTCGCTACCCCCAGCCGGGCGGCCCGCCAATGTGCCGGCGCCACAGCGCTCGCCGGCGCCAAACGCGCCAGCAGCGGCGCCTCGGCCAGGCGTGCGAGCCGCCCGCGCTTGCGCCTGACGGCAACGACCACGAGCGAGGTGGCCAACGCCCCCAGCAGAAGCGCGACCGGGAGCATCCAGGGCCAGTCGGTGACGGCGGGCATCATGCCGCCTCCCGTGCGTCGCGCGGCGCCGGGCCCCCCGGCACAACGGCCGGCTCACGTGGCTGCACCGTCACGTCGATCGCCTCCACGAGGGCACGCGCCTCCCCCCCGAGCGCCTCCGCCCGCACCGCATCGATCGGCGAGGCGGCAAACTTCACGAGGTCGACGTCCTGCAGCAGGCGTACGAGGCGCGACAGCGGGAGCCGCCCGTCGCCACGCAACTGCAGCAGCAACTCCGAGGAGGTCAGCGACGGCGCCGCCGACGGCACGACGCGCGACAGGTAATCGCGCAGCACCTCGGCCATGAGCGCCACGTGCAGCCCTCGCTCGCCACTGGCCACGAGTTCGAGCGCCTCGACGCGACCGAAGGCCGCCTCTGCCTCGTCACGCGGCGACCGGCGCACCGCCGACACAGGCTGTCGGCGACGGCGCCAGAGCCACCAGACCGCGACCAGCACGCCTAACGCAGCAAGCGCCACCAGGGCCCACCACCACCAGGGCGGCCCGAACTCGTACAGCGCCCGCGGCGGCCGGGGCACGCGTTCCGTCGAGTCGGCCGGAAGCACCGTGGCCACAAACACCGACAGCGTGCGCCCGACGGCCACGCGCCGGACGCCGAGCGAGTCGCGCACGATGACGTCGGGGATGCGAATGGCACGCGCGCCGACATCCCAGGCGGCGAGACGATACGTCGCCGTCTGTTCCGTCGCCGTCGAGTCGAGCGTCGGCACGACGTGCACCGGATCCAGCGCCTCGACGCCCGTCCCCGAATCGGGGACCGCCGCGAACTCAAGCGTCGCCCCGCGGGGAGCACGCACCCGGACCACCACGCGGAACGGGTCCCCGACCGTGACCGTTTCAGGGAGCACCGCCACGCCGCGGGAAACGGCGCGGAGGGCGCTGTCGGCCGATGCGCCGCGGGTCCGGTCGCCCGACCCCTGCGACGGCGCGGCGCGCGGCGCCAGCGGAAGCGTCGCGATCACCGCGAACAGGAGCGTCGTCAGGCGCCACCCGCCGTGCCTCGAACGCCGCACGCCGTGGCCGTCGACATGGCGCGCCATTCCCCCCTCGGGCACGGCCTCCGTCATCCGCGTGCCGCCCGGCGCTCGCGCGCCCGAAAGAACCGCAGCAGCGGTTCGATGTACCCGCCGGCCGTCGAGATCGGAATCTCGTCGATGGCCAGGCGACGCAGCATCGCGCGTCGCGCGTCGCGTTCAGCTGTCGAGAGTTGGTCGTACGCCGATCGAACGGCGGGATCGCTGGTATCGACATCCAGCGTCTCTCCACTCTCCGGGTCGACAAAGCGCACCATGCCGATGTCGGGCAGCGTGGTCTCGCTCGGGTCGTCCAGCGTGGCGACCACGAGGTCGTGCCGCTGGCCGAGCAGCTTGAGCGAGCGCTCGAGCCCGGGGTCCTGCAGGTCGGAGATGAGGAAGATGATCGCGTGCTGCTTGAGCAGCCCGCGCAGGAAGTCGAGCGCCAGCGGCGTGTCCGTTCCCGTCCCCTTCGGCTCGTGCACCAGCACATCGCGCAGGATGCGCAGCGCGTGCCGGCGGCCCTTGCGAGGCGGGACGAAGTGCTCCACGCGATCGGTGAAGAGGAGCGCGCCGACGCGATCGTTGTTGCGCACCGCCGACATCGTCAGGACCGCCGCCAGCTCCGTGGCCAGTTCGGACTTGAAGCGCCGCACCGTACCGAAGCGCTCCGACCCCGAGATGTCGACCGCCAGCATCAACGTGAGCTCGCGCTCCTCGATGTAGCGCTTGACGAACGGCCGACGCATGCGCGCCGTCACGTTCCAGTCGATGGACCGCACCTCGTCGCCCGGTTGGTACTCGCGCACCTCGGCGAACTCCATCCCCTGCCCCTTGAAGATGGAGCGATACTCGCCGGAGAAGAGGGAGTTCACGAGGCGGCGCGTGCGAAGCTCGACCAGCTTGACCTGGCGCAGGATCTCGGGCGTGATCAGGACCGGGCGCGTGGTCGCGACGGGTGCCGACATCAGGCCGTCGCCCCCCTCACGGCGCCTCGACCGTATCCAGGATCCGCTTCACGATGTCGTCGCTCGTCACGCTCTCGGCTTCGGCTTCGTAGGTCGTGAGGACGCGATGCCGCAGCACGTCGGGGGCGATCGCCTTGATGTCGTCCGGCGTCACGTAGGTGCGCCCGCGCAGGAAGGCGTGGGCGCGAGAGGCCTGGGCGAGCGCGATCGTCGCGCGCGGGCTGGCCCCGAACTCGATGAGCGGCGCGAGCTCCTTGAGCTTCGCCTCGGCGGGATAGCGTGTGGCGTGCACGATGTCGACGATGTAGTCGACGATGCGCTCGTCCATGTACAGCTCGGTGATGCGATGCCGTGCCTCGAGGATGGCCTGCGGCGAGGCGATCGGGTGGATCGCGATCGGATCGCCGCTCGCCATGCGCCGCATGATCTCCTTCTCTTCCTCGCGTGACGGGTAGCCCACGCGGAGCTTCAGCATGAAGCGGTCGACCTGCGCCTCGGGGAGTGGATACGTCCCCTCCTGCTCGATCGGGTTCTGCGTCGCGAGCACGAGGAACGGCTCCTCGAGGCGAAAGGTCTGCCCGCCTAACGTCACCTGCTTCTCCTGCATCGCCTCGAGCAGCGCGGCCTGCACCTTGGCCGGCGCCCGGTTGATCTCGTCGGCGAGGACGATGTTGGCGAAGATCGGCCCGCGCTTGATCGTGAACGCCCCCGTCGACTGGTCGAACACCTGGGTCCCCAGCACGTCGGCCGGCAGGAGGTCGGGGGTGAACTGGATGCGCTGGAACGTCGTGTGAATCGTCTCGGCCAGCGTGCGCACCGTGAGCGTCTTGGCCAACCCCGGGACGCCTTCGAGGAGGACGTGTCCGCCGGTGAGGAGCGAGATCAGGAGACGCTCCACCATGTACTCCTGGCCGACGACGCGCTTCCCGACCTCGCGTTCGACGGCCTGTACCAGCGCCATGTCCGTTGCCGCCTGGGTTGCCACGTGCGCGTGCTCCTGTCGCGAAGGGTTCTGTCGCTCTTACACCGAACGGCGCGACGGTTCCGACCGTCGCCCTCGGCGCGTTACGCCGACGCCCGCGGTCGTCGCGCGCCGCGGGCGTCGTTCCGCTCGCCGTCTGGCGCGCCACTCGACGCGACGGGCCATTTCACAAGAAGTCGCCGGCGTTCCGACGCCGGGCGCCAGCCAGGAGCCGTCGGCCATCGGTGTGTTGGCTTCTAGTCACGCGTCGAGCGACGCCTGGGAGGGGACACGCGAGACGCGCTCCCCCCCTCGCTCCGCCGACCGCTCGCGGGTCGCGCACCGCCAGCACGTGCGGCGTCACCGCGTGCGGCGTCACCGCGTGCGGCGTCACCGCGTGCGGCGTCACCGCGTGCGGCGTCCCGGCGTGACGACGCGCCACGTGGCGAACCGCCGCGCGATGCACCGCCACGTTCGGGGCGTTCGCTGCGCGCCGGACGCTCCCGGCGCTCGGGGCGCGCGCTCCCCTCCGCACCGTCGGCGCGCGCCGGACGATCGCTGCGCGCGGGGCGTTCGCTGCGAATCGGTCGATCACTTCGCGCAGGACGCTCACCACGCGCGGAACGCTCGCCGACGGAGGGACGTTCGCCACGCGCAGAACCCTCGCCACGGGCCGGCCGCTCGCCACGGGCCGGCCGCTCGCCACGGGCCGGCCGCTCGCCACGGGCCGGCCGCTCGCCACGGGCCGGCCGCTCGCCACGCGCCGGCCGCTCGCCACGCGCCGGCCGTTCGCCACGCGCCGGCCGTTCGCCACGCGCCGGCCGTTCGCCACGCGCCGGCCGTTCGCCACGCGCCGGTCGCTCGCCCG
>Ga0116176_10002399_pt1 | contig 14214 bp, 4 predicted proteins | sample AD_STIC08_MetaG_FD_89803 | JGI IMG/M metagenome (GOLD analysis project Ga0116176, IMG submission 89803) | Active sludge microbial communities of municipal wastewater-treating anaerobic digesters from USA - AD_STIC08_MetaG | ecosystem: Engineered > Bioreactor > Anaerobic > Digestate | place: USA...
CATGCCTGACATCCTCAAAGACTATTTTGAAGCACTAGAGCGCCTAAAAAATGGGAAGCCGGTCAATGTTCCCAAGGGAACGAAGATCACCAACGACTCGGTATCGCTGGAGGCCGGACGCAAGAAAGGGACTATCAAGAAATCCCGACCTGTCTTTATCGACTTAATCAATGCAATACATGCCGCAGAAGCGACAGATATTAAACCGACGGATGAACTACGGATGCGGCTTGATCAGGCTAAGGCTGAAGCCGCTAAGTACCGGACGCTGTGGGAGGAAGCCTTAGCTAGAGAAGTGTCGCTGGTCAAGGAGCTCTGGGATGCTCGGGAAGCATGGAAAAGAGAACGGGAGGCAATGGAAAGCGGCAAGGTGACGCCTATCAGAAAGCCAGGGGCAGAACTTGAAGGCGCAAAATTGTCTCATTGATTCTAGTGCGCTTTCGAGCTCTTACATGATCGTCAAGCGTCGCGCGCTGAAAACGATCCACAGGTCTGGTGACAAACGGCAATGTGCGCACGCGAGAGGCTAATCGCCGACCGCAACTCTTGTCGCTCCCCCGTGCTGGGTTACCCGAGGTCTACACCGCAGCTTAACCGCGCCCCTAGAGAACGATTCGTCAGTTGCCTTGCTCGACCATACATAGGCCTCGCCCGCCTTGAGTTGCGCCATGCGTTCCGGCGTCAGATTCCCCAAGGCTGCGTTCGCCTTCTGGATGTGCTTGAGCCAAGCTGGCGAGTTGAACTTGTGCATGATGATTTGGCTCGAGAGCTCGATCAGGCTGACGGGAACCGAGGGCGGATCCTGGCTCGCCACCATGATGCTCACGCCCTTATGGCGCATCTCACGAACTACCTCGATCAGGCCTGCCACGAGATCCGGACTTTCGATGTACTTGTGGGCTTCGTCGAAGACCACCAGCTTGTTGAAACTGCGCCCGTCGATACGGGCATCGGCAAACAGCTGAAGAAGCACAACGAATAGCCCCAGCGCTTCATCCTTCTCGATGAATTCGTCGCGGAGGTCCACGATGATCAAGCGTCCGGGCCGCACGACCTCGCTGAGCGAGGTCGTGTCGTTGATGTATTCGGCGGCGAGATCCAAGCGCATCCTGGCCAGGTCCTTGAGATGATCAGGGACCGATGAGGCTTCGATGCCTGCACGCAACCCGTCCAGGCTGATGTCGTCTCGCATGGACTTCATGATGCGCATGATCTGGCGGATGTAGGTTGCCTGGTTACCTACTGCTCCCATCAGAAACTTCCAGTGCGATGCCTTCAGTTCCGAGGCGCAGAACTGAAGCGGAAGGACCTCGATGTCCGGATACTCTGCGCGTCGCTCGTCGATTTTGTCCGCGGGCACCAGCAGCACAACATCGGCTAGTGCCTGGGGCTCAGCGCCGTAGGTTTGCCGTAGCGCTCTCACCTGATCCTCGACACTGTTCGCCCCGACCATCGAGGTGAACTCCGGCTTGTAGTCCATGGTCGGGCTGTAATGAAAGATCACAGTAGCCAACGGCTCGGGCAGGCAATTGATGCCAGGAATCGCCAGGGACGCCATTTCCGCGACACTACCCAGGGTGTAGCTCTTTCCGCCTCCCTGGACCCCAAACAGGCTGATGGTGTGCGTTTGGTTAAGGTCGAGCGCGACCTTGCGACCGGAGACCTCACCCAGGATGCCAAACTGCGGCGTCGCGCCTGTTGCGCCGAGCATGATGTCATACGCTGCCTCAGCGGCTAGAGCCGCGGCAGCCTCAGACGCGGGACGAGGCGTGTCTGGAACCGCTGGCGTGGCTGTCTTCACAGCCATGGGCGTTGGTGCCGCCATCGGCGTCGATACTGCCTCCTGCTCAGCAGCACCCGGCTCGGGGGTGTCGCTAACACTCGCTGGCAAATCTCCGACCGGCTGGGGCTCACTCGCTCTGACGCGGGGAGTTGAACCAGATTCGGAATAAGGCACTCGCGGACTTTGATCCCAAGCTAGCGTCCTGTCTCGCGGGGGGCTCAGGAACGCAGCAGTCTCGAATGTCGGAACAGCAGGCGCAAGGCTCCTGCGACGCAGTAGCTCCTGAGTCGCCTCGCGAGTGACGTCCGCAGACTGCCCTGCCTGAACGCTCGCCAGGGTTTCCGTTTCTTTCACAGCCGCCTCGACCAGCTGACGAATCAGGTCGCTGCCGATGCGATAGAACTCGATGCCGTTCTCGTGTTCGGCCGGCTCTGTGCCCGGTTTGTTGAAATCAAATACCACTGCACTCCGAGTGAACCGCAGCGTGTATGACCGCTCATCGAGGCGGCGCAGGAAGAATCTAGCCTCCTTGGCAGCCTCCGGGAAGACCACCCCATAACGCTCGGAACGGTCGAGATAGAAACCCAGCAGCGCGGCAAGGTCGCGATTCTTGATTGCGCGATCTGGACGCTCTACCTCGCCAAACTTTGGATCGAAGTGATGAGCGAGCACGTGTTCGGTCTGTGCAATCTGCTCGGCAATCGAGGACTTCAATTGCTCATAGGCATATAAGTCGCCCACTTGGGCATAGCACTTCACTTCCACCAGGCGACACGTCACAACCCGACTTACCGGGTCAAGGTCGAACAGGGCGAGATCGGTGCGCCGGAAGCTCACCTCATCCCCAACCTCCTCCGCGTTCTGGCGCAGCGCCTTGTACAACTCCAGATGGGCATCCAGCGGCACCACAATCTGGTTCTGGAAGACCCCCTGGTGCTCCAGGAACAGGCGGGAGAGCGCAAGCCCCATGGCCTCCGCGCGTTGGGTGGGTGAGGACAAGAGCTTCAGGGCCAAGCGTCCTGACAGCGACCGTAACTGATCCAGCAGCACCAAGGCATGGCGCTCCGAATGCGGCAATCCATAGTCGCGCAAGATGGGAGACAACAACGCTTCCAGCTCCGCAACCGAGCGTGATGTGATGACCAGACGATGACTCATGGCATTTGCCATGTCCGGCGAGTGATCGATCAGATAGTCGGGCCGCGTCGTGTGACGACGGTGGTCGAAGAATTCGATCCCGAGGTTGCGGTCGATGGTCATCACCCAGTCGCTCACCTCATGCACCTGGTGAAGCATGGCGCGCTCATCCGCCGACAGGCTCAGCGCCACTACCGGGCGTGCATGAGGCAGATACTGGCTACGCGCCACGGTCGCGACGGCGACTGAAACCGATCGGGAAAGCCCCCCCATGAGGTCCGACAAGGCCTCCGCCCCTTCGATGGGCTGGGTCGAGCCATGCAGTGGGCGGCGGAGCCAGGTGACCGATTGTTCGTCCTCGAGGTAATCGACCTCAAAGGGCTGGACAAGGCCGTGGACGAACGATGAATCGTCCGACTCCTGGACATCAATGGCCCGAATCTCTTCGGCTGGAAACAAATCGAACAAGAACGAAAGGTGCGCTGCATGAGCCTCCGGATCGTCCCGGAACTCCTTGATTGCCCGGATCGCCAAGCGCAGCTTCGGGTGCAAATGACTGTCTGTCGGCGTAGAGAAGGCGTCGGCTTCCTTGGCGGTGGTGCCGGAGTCTGGCTCGAGCAGCTCCAGCAAAGCCTCACCGGTCGCCGGGGCAGCAGGGTCAAGTGCAAACAGCCGAATGTCGTAGCGCAAATCCGCAAACTCCGAATGGCGCTGAAGTGCGAGCAGCACCTCGGCCAACGCGGCTGCCCGGCCTGCATTGAAGGCATTGATCGTCAGCGTTTCCACGTACGGATGCTGAATCAAGTAACGCTGTACGCGTGCCGCGAGGTAGGCGCTATCGATCGCCGCACCGCCGATGGCCGGCTCAGGTAGCCCGAGCGCTGAACACACCACGCCGACCAAACCCCGTGGGTCCTTCTCTTCGGTTGCTGCATACAGCGACCAGAAAGGGTTGATGTTGTCCACGGCCAGCGCGGTGCGCCCCAGCTCCTCTCCAAACGGCAGGACTGGCGGGAAAGAAGCGGGTACCAACTGCTTGAGTACGGCATCGCGAGTCGGCACCACGAACTCACGGTCGCTTAAACGACTGCGTTCCAACCACCGTTGACCCACCTGGGCCCAGGCGACATGCCAGTTAGCGCGTAGCGGATGCGTCGGCCCCAGAAGCAGCGCGTCACGCCTGCGTCCTTGGTAGTCCTCCAGCACCAAGCCCACCGAATCGATCGTGAGCGCACAGCGCAGTTCCTCGAGAGCGTGGCGGACGACGAGCGCGTCGGTTGAATCACATCGCGCGAGCACAGCGTCGATCCAGGCCAGGTAAGCCGCCGTGTAGTTCTGCGCAGGTTCTGGAAGGCTGAGCAGATCGCTCGCCTGCATGATCAATCGTCGATCCCCTTGCATGACAGCGGCAAAGAACGCCGCGCGTGCATCCTGGAATCTGAGCGCCTCATCCGAGTTCGGCCACTTGAAGGAGACAGTCGATCGCGTCGCGACGCCAGACGCGTTGATCGACAGCCGCAATCGATTAACGCCGCTGGGGTCTTCCAGAAAGGCGCGCTCGAGATTGGCCAGTACGCCAGATACGAGCACATTCGCCTTGCCTTCTTTCCCGAGCCGAACCTCCAGCGTTTCACCGCTCGCCGCAATTTTGCTGCTTCGCTCCACCCATGCAGCCCCCGTGATCGAAACGGAGGCAGGGTCACGATCCTGGACCACTGAAGCAAATCGCGTGCGCAGCAGCGCGTGCGTCAAGCTCGGATCACGCGGCACGGCCCGCTGTGGCGGTTCGATCTCGACCTCTTCGTCTGTGACGACGTAAAACAGATCGCTTTCGTGGGGTTTCGTATGAGCCCCCTCCGAGCCATCGCTGAAGCGAATGGGATTCCCCTCCCCATCGGCCAGCGGAATACGCTCTCCCTCGTCCGTTTCAGCATAGATGCGGACGAAGTGCCAGCCCTCTTCCCAGTCGATCTTGCCGATCGACGTAAACGAAATCAGCCCAGCTTCGCTATTTTTTGTCCATGCCGCCTTCCGGCGGCGCAAGCCGGTCGGTCCGTTGTCGCGCGAAACGACTTCTGCCACAAAACGGGCCAAGCCCCCGACCTTGGAAGGTGCAGGGTCCACCCTGAAGGACACGCTGAACTTCTTCAGTCCGGTCTTTGAAATGGGCAGGACGCGATGACCAATCAGCTCACCCAGTCGGGGGTCTTCCTCGTCGTCCTTCACCAATGGCAAATCTGGCAGTTCGACGTCGCCGATGAATATGGAGTCGGGGGCAACGCCGCCGTCCTCGAAGTGCCACTTGTTGAACGCCAAGGGCCAATTAGCGCGATCGCGAACGATCAGGCGGGTCCAGTCCTTTGGGTTGGCAATGCCGGCCCGGGCGAAGAACTCGCCCAACTGCTTGCAGAAGGCTGGGTCGACCAACCCGAGCTCCAGAGGCCGAACGCGCTCCGTCTTGGTGGACCAGGTGATGCGCTCCACGCATTCCCGGTTTCGTGCAATGCGCGCGGGGGCCCGCTCGGTTTGCAGGAAGAGCTCGAAATCTGGCACCAGAGCCAGCTCAAACAGCGCTGCCCCCATCGCGTCGGGGTCAAAATCATTCACCCGGCAGGTGAGCAGGTAACGCGAGACAGCAGCATCGTCGGCGTATTGCCACCGGGAGCCGTTACGGCGCAGTTCGCTCAAGCAGGCTTCAACCGCAAGCCGAAGCTGAGCCGGAACCTGTGCTAGCAGCTGCATGCTCAGCTCTGCGTACACGCCATCGATCGATACTTCTTCAAACGTGGCGACACCAAACGAATCCTCGGCGGAGGCTCGCAGATCGTTGGGCACGAAAACCAGCAGTGCGGGCCTTAGCTCATCGTTGGGTAGCGGGTTGCGCAACTCGACGAGCTTGGTGCTCGTCACTGCCAGATCCGGTGCGAGAGCGCGCAGCGCCTCGTCCGCTAGAACTACCACATTGGTCGCTGGAACCATGGCGCGCAACCCACCTGCCAGGCGAACCATCAATTCGCGATCGAGGTCGGTGACCCGCATGCAGTGCCCGTGCTCGCGGGCCGACAACAGTTTGGCAAGCCGCGGCAGGAGGACCGACTCCAACGCCGCGTTCAGATCCTGGCTGGTCAGTTCGCGCAATCCCTGGCTCATGTGCGCGCTCCCTCGGTCTTTTCTTCAATCGTGTAGCGCGGCACCACCGTTTGGGTCACATACGCGTCGGACAAATCCCGGTAGAAACCGATCTCACGCAGGCGTCCTGTGAAGGCCTGGACGTTGCTGCGCAGCGCTTTGCGCTCATCGATGGTCGGCGCTCCAAAGCCCTCACCCGGCGGCAGTTGATCGATGTACAGGCTGTAGCGCTCGCGCAAGAAGGCCAACAGATCGTCGATCCGCATCTCCCCCGTGAAGTAGCCCTTGTCGCCGCCCGGGCGCAGCACCGCAATCTGCAGCAAGACCTCCAGCAAGCGGCTATCCAATGCGAAGCGGCGCGGGGCGTTGCGTGCACGGGTCTGCGCAAGCAAGGCGCCCGCCTTGTTCTTCAGCATCGTCGCATCCAGCGACTCGATGATGTACTTCCTGTGGAAGGCGCCGCGCAGCGCCACAAGGATCTCGATGTAGGTCTCGAAATCGGAAAGGCCCATCTTGGTGATGGCCTCGACTTCCGCGTCCAGCCCCGATTCACCTTCGGACAGCGACTCCAAGAGGCCTGCCAGCCGTTCCCCGAAGAACTTGTCGCGCTCCTCGGCGAATGGCTCACCCTGCAGTCCATAGAGCTCGCTGACCGAGAACACGGCGTTCAAGGGCCGAATCAACTTGCCGCGCCGCACGAGGTGCTCCGAGAACTCGTCGAGCTTCTTGGCCACGAAGTAGGCGCGGACAAAGCCGGGAATACGTCGGTAATAGCCATCCGCACTGTGCTCTGCCATCGCAGCCGTGGCGGACTCGGCAGTTCCCGAGAGATCGACGAACAAGCCGAGCGTGTAAGGGCAGTCTCCCTGCGGCTGACTTTGCTCACGCGGCTTCATGGGGCATGCGGTTTCGGCGCAAAGCGCATTCGCCCCACTCAGCTTCTGCCAGGCTGGCAACAGCTTGAGCAGCCGCAAGTGGTAGAGGGCCAAATGAAACGACAGCAGCACCTTGAGGTACTCCACCATCACCGACCGCGGCATGAAAGGGCTGTAGAACAGCAAGCGCTGGATATCCTCCGCCATCAGGTCAGCGGACCCGATGCACACCGGCGCAAAGCGGTCGCCTCCGGCACGCGTGTCTGCCGTGTCCTTGCGTTGCGATAGAAAGTGCAGCAGCGTCGCCGTCTCGATATCGGTGAGCGCCCGGTCGTTAAGCTCGCGCGTGAGCTTGTCGAAGCCGTCGAAAAAGAAGGTCTTGAGGTGCTTGATGGCGTTGTGGCCAGAGAGATGCCGTGCGTGATGCAGCATCTGGTAAAGATGCTGAGCGGCACCGTAGTCGCGCGAATGCTTGGGGTTGCGAAACCGGTAGGTGTAACCGTGCAAGGGGCGCGGTCCAGCTACTGCCGCGTTCTTCCTGCCCCGATTGACGATGTCCATCAGGTGAGTTTCAACCCAACGGGTCACGATCTCGCGGTGTTGGGCAAAGCCGAGGAAACGGCCACTTGCTTCCAGGATGTCATCCACGAACTTATCGACCGTCAGCTCGCGCTTGTCCCGAAACACGCTGGGGTAGCCGCCATGCTCAAGGCGCTCAAACAGCCCGGTGAGCACGCGGTCCATCTCGATGGTCTTGAAGTCGAGGTAGGTAATCTTCGGGAGCCGGAATTCCCGATCCTTCTTCTGCAACGCCATCAGTTCTCTCCGCTGCCCTGTACGACAGCCTCTTCCCTACGGACTCTCGTTTCCTGCAACAAGCGCATCTCCACCCGACCGTCGTCGTGCCGCGCCAGCCGGTAAAAGTCATGCCCGGTGGTGGTGAGCAGGATCTCGCGGTATGGCTGCGCGTTCAGGCTGTTCTTGAATACGCCTAGGCAGAGATAGAAGCCCTGCATCTCCTCGACGCTGGGTCGGTAGCCCTCATTGAGGCGCATCAACATCTCGAACACGTCGAGGTTGATGCTCAGCTCGCTGGTTGTTCCGCCCGCGCCTCGGCCTGCAAACCTCAACATCAGGCCTGTGGGCAAATGCTCGACGAATCGGGCCTTGGAGGCGAAGTCCTGCACCCGCAGGCTAAAGCCCTCCAGCGGGAAGAGCCGGTAGCTACGGACGGTGCCGTGTTCCACCTGGCGCAGCTGCAACGCCAGGCTGTGACCCAAGCGCTCGGGTCGCTGCAGACCTTCGCCCCGGTTGATGGCATGGAGGATCTCGCCTGTCAGCGCCTCGATCGACGTCTCGCCCCGAACGATCTCGACCAAACGTTTGGCCGAACGGTAGGGCAGCATCTTTTCCCAACCCGCATCGCGGCGCTCGAAGAAATGCTTGCGGCGGGCCATCGCCACATACTCGCGGTGCCTGCGGGCACGTTGCCGGACGGAGGACTCAGATACGCCGCGCGGCAGCTCGGCAAACAGGCGCTTGAACACCTCGAAATCGAACTGCCCACGCCGCTCGAAGCGGAACAACACGCGATCGTCCGGCTGCACGAAATCCAGTCCCCGATCTGAGCGCGGGTCTTCCTGCTTGCCGACATCCAGTTCGCTAAGCAAGCTCAGCAAACGATCCGAGGTCGGCAGGCCGCCGCCCATCCAGCTATTGAAGTAGTAGCTTCGCGCCACCTCGTCGTGCTTGCCCGCTGCATACAGAGCATGAATCTCGGCGCAGTCGCGGTTGCCGATCAGCATGAACGACAAGGCCGAGCGCAAGTCGCGCATCGTGATGTGCAAACGACCGCGCAGGTGCGCCATCGTGTAGAGCGTCTTGAGCCGCTCCAGCAGGCGAGGGCCGGCAATCTCATCCTGAAAACTGCGTGCGTTGTGCAGTGCGTAGCAGCTGTCTTTCAGGTCGCAGCCTTCGCAGGCCGACCAGTGGGCTGGCTGCACGATGGTCCTCAGCGTGCGCTCCAGGATCGAGCCGCCTTCCACCTCGGCCACCACGCTGCGCAGATTCAAATTCACCACCGCAACGCCAGACTCGGCCTTGCCGGTCGAAAAAGCTCGTCGAACAAGTGCCGTCAACGCAGGGAAGTCGCGCTCGTACGTAGCCAGAAAATCCACCAACCGCCCTTCGTTGATCGCGATGAGCCGGATCTCTTGTGGCCGCCAGGCGCCAGCGTCGCTGCCCTTGAAGGGCGCCAGGAAGTCCAGCAGCACTTGGTTGTTGTCCTTGTTGCCCTCGTCCTGGCTACCGTCGTAGTTGATCAGGTAGCGCCTGCCGTCCAGGCTCAACGCACTGCCGTTGGGCAGTCCGCGGTCAACCGATCCCCTGCGGTTTTCGACTTCCTTCTCCAGGCGCTGCAGAAAGGCAGTCTTGCCGTCGCCGGCATTCCCGGAGATGAGCACCAGGCGAAATTCGCCCTGCAGAACCGCTGGCAGCAGTTTGCGATCGAGGTCCGTATCCACATAAGCGGAGAAGCCCAGCGCATCCATACCGCGCGTCCCGGCATTGCTACGCCGGCTCTGGCTGTAGAGCGTCAGCAAATGCGAGACGAAGGCGTTGGTGTTGGGCGCGGACACCGACAACGCGGCTTGGCCGCCACTGGCTGCATGGGCCACCGCCGCAAGGCTCAAGGTCTGGATGCGCCGGGCGTGACGCACCTCGGCCAGTGCATCTCGAAACTCGATGGCACTGCCAAATCGCTCTGCGCGACGCGGTGCAATCGACTTGAGCACCACATTCACCAGCTCTGGCGACAGATCGGCAAAGCCCGACAGCTCACGCGGATCAGGTGCTCGCTTGCTGATGGGGGGCTCGGCTGTGTCCCATGGGTACCGCGCCGTCAGCGCCTCGTAGAGCGTCAAGCCAAGGGCGTACAGATCGCGGTCGGCGCGCTCGCCGTTGTGCGGAATCACCTCGGGATCGAGGTCCGGCGGCAGGTAGCGGCGAGACCCTCCGCCACGAGACTGTTTGTCGTCGGCGCGCACCGACACATTGAAGTCGATGATCTTCGCACCCCTCTGCGTCCACAGCAGGTTACGCGGCTTGATGTCGCAGTGATGAAAGCCCTGCGCATGCAGGTGCACCAGCCCCTCGATTACCTGCTTGCCCAACTCCAGCGCATCCTCCGGCGACAGCAGGCGCTGCTGGATCATGTCGCCGACGTCGGCCCCTTCCACATACTCGAACACCAGGAAAGGGATGTCGCGGCCAGGTATCACATCCGCGTCGAGCACGCGCACCACGTGCGGATGCTCGGGAATCTGGACGAGATGGCGATACTCCTTCTTGAGACGCTCCAGGGTCGAATGCCGGTCGCTGACGATGAGCTTCACCGTGCGGGCCACATCGCCGAGCGTATCGATCACCTTGTAAACCACACCGAAGCTGCCGCGCCCCAGCTTCTTCTCGACGATGAACTTGTGCGTCAGGCAATGGCCGGCGGGCAGATTCAGGTAGTCGGCCTGGTCTGCGGACGACTCCTCAACCCCAGGCGCAGCCCTTTCGGCAGCGGCAGCGGAGTAGGCGGCCATCGGCTGAAGAAGAGCGTTCAAGCCCGCCAGTGCCGCGGCAGCCGTGGGGCGCTGCTGTTCGTCGAAAGCGCACAAGCTTTGCAGCCAGGCATCGAAGGCCTCGTTCAGCTCAGGCCTTAGGGCCGAAGGTTTGTTCAAGAACTCACCGCCCCGGTCCCACACGGTTGTGGGCTCACCGGCAAAGGGGCGCTCGCCGGTGAACAGCTCGTAGAGGATGACGCCCGCCGAGAAGATGTCCGACGCAGCCGAAGCGGCGGATGGCTCGCGGAATGCTTCTGGCGCGACGTAGGCCTTTTCCACCAGATCGACGATGTCCGCCGCGATCGTCAAGCTGCGGTCCACGCTAGGCCGGGCGAAGTCGAAGTCAGTGATGCGGGTGGTGCCGTCCTGCCCGATCAGCACAGCGCCGGGCGTCAGGTTGCGATGAACCACACCGTGCTGATGCGCATGTACCAGCGCGGCCAGCAGATCCTTGGCCACCCGCCACTTCTGGTCCAGCGTCAGTGCCAACTGCGGGCGCGCCATATGCACCGTCAGCGCCTGACCCGGCGCGTCGTCCAGGATCAGGATGAAGGATCTGTCATCGTCCGTCGGAAAGAAGTCCCGCGCCGCGACGATGTTGGGGTGCAGGGGCAGTTTGGAAAGCGCCCGGTAGGCATTGGCAATGCGGTTGATCTGCGCCTGGCGCTCGGCTTCGGGTAGATAAGGGTCGGCCTGATAGACCCGTAACCGGGCCGTGCCGCCGGCAAAAGCGTTTTCGGCACGGAACTCGGTATAGGTCTGGGCCGCGCCCAGCTTGTCCTTCACCTCCCAGTGGCCGAAGCGCAGCACCGCGGAGGCGGGTTTCACCACCTTCAATGCATGCAGGATCAATGCTTGCTGCTGCAGGATGTTCCGGGAAAAGCGCGGCGGGACGCGAGATGCATCCTTGAAGTAGCGCTCGGCATCCTTGAGCTTCACCACCCTCTCTGCATCGCGCTGCTCGCGGTCATTGAGATGCGCGTCGGGCGCGGTGAGCAGAATGGCCGCCGCGACATAGATGCTGTCCAGCTCGTGCCTTCCCGGATGAGCCTGGGTGATCAAACCCTTCACCGTGCGCGCATGCCCTTGCAGCTTTCCCAGCGGCGAAGGATAGGGCGCGCGCGCCTCCGGGTACCACTTGTGGCCATGAACGTCGATGGTGCCGCGCGTACCTTTCACGTCGATCAGGTACAGCGCATGCGGCGTGAGCAAGGCGATGTCGATCTCGAAGCGCTCGCCTTGGCGCTCGATCTCGAAGTTGTGCAGCAAGATATGGTTGTCTGGCAAGCGATCCCGGAGGTGGGCGATCGCGGCGCGTTCGGCGTCGTTGACCGGTTGGCCGACGGGGATCACTTTAGCCATTAGCTCTGTATCCCTGCAATTCTATGTTCAAGCAACTGCGTCGCTTCTTCGATCAGGGCTACCGCACGGTGACGCGCCTCATAGGCCGTCACTACCATGTTATGGATGGCCAGTTGAATCTCATGGTCCGGATAAGGAACTGGTAGCGCGCCACGCATTTTGTAGTGGTGATCTTGCAGTTTGGAACCCGTGGAGATGGATCGGAGCATCCGAAATGCTGTTTCTGAGCGCATGAAGGCGAACAAGCACCCTCGCGCCATCACGGATTCGTCTGCGACGACTCGAAGAATATGTTCGGAGAAAGCCATTTGCGTCCAGGGCCCCCAAACAAACTCTGCGCGACAAAACAGCTCGCTCTCGCCCAGAGTGCCTTGTGCCGCGACCATTGTTGCACCTGCGATCCCTAGGGCCTCTGAATCCATTGCCGATTTTGCGATCCAACGCCCTTCAGGTTTCAACCAAAACAACTCTTTCTGGCCAATCATCTGGTAGGCGAAGCTAGGCTCGGCATCAATTCGCTTAAACCGAACTCCTCGCCCCAAGGAGCCGGGGATACATATCTCATCAAGTCGTCTGTGCGGCCTGCTTTCAATGCTTTTCTTCAATGCCAGAAAACGAGGATTAAAATTCAATGCCCGGAGAGACGTTACATCGGGAGCATCGACTTCGAAGCCGATGTTGATGTCCTGTGAGTGCCATTCTGTAGCGGAAATATCCCGCAGCCCAACAGATCGGAAAAGCTCGTGTGTTGCCTCCCTTATTAGCCGTTGGTAGCAACTTAGGAGCTTGGCGGCCTCGTCCATCGTGGCATGGATGCCTGCTTCGATCTCCGGTCCAAACCTCGGGACAGGCAGATTCGCGATGTGTTCGGGTTCGATGTGCTGGATGATGGCGCCGTAAGTGCCCGCAACTACCAAGGGGACGCCATAGGTGCTCGACAAGAACGCGTAAAGGTAACCAGGGGGAATACGCTCGGGATTGGGGACAACCCGAAGCACATCTTCTGAACAGGCGAGCCCTGCCATATCTGGTCGGACGTATGCCATGCGCCCGATCGTTCCTGATCTTGTAATCAGCGACCATCCCTCTTCAAGCAACAGCTTCGGGTTTCCTTCCACCTGCTTCGTCGAGATCAGAGGCAGCGAAGACAAGTCCGCCAAGCTGATTGCCGAACTGCCCATGTAGCGAACACCGTAACTCGGGTCGTCAACCCACTTCCGGCTCTCGCGGCCGGAGTCGAACATACCGAGTGTTACTTGGGAGAGTTTGTCTTTGCGACAGGCAAGCCTCTCTAGAGTGTCCCGGGCTTCCAGTGCTCCCGACATATACGGGTTGCAATCCAGCCGTCGCCCGCCTTCCTCCAGCCATGCAGAGCGCACGACCTTCCACTTCAGGCTCTTCATGAGGGCCTCTTCATGGGGGGGAAGGCCGAGCAGCTAGCGTGGTTCGCGATCCATTGGATCGATTCGAGTCGCGTGATCATTTGCCCGGCTCCGGGTGTTGGGCGCGGAACGCCGCGTAGGCCTGGGCGATCTCGGGCAGATCGTCATCGAGGATGCGCTCTTTGCGGTGGAGGGTGCGGGTTTCCAGCCGACCGCCGATGCGCACCTTCTCCTCCACGCTCACGTCTCTGAGAATTTCCTCACCGTCCGGGTGACGCTTGTAAAGCGTGTTGCCACGGCGGTCGAAGCCCACCTTCTCGGCGACGGCCATGAATACCGGATAGTCCTGCTTCTGCCCGAGATCCTCGGCCTGGATGACTTCGTCAGGCTTGCGCTTGAGGAAGAGCAGGCTAGTGAGGATGTTGACGTTGGCTTCGACGATGAACGACTCCACCGGCAGGTCGATGCTGGCCAGCACCCAGCAGTGGCGCAAGATCCAGTAGCGGATGTACTCGTCACCCGGGTTTCCCAGGATGCCGTCGGGCAAAACGATGCCCGTTCGACCGCCCGGCTTGAGCCACTTGACGCACCGCTCGATGAACAGCACTTCGGGCGACACGGCGGGCTTGATGGCGTTGGTCATCACGAAGCCATCGCCTTGCCGCTCCCAGCGGCGGGCGAGCTCGTACTGCTCGAGGATGGTCCGCTCGGTGACGGGAATATCGGAGCCGAACGGCGGGTTCGTCATCAGGACGTCGATGGAGCCGAGCGGGATGTTGTCGTTTGCCGGCTGAACACCCGGCAGGTCGCCACGCGGAAACTCCAGCGAGTTCATGTGATAGAGGTGGCCCAGCGAGTTGCCGGCCATCATCACGTTCATCTGCGCAGCGCGCACCAGGAAGGGGTCGAAGTCGGCACCGAAGAGGTTGTTGGCC
>Ga0116176_10002416_pt1 | contig 14166 bp, 6 predicted proteins | sample AD_STIC08_MetaG_FD_89803 | JGI IMG/M metagenome (GOLD analysis project Ga0116176, IMG submission 89803) | Active sludge microbial communities of municipal wastewater-treating anaerobic digesters from USA - AD_STIC08_MetaG | ecosystem: Engineered > Bioreactor > Anaerobic > Digestate | place: USA...
CTGGATAAAAATGCGGATACCATTATTTCCGGCTCATTTCCCAATCTTTCAGCCGTATGTGATTTCCTGGTCAAAGAAAATAAAAATGTTGTACTGGGTTGTGCAGGCTGGAAAGACCGCTTCAACCTGGAAGACACACTATATGCAGGTGCTATTATCAATGCCATTGGAAAAAAATTCACCGTCCACTGCGATAGTTCCCTGATGGCAGAAACCATGTATGCCAAACATAAAAACAAACTACACGAGTTTGCCCCCAAACTCACCCACTATCACCGCCTCGTAGAACGCTTTGGGCTGATAGAAGATATCCGGTTCTGTTTGACCCCGGATGTAGCAAATGTATTGCCCTTATATGTGGAAGGAAAACTGGTGGCCAGGTAGTGAATATGATACCCGAAGACGCCATGATCTTCTTCAACGAAAAAACAAAGCTGTGAAAGGAAAAACTCTGTAAGATACTTCATTTTTTCTATTGTTTTTTCAATCAAAATTTATTTATTATTTCCCCTGTTTTATAAGGAAATCCGCTACACATTCTTTTACTTTTGCCGATTAACCTTTTTGGATCGTTGTGTCAAACATGCCATCCGGAATTTAAAAAAGCAACACTTGGCCCTACCCCATCTTATTAAATATGTGTATACCCATGGAACGGATGAAGTGATCCGCAGAGGAAAAAAAATCCATGCCATCGGCTACGTTGAACTGGTGGAATATGATGATCTGTTTGGATCAGCCGTATTCCGTGTAAAAGACGATAGTTACGCTACTTATTACAAAGTATATATTCAAAAATTCAAGGACCCCAAGGCTACCACACTTCGTTGCGCCTGTCCTTATAACCTGGGCGATATCTGCCGGCATGAAGCAGCCGCTCTTATCCAGCTACAGGAGCTGATTGATCGCGGACACCTGCAATCAGAACATATCAAGTATAATCAGAAGCATACGGTAGCCAAGATGAAGGCCATCGAACTGAAAACACTACGGCTGCTATCCTCCCCCGAAGCATTCCAGGAAGCAGAAACTTTTTTACGCAGCAATAAGGCATCCATCGAATTTGCAGAGAACGAAACTGTCAAAGCTACCGTTATCCTGGAAGAGCAGGAATACAAAGTACTGATCCGTAAAAATGAAGAAAGGAATTTTGATACCAGCTGTGAATACCTCGATGAAGATCATCCGCTTTGTCTGCCCAAACTGATTGTATTCCTTCAGCTACTCAATACTCATGGAGCCAATTATTTTGACAGCATCCGCAACTGGGATAAGGAAAAAAATAAATTACTGGAAGCCTACGGATATTCGCTGAGTGATGACCTGAAAGGAAAATTCGAATTTGCCTACAAGGATGGAAAACCATTTTTACGGGTACTCGACCCATCCATCAAAAGAGTGGCACCACTGGCCTCTCCTTCCCGGCCGGTATTTATTCCGGAAACTGAAAAAAGGGAAAAAGAAGAATTGGCCGAGCCATCAGCTACAGCCGTGGCGGATTCACCCACACAGCGACTGGGTATCGTATTCAATCTGAATAAAAAAAACTACCCCTATTTCACCCTTGATGTGGTAACCGGTGAGCCCAATGATGCCAACGATGCTTTTGCCGGTACCGTTGAAAAAATGGATATCAGCCGCTATGTCAATACCGATCAGCTTCCCGAAGCAGATCGTGAAATGCTGGGCGTACTGAGGAAACTGCAGGAAAGCGAGATCAATAAATATATCAGCCGGAATTCTCCCTTCTCCGGTATCTGGGAAAATATCATTCACCATGAGGATGATGATTTACCGGATGAGACCAAAGAATTGATGGCAGAATACCTCCTGCCCAAGCTGAAGAAGATGTTCACTGAATCAGCGGGTGGTCCCTTTGTTTTTGTACTGCCGGAGAAAAAAGCTTTCAAGACCAATAACCTGGTTCCCCTGCAGTTACAGTCGGCCGAAGCCAAACCACATTTTATTGTCAAGAAGAATGCACAATACACGATTCAATGCCGGGTAAAAGCCGGCGGTATTGAGTATGACCTGAGTGATAATGAAAGTCCGAGCCCCCTGCTTTTTCTCTATAACGAACAGGCCTGGCTCTGGCAGGGCAATGAAGTGATCCACCTCGTGGAAAAATTTCTACCCTCCGGTAAAATGAGCATTTCTGCGGATGACTGGAGTAAATCACTGGCCCAGTTTATCCTGCCATTGACCAAAGAACATAAAGTTGATTTTGATAAATCACTGGTACAGGAAATAAGAGACGGAGACCCCGAAGTAAAACTCTTCCTGCTGGAAAAAGGCGAATACCTGGTTTTCCAGCCTTCATTTTCCTATAAAGGATATGAAACCCGTTCCCGCGACCGGGATGATGTGGTGGTACCACAGGGCGACAAAGTGCTGATCGTACACCGGAACCGGGAAAAAGAAAACGAATTCATTCAGAAACTGCAGAACCTTCATTCCAGTTTTATATACAATGAAGACAGTGGCACCCTCGCATTGAAAGGGGCGGATGTATTGCGCAATAACTGGTTCTTCCTCTTCGTGGATGCCATGAAGGATATGAAGACACCGGTATTTGGATTTGAGGCGTTGAAGAATTTCCGTTTCAACACAGCCAGGCCACAGACCAAGATCTTTATCAGCAGCAATACCGACTGGTTTGATGCCAAAGTGGATATTGTATTCGGCGACCAGCATGTTACCGTAGCAGAAGTAAAAAGAGCCCTGGCCAATAAACAACAGTTTGTACAGTTGAATGATGGAACCTTTGGGATTTTACCGGAAGAATGGCTGAAAAAATATTCACTCCTCTTCAGGGTAGGAGAAGGCAAAACGAATTCACTCAAATTGTCCCGTTTTCACCTGAGCGTGGTGGATGAATTATACGAAACCAGGGATGAAGAAGAACTGGTGGTACAGCTGGAAGAAAAATATGCCAACCTTCGGGAGTTCAATAAGATCAAAGAACTGGAACCTTCTGCTCACCTGAAACCGATTCTTCGTCCTTACCAGGTAGCCGGGTTTCAATGGCTGAACTATCTCACCGAAATCAAATGGGGAGGCATCCTGGCTGATGACATGGGTTTGGGTAAAACCGTACAGGCATTGTCATTCCTGGAACATTTTCACAACAGGGAAGGCAAACTGAAAGCCCTCGTGGTTTGTCCGACCACCCTGATCTATAACTGGGAAAATGAGATCCGGAAATTCACACCATCCCTCACTTATAAAATTCACCACGGTGCCACCCGCACCAGGGCGAAAGAAGAACTGATGGATCATTCCGTGACCATTACTACCTATGGTACCCTGCGCAGTGATATCAAACTGCTGATGAGTCTGGAATTTGATTATGTTATCCTGGATGAAAGCCAGGCAATCAAGAACCCCGGTAGTAAGGTGGCCAAGGCGGCTTGTCTGTTAGCAGCGAAGAACCGTCTTTGCATGAGTGGTACACCATTGCAGAATAACACCTTCGATATTTTTGCGCAAATGAACTTCCTGAATCCCGGAATGCTGGGTACGATGGAGTTTTTCCGTCAGGAATTTGCGATTCCGATTGATAAGTTTGGAGAGCAGGACCGGAAAGATCACCTGAGAAAAATATTATATCCATTCATTCTGAGAAGAACAAAAGAACAGGTGGCCAAAGATCTTCCTGAAAAACAGGAGATGATCCTGTTCTGCGAAATGGAAGAAGAGCAGCGGAATATTTATGATGCTTACCGGAATGATTTCCGTAATCAGATCTTAGGCAGTATCGAAACACAGGGTATCCAGAAATCACAGCTCACCATCTTACAGGGATTGATGAAACTGCGGCAGATCTGTGATTCACCGGCTATATTGAATGAACAGGAAAAATTTGAGAACCACTCCATCAAGCTGGATGAGCTGGCCCGTGAGATCACGGAAAATATCGGCAACCACAAAGCCCTGATCTTCTCCCAGTTCCTCGGTATGCTGGCACTGATCCGTAAAAAACTGGAAGAGCTGGGTATCAAATACGAATATTTTGATGGCAGCACTTCAGCACCTGATCGCGAGAAAGCCATTCAGAGTTTCCAGAATGATGAAGAAGTAAGGGTCTTCCTGATTTCGCTAAAAGCAGGTGGTGTGGGTTTGAACCTCACGGCAGCCGACTATGTATATATTGTAGATCCCTGGTGGAACCCGGCGGTGGAGCAACAGGCGATTGACCGGACACACCGGATTGGTCAAACCAAGAACATCTTTGCCTACCGGATGATCTGTAAGGATACCATTGAAGATAAGATCCTGCAGTTACAGGAAAAGAAGCGGGCCCTGGCAAAAGATATCATTTCTGATGATGCCACATTTGTGAAGACGCTGACGAGGGAGGATGTAGAATACCTGTTTAGCTAAGCCATTCATCGGTCAATTTGACCATTTCATCCTGTTTCTTGGCCTTTTTCGACCTTTTCCGAAGGTTAAAGGCCCTTCTTACGTCTATTTTCGTACCCCCATAAAGCTGATTATGAAGAAGATTATAACCTTATCCGCCATTTTACTGGCGTTTTTTGTCCCTGCCCTTGCCCAAAAAGCAGACGGAGTTGTAAAAGGAAAACTGGTTGACAGTACCGCTAAACAGCCAATCGCTGATGCTACCGTCTCCCTTTTAAATGCCAAAGATTCCTCGCTGGCTACATTTACCCTCTCCAATAAACAGGGAGTATTTGAAATCAAGGGACTGATCCCCGGTGATTACCGCCTGATCGTTTCCAGTAAAGGTTTCACCGAGATGAAGAAAAACGTATCCATCACAGAAACCAATAAGTCCATTGAATTTGGGGACCTGATCATGGAGAAGGATTATAAAACACTGGAAGGCGTAACCGTTACCACGGAATCTCCCATCCAGGTGAAGAATGATACCATTCAGTTTAATACCAGCGGATTTAAAACACAACCCAATGCCTCACTCGAAGACCTGCTGAAAAAAATTCCGGGTATGGAAGTGGACAAAGAGGGTACAGTGAAAACACAGGGGGAGCAGGTACAGAAAGTACTGGTAGATGGTAAAGAGTTTTTTGGGAATGATCCGAAACTGGCTACCAAGAATATCACGGCTGATATGATTGAGAGTGTACAGGTATTTGATGACATGAGTGATCAGGCCAAGTTCACCAAGATTGATGATGGCAGCCGGACCAAGACCATCAATATCAAACTGAAGAAAGATATGAACAAGGGCTATTTTGGAAGGGCCCTGGTTTCCGGAGGATACAGTGATGATAATGGTTTCCGCTATGAAGGCAATCTGAGTATTAATAAATTCAAAGGCGACAGAAGATTCTCTCTTTTGTTCAATGCCAATAATATCAATAAGCAGGGTTTCTCTTTTTCTGATGTCATCAGTTCCATGGGTGGATTCAGTGGATTTGGCGGTGGCAGCGGCGGCGGTGGCAACTTTGGTGGTGGCGGGATGCAGATCTCCGGTGGTCGTGGTGGTGGATTTGGCGGCATGGGTGGAGGAACCACAAGCGGCATCATCAAGTCTTTATCAACCGGTTTAAATTATTCTGATGTATGGGGCGGCAAGATCAAGGTAAGCGGCAGTTATTTTATTTCCAATTCTGAGCCCCGTCAGGAAAGCAGCAGTCTTCGCCGGTCGACCTTTAAGCTGGGAGATAATTCCGATTCCATTGCGATCCGTAACACAACATCCATGTCGGAAAACCTGAACCGTAACCACCGTTTCAATTTCAGGTTTGAATACCAGATTGATTCTGCCAATTCCATTATCTATATTCCTTCACTGACCCTGCAGCATTCTGAGAATTACAGTATGAACAGCAGCTTTACGGATGTAGATGCGACTGCTAAATACCGCTATATCACCGGTAATTCTGAAAACAGAAATGAGCGGGATGGCTATAATTTTGGGAATAATATCCTTTTCCGTCACAAATTTGGCAAAGTAGGCCGTACAGTTACCTTAGGATGGAACAATACCATTGGAAAGAGTGAGAGTAATTCCTTCACCGTTTCTGATGATAAATTTCTCAGACCCGATGGAAGTACATTCCGCAGTATCACCCAGAACAGGCAGTCTGCCCAAACGACCAAAAGCAATAACAATGTATTCAGCGGTTCCTATACCGAACCTTTGGGCCCCACCAAATTGCTGGAATTGAATTATGCCTATACGCATAATAAGAACACATCCGATAAGGAAACCAATGATTACAACAGTGGCTCCGGTAAATATGACAGCCCCAATTTGTTCCTGACCAATGATTTTGAAAATCTCTTTACCGCACACAGGGCCGGTTTTAATTTCAGGGTGCAGGAGAAAAAATACAATTACCAGTTTGGACTGGCGGTGCAACAATCGGTACTGGACAGCAGGAGTTACCAGGCTGTTACCGGAAAGGATTCGACCATCCGGGGTAATTATGTGAACTATTTCCCTACCGCGAATTTCAACTTTACACCAACCCGTAGCAAGAACCTGCGGATTCGTTATAATGGCCGGACCAACCAACCTTCTGTATCACAATTACAGAATGTAAGGGATATCTCTGATCAGCTGAACCAGACAGAGGGTAACCCTAACCTGGAACAGGAATTCAACCATAGTTTCAATGCCGGTTATAACAGCTTTAATGCACTCACTTTTAAATTCATTTCTGCCAATATCAATTTCAGCACCACCAGCAATAAAATTGTAAACAGTATCGATACCATTTCAAGGGGTGTGCAGTTAACCAGACCTGAGAATGTAAATGGTTATTATACGGCTTCCACTTTTATCACCCTGGGTCTTCCTTTCAAGAGTTTAAAAATGAAGGGCTCCAGCCTGAACTTCACCAATAATGTCCGCTACTCCAATGATGTGAGTTTGATTTACAAACAGAAGAATATTGGTAAATCATTCAGCGTAACGCAGGGTGTTGGCTTTAACTATAACAAAGAGAAGCTGGATTTTGCTATCCGTGCCAATGTAGCCTATAACAGCATCAAGTATTCGGTGAACACATCCCTGGATGAAACTTATTATACGCAAACTTATGCAGCTGATTTCTCTTATACCTTCAAAGGGAACTTTATCATCTCCACCGATTTTGATTATTATATCAATACCGGACGAGCTGAAGGATATAACCTGAATGTACCGCTTTGGAATGCCAGCTTCAGCAAGCAAATTTTCAAGAAGAAGAACGGAGAACTGAAACTTTCTGTCAGCGATATCCTGAATCAGAACCAGAGTATCACGCGTACCGTTGGTGATAACTATATCCAGGATTCAAGGAACATGGTATTGCGCCGCTATTTTATGCTTAGCTTCCTGTTCAACTTAAACCGGATGGGAAATAATCGCCAGGGTGGTCAGCCTGGAATGCCCGGCATGCCCCGTTTCATGGAAAGAGGGATGAGAGATATGCGGGTTCAGTAATACAGTCAATACTTATTCAAATAGAAATGTCCCGCCTTGGCGGGACATTTTATTATATAAGGGTTAGTAAGTAAACAGGTTTCTATTTGTGCCGCTGATGGGAGGCAGAAGCTGCAGCTGATGATCCGTGCAGTAAAACAGCCAGTACCGATTTCAGCAGTCGGAAAATATTATAGGAAGGTTGATAATGGTTCTTGTAAATTTTGGCGGATTGTACATGGTATCGAATGCTTCTTGTCTTCATAGATATTGTTTTATGCTGGGTTAACGAATGGATTTCAACTAAAAGTATATAGTAAACGCTAAATTTTATAATATTGGGGCCGAATACTAACCCAACTATCCAGCTACTTATGAAAAAAACCGTAAAACCCCTTGTATTATTTACCCTTTTGACCATTGTTTCATTCAGTTCGGGTGCACAACTTCGTTTGCCCCTGAGCAATGCATTCATGAATGATATGAAGAAAGTGATTGCTGATCATGCCAGTCATTTTGATCATATCCGCGGCGAAGTGATCACCGAATCTCCTCAAACCACCGAATACCAGTGCACCCTGCAAGTGAACGGGGCTGAAGAGAGCAGCATCACCAAACATTCTTCGAAGAAAGGTAATTACAGCTGGGAAGCACTGATGCTGACTACCGAAAGTTTTGAAAAAGCAAAGCAAAAATTCAAGGCTTTGTACAGCCAGCTTAATAATTTATCTGCTGATATCGGCGATAATCAGCAGGTTCGGTTCAAAGCCGATTATGAATCTCCGAAGGAAGAGAAAAAATTTACAGCCATTGTCTTCAAGGCCAACCCTTCCACGGAAGGGAGTAATAAAGTGAAAATGGAACTCAGCCTTCAGTTTCATTCCCCGATGGAATGGAAGGTCAAAGTATTGGTATATGATCAGGAAAGGGAAGACGAAGAAAGGGGCAGCCGGGTAGAGGAATGAGCAGGGCAGATTCCCCCGGGAAAAATTCTTTAACCTTGATTAACATTAATCCAACCCCGGTTAACCCCTTATTGCTACCCATAAGAATACTTTCGTAGCTGAATCAATCAGCCATGAGAAAAATTTACTTTTTCATTTTATTGTTTACAGGAATCACTGCTACAGTGCAGGCGCAGCGGAATGGTTCCGTGAAGGGTATTGCCTATGATACCATCGGCAAACAACCTATCGCAGCTGCAACGGTCACTGTGATGGAAAGAAAAGACTCTTCCCTGGTCAGTTTTACCATGACGGGCAATGATGGCCGTTTTGAAGTAAAGGGCCTGGCTGATGGCGACTACCGGTTGCTGATTACCCATGTGAACTACCATAACAGCAATAAATATTTTACGATCAAAGAAAGCACCCGGAACCTGGATCTCGGGAACCTGGCGATCAGCGATAAAACCAAAGTGCTGGAAGAAGTAGTACTGGCAGCCGAAGCACCGCCGGTTACCCTGATCAACGATACCATTCAGTATAATGCCGGTTCTTTCAAAGTACAACCGAATGCCAGCGTGGAAGACCTGCTGAAAAAACTGCCCGGAGTGAAAGTGGAAAAAGATGGCACCATCAAGGCACAGGGAGAAAAAGTGCAGAAGGTACTGGTGGACGGGAAGGAGTTTTTTGGAAACGACCCCAAGATAGCCACCAAGAATCTTCCGGCTGATGCGATAGATAAAGTACAGGTATATGATAAGCAAAGTGATCAGGCACAGCTCACCGGATTTGAAGACGGCAATTATGAAAAGACCATCAACCTGAAATTAAAAAAAGATAAAAAGAAAGGGGTCTTTGGAAAAGTAAATGCCGGTGGAGGCACAAGGGAACGATATGAAGGAAAATTCAATGTGAACTCTTTCAAGGGGGCAAGACAAATGTCAGCCATCGGTATGGCGAATAATGATAACGGAGAAGGATTTACTTTCATGGATATCCTCAATTTTACCGGTGAGCTGTCCCGCATGCAAAGAGGCGGTGGTGGCAATATCAATATCTCCATGACGGGCGATCAGGCCGCTGCAATGGGTGTGAGTAATGTTGGTGGAAAGAATGGTATTACCACAGCGTTGGGCGGTGGATTGAATTACAATAATATCATCGGCAAGAAGCTGGATCTGCAGAGTAATTATTTTTATAACCGGATGAACCCGGTTCAGGAATCTCATATCCAGCGGCAATACCTGCTACCCGGTACGTCTTATTATAACCAGGATACTTATGCTGATAATCTGAGCAATAACCACCGGCTTAATTTCAACCTGCTCTGGCAGGTAGATTCCTTGAACAGTATCCGGTTTACGCCATCTTTAAGTCTTCAGCAAACCAATAACAGGAGCCAGTCTGTTTACCAGACACTTTCTGCTTTGAAAAACCTGACCAATGATGGAAACAGTGATAATGCATCCAGCAGTGAGGGCTATAGTTTCAGGAATGAAATCACCTGGCGGAAAAAATTTGCCAGAAAGGGCAGAACTTTTTCTCTTTCCCTGCAAACCAGCCTGAATGACAGCAAGGGAGATGGTAGTCTGCAATCGATCAACCGGTTTTATGATCCCAATGGAGTGTTATTGAAAAGAGATACCCTGAACCAGCAATCTGAAAATAATGCGCAGTTAAAGGCATACAATGCCAGAGCAGTCTATACGGAACCACTGGGCAAGCGCTCCTTGCTTGAATTGAGCCTTGGTAAAAGCAATAGCCGGAATAATTCGGAAAAGCTGACCTATGATTATAATAATGGCAATGGCAAGTATGATCGGATCAATAATCAGTTGAGCAATGATTTTTCCAATGATTATGGATTTACGAATGCGGGGATCCGGATCAGGACACAAAAGAAAAAGTACAGCTATTCTTTTGGAGCCGCCTGGCAGCAGGCAGAACTGCAGGGCACAATTACCAATGGGAATAAAGATTCGGTGATCAGCCAGACCTTCAGAAATATTCTGCCCAATGCCCGATTCCAGTATAATTTCTCCCGATTCAAGAGTATTTCACTTACGTATGGCACCAGCACCAACCAGCCCAGCATGCAGCAATTACAACCGGTGCCTGATAATAGTAACCCGTTGAATATCCGGGAAGGAAATCCGGATCTGAAACAGGAGTACACACAAACCCTGCAGGGACACCTGAACTTATTGAGCCCTTTCCGAAACAAGAATTTCTTTATGTTTTTTACGCTGCAGGCGACCAAAAACAAAATTGTGAATTATGATTCCATCAGTTTGCAAAACGGGGTACGCACATCAAAGCCAGTCAACGTAAACGGTGTATATAATATCAATGGTAATATGAGTTACAGCATGCCGGTGAAATTCCTGAAGGGTTCTGTAGAGCTGAGTGCAGGAGGAGGATATACCCGGAATAAACTACTGATCAATGATATCAGTGGCAAAGCGGTGATGAATGATATCCGTACGGTAACTGTTGGACCGGATCTCCGGTTTGATTTGAGTCCGACCGATAAACTTAACCTGGGATTTGGTGCAGGCATCAATTATAACCGCTCCACTTATTCTGTTCAATCCCTGGCACCGGCCACTTTTTTTTCACAGGATTACAATGCTTCATTTGACTGGCAATTGCCCAAGGGTTTCTTCTTTGCCACCGATTTCAATTATACTATCAATAGCCAGCGGGCAGCGGGTTTCAATATAAAAGTGCCGATCTGGAATGCCAGTATCAGTAAGCAGATTTTGAAATTCAACAGGGGGGAGATTAAACTCAGTGCCCGTGATTTGTTGAATAAAAATGTAGGCATCAGCCGGAATACGAACAACAACTATATTGAAGACAGCCGGGTGCTAACCCTGCGCCGGTTCTTTTTACTGAGTTTTACATATAGTTTAAGTAAAACGGGCTTACAGAATGGTAGTAGCGGGGGGATGAAGATTATTACCCGATAAGGATATAAATAGGACTTAATTAATATATATAGCCAACTGGAAAATTATTTTTTAACCCTTCATTATCAGTACCGTATAAAACTGATCAAACGCCGTTTCTATCCGGCGTTTTTTTTAATGTATTTTTGCATTGGTTAAACCAGTGAGTTTGTGCCGGGTCTTACTACCAGCACTGAATACTGCGTAAGGAAAGAGGTTTACCATCCAACCTGCCTGGTTCAGCCACTAATACCCATTAATAGTTTAAGTTTTGTTACAGTTGGATATCAACTGTGAGTTATCATGGATTTTCCAAACAGGTAAGTTATGTCACGTTTTGCCATATTAAAACAGATCATGATGCAGCACCGCTACCGGCTGGTGCTGACCTATATCTTATTTACGATTGAGATGCTGGGTAACCTGTTACGCCCTTTTTTCCTGGGTGTCGCGATCAATGATTTAGTAAAAGGAAGTTATCGGGGGCTGATTATCTTATCTGCTGTACATCTTGGCTGGTTGCTGATTGGAATTGTCAGGCATCGTTTAGATACACGGACCTATTCTGCTATTTACTCTTCTTTGGTGACAAGGTTACTGACCAGGCGTTACCACAAAAAAGATGTTTCCAGGTTAAGTGCCCACTCTACTCTGGCACGTGAGTTTGTTGACTTTCTGGAATTTGATCTGGTTTATGTGATGGAGGCTTTTTACAGTATTCTGGGTTCGCTATTATTGTTATTCCTCTATGATACATCGGTAGTGCTGGTTTGTCTGGGAATACTTTTACCGGTGATATTATTCAGCTGGTTATATGGCAGGAGGATGCAGCAATTGAACCATCAAAAGAATGATGAACTGGAACAGCAGGTGGACATTATATCAACCGGTAATACCCATTTGATTAAACAACACTATGATAACCTGCGCAAATGGCAGATCCGGATAAGTGATCAGGAGGCCTGGAATTTTGGGATCATGGAGTTTCTGGTGATGCTGGTGATTGGTTTGTCGCTTGTGATTACCAATAAAGCAGCAGGTTCCGGTCTGGAAGCCGGGAGTTTGGTTGGCATATACAGTTATATCCAGCGTTTCGTTTCCGGTCTGGATACAATTCCCTATACCGTTCAACGATTATCATCGCTTAGTGATATCACACGCAGGATAGAACTGCAGGAAGCGGATTTTGGAAATGACGGACTAAAAGAAGTAGCCTGATTGCCTTAGTTCCCGGCTCAGTATGTTCTTTTTAAATCCCAGTCGGTAATAATCACATAATCTCCCAGCATTTCAAACTTACTCCAGTCAGGGCTGGCAAATGATTTGTCCGGAAAGCAGCTAATATTCAGGATACGTAATTTTTTATTGCGCATCATCAGTTGACGGGCGGTTCCCAGTTTTTCATCCGTATGGAATTTGCCGACACAATGAAATATTTTCTGATCCCTGTTTTTTTTCTGGTAACGGTAAATCGAGTAGCTCATACCGGCATCCCAGAGGCTCTGGCTGTAATAAACATTGCGGCTGGCAGATTCGGGGGCACCGCGCATGGTTTCCATAAATTTATCCCGATAACGGCCACTGAGTGTGTCATAGGGCAGTGGCGGTAAAAAAGCTTTTGCCTCTTTGCTTAGGCTGTCAAGGGATTTCATTCCCCTGCGGTTTGCCATAGTTACATAACGGCGAGGAGGGTTGGCAGCAATAACAGGTAATTTATTTTGTTTGGCATATTCGATCATGGGCCGGTAATCCTTATAATTACTCCAGAGTCTTGCATCTTTTCCCAGTCTTGTTTCATCGATCCTTCCCTGCAGGTATTCATCCAGTACCAGCTGGTTATCGGTTTCAAACATTTCAAGACTGAGGGCCAGCTGACTTCCATAAGCAGCATGGAGGGCCCGGTAAATTTTATTTTCCAGGTAGTGTCCGGCGCTGTCGTTGTGTTCTTCACCAAAGAACAGCACATCAGCATTGACCATATCGGCAACGATCTGGTCAATAGTTACGATCTGTTTGCTGCGGGTATCATAAATTTTGTAACGGACAGTCATGCTATCCTGGGCGGAGGCACCAGCAATAAAGCAAAGGCAGAAAATGGCAAGCAATACTCTCATGTAATGAAGTTTATGCAAAGATAAGGGTCGGAAACCGGCTGCTTATTGGAGCAATATCAGGCACGGGCCTGTGGATTGAGCCGGGATCTTCTGATTAAAGGATTTTGCTGATTATTAGCCTGCACTACCTGGCAAGCAACCCCTTACAGCATCACGGAATATGGGTAACTATTCATTTGCCGCTGATAAAACGATAGCCTACGCCCGATTCGGTAATCAGGTATTGCGGCCTGTTGGCATCCAGTTCAATTTTTTTTCTAAGCTGGGCGATAAAAACTCTCAGGTACTGGGATTGATTGATATACCCTGGACCCCAGACTTCCCGCAACAGGTACTGGTGGGTGAGTACTTTGCCTTCGTGCTGTGCTAAAAGGCTGAGTAATTTATATTCAGTGGCAGTGAGCTTTACAGTTTCGTTGTTTTTTCTGACCATTCTTGCGGCCAGATCAATCTGCAGATTACCCGCATCCACTACTGTGTTTTGTTCATCGGCGATGGATATGCGTAACGCAGAACGGATACGGGCCAGTAATTCTCCGGTACGAAAGGGCTTTACCAGATAATCGTTTGCACCATTGTCAAGCGCAGCAACGATATCTTCTTCATTGCTTTGTACGGACAGAATGATCACCGGTTTGGTATACCATTCCCGCAGCTTTTTTAGTACACTGTGTCCGGTTTCGTCTGGCAATCCCAGGTCAAGGATGATCAGGTCGGGTGGGTGATTGGCCGCAATGCGCAATCCATCCCTGGCTGTTTCA
>Ga0116176_10002423_pt1 | contig 14143 bp, 15 predicted proteins | sample AD_STIC08_MetaG_FD_89803 | JGI IMG/M metagenome (GOLD analysis project Ga0116176, IMG submission 89803) | Active sludge microbial communities of municipal wastewater-treating anaerobic digesters from USA - AD_STIC08_MetaG | ecosystem: Engineered > Bioreactor > Anaerobic > Digestate | place: USA...
CTTTGTTAGATACCCCAATTACTCGGAATGGGCAAAACGTCAGTACGGGAGAGTCTGATGAAGACTCTACCCCACCAGATTGAGCAGCAATAGTAATCGTAGCTCCAGGTTTCGTATAGAGTGCGGACAGGAAACGACCTTCAGGATCATCTATGGTGATCTCTGCGCCTGGGTACGAGGAGAAAATACTAGCAAATACCTTGATCGACTTTACAGATATGTCTGGAATAGATTCCGGGTCACCATCAAGATATGCAGAGACAATAGGCTCTTTCATATCTAGTTAGTGCGATTCTAAAATCGTTAAACTTGTCCTTTGAGATCCTTGATAGCATACATATCTGAAGCTACGGGAACATAGATTTGATCACCTGGCTCCATCATACCTACATACGGGATACCGTTCATAGTGAGTATGACATCGTCCCCTTCAGCTATAGTCTTGAATTGTTTCAATACAAATAGCCAGAAGCGATCTAAATCTGTTTTAGATACCGTACGAAGTCTAGGGATCTCCGAAAGGTGTAGATTATTGTAATTCAGAGACAATGGATCAGGATAGGCTACCTGATCTACAGAGTCCGTTGTCCTAGATTCTTCCATTGCATCGTATCTTGAAAACATACCTACGCCTCACTTACTTAAAGGAGCCGGCGCTGCCGGCTCCTTTATAAAGGAGCCGGCGCCGCGAGCGTCAAATGCTGCTGCCGCTGCTTTGAATTTATCCGCCTCTGCCTTAAGGCGATCCGCTTCTGCTTTGAGAGCCTCTTCGGTAGCGGGGGTATTAAAGTAATCTGAAACAGAAGACTGGTTACCCCTAGCATCTCCGATAAGAGGAATCTGATTCGCAGTAGCCATCTCGATGGATTTACAATCAGACCAGTCAACGTCTGCCCAGATCGGGAATCCATGCTCGTCGGTGTCTGGGGAGAAAGTAACTCGGGTACGTGCTACAGACATTACTGGGAAGACAAAGCGTCCAATAGATACTTGAACTAAACCCCAGCCTGGCCACTGCCCAATAGCATTGAATAGCTGGTTTTCAAAAGTAGCCATTGTGTTGTTTAAGACGCCTTCAAAGGCGTAGGCCGCACCTTCATCAGTCTTAATTCCTGCAGCATCCGGGTTAGCTGCCCACCACCGAGCAGTGCCTACAGCGGAGTCAGCGAATGCCTTACCAATAACACCATAGACAAACGCAGTGCTTGGTAACGGTCCACGTAGCACACCGGTACTCTGTTCAATAGGCTGATTTACTTTCATCAACGCAATAGCTGGGTTATATACCTCAGTACGAGCATCCCACTCACCTGCCATACCCATATAGAATCGAAACTTAAAAGCATTTAGTTCTAGAGGGCTGGTCTCTTCCCAAGCTGGAAGACTTTGTAGTTTAGTTTGATAACGAACGTTAGGAGGAAGCATTCGAATTCTACTAGCTGCTTCCGTCATAGCACCTCTTTTTCCTGCAGCGGTAGCTGTACCGGCTGCCTTATCTTTTTCATAGGTAGCTATAGCTGATGCAACGTCGGAGAACTTTTGAATTACACCCATGATCTTACCTGGCGTAGAACTCTTGAACTTCTCCATTAGACCAGATAGAACCGGATTATATTTGCTCGTAACGCTAAAATCAACACCTTGATTTTTATCAAAGTAGAGTTTGATGCCCTTAGCAAAGTAGGCATCCGGATCTCCCTGACCAAAGGTATCTCTCCAATCCTTACCGCCAACGGTAATCTTGATTTCTTTATATGGATTTGGATGCTGTTCATCAGCAGGTACGTACTTCGAGACTAAGAGGCTTTCCTTTTTTGGATTCTGCAAGTGCTTGTAATTTTCTTTTATGCTCTTCAGTAAGAATTCGGCATCCGACATCTACTTATCCTCCAAAAGACATTCCAGCAAGCGGGAAGGGTGAACCAGCCGGGGCAAGCTGGAAGGATGAGACGATGGCCTGACCACCGCCGCTGGTCACTGCGGCTACTTCCTTATCAGCTATTGCAGACTGTCTAGCAGACTCCCAGGTCTTCATATAGTCACGAATTTCCTTAACATACATTTCCATCTGGGACGGTCCAGATATTCTAGCTGGACCACGCCCTTCGCCCGTTTCCGCTCCAGTAGAAACCTGGCCACCATTTAGAGTAGCTAGAGTTTGACCAAGCTTTGAGAACACATTCTCTCGTGGAGCTTCCATTGATTTAGAAATTCTTTCCATCGACTTAGCGAGCTTGTCTATATCTGCTTGGCGCTTAGCTAAGTCCATAAGAGGAGAGAATACCCCATCGAGGTTAACAGCAGCCAGACGCTCAAGTGCAGAGGCAATAGCCGGAACTCTATTTACGGCTGTATCAGATGCCTGATCTGTCAGCTTCTTAATTCCCCAACCAAGATCGGCGAGGCTATCCTTGAACTTCCAAACATTCTCTCGATTGATACCCTGCATAACTCCTTGAAGGTTAGAGAAGGTAGTCAGCAGCGACATAATAGACTTAGATGCTCGCTCAACTACTCCTTCCCTTTCTCCAAAGGTTAGAATAGCGGCTGATAAGTCGTTCATAGCTTCGGAGAATGGCTTTAAGCTTTCTCCAAACTTACGTAGCCCCTTTAGCACCGAGTTATTCATCGTCTCGAAAAGGGTAGCAACACCGCCTGCAGCAGGGTCAGTAAGGAAGGATATGATCTTCTTAATGCCGCTGTTAGCTCGATTAACTTCTTCATCGCCAATCTTGCCAAACTTGACAATAACGTCTGCAAAGGCTATCATGCCATTAGCAAAGATACCGACGGAAACTCCGAAGGCTGCCATCGCTATAACTTCAAGGAATACGCCCTTTAGACTTTTGAGTACGTCCAACGAACCCTGAATACCGGCTCGAGCTCGGCCTATCTTATCTGAATCTAGCGCGCCAAGAGTAGCTAGAGCTGTTCCCCAAACAACAAGGCCGGCCCCGAGAACAGCTAGGGTTGCTCCGAATGCTACCAGAGCAATCATCATTAAGCCAGTTTCCATAGCAAGGCCAGTTAGGTCTTTAATGATCTGTAGCGATCCAGTGATACCTGCTTGTGCACCAGGTACGAGGCCTGAGACAGCTCCGAGAACTGCTAGAGCAGCGCCCCAGAGTAAAAGAGAAACAGAGAGCACGGCTAGCACACCGGAGAATACAAGAATACCGTCTAGAAGCGCAGGCATAAACGGAATAAATATCAAGGGTCCAATACCGGCCATAACCGCCAGCATGAGACCAAGACCTACCAATGCTGCTGGAATTTTTGGAGCAATACTAGCCAGGACTGCGATCGCGATACCGAATAGAATTAAGCTGCCTGAAAGGGCCAGAACTCCTAGAGAGAATTCCAAGAAACTAGGAAGTAGGTTGCCTACCATTTTTGCAAGTAGGCCCATGCCAAATGCAAACGCTGTGAAGATTCCAACTCCTATAAGTCCATCTCCTAAGAGCCCAGATCGGTATATCGCAGCTGAGATGGCTATCGCGGCATTGAAGAGAATAATACCAGCTGTCATTACAAGAACACCGAGAGAGAACTTAAGGAACTCTCCCATATTGTTCCCGATCATTTTTGAGATACGAACCATAGCGTATGTAAAGAGAGTGAACCCTCCGATTGCTAGTAAAGCGGGAGGGATGTATGGAACAATCAGAGATGAGACTAGGATAGCAACGTTAAATAGAATAATGCCTGCCGTTAGCAGCAGCATTCCCATTCCGAACTTTTCGAAATCCTTTAAGTTGTTGCCCATCGATTTAGCGATAGCTGTCATACCGAGGACAAATGCAGCAAACGCTATCATGCCTACAAGAGCAGCATCCCATTTGACAATCTGGAAGAGAGCAAGAGCTCCTGCAAAGGCAATTAAGTCAACAGCGAGAAGAGCGATGCCAGCAGCACCTTCAAGAAGTCCCTTGAAGAAGCCACTTACTCCTCCGCCGCTACCCTTTTTCTTCTTATCTGCATCCCCCTCATGCATCTTGACCAGCTGGTTGTATATGAGGAGGTAGCCCATGGAAAATTCTACAGGGAGGGACATCATATCTGAAACAGTTGGCTTCTCTTTTGGGGCAGTCTTAATAGCCTTAGAAGGGAAGCCTTTACTTCCTCCCGCTAAGCCCGCGACAGCTCCATCGCCTAATCCACTAAGTAGGTCTGACGATGGAAGTCCGTCAGTGAAGGCTTGTGTGAGGGTATCTAGAGATTCTTGCAAACCTCCAAACATACCACCAAGAGTATCCTCAGCCCCATCAGCGCCGATTAAAGATGTGAGTAGATAGTATGTGTCTTTCTGAAAGTCAGCTAGACCAGCTACTTGATCTTCCAGCGTTTTCTTTGGCGGGCCGAAACCCTCATCAGAAGCCATCCATTCCCCCTAGAGACTAGAACCGAATATTCGTTGAACCGACAGCGGGGTTAGAAAGGGAAATAGAGGTAGGCATCTTATACCCGCTCATACTTCCCAAACCCGAGCCCTGCTGTCCGTTCTGCTGCTTCTTTTCCTCCGCATCCGCTTTCAATAGCGTGTTATAAAGACCTAACACGTAATGGAACGGTAACGGCAGAAGCGACGCAAGACTATTGGACGTGTGTCGGCTCAAAGTCAATGCTATATTCATCAGACTCGTATAGTCTAATGGCCTGAAGAAGATCCACGAGTCGAAACGAGTAGTCACGTAACTCTACGACCCCCTTTAATGGATTCTTCATGACTACCTTTCCTTCAAGACCGATATTCATTTTCTTGTAAAAATCGTCCACGACTTTCATCATCTTATAGTCTAGTCGAGGATCCTGAGCCAGCTCCATTCTCTCCTTCAAAGAAAGATTAGAAACATCCTTACCATCAATCATGATAAGATGAAGAGCCTTAATAGCAATAACAGTGAAGATAGACTTCTCTGTTTCATATTCCTTGTACTTATTCCTCTCGAACTCCGGAATATTAGGAATGCGACCAAGAGCAATATCCTCACCCTGACGAATCCTCTGTTCAGCGTCCTGGCGGAACTTAAGAATTTCCTTTAGGTTTGCAAACTCTTTATCCCTCTGCCTGAACTCCTGCAGTATGAAATTGCGGAGGACGACAACATCGCCATAACGCGGAAACGAAAACCCGGCCTGAAAACCAGTTGCCTTTTCAGTAAGGTAGATGTCTGTTCGAAACGTAGCTGGATCAATGTCCACCGTCCTTACCGCTGCGAGGTCGATATCAACCTTCGGCTTCTCGCGGCCAGCCTTTAGGTCTGCATAGCGAGTCTGGAATTCGGTGGAGTTCTCTCCGTACTGCTTCTTGAGGAAATCAATATCTTCCTCATTCCAAGGGAAGTCGACTTCCTTTAGGACAGTAGAATAGAAGGCCTGGTAAAGACGAACAAGGAACTCAACTACTTCCTTTTCATGGAAATTGAGAACCGATACGTCCTCTTCGAGAATAAGGTTGTCAAGCATCTTAGCAACCTTCTCTGGTAGATCCTCGTTCTCGGACAGAGCCAAGTTAAGAAGGTCTGCAGTATCAAAGTTACGAGCGTGGAAGCGCTTAGGAGCCCCCACGAGTCCGTTAGTAGAGAGCTCAATTGTGATGTAGCCAGACGGGACTTCATAGTCTGTCTTTACGTCCTTAGCGACATTTGCTACGCCCTGAACTTGATTATCAAGTGCGGGAGTAGTTTCGCGCAGTTTTGCCATGTACAATCCTCCTATGGATATATAGTTAGTACAAAAGAAAGGCCCCCGGAAAGCCGGGGGCCGAGAGAGTGAAAAAGCTGCGCTAGAGAGTCTCAGCTAGACCCTTCCCACCGTGAGTTCGGATAAGAGAGCTGAAATCCTCATACGAGATACCGTGATCTTGCAGAATCGGAGACATAGACGAAAGCTTAGTACGAATAGTCATGTTCGTCTTGCCGAACTCGCTAGCCGCAGCATTAACGTCGAAATCCTCACGATCAAGAAAGAACTTAAGAATAGAACGAAGCGTAGGATCCTTACCATCGTCGAGACTTACGTCATCAACAAAGGTACCCCAGGCATCTAGAAGAGTTGTTCCCTTCTCTGTGTCATGGAGGGAAGCTACATCATCCCCACCAGCCTCAATATGTGCATCGTACGAACCAACACGAACGACATCGTCCTTAGAGACCTTACCTGTCATATTGCCGCGATTGGATTGCCGGTTGAGCTTAACACCAGACGTCATTGTTGCATTGCGAAGCCACATACCGAAGTCGTTGATAAGTCCCTTGCTAACTGTAACCTTTGCAGGCTTGTAGCTCTGGAGGGCCTGATCAAGAATGATCATAGCTTCGCTAACAAACTCTGTATCATCTCCGTTACGTACTCGAGCAGACGAGGCACGCGAATCGGGGCCTAGGAATTTCTTTAGGGATGAACCGAGCTGGGGGATGCTGCGAATAAAGAGATAAAGCCTAGCTGTGTTATTTCCGGACTGTGCGTCCTGAATGCAGGCCAATTCGCCGGCGCGTGTAGTTACCAAAGGTCCCCAATACGCTACCGCTTTACGTCCCTCTGGGCTATTCTTCACACGATTAAGCGCATCAGAATAGGCCTCAAGCAAGGTCATCCTTACATTTTCCATGGTGGTAGTACCCCCTTTCCATAGTTAGTATAAGAGAAGAGGATAGTTGGTACCCTAGAAGTTTCCGATTCGGTTTTCAGCGATCTTCCTGATTTCTGCTTCTTCAGGAGTTTCGTTGGTTGCCTCCTCAAAAGGATTCACCCTAAAAATCTCACCCTCATACAGATACTTTAGTCTCGGCGTCGCGCCGTTAGATTGTTTAAGCACCTGAACTTCCAAAATGTCTTCCATATACTCAACATTCGGGTCATCAGGTAGATACCGATCAGCATAATACTTAGGTCTAAAAAGACCGAGCACTGCACGAGAACGCTCTGCGATAGCTCCGGCGTTCTTAATGTCATTAAGGTTAGGTCGGAGAGCAGGATCTTCAAGATCAGCGAATTCGGAGATCCTAAAATTATCTGCATTACGACTAAACTGCGTAACATTTATAAAATGGCAATTCTGAGCCTTAGCAATGATATTCTCTTTATTCATTGCCATTTCGTAGGCGTTAGCTAAATTCATTCCACCGCCTGCGCGGGTAAACTCCTGTAACTGAGTTATCAAGTCGATTGCTACAATAAGATAATCGCTTCGCGTTCGCTGTTTGAATTCCTTTATCAGCGACTGCACCTGAGCGAGGGATAGATTAGGCTCCTCTACAAAGTAGAAGAGATTGTTTGCTGCAAGCTGCTGTCTCATATCTGCTACAGCCTTACGAACAGCTGGAATGGCATCCTGATTGTATAGCTCAGATGTAGGTATCTCAGCCCTCATCGAAACGAAACGGTCCATTGTATCTATGCCTGACATTTCCAAGGAGATGTACATGCACGGGATACCCATATTCACCATCTGACTAATCAAGTTCAACACGAATGCTGATTTACCTTGACCGGTCGCACCAGCGATCGTTGTGATAGCTCCTGGATACGCACCCTTAACAAGTGCTCCATCCATGAACTGATCCCCGAAAGAATATTTACGACCTGCAGCTCGTTCACTAAGGTCCTGCTCGTACTTCTCAAACCAAGCATCAAAGTCCTGGAGAATCTGCTTGTCGTAGCTATCGGAAAGAACCTCTTCAGCTTCATACAGAGCTACCGAGATATCTTCGACATTCATTTCACCCTTGGCGTTAGCAATCGTCAAGGCCTTATTCAAGCGTTCAATGACATCCATCTTACGCTTCTGCTTGTACAGCGTCTTAAGAATGTCATCAAGTTTCTCAGCACCGTCCGAGATAGAGTAGACTTGATTGATAACGTCTACTGTGACATTAAAGTCCATCTCATTAGCGCGCTGAAAAAGGCTAGCTTCAGTTACTGGAGTTCCCTCGGCTACGAGTTCACAGACAGATCGAAATATAGACCGAGCAACAGCATGAGGAAGAATCCCCTCATGCACGCGGATATCTTCTAGGTATTCCCTAGTATGAATAGCAGCATTGAGAAGTCTATACTCTGCTGCGATAACGTAGTCTTCGTTGGGACGCTTAGCTTTCTGTTCTGTCATGTTAGACTACTTCCTCTTTTCGGCGTTTCCAGTACGCTATTCGAGCTAACTGTAACTTCTGTTTATGCTCCTCAGATTGAGGACCAAGCTTATACGTGCCCTTTTTATCCTTATTCCAAGTAGCTCGTCCCCTATGCGCAGCACTCATCCTTCGTTTGGTTTCAGAGGATTTAGGTCGACCAGATAGCGCCTCGCTTATCTTCTGCCTAACTGCTGCGAACTTTTTGTTACCCTCTTCTTTTCCGTACCTTTCAACATATGCCTGTTGAATAGATATACCTTTTCGGTTTACGAGCTGTCTATCACCAGCTTTGAGCTTATTATACCCTTTTTCTGGATTCAAAGAATCAAACTGTACCATGTAATAATTTTCCCAGTTTGTGAGAAGAGAAGGGTCTTGGGCTACCTCGAGCTGTGAAAAGACTTTTAGTATATCAAAACTAAAATTCTCAATACCGTACAACCTAAAAGCAGATCGGAGATGGTGATTAGTTTCCTGCATACTCGTATGCCCACAAGAAAATCGTCTCTCTATATCTCGGCTTTGCCCAATATAGACTTTGTGATCTATATTGTTTGTGATCTTATATATTCCAATCGTCATATGTCTCCTAGTCAAACAGAGACCCCGGGTCGAAGTCCGTCTTGGATTGCATATAGTTGTCTTCAAAGAGAAGACAAGCCCCATTAGGTTTCACTGTGTTTCGTTCGATGAAGTTCTGTATTGAAGCCGAGAACTTCTGTCGTTCGATTTCCGAAGGTGGCTTATTGCTGATAAATACGATGCCCTTCTTCTTGATCTCAACTCGCTCTCGTAAGAAGCGATCCAAGAAAGGTAGCTGATAGCCAGATTCGTAAAGGGTAACCTTATCTTTTGAGAACGATTCGTCTATGATCAACAGATCAGTATTTGCTAGCTTCTCTATTTCTGCCTGCTTCTCTGCTTGTTTGGATTCATCTCGTTCGAACCCAGAGATTGTCATGAGAAGAGACTGCATGAGAAGGTACTTCACAGAATAGCCTTGATGAAGTACGTTAGCCCCAATCCAATGAGCTAGCGTAGTCTTCTGGGTGCCATTCGGTCCGTACATGTATACGACACTACTCTTAAAATTCGGAAACTCGTAGACATACTTCTTTAGACGCTGAACATCCTTAAGAGATCGAGTACCTGTGTACTCTGTATCGATGTTGTAAGAGAAGGCCTCTGGCCAAACATTAGCGTCGATTGCTCTATGTTGAAGTGTTTCCTGAATTACAAACTGTTTGTGACACTCGCACTCGACTACACCTTTCTGTTGAGTTCCTGGATAGGTTACGTAGTAGAAGCCTGATTTAGGTCCAGGCTTATTAGCACAGCGTCTGCAAGGTATAAAGGTTGCCATCTGAACTCCTAATATACGGTCGCCGCTCAAAGCTTTCGCTTCTTTTTCTTCATAGACACCCGATGTTCGAGGGGCCGGTTGCTAACCCACTTTGCAAAACCGCTCATCGCCTCTCTTAAAGTTTCTAGTGAGTCTAGGTCTGTTCGGAGCTCGGTGTTATCGAACATAAGGTGTATCTGATCTCCACAATCTCTGCATACATCTATCGTATCGTCTCGTCGATCCTGAGAGATGCGTCGATGCTTACCGGGGAAGAGATGGTGTTTTTCAAAATACTGGGCATCGTCCGAGGAACGATGGCAGATCTCGCAATGCATTTACTGCTCCTTATCTAGGTTCTGTTCTAGCTTACTAATCATTCCTTGAAAGAGGTCTTGCGCAATTTCAAGCTCTTGCTGAGCCTCGGCATCTTTAACCTCCTCAAGATCCTTCGCGGTCTGATTAGCTATTTCCTGAAGGCGGGCTTTCAATAAATATAAGGGTGCAACAGCCATTGCGATCTCCTTTCAAATAAAGAAAGGGGGATTACTCCCCCTTCCTCTATTGATGAGCTATACTAGTTACGCTCCAGCGTTGAAGTCTAAACCGCAGCTCGGACAAACAGTGTAGGACTCAGGAGCCGGAACACGGCACTGAGGACAACCAAGAACACCCTCATCGGTGTCAAACTTGATATCGACTGGCTTACCAGACTTGTCAAGAGTGACATCGGTAATCATAGCCTGCTGAGTCTCGGAGAGCTGGGACCAGCCCTTGAGAGCAGCAATCTTGTCAGCGGTGAGCTTGACAGTGGTCGTAGTAGCCGGAGTGGCCGGTGCGCGGGTCCTGGTCGGCGCTGCAGCCGGAGTAGCTGCAACGGACGCGGTAACGGGAGCAGAGTAGGCAGCAGGGGCTGGAGCTGACGTGGTAGTCTGCGGCTCGGTCTGCTGACGAGCAGCTCGCTCAGCCTTCTCCTTCTCTACCTCAAACTCAAGCTCTTTAGTGAACTGAGTACCGAGGGTAGCGTCGATGCGACGGAAAGCAACCTGCAGGTTGTTGTAGATCTTCGTATAGGTCGTCGGACCGTAGATCTTGCCGAGATCGTATCGAGCCCAAGAGCGCTCCTCATCCGTGAGGGTCTTGTCGAGAGAAACAAACGGAACCATCTCGGGAGCAAGCTCCGGGATACCGTTTGCTGCGTAAACAGAAGCATTGATGAGACGGTACGGCTGCTGGGTAGTGCCGAGACGAGTGATACCGATGTCGTATCCTTCCCAGTTACCGTAGTGCTTGAACAGAGTCGTTGCAATGACGTTGAAGAAGCCGTAGACCGGGATGCCCTCTTCCGGATACTCACGAGTACCATCAGCAGAGCGACCGATGTTACGAGAAAGAAGCATGGTGTGCTTATTCTCGCGGTGCCAGTCCATCTGCTCGCGATCGATCACGTTCATAACGATAACGTGACGTCCCTCCCAACCCTTATCAAACTTGCGCTTGGGATCGGTCTCAGGAAGCCCGTTGTAGTTGACGAGATCGAAGATGTCCTTGTGCTTGGTCTCGTTGACATACACGCGCTTGCGGTTAATGTACGTGACCTCGTTTACGCGAGCAATAACGCGCCACAGAATGTGGTCCTTGCCTGCATCAGTGTCGCGAAGAGGAAGAACGCAGCGGAAAGACTTTCCGTTGTCGCCCTTGATCCAGCCGACCTGAACGAGACGTGCGGTAAATGCATCTGCGTTGGGAGAGTTGGGAACGCCACCGAGCACGCGGACGATCTTCATCTTATTCGGCTCAAGTCCAGTCCACTTCAAAGTTTCGTATTCTCGAGTGAATCCACCCGTTCCACGATTAGAGTTCCTTGCTGCCTCTTTCTTTTCAAAATCATCAGCGAAGCTCATAAACTCATTGTCATCTATTGCCATAGAAGTCTCCTTTTGACCACTCCGGGTCTGTAATTTTTAGCAAGCATCGCTTGCTGTCTTTTCTAATATAATACGCTGCCAGTGATAGCCACCAGCAGTCTTTTGTTTTCCTTGAAGGTGGCACTGAATATCCCCACCACGATTTTGCGAGCGAAGCCATAGGCGGGCACTCTTGATACTTTCGAACTCTTGATTAGTCTCTACACAACGGATGCAGTAGGCATTTGCTTCCTTTGCTCTTCGTTTCTGTATTTCAGAGGTAGAATGTCCGAGATGGCTCTTACTCATTTTCATTCGAGTTTCTTCCGAGTGTAGCCTACCTCTACTCTTTTCACCAATCTTTTTTCTACGCTCTTCTGAAAAGGTACCAGAAGCACCTTGGCCTCCAGCTGCGGTGTTGTAACCGTTAGGAGAAAGGGTATTTAAGGATTTGATATATTGTTTTTCGAGGGAATCTAGTTCCTCACGAGACTCGGCTGGGACGAGTACTGTAAATACAAAGGAGGATTCTCCGTATTTTCTGATTGCGCGATGAATAAATTGTCGAGTATTGTTTCGTCTTGCAAGTCCAAGATGGTGTTGCCATCTTCGCTCAGGAGGGGACAAAGTGGTTTGACCTACGTACTGTTTTTTATTTATAGTACAAGTTACACAATATACTACACCGAACATAAATTATGCCTCGCATAATAATATAATGATGATGACTAGCATCGAGCGCACTGCGGCGCTACATAATTAGTGCAACTTATTTTGAAATAGTATTTTTACTTCTCAGGGTTCATAAATGAGAATCGATCTTTTTCTACTCTATCCCAATTCTTAAGATATCCAGACATCGCATCTGGGTACCACGCAAAAACTTGGGTAAGACCTGGCGGTATCTCTCGTATCTTCTTAGTAGTATATTCATCGTCTACTCTAAAGTACATTGTATGATCTCCGAGATCATCTGTTGCAACAATGTACAGCGTGGCATCGTCCCGATCGCGGTCCTGGTAGACCTCGGTAACTTCCCACTGGCCGTCGCCCTCGTCATCTAAGTTCCCGTCAAACAGATCATAGTCAATCTGTCTTAGCAATTCAGAAAGCTTTGCCTCTACATATTCTCTCTGACGAATAATATCTTCTTGATGAATAGCTGGCTCGGGGAAAGTGGATACATCTCCAACTGCATCCTCGTCTTCTACTCCCTCTGTAAACATCTGTGTAACACTCTGGATCTCTTCTGGCTTCATCTTTGCCATTGCAGCAAAGAAATCAGCTAGGTCAGGATTCTGCTGAAGCATTTGCTTAGGATCTGGAGTGTCCCCTTGCTGAGATTGATCGGTACCTGGTGCCAGCTTCTCCGTTTCATTCGTATCTGGGGCAGGGGCAGAAATAGAACTAGATGGCCCGGTATGCGGCGGAGGTGTGCTAGCTCCTCCCTGATCTTATGGACCGGGCATTGTTCCTTCCATCATTATCTTTCTAGTCAATATAAGGTACTGCATAATATTCTGAGCATTTTCAGCAGTAAACCCATAGGTCTTCTGTAGGTAGTCTATTACACTATTCGGGGAATATCCTGCTCGAATACGCTTCTGAGCTAGATCAGCCGCCTTAGCAAATCGAGGAGAGAGAGCCCCTTCAAACATTTTAGTCTCGTATGGAACGAGGAAAGCTAAAACATCTCGAGTTGATCCAACAGCGCTAGCCTTAATAGTAGAGTACCCAGCCTTATTGATCAGTTTCTGAAGCTTGGCGACTTCTGCCTCCATAGCTTGCTTAAATTGTTCGCGCTGCATAATCGGAATTTTGCGAACACTTTGTGGGATACCAAGACGCACCTGATACCCCCTAGCTCCGGAGTTAATAAACTTAGGCTTGCACCCTATCTTATCACAGATATCCTTTACGACATCCATAGCCTCTGGATGAGCAGCACGAGAGGAACGAGGACCGGGCTTGACAAAGGATGATGTATCACCCTCATCTTCTTCGTCATCTATTCCTTCTCGGAGAAAGGGAGGCCATTCTCACCCTCCTCAGGTTCGAATTCATCTTCTTCGTCATCTACAGTAGGGTATTCATCTACTTCGTCTATTGGTTCAGGCATTCTAGTACGAGTCATTGCACCGCCAAGGGACATCTCAATCTCGTGACGAGTGAGACCGTACTTCTTGGTTAACTTCTGAATGATATCTGCATCGGGATATCCCTCTGCAACCATGTCTTCATACTCCTGCTCCATATCGCCTTCGGTAGCTTCTTCATTAGCAGGGTCATTCATCTCGTAGTAGCTTTCAAGAATATCCGAAGCCATCCCTCGCTACATCGGATGCTCAGGATCCGAGAGCTCTTGAATAATAGCTTCAATTAGATCTTCGTCGTTATCGATACCGGAAGCGATGAGATCAGCAATCAGCTCTTCGGCAGCTTCCTGCAGGGACTCGTTTTGACCTACTGGAAAGTTACCCATTTCAGCCTGAGATGGAACCGGAAAATCTGCCATCTCATCTTCCGATTCTAGTGCAGGATCGAACTCGTCAAAATCCTCGTCGGTACCCTCTTCATCCGAGAAGTCTAGGTCATTTTCAATTCCTGCAGCGCTGTCTCGCTTAAACAGATCTACATCATCTGCAAAACTGTCCTCGTATCGATCCATATCCCCGTCATCTTCAAAATCATCGATTTCATCGAGGTCTTCGCGAAGCTTCTTAGAATAGAATCTAGCCTGCTTAATAGTGCGCTCAAAAAAC
>Ga0116176_10002427_pt1 | contig 14137 bp, 9 predicted proteins | sample AD_STIC08_MetaG_FD_89803 | JGI IMG/M metagenome (GOLD analysis project Ga0116176, IMG submission 89803) | Active sludge microbial communities of municipal wastewater-treating anaerobic digesters from USA - AD_STIC08_MetaG | ecosystem: Engineered > Bioreactor > Anaerobic > Digestate | place: USA...
CGTGGTTACCGCGGTTCGCCGCCTGGAGGCAACGACCGCTGCGTCGGTATCCGTATCCCTGGTAACGGACGACGAGTTGGAGTATCGTGGCGTTCGCTCACTCGACCAGGCGCTGGAAACCCTTGACGGGCTGCAGGTGTTTCGGTCCCACAGTGTTGCAACGAATTCGGTCAGTATCCGAGGCTCTTCGGACGTGCTTGGTGGGGGCGTAGGGAACAGAGTCCTTCTGCTTGTCGACGGTCGCCCGGCCCTTAACACCGACTCTGGTGGGCAGTCATGGAGTCTCGTTCCAATAGGTGCGGTGGAGCGGGTGGAGGTTGTAAAAGGGGCGTTCTCCGCGCTCTACGGTTCGTCTGCAATGGGCGGGGTAATAAACCTCATAACCCGCGATCCACTGGGGGCTCCCGAGACGAGATTCGTTGCCCGTTACGGCGCCTTCGAAAAGCCACCGGCGTGGATGCAATACCGTTCGGGCCTGGCGGATTTCTCCGAAACGTCGGTGCTGCACTCCGATCACAGAGGCTCGACCGGGTATGTGGTGTATGCCGCCCACAACAGGTCGGACGGTCACCGCGAATCGTCGGATTACTCCGTCTGGCAAGCCTACGGGAAGGTCGCGCACACCGTCTTTCCGGGTGTTGAGATCGGAGGAAGCATGGGCGGCGGACGGTCTCATGCCGGGTATCCTCATCGATGGAAAAGCCTCCTGGAGCCGCTGAAAGTCCCTGATGAAAAGAAACAGGACCGGCAGAACAAGGGGTGGTGGAATCTTGACGTGACAACAAAAGCCGGCACCCTCGAACATGGGCTCTGGAACGCCGGCCTGTACACCTATGGGATGGAGTCTGCCACAAAGCAGCCGCTTGCCAGGTTGAGCAGTTCCGTTACATCACAAAGATTGGGCAGCCGGGTGCAGTGGCAAAAGCAGATGGCCGGATTTATCACCCAGACATTCGGGGGAGAAGGTTCGCTGGACTTCGTGCGCTCAGATAGCGTTCTCTACGGGAACCGATCGGCGCGCAACGCGGCTCTTTTCTCCCTCTCCGAAGTTCTTTTATCCACCGGACAACGGCTGGATTTCGGTATTCGGGGCGACTACACCTCGCTGCCGGGAAAAACCACCGAAACGTTGATCAACCCGAAACTGGGCCTTACGATTCCGGTGGGGAGAACGTTTTTCGTTCGGGCCTCGGTCGGAAGGGCCTTTCGATCCCCCAGTATCGCCGAGAGATATCTCGTGTTGGAACCGGCAGGAGGGACAGAATTCGCTCCCAACGATTCGTTGCGCCCGGAAAAGATGAAATCATACGAACTGGGTTTGACGCACGACCTTTCGCCGGTGTTAAAAATGGACGTCGCCGCGTTCGTGAACGATTACGATGACTGGATCTACTGGCGGGAACTGCCCGTGCAGACCGACGGGCGCTACCGATTTCAGGTGGCCAATCTGTTGAAAGTCCGAATGAGCGGGGTGGATGCGCAGGCAACACTGGAACCGTTTCAGGGGTTTTCCCTCGCGCTCAATTACCTGTATCTGCGAGCCGAGGACCGCACGACGGGACGAAGCAACTCCACGATTCCGTACCGTCCACGCCACACGTTCTCGGGTGTCGTGGTATTCACCCACGGAAGGTTGCGAAACACGGTGGTTGTTCGAGGAAGAAGCCGCGTGGAAGAAGAGGTCTTCGCGGCATACCAGGTTGATGCTCCGCGCGGCTTCGTGCTGACACACCTGCGAACCGACTACTCGCTGCGTCGCTGGCTCACCTTTTCGTTCGAAACAAACAACCTGTTCAACGTGCAGTATGAGGAGATGGCTCGCTTCAGAATGCCCGGGCGGTCCTTCTCCGTCGGTCTGACGATGAAACAATAGTGCTCCGCGCTTTGACGAACGTGTGACTGAAGCCGTCACACAGCTCAAAGACACCGGAATCGTCCGAATGGCTCCACCAGCGAAGCAAAAGACGCGGAGAGGTAACCTATTTTGCCCTCCCCGCGTCGTAAGCTGTTCAAGGCTCAGTGCTCCACCTGCCGTCGGTGTGCCTCAATATCGTATCCATTATCCCGCATGCTTTTGATAAACGTCTGCTCTTTTTTCAGCACATCGTCTATTGCCGCCGGCATGTCGTCAAGCACCTCCGCCGGAATACTGACGACACCGTTCATGTCGGCGTGGAGAATGTCACCCGGATTTACCACGAGCCCGCCAACCTCCACCGGTATGTCAGCCTTGCCAACGTCAATCCAGCCATGGGAGACAACGACGTATTCGCTCCACGTCTTCATTCCCATCGCTTCAAGGGCTTCAAGGTCCCGTACCGCGCCGTCAGTGATGATTGCTCGAGCGCCAAGGACCTGTACCTGCGTGCCGACGATTTCGCCCCAGTGAGATGACCATCCTTTGCGATGGCAGGTGTCCTTCACCACACAGATCGCCGGTTTGGGAGACTTGTGGATCGACTCCAGCCATTTGAACCGTTCCCTTGGATCCGGCGGGAAGTTCTCATCGTACTCGACTATGGTGCAGGTCGTGGCATACCCCACGATACGCCCCATATGGGGAAACCGGCACACAATCTGGGGCCCCATGTAACCTTCGCGACGGGACCGCACCTTGAACCGCTCAATCGCATTGGAGATGGTCGGGCTGTCCACCGATTCCAGCTTGCGTATCAGTTCCGGCGTGAGCTGACCTTTTGCCATTGCACAACTCCTTTCAACGGAGGTTGGGGATATTCAGGACACCAGCACCTCGTCTCCCACTTCGGCAATCCAGTTTCTGGTCCATTCAACTGCTTCAAAATCCTGGTCGAGCAGGTAATTTGTCAGAAACATCAAGCTATCGATTCTACCCCTTTTGAGCCATTCGAGCCCAAGTCTGCACTGATGTTGCATGAGGTCGAGTGGCATCGGCGCGCGATCTCCATAGTCCCAGAGATAAAGGCCAAGTGAACGCCTTTTGTCGGGAACGAGTCGCTCAAGTTTCTCAAGATTCGCTTCCAGGTGGGGCAATTCCCGCCCGCACCACTCCCAGAAACTCACGACGTCGCACATGTTCAGGTGCTCGACCACCGGCAGATCAAGCTGGTGTCGGTACAGCACTGCCCAGAGATCGAGCGTTCGGTGAGGGAGAACCAGCTTTTCACGAATTCGCGCGAGTTTCTCAATCGAATGGACGGCATACCCGTCCTCCGGCTTCCCGTTGAAGAAGTCATCCATGAAAATGCCGGTGATGTTCGGGAAACGGCACGCAAGGTCGCACAGCATGTCGAGTTCCTTGCCGCGTGCCCATCCGGTGACGCCTCCGGAGTCAACGATGGACCAGACGACCTCCCTCAGGGGGCGCATGATACGGAGGTACGGCTCAAGGGGCGGGTAGGGGCCTTCGCGTGATACGATCATTGCGAGGCGCTCGACCCCCAGGTAATACGCGCCCTCTACCGGGGTAACGCGGGTAATCGGGATGTTGTAGTACGTGTCGTCGCACGCCTGTTCGACCGCAAATAACCAGAGTTTGTCCTTTACCCTCACCACGCTGGCACTCCCTCGCGTGTGATCGGCAATAGCGCCTGTTCCACGAAAAAACCACTGTGAACGGAACCTTGTGCAAAATGGTACTCGCCGGTTGAAGAAAGGGGCAAGCCAACGCGCAAACCGCGAGGCATGGACACAATAAGCCCTCGCGCTGTAAACTACAAAGGAGCGCGTGGAGCGTTTTCCGGATCGTTGCCATGGAGGACTCAATGCCGGTTGAGTTGTGGGATCGCGCGCAGTGGCAGGAGTTTTCTGCGGCCCGCCCCTCGCCTTTTTTTGCCCAGACCGCATGGTTCGAGCCGACCTGCCGGCTGATGAGTTCAGAACCCCTGTATCTCGCGGCAATCTCGAGGAACAACGCGGCTCTCTGTGTCTCTCTGGCGAGGAAGAAACGGTTGGGGCAGACCCTTATGCTCACCCCGGCAATTGCACCGTATTCCGCGTGGATCGAAAACCTCCCCGACGACCTTGCACCGGAGCGGCGAGAAGCCAGGCGGTTGGAGGTGATGGGGGAGCTTGCGGAGTCGTGTGAACAACATGCCGCATACTGCAGGATCGTTCTGCCGCCACAGGTTGTCGACGTCCGACCATTCCTGTGGCGGGGCTGGCGCACAGAAGTGAGGTACACGTACAAGATCCCGCTTGAAAACGGGGCACACCCCGTTTTCCGACAGAATGTGAGGAGGAACCTTCGCGACGCGCGTGAGGCGAATCTCAGAACCGAGTGTCTTACCCGCGAACAGGCGCACCGGGCGCTGAGAGAAACAGTGGCGGCAACATTCCGGAGGCAGGGAGAAGCCCCTCCACTTCCTGCAGAAGCGTGGGACGATTACCTCGGGCTCCTCTCGGCCTGCGACCACGTTACCACGATGGGGGTTTTCCATGGCGATTCGGTTCTGGCTGCCATAGCGATCGGGTTCGACCCACCTACTGCCACCGGCGCGGGCCAATCAGCGTATGAACTCATCGCGGGGACTACCGACGAAGGCGTACCCGTGGGAGCCAGCGCGATGGCCCTCTGCAGCGCGTTTGAATTCGCATCCGGGAAAGTGGGCGAGTTCGACTTCGCCGGAGCGAATATGGAGACGATTGCGCATTACAAACGCGGTTTCGGGGGAACCCTCACTCCCTACCTCGCCGTGGAATGGTCGCGCTCACGTACGGCTTCGTTTGTTGCGAAAACCGCGCCGACATGGAAGCACAGGCTTCGTGCGTTGCTCGCGAAGGGGCCGAGATGAACGCACGTAACGGCGGTGGCATCGCAGTCGACATGGTTGTGTACAACGACCTCAGGCACGACGCCCGTGTTTTCAAGGAGGCGACGTCGCTTATCGCCGCCGGTTACGACGTCCGCGTCATCGGAATGGAAACTCCGCGCACCGCGCCGTTGATTGGCTGGGAAGAGGTACCTTTCGAAAGACTCCCGGTGGGAACATCGGACTCGCTGCGCATCAGGTACGCGTGTTTCTGGCGGCGCGCATTCGGGGCGTTGATGAAACGCAGAGCCCGGATCATCCACGCCCATGACCTCGACACGCTGTTTCCAGCCTGGTTGGCAGCTTCGCTGACGCGCGCACTGCTCGTACACGACGCCCATGAACTCTGGGTGGAGCTCCCCAGTCTCGTGGGCAGACCGGTCGTTCGCGCCGCGTGGCAGGGGTTCGCGAAAACGCTGATCCCCCGATGTGATGCCGTGATAACGGTATGTGAGGGTATTGCGGAGGAACTGCGCTCCCGATACGGTGCCAGCGCGGTCGTGCTGCGCAATCTGCCGAAGAAGATCGGCCCCGTTGAACCGGCGCCGATTCGCGAGATGACGGGGTGTCCCCTTTCGCGTGTGCTTGTCCTTTACCAGGGTGGTTTCCTTCCGGGGCTGGGTATAGAACGGGCGATTGACGCCATGACTTTTCTTCCTGACGCGCACCTTGTCCTCATCGGGGCAGGGCCGCTGAGGGAAACCATGGAGCGCCGCGCCGCGGCGTCGCCGGCAAGGGAGCGGATAAGCTTTCTCGACGCCGTTCCGTTCAGGGATCTGCCTCCGTACACGGCAGCGTGCGACGTTGGGCTGTTCCTGGGCGAGTCCGCCGGCCTGAACCTGCAGCTTGCTCTGCCCAACAAGCTGTTTGAGTACATTGCGGCGGGAGTCCCTGTAGTGGCGACTGGTTGGCCAGAGATCCGACGGGTGGTTCGGGAGTACGACGTCGGTGTCCTGGTTGAGCCGGGATGCGACCTTGAGGCGGTCGCGAACGCGATACGGACGGCCGCCTCCCATAGAGAACGGTTATCCGCGAACTGCGTGAAAGCCGCGCGCGAGCTTACCTGGGAGCGCGAATCCGGCCGCTTGCTTGAGGTGTATGCCAGGCTTTCCGCCCGCAACTCCTCCCCGGAGAACACGAACGATGGCTGAGATAACCGTTCTCATGCCAACGCATAACCGGCCGGAGCATGTTACCGCGGCGCTGGAAGCACTCGCGGGGCAATTCGAGAGAGAAGTGCCGTTTTCGGTCGTTGTGGTAGATGATGGGTCGGTTCCCGCAGTTGATCTGGATCCCGGGTTGTACCCGTTCCGACTGATTCTCCGCCGACTGGAGAAAAACTGCGGACGTTCGGCCGCGAGAAATGCCGGGCTGGCTCTCGTGGATAGCCCGCTGGTGGTTTTTCTCGACGATGACATGAGGGTCCTTCCGGGCTTCATACGCGCCTTCCGGGAGGCAATGGACCCGGCGGAACGGGCGGTCGGGTTGGGAAGCGTTTGTTTCCACCCCGACGTTCCGCGCGATGCACTGACACGTTACCTTGAAACTCGCGGCATTGCAAAACTGCGGGCCAACGAACCGATACCGTTCAGGTATTTTTTGACCTATAACTCTGCGGTGCCGACGTTTCTTCTGCGCGAAGTTGGGGGCTTCAGTGAACGAGTGCGCGCCTGGGGAGGCGAAGACATTGAACTGGCGTGGCGGTTGCAGAAACACGGAGCGCGGTTCGTCCGTGTGCCGCAGGCGCGCGCGTATCACGCTCACAGGCGGCGCCTGGAGGATGTTCTCTCCCTGTCCGAATCGTTCGCGAGGGAGTGCATGCCCGTTCTTTTTGACGAAGACCCTGTCTTCATCACGCAGCTCCGCGCAGATCTGCTCGGCCCGAATCAACACGCGGGAAAAAGCTGTTGGAAACGCGGCGCAATTCGATTTTTGACGACACCGGGGATTTCGCATCGTGTGGAAGTGCTCGTGAAGCGACACCTCGGCGCGCGCTGGCCGATGTGGGTTTTCGACTATCTGATAGCGTCGGCATGGCGGCGAGGGCTGGATCAGGCCTTTGCGCGACGCGAGGTACGCGAATGACTGCACCGCGGTTGCGAACCGTCATTGTCATTGCGCTGCTATTCTGCGGATGCGGAGGATACCAGCTCGAATCGGGTCTCCACGCACTCCCGCCGACGCGCGCGACGCACCTTGTCTTCGTGCGTTCATTTGGGCAACGCGGTTCGTCATCCGGATGTTTCCGTCAACCGCAGGGGGTCGCGTGTGCGTCATTCGGGCACTGGTACGTCGCGGACACAGGGAACGACCGCATACAGGAGTTTGACGGCGAGGGGCATTACGTTCGCGAAATCGGCGGGTTCGGGTGGAGCGACGGCCAGTTCAACCGCCCGGCGGGCATCGCGGCAGGCCGCAATCTCGATATCTGGGTGGCCGACACCTACAACCGGCGTCTGGTGAGGCTGGGCGAGGACCTCGTCTGGGCGGGCGTGATCAACAAAGACGAGGAAGGCGGCACGCTCGGATATCCGAACGGCATCGCGCTTAACGTTGATGCCAGTATCTGGTGCATCGACACCGATGCGGATCGACTCATCCGGCTCTACCAGGAAGCCCCGTCAGAACTGGGAACGCGCATCCAGTCAACCGGAATACTCTCCAACCCCGCCGGGGTGGCGTGCGGCCCCGACGGGACCATCGTGGTTGCAGATACCGGGAATGACAGGATCGCGGTGTTTGACCGCTTCGGAACACTTCTGCGCACCTGGGGAGAGGGGATTCTTCTGCGTCCCCGGGGCGTGAATGTCACTCCACAGGGGGACATACTGATTGCGGACACCGGGAACAACCGGCTGGTATTCCTCAACCGGATGTATCATCTTATAAGTGAACACGGGATGCGCGGAAGCGAATACGGCCAGTTCCTGGAACCCTGCAGCGTGGCAAGTGACCCCGCCGGAAACGTTTTGTGGGTGGCAGACACGGGAAACAACCGGGTGCAGGTTTTCCGGATCATTCGAACTGCCGAGTAGAGCCTTTGAAGCCGCTTGCTCAGAGTCCCTGCTTCGTGTGCGATTTTCCGAGCATGCCTTCGAAGACGGCCGCCCCTTCCCGGAACAGATTTAGAACGGTGGCGCGCTGCTGCTTGTTGTGGAAGCGTCCCTTCGTATTGACCCAGTCAACTGAGCTACGGATCGCATCTGCGAAGAACCGGGCGGCTTCTTCCCGTGCCGGGGAAGGAGCGCCCGTCTGGACGTAAACCGGACTCGTGTGCGCAAAGACGGCCTGATTGAAGCTGTCGCGGGCATTGCCTGAGCAGCGGACAGCAATCCACCCGTCGGTTTCCGGGAGCACTGTCTGAACAAACGATCCCTCCCGGCTACCACCTTCGAACTCCTTCCGCGCGATCACCAGACCATCGCGGACTATCTCTACGACCTCAATCGGGTGGAAAGAACGCCACTCGGCTTTCACTTCCAGGGCGCGTTTTGAGGTGCAGGGCAGAAACGCCCCCGGCCCGTGACCATCCACGGAAAGGAGCAAAGCCGGGCCATTCGTAATGAATGTCTGACCCTTCTTCAATGCTTCCAGCCAGGTGTCGTATGAAAACTCTATCCCGGTGCAGGCGTACACACGGTTGTTTGAGCAGACGAACCAGTCGCTGCCGGTGCTCGCCGGCAGATGGAATCCGCAGTTGAGCATTTTGTACCACAGGTCGTACTCCGGGTTCATCCAGTACGGATCAAAAAGGTTCAGCGCGTCCAGCTTGCCCAGCGCGGCTGCCACCGGAGCTTCCATTCCGAGGCCGTTGTGGCACCACACCACTATTCCGCCCTGCCGGTGCGCGTCGTCGCAGGCCCAGCAGAGCGGAGGATAGTCCGGGCTGAAATCGTTTACGAGCATACCGCGACTGACCGGTTCCACCTGATCATGTATCCGGAACACGAGCAGGTGACCGTACCCGAAAGGTCCCTCCCACAGGTTGTGACGGACCTCTTCTCCCACATCCACTACATGATGTGCGGTGCTGAACTCGGTGAATGCGCCGAGAGGAAAACGGTTCGACGCGTACGGGAGGTCCCACCGCTGGAGAATGCTCACCACCGTGACGGCGAAGTCATTCACGTGTGGTTCAAGGCGAAGCCGCTCATACGGTTGTTTTTCGTTCTGATCGTAGTGGATGTGCGTGTTGCCCGGGTACCAGCCCATACGTGGGAGATCAACCCATCGCCGCAGTTCCAGTGCGACGTCGAGGTCGCCTTTCCAGGGGACATTGAGGTTTTTCATCAGCGGCTCGTACTCAGTACCACGTTCCACAACAATGCGACATGGACCACCCTTCACGGGAACGGAGAACTCCCCGCTGCAGTAGAACGAAACCAGCCCATTCCCCACCTTGAGGACCGCACCATCAGGCGTTTTTACTCCGCCCTCGCAATCGACTACGCTGACTTTCGCCTCGCGGAGTTCGCCGTTCGCCGCGTCAGTGATGCGCCCGTGCAATGTCGGCATTGTCCACCTCCCTGCGGTGATGCAGAAGCCTTTCGAGATAGTATCGTCAACGGCCCGCTCCGGACAAAATGAGACGGGAGGCACAGAACGGTCTTGTCAGATTTCACAAACCGTATATCTTTGTGAACTGGAGCACACTCTCAACAATGACAGATCGTCCCCGAACGCCGCGGGTGCATGCTGTGGCCAGACACAAAACCATCCTTGTCGTAGATGATAACCCGTCCATGAGGGCGATTCTGGCCATCTGGCTGAACCGATTCGTTCATCTTCCCTTCCGCCTTCACGTGCTTACGGCGCGGGACGGCGAAGAAGCGTGGCGAATACTGGGCGTTTCCCGAGTGGATCTCCTGTTCGCCAATCATCATATGCCACAAACGCCAGGCACCCAGCTGATCCGCCGGGTGAAATCGAGCACGCGGCTGCGGAATGTCCCGTGTGTACTGGAAAGTATCGGGGAACTCCCGGGCCTCGCCGCCGAGGGACTGTCCTGCGGCGCAGATTTCGTTATTTCCCTCCTGAACAACGACAAATCTGATCTCGAGTTCGTACTTGCGACGGCGCTTGGAGTTTCGCCGCACACGGAAACCGATTTGGGGCGCAACCCGCACGAATCCGTTCTAACGCCGCAGTGGTGGGCCACCTCGTGGAACAGCTCCCCCTTGTGATATCCCCGCCCCTTTCCTCCTCCCACGAGTTTGCCGCCGCCGCTGACGTAATCCGCACCCTTCACGCGGCAGGGTACGACGCGTACCTGATCGGCGGCTGCGTGCGTGACATGGTACTCGGGCTGATTCCGAAGGATTTCGACATCGTCACATCGGCGAAACCGGAGGAAACGCAGGCTCTCTTTCCGCGATCGCTGCGACTCGGCGCACAATTCGGCGTCATCACCGTGCTGGCGAACGGTCTCTCGTTGGATGTCGCTACCTTTCGCAGGGAAGGCAATTACGAAGACGGCCGAAGGCCTTCGTGGGTGGAATATGCCGATCTCGAAGCCGACGTCCGCAGGCGCGACTTCACGATCAATGGGATGGCGTTTGACCTGTTCAGAAGTACAGTGATAGATCTTTGCGGAGGGCTCGCGGACCTTCGGGAAGGCATCATCAGAACGATAGGGGATCCGGCGGAGCGATTCGGGGAGGATGCACTGCGTGTCATCCGCGCGGCGAGATTTGCCGCGAGATTCGGTTTTTCGCTGGAAGAAACCACCCGGCTTGCGGTTATATCGGCTGCTCCATCCCTCGGCAGGATCGCGCGGGAGCGGATCTGGCAGGAACTCGAATTCATGATGACAGCCGAACGCCGGGAAACGGCTTTCCGTCTTCTCGCCGAACTGGGGCTTCTGCCGCACGTTTTCGGGCCCGATGTCGTCTGGTCGCCCGAGACGATCGTCCGCACTTTGGCGCGCCTTGCGGCGCTGGCACCGGATGCCTCGATCGTGCTGGTTCTCGCGTGCGTGCTGGCGGACGGCGTAGCACACACGACGCCGGATGAATTCGCCGACAGGGTTGGCGAGCCGTACGACGACGAGGCAGCCTCACGCGCCGAGACCGTGCTGGCGTCGCTTCGGGCGCCCCGGGCGGTGGTGGATGGAGTCGGCGCACTGATTGCCCGGCGCATGGTCTGGGCGGCGCAGAACTCACTCAGGGAGGGGCGCATCGCACAACTGGTGCGCAATGACAGAACCGGCGCCCTCGTGTCGTTCTGGACGGCGGACGCTGCCTCCTTCGGAATGGCGGACGCCGTTTCCCGGATTCGTGACATCGCCGACCGGATTATCGCCGAAGGGAAAGCACACGGCGGGAAGAGCCGCATGCCGTTGAACGGCACCGTGCTCGCGGACGCGGGAATACCGCGCGACGCCACGATGGGTGAGCTTCTTGCGGAGGCGGAGCGGCTCTGGCTGGAAGGGAAACTGGAAACAGAAGCTGATGTCCGACGCTGGTTGAACGAAACCGTTCGACGTGCGGACTCAGGCACCGGCGCGGGAGACCCGAAGCCACAGTCTTGAGTCGTCCCATTTCTGGGATTGAAGCGCTATATTGGAAATGGGCAATCTCGATCTCGGGGGGGATCACGTGGGAAGCGTCAGGACATGCGATCGGTCTACTGGGATTTACTCCATATTGTCGCATTCGTGTTTTTTCTCCTCTTTGTCGCCGGTGTCGCGGCAAACGTTGCCGGGTACGGCCCCCGGGAATGGTTTCTGCCCCTGTTGATTGCCGCCGCCGTTTCCGGGGCAGCCATGCTGGCAACAGACCAGAGCAGACGCTGGCCCTGGTTTGGACGAGGGTCAAGATAGACTCTTAGCCTTCTGAGGGTGCTCGTGAAGAGTCTGCGCTGTCGGTGGGGCAACGCCTTCATGCTGGCGCTCCTTTCGGCTGCTTTCAGCGTGTCGCCGCGGACGGTGCATGCGAAGCCATCCGCGGACATCGTTTTGAGCGTGCCTGATTACGCGTGGGGCGATATTGGCACACAATTCCTGCTTCCGGTTCGCGTTGCCACGTTGGCCGACTCCGATCTCGTTTCGGAGTTCAATCTGGCCGTCTATCTTCCCGTAGATGTCCTGAATGTTGACACGGTCGCAATGTCGGGTGACATACCCTTAGTTGCGCTAACGTCAACCAAACGCGACAGTGCCGGCACGCGCATAGTGAACGTGACCGGAAGAGGTTCTCCGATCGTCGGCAGCGGAGTGCTTTTTTATCTCCGTTGCACGGCAAAGACTGTGATGCCAAACGCAGCGCTCAGAAACACAGTTCGCCCGGTAGCGTTATTCAAAATCCTGAGAAACGGTGTGTACGTCGACGTGTTGGGCACCGGGAGACCTGTTCCGGTCCTCAAGAATGGAAACGTGCTCGTTCGGAATCCGACCGTTCCTATTATGCTGAGTACGGGCATGGACTCGTCGGTAGGAATGGGAAGTCAGCTGCGGCTTCCGGTGCGAGTATCGGCGGCCTGGCCTTGGGACTCTCTTTCCACTTTCGCGCTCTCGATGAAACTGCCAATGGACGTCCTAATGGAGAATGTCACCCCTGAAAAAGGCGCGATAGCACTTTCGGAGCTAACGTGTCGTATGGAAGGGGATCGTGCCATAATCTCAGGAAGCGGTTCATTCGTAGTGGGAGAAGGCGTGCTTTTTTACCTCCGTTGCCCAACGAAGACGGCGTTGCCCGACACCAACCGCCGAAATACGGTTCGTAATGTAACCATACTGCCCCTCACAGGGGAGGGAGGGGAACCGGATTACCTGAACAATGGGCGTATCCCGTGTGCCACAACGGACGGCCAGATCTGTGTCAGGAACCCTCTCGCCGACCCAATAATCCTCGCCGTGCCAAAGGAAACCGCGGTAGAAGCGGGGGAGGAGTTTTTACTCCCTGTAAGCATATCGACAAGATTCGCGGCTCCTGACACTTGGGACGCGATAACTTCCTTCAACTTCGGAGTGAAGATCCCTCTCGAAGTGTTGATGGTTGACTCCATCGCAATCAAAGGCCCCGCTTTCCCGATGGGCGGCGGTGGTTTCAGCTCCACGAAAAGGGATAGCGTGGTAATTGTGGGGGGATATTGGACCGTGCCACTTCTGAACACTGGGGTTCTGTTCTATTTGCGTTGCAGAGCCAATCCCGACGCAATCGACGGTTCCATCGGAGAAGTGCGGCCACAGCGTTTGCTGCAGAACAACATTTGGCTTTCCTACCTCAACGAACGAGACAAACCTACTTGTGTTGCCCAGAACGGAGTCGTGAAAATAAGTAACCCCGTTCCGGTTCCCATCACGCTCAGCCTCCCGTCAATTACGCAAATTGACGCCGGACAACCCGCCCTCATACCTGTGAGTGTCGATCTGCTCACAATGCGGGATTCGGTAACGAACGTCAGCATGAACATACGATTGCCTTCAGGTGTCGTGTTCTCGGATGTCTCAGTGTTTCCCGGTGAACTGATCCCCGATGGCACCGAGGTGACAATGACCCCGGTCGAGGGCGGTATTGTCGTTTCGTGTTTTTCTCAACACCTCATTGCCGGGTCTGGAGAGTTGGTAACGATGCGCGTGACCGCCGGTTCAGCAACTCCAGACAGTGTCAGCGGACCCGTGACTCTGGAAAGGGTGACAAGCGGCGTTGGGTATCTGGATTACTTTGTCAAGTTGAAGAGGCCGGTGGTTGTGTTGAACGGCGTTGTCCTCATACGCAACCTGAATATGGTGCCGGTCCGTATCGCCGTTCTGACAGATTCCTCCGTTGACGCAGGGTCACCGTGTTCCATTCAGGTTCAGGGCGGCGGCCTTCTTTCCTTCAGCGGCACCACAGCGCTGCAATTTGCTCTCACCGTTCCGCCCGCGCTCTACCAGTCGGTATCCGTTCAGGGAGGGCTTCTTCCCGCGGACGCAGTTACACTTGCCGATGCAGGGAGTGGTCTGTTCCGCGTTTCTGGATCGGTCCCAAACCCCGTGGGAGGAACGGGCACCCTGTTCACCATGCAGGGCCTCACAAAACAGGATATTCCCGACAGCACCGTGTTCACAATTTCAATCGAACGGCTGTCGGACGGGGGAAACCCGCTTCCGTACGCTCGAAAAGGTGATCAGACACCGGACTGCGCAGTGTCGAACGGCGCGGTCACCGTCCGAAGCCCCGTTTCAGTTGCGCATGGAGGGGCCGCGATCCCCGCGCGAAGTGAGGTGACCGCGTATCCGAACCCGTTCAATGCAGTGATCACATTTCGGGTGCATGGACCGCTGTCGGATGGACCCATTGACGCCACCATTTTCACGGTGCTTGGAACGGTGGTTCGCCGCTGGTCACAGTCGACCCCGGAATGGA
>Ga0116176_10002429_pt1 | contig 14135 bp, 12 predicted proteins | sample AD_STIC08_MetaG_FD_89803 | JGI IMG/M metagenome (GOLD analysis project Ga0116176, IMG submission 89803) | Active sludge microbial communities of municipal wastewater-treating anaerobic digesters from USA - AD_STIC08_MetaG | ecosystem: Engineered > Bioreactor > Anaerobic > Digestate | place: USA...
AAAGCAATATCCGCACAGTCCCCTGCCTCCTCTCCCAATCCTCAGGCCAGCGCTGCGAGCACGCGGTCCGGGTAGTTGCTGATGATCCCGTCAACGCCCAGAGTGATCACGTTCCGGATATCCGCGGGATCGTCCACCGTCCAGAGCCACACCGCGCCATCCGCTTCGTGCACCGCCTCAACGAACCCTTCGTCCGCCTGTTCGAACGAAGGCGCGTTGATGTGCGCTGTTTTCACGCGTTCCGCCGTGGGTTTGCCCAGTGCGAGACGTTCGCAGGCAGGCAGGTAGTGCTCAGCCCACCGGAGAGTCGCGTCGTCGAAGCAGGCGATAATGACGCAGTCTTCCGCCCCTGCAGCTTTCACCACGCGGGCGGTCTCCCGCACGATGTCCTCACCCGGATCCTTGATTTCACACATCACGGGGAGCGAAATCTCCGCGAGCATCTCCGACAAGGTAGGGACTCTCTCCCCCGCGAATTGCGCGCCCTTCCATGAGCCCGCATCGACCCGCTTGATCTCTTCCAGCGTATGGTCCGCCAGAGCGCCGTTGCCATCCGTCGTGCGGTCCAGTTTTGCGTCGTGCATGATGACGACGTGGCCGTCGCGCGAGAGGTGGACATCAATCTCGATCGCGTCTACACCCAGTGCAACTGCCGCTCTGAATGCTGCCATAGTGTTTTCCGGGTATCTGCCCGAAAAACCCCGGTGCGCAACCACCCATCGCCCGTGTGGCGAGGACTCAGCGCGGTATTTTGATTTCATCGCGCGCACCCCCGGATTACCTGTCAGCATCACATGTGGTCCAGCTGGCCATAATAGAAAGGCAATGGCAAGCCGGGATGGGTGATTTCCGGCGGCCGCTCGGGTCCGAAGAGCAGTTTCACCAGATCGCGCCGGGTGAGGAACGCGCTTGCGGCCTCCGTCTGAACCCGCCACCCGTCCCCTTCTGACTCCACTGTGATGTTTTTGATTCCGTATGTGTCGAGGATGCGTTGCGGTTTGAGGATGGCCAGCATGCCGGCGTAACTGGCACGGATGGCGAACCCGCGCTCGACAAGGAACGGCGCGACTGACTTGTCCTGAGCCGGAGTGTGAATCTGCGCCGTACGGGCGCCACACAGGCCAAACACCACGCGCAGAAGCCCCAGTACAGCAGCGCCATCGCCACCGAAATCCTTGACGTCGATCTGCTCACCAGGTGAGTACACGATGTACGCCAGCGGAGCATCGCCGTTCATCAGCACCGCACACCGGACGCGCGTGCGAATATTCAGAAGAACCTCGGTGAGCTCGCGGTCGCGCACGACTCCCGCCCTGCGGGTGGTGTGAAGCGACTCCACTGCCTGAATGACGCGGGAGTCGAGTGTATCGGTAAGGATTTCGCCGGTCGGGGCGACGGGGAGATAGGTGATCGTGGTGCGGTCAATGAAAAACGTCCAGTTTTGTGCTGCGTGCTCCCAGCCCCAACGCCGGTAGTAGTCTGGTATGCCAGTCCACAGGATAGAAAGGTCGCAATCGAGCTCTTTCTCCATGTACTCAATGCAGTGTTGAAGAATCGCCCCGGCGAAACCGTGCTTCCGGTAGTCCGGGTCGGTAGCCACGCCGCCGATTCCGCCGATCTTCAGCACGGCATCACCCCATTGGACCCGGGCAGGGTAGATGCTCACGTTGCTGATGACGCGCCCGTTCACGCGGATGTGCCGGAAATTGTGCACGTTCCGTTCGTTGTACAGGTGCGGGTAATCGCCGCCGATGCTTGGCTTGCGCCCGACGCTGGAGCGGAACACGAAGTTGAGGAAGTCGAGAATCTCGCCGAACTCGTACCACGTTCCGCCGCGAGGGCCGTCAACGGTTTCGGGGAGCGTCTCCATCGGGCAATTCTCCTCTCAGAATGGCTTCAGGTGCCACGTTCCCGGAAGCGCAAAGGAAAAGGGACAGGCTCTGCTATCGCGCCCGTCCCTTCGGAATACGTGGAGGCGGCGGGCGGACTCGAACCGCCGAATAGAGGTTTTGCAGACCTCCGCCTTAGCCCCTTGGCTACGCCGCCGGATTGTCAAAATGTACGCGCGACGGAAAGGCGTATCAAGACCTGCAGCTGCCCCGACCGCGCCTTTGCGACGACCAATCACCGGGAGGAGTGTCTCACCGCCAGTCCTTTGAACGGTCATACCGCTTCTCCCATTCCGCGATGACATACTCGCAGCGCTCTCGATCCCTCAGCAATTCCTTACGCCGTTTTCGGACGGTGGATGAATCGGGAAGCTGCTGGAGCTGACTGGTGATGATTATGATACGCTTGCGCATGAGGTCAATGTCGGATTCTTTCATCCTGCGGACATTTCGGCGCCATACGAGGCGTCTGATCCATCCCGCGACACCCCGGGTGGTTCGTGTCGAAGGAGCCGGATTCTCGCTGCCATTCAACTCGCTGCTCATAAGCGCATGTATTCCTCTGGTTCTATTGACGGGAGTCCATGTTTTCGGGACGCGTGGAAAGGGTGAGGTGTTCTCCACAGAAGGGGCATTTGACGGCCGGGTTTCCGTCGCCGCCCGTTTCCCGCGCGTGCTTCAGGGCTTCCGCGCTCGGAAATACCACTGCCGGCGCCCACGCGACGGGCGCTGCTTCACCGCCGATGTAACTTGCGCGCGAAAGCGCGAACGCGACGGCGCGGGAATCAGATACTACCCAAACCGGTTCCCGGCATGCCGCGCAGGATACACATCGGGGTTGCAGACCACCCGGGAGGCCGGGGGCTTCGTTTTCCATTGGTTCGTCCACTGCCGGGAGGAAGAACGGCTGGTTCATCAGATGCACGCCGAGTCGTTCCCATGAGCCGCTCATGCCAACGAGCGGTTTTCCCGAACGAGGCGGAGATCCCAGAATTCTGGTTCGTTGTCGGGCACTCATTGCGTCGGGCGATGCACGCGGGCGTGGTGCTCCTGCAGGGAACGCACGCTCATTTCCTCCGCGCGCAGGGCTGCGATCCCCTCCACCGCGGCGACCGCGGCAGCAACGGTTGTCATGTAGGGAAGGCCACGCCGGATCGTTTCGCGCCGGATGGCGATTTCATCCTGCGACGCCGCTTTCCCGTGAGGCACATTTATCACAAGGGCGATCTTCGACGATTTCATCATGTCGACCACGTGGGGACGGCCTTCCTGCAGTTTCGGAACGAACGTCGCGGGAACGCCGTTCCGATGCAGCATCGCCAGTGTTCCCTCGGTGGCGATGATGTTGAAACCGAGTTCGGCAAGCCGCCGCGCAGGCTCCACAAGAGCCCGTTTCTGCTCATCACCGCCCACGCTGATGAAAACCGTTCCCCTGTCCGGGAGGCGAAGATTTGCCGCAAGTTGGGATTTCGCGTAGCTCTCTCCAAGGGATTCCGAAATGCCCATCACTTCGCCGGTCGAACGCATCTCCGGGCTGAGCAGGATATCCACGCCGGGGAATTTGAGAAATGGCAGCACGGCTTCCTTGACGGAGACGTACGGCGGCACGATTTCCGACGTGAAGCCCTGTTCGGCAAGGCTTTTGCCCACCATGCAGCGGGCGGCAATCTTCGCCAGCGGTACGCCGATAGCCTTGCTGACAAACGGCACCGTACGCGATGCGCGGGGGTTCACCTCAAGAACGTACACCTCGTCGTCCTTGATGGAGTACTGCACATTCATCAACCCCACGACGTGGAGTTCGCGCGCAAGGTCCTTCGTATGCCGCATCAACTTCTCGATCATGTCCGGGGTCAGGCGGTAAGGGGGCAGCACGCACGCGGAATCGCCGGAATGGACTCCCGCCAGTTCAATCTGCTGCATGATTCCACCGACCACGGTCAGCGTACCGTCTGAAACGGCATCCACGTCTATTTCGATGGCATCGTCGAGAAATCGGTCAATCAGAACGGGGTGTTCAGGAGAAGCCAGCACCGCGGCTCTCATGTAATGCACCAGCGAGTCCTGGTCGTACACGATGGCCATCCCGCGGCCGCCCAGAACGTACGAGGGGCGAACCAGCACCGGGTAGCCGATGTGGCTTGCCACGGCTTCCGCTTCTTCCTCACTGCGTGCGGTCCCGTTCTCCGGCTGGCGGATTCCGAGCCGGTTGATAAGCGCGCCGAAGAGTTTGCGGTCCTCCGCGACGTCTATCATCGCCGGCGACGTCCCGATGATCTTCACTCCCGCTTTCTCCAGCGGAACGGCGAGTTTGAGCGGGGTCTGCCCGCCGAACTGAACGATGACGCCGTCAGGTTGTTCCCTGTCATGGATGTTCAGCACGTCCTCAACGGTAAGTGGCTCGAAATAGAGCTTGTCGGAGGTATCATAATCTGTGGAAACGGTTTCCGGGTTCGAGTTGACCATGATGGTTTCGAAACCGTCTTCCCGCAGGGCGAACGCCGCGTGGCAGCAGCAGTAATCGAACTCGATGCCCTGCCCGATGCGATTCGGCCCGCCACCGAGGATCATGATTTTCTTTTTCGGGGAGCGGACCACTTCGCACTCGGTTTCATATGTGCTGTAGTGGTAGGGGGTTCTGGCTTCGAACTCCGCCGCGCAGGTATCCACTGTTTTGAATGTCGGGAGGACACCAAGCTTCTTGCGGAGCGCGCGCACGTCCATCTGGTTCACGTTCCACAGGTGGGCAAGCTGCACATCGCTGAACCCCATCTGCTTGGCCCTGAGAAGCGTTGCGCGGGGAATGCGCTCCGCGAGCCGCTCGACGGGGGAATCGTGAACCTGCATGATGGCAACCTGAACGCGCGAGGGGTGAGAACGCAGCACAGGCCCTTGAAGAGCGATAAATCCGGGCACTTAAAGGTACCCCGGGAGGTTCAAAGCGTCAACACACAGGCCCGGACGTGCTCAGGGCACGGGCGCGACGTATCTTTAGTATGCGCGGAGGGTTTCCCTGAACGCGGTCTGAAGCGCGTGAAGAACCCCTGCGTTGAGGGTTCAACTGAGTACAAATTCCGTGATTCATAGCAAGGATTGATGCATGCCAATTGTAGACACCGATCGCCTTACTGAACTCCGCGAACGCCTCGACAGCCTCGGGAGGTTTCTTTGACCTCGCCCGCAAACGAGAACAGATAGGCGCCCTCGAACAGCAGATGGCCGCACCGGGATTCTGGGACGACGGCCAGGCCGCACAAAAAACCATCTCCGCCGCAAACGAACTCAAAGAATGGGTTGAAGGCTGGGAGTCGCTCGATCGCCGACTCAATGACCTCTCAGAACTCGCCGAACTTGCGGAGCTGGAAGAGGATGACGCAGTGGCGGCGGAAGTCGAACGTGACACCGATACGCTGGCGAATGACATCTCCGCGCTTGAATTCCGCCACATGATGTCCGACCCCGCCGACAAGAAAAACGCCATCGTGACGATTCACCCCGGCGCCGGCGGAACCGAGTCCACCGACTGGGCGCAGATGCTGATGCGGATGTACACGCGGTGGGCGGAGCGCAAGGGTTTCCAGGTCGAGATAATGGACCTGCTGGAAAACGAGGACGCCGGCATAAAAAGCGTGACGCTGGAGGTGACCGGCCCGTACGCCTACGGGTATATCAAGGCCGAAAGCGGCGTGCACCGGCTCGTCCGCATCTCTCCTTTTGATTCCCAGAAGCGCCGGCACACCTCATTCGCCAGTGTGTTCGTGTATCCGGAACTCGACGACGAAATCAAGCTGGATGTGAAGGAATCCGATATTCGAGTGGATACGTATCGCTCTTCCGGCGCAGGAGGGCAGCATGTGAACAAAACCTCCTCGGCGGTACGCATGACCCACCTCCCCACCGGTATTGTCGCGCAGTGCCAGAATGAACGCTCGCAGCACAAGAACCGCGCGAACTGCTGGAAAATCCTAATGGGTCGCCTTTATGAGCACTACAAGGCGCTGGAAGACGAGAAACACCAGGCGGTGGAAGATACCAAGAAACCCATCGAATGGGGCAGCCAGATACGGTCGTACGTTTTCCAACCGTACCAGCTGGTCAAGGACCACCGCACGGGCATCGAGACATCCAATGTAGATGCCGTCATGGACGGTGACATTGATTTGTTCATCAACGGATACCTTACTCGCAAGGGGAATTTGACTCCGGACGATTCGCCATTGCAGTGATGAACCAACCCCTCGCGCCGAACTCGTTCAAAGCCCTTTGAGGTTGGCCGTGGCCGCGCATCCTGGATTCCCGCGTTCGCGGGAATGACCGTGATTGCCGGGTTTCAAAAGACATCACTCTGAGCGCTGCGAAAAATCTACCACGGCAATTGGGACCCCGCTGCCGAACCTGTGAACGCCGGCAATCGGTATGGATTCCCGAGAGCACAGCACAAGTTTTTCGGACGTCGCCCGGATTCCCGCCTTCGCGGGAATGACAAAGGTGCCGGGCCGGTTCACCTGAGCGGGCTTGCGGTGCCGCAGGGCGACTTACGATTCGGGTTCCGACCGCCCCTCCCCTGGCGGCTTGTGTTCCAGCAGGTGAACAAACGCCCAGCCAGCACCACCGAGAAGGACGAATCCCGCGGCGAAAAACACGAGAACTCCACCCGCAGGAACGGAGGGAAACCTCACGCTTACGTTGGTGGCCAGTTGCTCAGGGGCGCTCCCCTCCCTCTCCCTTATCGCCCGCACCGCGACAATGCCCGCGAATGCGGGTTCCCAGAACACTTCTCCCGCCGGACCGGTAACGCCGAGTGTGTCGCCACGCACCACTTTGCTGTTGGGGAAATATTCAACGTAGACCTTCCAGCCGGTGAGGGCGGCCTCCCGCGCGGCGCGTGAGGTGTCGGCCACGGCGTCAGGCAGCACCCGGATTGCGGCAACTTCGCCACGTACCGGAGACGCGGGTTCGACCCGCAGCACCAATCCACGCGCCGTTGAAACGCCAATGAACGCGAACACGGGCACCCAGCACAGCAGTCGGTTCATCCCCGTTCCTCCCTGTACGTTCGCCAGAACGTGAACACCAGGGCGAGACCGGTCGTGAAGAAGAACCACGCGCCAAAGGCGAACCACGAGAGCCAGGGGATTCCTTTGACGGTGAACGAGGCTCCGTACAGCCCGTCGCGTACCTCCGTCCAGATGCCCCATCCGATCACCACCGCGATAATCACGGGATTGACCACTTTTATCAGGGCGTCCCACCACCACCCGACGCCGAGGGTGCTGTCGCGGTTGATGATTTCGCGGAGTTTGTGTGCACCGAATACCCACCCGATAATGAGACACTCGAAAAACCCGACGATCAAAAGGCCGTAACTGAACGACCAGTGGTCGAACAGATCGAGGAGGGTCAGGCCGAGGGTGCCGTTGCTGGCAAGGGTGGGATCTACCACGTGAGGAAGTGCGAAGCACATGCTGCCCAGCATGCTGCACAGCGCAACCACCAGTACGGCCTTCTTTCTCCTCCACCGGAATTTGTCGAGAATGGAGGCGACAAAGGCTTCCACGAGGGAGATGCTGGAGGTGAGGCCGGCGATGAACAGCAGGAAGAAAAACAGCATCCCGAACCCCACAACAAAATGCGGCAATTTCGCGATACCCTGGGGCACCACGAAAAACATCATGCTGAGAGTGCTGGCTTTCGGGACGACAGAGAACGCGAAGAGAAGCGAGAACACCGCCAGCCCCGCAATGAACTCGAATGAGCAGTTGAGAAAGCAGATTGTTGCCGCGTTGTGCACCTGATCGCTCTTTTTCGGAAGATAGCTGGCATACGCCGTCATAATGCCGAATCCGAGCGACAGGGTGAAGAACATCTGACTGAAGGCCCCTTTCCACACCTCAGGATCGGCCATGACGGTGAAATTCGGGCTGAAAAGGAGGTATGCGCCCTGTTCCCCGTTGGGGAGACTCACGCCGCGGACAATCAGCGCGACCATGCACAGCCACATGAGCGGCACGAGGAAACGGGTGGCAGATTCAATGCTCCGTGCACCGCGTAGAACGATCAGGAGATTGAGCGCCCAGACAATCGCCACGTACCAAAGCGTATCCCACGAACCGAGCATTTCAAAGAAATAACCAAACGGGTTGGGGAGGGCGAGAGACCCGAAGGCGCCACTCGTGACAGGCTCGGGACTCCATAACCCTTTCATGCTGCCGATGAACATTCCGAGAACCCAGGCCAGGATGGCGACGTAGTACATGCAGATGACCGTGGCGTTCAGAACGCCCCACCATCCGATGAACTCCGCCGGCCGGCCTCCTATCCGATACAGCGATTGAGGGAACGCCTTGCCGGTATGCGCTCCCAGGGCAAGCTCCATAAGCATGATGGGAATGCCGAGGATACAGAACGCCACGATGTACGGGATGTAAAAGGCTCCCCCGCCGTATTTGTACGCATTGGCGCTGAAGAAGACGATGTTCCCAAGGCCGATGGCCGAACCCGATGCCGCGAGAACAAACCCGACCTTTGAACCCCACTGTGAACGTAGTTCCGCCATACGCAGACCCTTCAGAGCCATGACGGTGGTGCGTGCGCCGCCGCCGGTGCTTCTTTTCCGGCACGTTTCAAGAGTATACTTTTGCACGATTTTCGTCCCAATCCTTGCCCCTTTTCCATTACGTGAATCATGGAACGATACCGCAGCTTTTCGCGCGTGCTGAAGGAGCGGTTCGGAACCCCGGTGAGGAAAATCTCCCTCGACGCGGGCTTTTCCTGCCCGCACCGAAAGGGAGGCGAGGGTGGATGCACTTACTGCGACGCGTGGGGTTCCGGCACGGGCGCGTCCGGACAGGGCCGCTCCATTTCCGACCAGATTGCCTCCGCGATTCTGCGTGATGCCGCGGCGCAGAAGCCTGCAGGCGCGTTCCTCGCGTATTTCCAGGCGCACACCAATACCTTCGCTCCCGTTCCAACCCTGCGCAGCCGGTACGAGGAAGCACTGACCGACCCGCGCGTGGTCGGGTTGTCGATCGGAACGCGGCCCGATTGCCTTCCCCAACCGGTGCTCGATCTTCTCGCGGAGCTGAATCGCCGCACGTACCTCTGGTTGGAGCTGGGGCTTCAATCCGCACACGATGCCACGCTTCGCCGCATCAATCGCGGGCACACCGCAGGGCAGTTTGCCGACGCAGTGGAACGATGCCATGCGCGCGGCATTCGCGTGTGCGCTCACGTGATTTTCGGGTTGCCGGGAGAAACGCGGGAAATGATGCGCGATACCGCCCGGTTCCTTGCATCCCTGGCGATTGACGGGGTGAAATTCCATTCGCTCTACCTTGTGCCGGGTACGCAGATGGAGATGGAGTACCGGAGCGTTCCGTTCCCACTCCTATCGCAACAGGAGTACGCCGAAATCGTTGCAGATGCCCTTGAGCGGCTGCCTCCGGAGACCGTAATCCAGAGGCTTACAGGGGATCCCCCGCGCACCATTCCGCCGGAGCCACCGTGGACGCGGGACAAAACCGGAACGCTTGCCCTGATCCGCGGAGAACTGGCGAGACGGGACAGTTTTCAGGGGGCGCTTTGCCGGGAATAAGACCCTATATTTTCAGTGACTCACCTTTGATGAGTCCATATCTCAGGCGTATTACGTGTTTTGGGAGGAACCGGCATGGCTGACTCAGTGGTGTTTGACAGGAAACCCGCGGTGAAAGAACTGGAACCCGGCTCGTACGAATGGTGCAGGTGCGGGCGGTCGAAAGGCCAGCCGTTCTGCGATGGATCGCACAAGGGAACGGGGATCCAGCCGGTCGTTTTCAGGGTGGAAGAGAAGAAAAAGGCGGCTCTCTGCCTGTGCAAGCAGACAAAAACGCCGCCGTTCTGCGATGGCACGCACAGATCGGTAACGTAGTACGGTTATGCCGAATGAGAGGGAAAAAGGGACGCTGCCAGGCCTGCGTCCCTCATAGAGTTTTTCGAGTACCGCGGTATCAGTCGCTCCTAAGGATTTCCGCGGAAACGCTCAACTCTCTCGGTGACGAGTTTCGAGCCGATTACCACCATTGGAAGTCCGCCGCCCGGAACTGTTGACGCTCCCACGTAGAACACGTTCCTGAATTCCTCGTCGAAGTTTTTGGGCCTGAATCCCCCCGTTTGCAGCATGTTGTGCGCAAGACCCAGCGCGCTTCCTCTGTGGAGATTGAACCTGTCGCGCCACTCGATCGGTGTGTAGACAGTCCTGGATACTACCTCGTTCCTGATGTTTGTCCCTGTCCTGTTTGAAAAGTCATCGATGATCCCGTCCACAATTGCGTCCCTGTCGTCCCAGTTGCTCTTGAACCTCAAATCCGGCACGGGACAGACGAAGAACAGGCTTTCGCAGCCTTCGGGAGCGCAGTCGGGATTCGTTCTGGAAAGCACATTCACATAGTAGTAGGGTTTTTCCGCCGCACTCGGATCGTTGAACACCTTGTGTGCGTATTCGGTGAAATCGTCACCGAGGTAGTAATTGTGGTGGTTCAGTTGCGGCAGTTTGCATTTGATGCCCAGATAGATCGTAAGCGTCCCCATGGTCCAATCCATGCGATCAAGCATCTCCGGGGAGAACTTTTTTCTCCTGAACACGCGGCCCCGAAATACCGCAGCGTCGGCATTTACTACGACAATGTCCGCCGTCCATTTCCTGCCTTCTCCGTCCAGCAGATACTCAACCGTTTTTTCCTTCGAACCAAAGTCCACAATCTCAGTGCCGTAATGGATTCTGACGTTTTCCTTTTCGAGTTCGCGAACGATACCTTCCGCAATCCTGTACATCCCGCCAACCACGTTGTAGTACCCGTCGTGCACAAACTCCGTATAGGAAAGAAGCGTGTACACGGCAGAGGTGTCGAACGGGGTTTTTCCCAGGAAGAAAGACACGAGCGATACAATTTCCCTCGCGTCGTTGGAGTCGAAATACCGGGAGACCTGCTTCCAGAAACTCCTCCAGAGCAGGGGCAGCAGAAACGGATTGGCTTTTGCGAGGGCGGAGAGGTAGTCAGGCAGAGAATCGTAATTTGTCTTGATCACGAAGTTTGTGTCTCGGTAAACCTGCCCGCATTTGTCGAGATACCTCTTCATCCTGTTCTCAAAATCCGGTTCCACCTGCTCGAACTGGGACGCCAATTTTCCGATATCCCGGTGGAGATGATACGTGACGCGGTTCTTCCTGAAGTTGACCGAGTACAACGGGTCAAGCGCGTAGTGCTCGAAGGGAAGTGCGATGCCGCACTCCCTCGCGAAATCCTCGAACTCATAAGACATCGCGAAAAAACTCGGACCGGTATCGAACGTGAACCCGTCCTTCTTGATCTGGTTCAGCCTGCCGCCGGCATTGCTGTTCTTTTCGACGATCTCAACCTCGTAGCCTTTTTTTGCGAGCCGAAGCGCCGTTGCCAGGCCTCCCAGACCCGCTCCGACCACCAGAACTTTCTTTCTCACGTCCCGCCTCTCATCCAGTAATGACGAACACAGAACCACCGCGAATCGCCGTGTATCTCAGCCTATTTGCCGCCCCTTCCATTCGAGTTTTCCGGAGAATCTTCTCCGGTACGCCACGCAGTTTATCAAGCCAAGAGAGAGCTGCACCGGAATGATCAACAGCACGCTGGTGAGGATGTTCTGATGGCTGAGGAAAAACACAATGACCCTCGTCAGAACATACACAACCAGATACCCTGTAAAGACCCAGGCCGGCATTGCCCGCAGAACGGGGACAAAACCGAACGTCGTAACGAGGAAAAACAGAACGGAAAGAATGAACGAGTCTGCGAAGAACGTGGTGATGAATTTTGAAAAGCCGCCTATCGCATCGCGGAAACCATGGTACATCCTGCAGGAATAGTCATCGTCGCCGAGCAGGCAGGCGACGTGCTTGTCCTCCCTTTTGAACAGGCGCGCTATGCTTACGTCCTCCACAACCGCGCGTCTGACCTTTTCATGAGGCAGTACTTCCCGGTAAGCCCTTGCCGTGAAAAACATGAATGCGCCGCTTGCCGCCGCAAGCGAGCTGTGGCGGCTTTTTTCGACCAGTACCAGCGGGAGGAGAGTGATCAGGACATAGTTGATTATCGGAACCGTGATTTTTTCGCCCGGGGTCTCCATTATCTGTTTCGGAAACACCGAGATGAGGTCCAGCCCTTTCTTCCGCGCAAGAGCAAGACACCTGCCTATCACGTTGCCAGATATCCTCACATCCGCGTCAAGAAACAGAAGGTATTCCCCCTTCGAGTTCAGCGCGAGAGAGTGGCACGCATAGTTTTTCCCGGTCCATCCCTCAGGAAGCCCCGTGGAATTGATCAGCCTTATTCTTTCATCACGAACTGCGTATGTTCTGACAACCTCTTCCGTTCTGTCAGAAGATTGATCGTTGAAAACCACTATCTCAATGTGTTGGTAATCCTGACTGAGGAGGTCTTCCAAAATATTGCCTATTTTTCTTTCTTCATTTCTTGCAGGGATAAGGACGGACACAAGGGGACCTTCTTTTTCCCCCTCTTCAGGCAGATCAGATTCGAAAATGAGATTGGCCAGCGCCACGACACACTGGAGCGCGGTGAAGGCCATCACGATACAGGCCAGCAGGACCATCATTCTGGTTTCAATCCCTCGGGAGACCTGCGGTTCCGCACGTTAAAGTCGTGCGGTTCCGCACGTCAAAGTCGTTATGAAACGTACGCAATCGGTATTTGAGGAGATTTTCAGAAGAAGGTCAAGAACCTTCTTCAACTCTTCTCTTTTCTTTCCGGCGAAGGTCCGGAGGGATGTAGTCATTCTCTATGCCTTCGTACGAACCGCGGACGACTTCGTTGATTCCATCCCTCAGGACAAAGAAGGATTTCACGCGTTCCGCGCGCGCTACGAACTCGCCAGGACAACTGGCAGAGATAGCGGGGACCCGATAGTGGACTCCTTCATCGAGCTCTCCCGGAGAAGGAAGTTTGAGGACGCGTGGGCTGAAGCCTTCCTGAACTCCATGGAGGCCGATCTTACGAGAAAGAGATACGAAACTCCCGACGAAGTGCTTGTCTACATTCACGGTTCCGCGGAGGTTATCGGGTTCTTCATGGCAGCCATCATGGAACTCCCCCGGAACGCGATGGAAGCCGCAGCCTTCCTCGGCAGGGCCATGCAGTACATAAACTTCATCCGCGACATCGCGGAAGACAACGAACTGGGCAGGATATATCTTCCCCTTGCGGGATCGGGCCTCGAAGACCTTGCGGAAAACACCGCCCGATCGAAACCTGAGACGTTTACTCGCTTCATCCGTAGCCAGATACACCTGTATCGAGAATGGCAGGACCACGCCGAAACGGAATTCGGCTCGATCCCGTGGCGGTCTCGCGTAGCAGTTATGACGGCCAGCGAGATGTACAAATGGGCGGCGACAAAAATCTATCGCAACCCCTTCATCGTGTACGAAAAGAAAGTCAAACCTTCCCGACAGAGAATCCTTTTTTCGCTGCTGCGGAACGCGTCAAGAGCTCATCGCTGCAGAAGACCGGAAGCTCCAGATCAGGAACCCGCATGAACGCAGGTTATTTCGGATCCCGTTCTGAAGAGATCAAAACCTTTCTCCGATCATACCTTGAGGCCTGTGGCGAGGAATTCTCCTTCCTGAATCGGTGGGGAAAGGATCTACCCGCGCGCCTTGGTGCGTTCGCACAAGGCGGGAAGCTTATAAGGGGAGGTCTTGTCTTTCTGGGCCACGAACTGGCCGGGGGCCGGCCCGGAGACACAGCGCTCAAAATCGCCGCCGCGATTGAACTGCTGCATTCGGCATTTCTGATTCATGACGACATCATGGACCAGGACCGCACGAGGAGAGGAATGCCGTCGGTGTTCTGGCAGTTCCGCGAAGAAGCCCATGCAAAAGGGATTGAGGAATCCGAGCATTACGGCACCTCCATGGGAATCTGCGCCGGCGATTGCGCCTTGTTCGTCGCGCTGCGGTTGATTTCATCGGCGGATATCCCTGACGGCATCAGAAACCTCGTGTGTCGCGAGTCCTACGCTATCGGTCTTGCGCAGATGGCGGATATTGATTACGGGACCTTCTCCCGAATCCCCTCGGAAAAGGAGATACTTGATCTCTATCTGTGGAAAACGGCGAGGTATTCCTTCTCTCTGCCGCTTTCAGCGGGTGCAATGGCGGGAAACGCGGACGAGGAACTCGTCTCAGCGCTCTGGCGTCTCGGAGAGTCAATG
>Ga0116176_10002436_pt1 | contig 14106 bp, 11 predicted proteins | sample AD_STIC08_MetaG_FD_89803 | JGI IMG/M metagenome (GOLD analysis project Ga0116176, IMG submission 89803) | Active sludge microbial communities of municipal wastewater-treating anaerobic digesters from USA - AD_STIC08_MetaG | ecosystem: Engineered > Bioreactor > Anaerobic > Digestate | place: USA...
TCCTATACCAACACTTGCGCCCAGTATATTAGTTCCTTCATCCCAAACTTGTGCGTTGGTTGTTCCAAAAGTGGAAACCAAAATAATTCCTGCAACAGCAGTTGTTTTCAATAATTGTCTAATTGTTTTCATGTGATTGTAATTTATATTTTTTTATGGTTTAATTTTTCTAAAAGAGGAATATGCGTGCGGCCGCCTATTTGGTCGTAAATGTATGACTTATCTAATAAAATGCAAATTTCAAGTGAAATGTCATTTAATTATTGCAAACACGTTAATGACTGAAAATGTTAAAACTTACGCTTTTTTCTGTTTCGTGGCCGTAACTACTTCAAATGCAGTAAATATGGCATAAGCTACCATGAATGAAATTATGAACGGGATTGCATTTGACCGATGTGTTAAAGCGTAAACCAGTATAACACCAAGATGAACAAACAACTTAATGGTAGTTGCTGCCATGTAATAACGAATAAAATTTTGCGGCCTGCCCACAGAACTTTTAACAAGACCATAATGAAAAGAAAAAGAAATCACAGAATAATATATAAGAATCTGCCAACGCAATAAAACTTCTGCTGCCGAACCACCAACAGTCAGAATAATTGCTGCACAAAATGCTATAACAAGAAGAAAGTAAAGAGAATATTGTTTCATGCTTTTTTATGAGTAAAAGTATCCGGAATTTAATGAGCATTGCTACTCACCACTTACTACTCACCACTTACTTTTTAAGAAAATCTTTTATGCTTAAATAAATCGCAGCGCTGACAGAAAGTAAACTCAATACAAGAGTACATACAGGAATTTTCCAACCCAGGTATTCATCTAATTTTACTCCACCGAAAACGCCCAATCCGATGATGACCATCATCTGCGTGCCCATTGATGCATAACGCATAATGGCATTTCTATCTTCAGGCGGTTTTTTCTTTGTTGATTTCGATTGATTTGTCGGCATCCTTAATGTCTTTAATGACCGGACCCATATTACATGATCCCGTAAATGTTGCACCTACTTCAACAACCAATTTACCGGTAACGATATCGCCAATCACTTTAGAAGACGATTTCAGAAAGAGTAATTCGGAAACAGCAGTCTTTCCTTTAATCACACCGGAGACATCAGCGTTTTGACTGTTAACATCGCCTTCCACCACACCTGTAGCACCAATTACTACTTTAGCCTTTGAAATGACATGGCCAATTACGGTTCCATCAATTCTGATATCACCATTCGAACGAATATCTCCTTCGATAACCGTTCCTGCTCCGATCAGATTGATCGAAGAATTTCCGCCTTCAACAGTTTTTGATGCAGGCATGTTCTCTTTGTTTCCTTTGTTGTTAAACATCTTGTCCCAATTTTAATAATTAATAAATGAACCTTCAAATTCCCCGTTTTCAGGTTCAGGATTACAAATATAGAATATAATTTGGTTTTAGTATGACGGCTAATTTAGCGGAATTTGCATCATAAATGGATAAAATGCGAAAGATCATCTTCAAAAAATTAATCAATCCGCTCAAAAACAAAATTTCTTTTAATAAACTTATTCAGAAAAGCACCTTTGGAGGTATAGCCTTTCATTCTTAAAAATATTTCTTCAGGCACTTCTCTATATTTATAGATCAATCCTGAAACAAATACAATTTTTAACTCTTTGGTTTCCGGATCATAATGATATGTTTTAATGACAGAAGATGGCATGTATAAATACAGAAAAAATAATGCCTTGATTCACTCTGACAAAACTAACGGTAAAAGTTTCTGTAAAAATCTTCGTACTCTTCAATTTTAGCCTGGCTGATCAGGGTAGCAAGATTATTTGCAGAGATAACATACTGATGGTACTCATCCGTACTCACGCTTCCATAAACATCATCATTATCATACAAAGTAGTATTGTAGGCTAAAGCATCCGCTTTATTGGTAAATGCCCTAAGGATAAAGATTTTATTCCGTGGTCCGAATAACAAGTCCTGCACCTGAATTGCTTTCGAGCCGAAATTTGTAGAATTGAAATTGGATAGCTTTGTTTTGAATCGGTTTGGTTCAATTGCACCGCCAATGTTCTGGAAAATTACCACTACAAAATGTGTCGTATCCGGATTGTAATTAAAAGCACTGACAGCAATTTCAGGGTCTTTCGGTCCGGGAACAGTACCGGTTGAAGGTGGCGGAGTAACTGTTCCTTTTGCATGAATTGCATCCAGAATTTCCTGCGCACGGTCTTTCACCGGGTGCTCTGCATTATTGCGGATCACTTCCAGTAACGAAGCTTCAAAAGTTGGTAATGGTTGTGTCTTACCAATTGCAAGTGCTTTCAACAATTCAAACTGTGGCGACAGAATGCTTTTTGGAAATTGTGAATCTGCTTGTGCCTTTCTCTGAATCACTGCCTGATATTCGCCGTTCAGGTATTTTCTGTACGTTTCTTCGTAGAATAATTCCAATTCTGTTTTACGGTTGGCTTTATCAGCTGCATAATTCGGATTACGGATGATCTCTGCATATTCAGTGTCTCCGTATTGTGAAAGAATAATGTTCTTGAAATAATCCGAACGTTCTTTGTTGATCACAGTAGCACCTGAAGTTGTATTGCTGCCAAAGTTACCGGCATACAACCGATACAACTGATAGTAACATTGCAAAGTATATTTACTATCAGGAAATCTTTTGATCAATATTTCAAAAGTTTCTGCCGCTGCTACAGGGTCATTCAATTGTTCACGATAGATCAATCCAACATTATAGTACGCTTCAATGATCTTCGTAGTTGACTTCTCAATTGATTCGGCATCTCCCGGAATGCTTTTCAGCATATCCGCTTTTCGTTTTTCAGCACTGGCTACAGCACCAAGTGTATCCTCTTTTGAAACTTCTTCAATTTGTTCTAGTTCCGGATTCTCTTCAGTTGTGCCGGCTGTTTGTTTATTGCTTCTTCTCCAGTTGTCTTCTAAAATTCTGTCACCAAATTTTTTCACAAATTCATTCATACCAAGACCAACCGACTGAATATTGTAAAAATACCAGCTGGAACCTGTCTCTCGATTCATCTCATTAATTTTCTTCGGATCTGATTGCTGAAAGATCTGATTCGCCTGGCGTTCTTCATTGATCCTTTTCGTCTCCGCTGCTTCATTGGCAAGAACCTGATCAACCATACGCTGTCTTTCTTCAGGTGATAATCTTGCTAGCGTCTGAAGACTGTCTTCATTCTCAATCACCCGTAAATTTTTTACGAGTTTTGTCAGACTGTTTCGTCTGTTCAATATTTCTGTGTAATCAGGATAATCGTTGGAAAGACTTGATGTGGTACTATCGTAATAAGCTTGCGCCTGAATGTACTCTCTTTTTGCAAAAGCTATTTTTCCTAATTCAAGATATGACAGTCCTTTCTGATTCACATTTGCCAGACTTGAACGTATCGACAAATTCAAATTATCAATTTGCCCGACTTCGTTGCCTTCATTTTTTTCTAAACCGGCCAAAGCATAATAGATCTGATCCAGATAATCTTTATTCTTCGGATCCGATTTCATTCTTTCCAATTCTTTCCGGACAGTAAGATTGTTTCCTGAAGTTCCATCAGAGCAACGCGCACGATTCAAGCGAGCATTGAATCCAACTTCATACTTCGGATTCATTTTGATCACTTTTGTATAAAGATCAAAGGCTTGTTTGAAATTTCCTTTTTGCTGATGTAATTGTCCGAGTATAAATAACCAACGAATCTTCGTGTCACGCTTTTTTACCAATGCAGCAGCGCGTGTTAAATGATCGATGGCTTTGTCGTAATTTTTTGTCTGGAGATAGAAATCAGCATTCACTGCTTCAAGTTCCCACTTACTGCTCTTAGGAAAATCGCCTTGATTGCGAACAAAGTCAAGCTTCTCTTCTGCTTCGCGTAATTGCGTTAGTTCTAAATATGTTTTAGCCAGCCACAAAGATCCTAAATGACGTCCGGCTTCTTTTCTGTAAGTTGATTCTACATACTTAAATGTTTCAATCGCTTCAAAATAGTCGTGTTTGAAAAACTGACATTTTCCATACAACAAATGGTTGTCGTCAATCCATTTCTCCGAATCCGGTTTTTCATTTCCACGTTTATCGATGATCGTATGTCTTTCGATCACAGTCTTAGTCCGTTTCATGGCATCTTCCAACTGCGGATAAATAGCCTTTGCTTTTGTAGCATCAGCATATTGGAAAACTGATAAAATACGGTCGTAATGATCTGTATGCGACTCCGCTAATTTATCTGTGGCCTCTTCAAGTTTTAATCCGGCATTATAATAACCATTATAATGTGCGCTAAGATTATGGAAAGTCCTGGTAATCAACGAGTCCTTCGTATTTGAGCACGATGACCACGCCATTACCAGTGGCAACAGCGCAACAAGGCCAAACCTTGCCGTTCGACGAAAAAGATGATCAGGAATCATTGAATTGGGTATAACTGCAAATTTGCGAAAATATTTTAAAATTCCAATGGAATTTAGTGACTGGTCCGTAGTAATTAGTGAGTAGCAAAGCACAACTTAAATCAGCTAAAAATCAAGACGCACCAGGTTATTAAAATTAACAAATCATTTTGTAAGCCGCTTGTAATGTGAGCTTTAAAACTCAATCGACTTGACTTGAAAGGAGTAATTAGTTTCAAGATTTTTGCTTTGCTACTTACACTTACTACTTACAACTCACCAATTCAAGTAGTCACCCTTGAAATACGCACAAAAAAAAGTAGCTTGCACCTCCTTTAAAAAATGAAGTTCCGAGATTTAAAATACATCCGCAAACTGCGAGGCAAGTTTCGATTGGTCATTATGAACGACGAAACGTTTGAAGAAAAAGCTTCTTTTAACTTGCGACCGCTTAAGGTTTTTGTTGCAACGGGAATTGTTATCATTTTACTTATTACAATCACAACTTTCATAATAGCATTTACGGGATTGCGGGAATACATTCCCGGGTATGCAGATCTGAAAACTCAGCGCCATGTTTATAATATGGTATTAAAAACAGATTCCCTGCAGGCTGAGATCGATAACAGAAATGCATACATTGAAAATATCAGGAATGTAATTAATGGGACTTTACCGAATGATGATACTGCAAAACAGAAAGAAGGTGCAACAAAGTATGATACCATTCATCATCTGAATCGTTCGCAATCGGATGAAGAATTACGAAAACAAATTGAAACACAGGATGCATATTCTTTGACAGAAGGATCTGCTTCTATCAGAAATAGTATAAAGAGTTTTTTATTTTTTCCGCCATTAAAGGGAAGTATTACAAACCGGTTTGATCCGGTAACCAAACATTATGCAATAGACATTGTTTCGAATCCGAATGAAGCCATTAAAGCAACTCTTGACGGCACAGTGGTTTTCGCTAACTTTACTTCGGAAACAGGATATGTCATAGGTATACAACATTCGAACAACCTCTTCTCTCTTTATAAACATAATTCAGCTCTTTTAAAAAAGGCCGGTGATTTTGTAAAAGCCGGTGATGTTGTTGCAATTATCGGAAATTCGGGCGAACTTAGTCAAGGTCCACACCTGCATTTTGAATTGTGGTTCAACGGTACTCCGATTGACCCGATGCAATTTGTAGCATTTTAATTTTCATACTCTATATGGCATTTCTTCCACTACTCAGCAAACCGCTTGCATCGTATATGACGAAGCAAACAATGCTGTGGTCGAAAAATGCGGCACTGATGCAAAAGCGGATCTTCGAACAGTTGCTTACAGGGAGTAAAACAACATCGTTTGGAAAAGATCATTGGCTGTCTTCTGTGAAATCGTATGAATCTTTTCGTGAACAAGTTCCCATTCGTGATTACGAAGATTTCAAAACTTATATTGAACGAATAAAACTCGGCGAAGAGAATGTTCTTTGGCCCGGAAAGCCGCTGTATCTTTCAAAAACTTCAGGTACTACTTCAGGTGTAAAATATATTCCGCTTACACGTGCCTCCATTCCTAATCACATTAACTCTACAAGGAATGCATTACTAAGTTACATTCATGAAACCGGAAAAGCAAAATTCCTGAATGGTAAATTGATCTTCATTTCCGGAAGTCCTGCATTGGAAACAATCAATGGAATTCCTGTTGGCAGGCTTTCAGGAATTGTAAATCATCATGTGCCTTCTTACCTCCGCAGAAATCAACTGCCGACTTATGCCACAAATTGTATTGAAGACTGGGAAAAAAAAGTAGATGCAATTGTTGAAGAAACCGTAAGTCAGAACATGACACTCATTTCCGGAATTCCGCCTTGGGTACAAATGTATTTTGATAAACTTACTGAGCGCACAGGAAAAAAGATCAAAGATATTTTTCCGGATTTCGACTTGTTCATTTATGGTGGAGTGAATTATGAACCATATCGTAACAAACTTGAACAGAGTATCGGTAAAAAAGTTGACAGTATAGAATTATATCCGGCTAGTGAAGGATTTATTGCCTATCAGGATAAGCAAAATGATCCGTCGTTATTACTAATGGTGAACTCCGGAATTTTTTACGAATTCATTCCTGCGAGTGAATACTGGAATACAAATCCGACACGCATTTCATTGAAAGATGTAGAACTTGGAGTTAACTATGCAATCATCCTGAATACGAATGCAGGGCTCTGGGGATATAGTCTTGGTGATACTGTAAAATTTGTTTCAAAAGATCCATACAAAATTCTTGTAACGGGTCGCATCAAACATTTTATTTCTGCATTTGGCGAACATGTGATTACAGAAGAAGTGGAGAAAGCATTGATGCATGCAGCACAGCAACAACATGCAGAGATCGTTGAATTTACTGTTGCGCCGCAAGTAACTCCTGAAAACGGTTTGCCATATCATGAATGGTTCATTGAGTTTGCAAAGCTTCCCGACAATATGGAAAAGTTTGCAGCAGCAGTTGATGATAGTCTGCAGCGCCAGAATATTTATTACAAAGATCTCATCTCCGGAAATATTTTACAGCCATTGAAGATAAGACATCTTCGTAAAGATGCATTTATTTCTTTCATGCGTTCACTGGGAAAACTAGGTGGACAGAATAAAGTTCCGAGGCTGTCGAATGACAGGAAGTTAGCAAATGAACTAGAAAAATTTTTATAGTGCTTTTAGAGAAAAAAGTCGCTTTTATGAGGTTTTATTTTTCTTTTTTTGATTGTACTTCTGCCTTTAATGTATCTTCAAAATATTGAAACAAAAATTTACGAAATCAGGGGTCAAAATGTTATGTTAGATTTCGACCTTGCAGAACTGTATGAAATTCAGACTAAGAATCTTAATCTCGCTGTAAAAAGAAACATAAAACGATTTCCAAATGATTTTATGTTCCAATTGACAAAAGATGAATGGAAAAGTATGAGGTTACAATTTGAAACCTCAAAAGGCAGAGGAGGAACAAGATATTTACCTTATGCATTTACTGAACAAGGTCTTGCAATGCTAAGTGGAATATTAAATACCGACAAGGCCATTAATGTTAACATTTCAATTATGAGAGTCTTTGTCTTCATCCGAAAATATGCGATAACACATAAAGACTTAACTTCAAAATTATTGGAGCTAGAGCATAAATACAATGGGCAGTTTGAAGATGTTTATGAAGCCTTAGAATATTTATTAAAACAGGATTCTCAAGTAATAAAACAGAATGAAAGAACAAGAATAGGATATAAATAATTTACAAATTTACTTATTGTGCAATTTATTAAAACAAAATTCGGTTTGTTTTACCTAAATAACCTATGATTTAGACCTGTTCACCAAATAACAAACTAGTACTCTCCATAATATCAAATCGATTAATTACATTAGCTGAAATCATACTTCATGAAGACAAAATTATTCTTCGTCTTTTTCAACTTCTTAATGTTTTTTAGTTGTTTGTGCTTTGGTCAACATCAATCTACATGGGTGAAGACATTGCACTATGAGACTATGCCATCAACAGGTCAGACTCAAGATTCATTGTGGATAGGGCCACAAAAAATTGTTCGGGCATCTGACGAGACTTATTTTGTTCTGAACAAAGATGCCCCAGGTTATAGTCAATCGATTTATGATGTTGATAGTATGGGAAACATTCTTTCCTCGATACTTGTAGGTTACAGAACATCATCGACCGAAACGACAGCATCAAATTTATACGCCACACCCGACAGCGGCTGCATTTACCTTGAGACTTTTTCTTTCTTGTGGCCACCGGATTTTAAACTGTATAAAATCTCAAAAAATGGAGTAAGAAGTCTGATTCACAACTGGGCAAATTCAATTAGTGGTCCTATTGATATAATTTCTTCTGTTGTTCCCAATCAGCATGGCGGGTTTTATTGCAATATTGATTCAAATTTTATCGACTTACCATCAACAATAATGACCCCCGGTAAGATCTGTTTCGTTTTTGCCAATGACGACTACATTGTTGAAGATTCATTGCTTTCAAGAATAGATACTGCCGGAAATATTATTTGGACAATTCCCAACAGGCCAATAATTGCTTGCTCTGAAACATCCATTTATTTTGCTGACGATTCATTAGTCAAGGTAAATGCTGTTACAGGAAATAAATTATGGACTAAAACCAAACCTCCGGGAAATTGGTACGATATTATGCACTCGACAGATGGATTAGTTTCCGTAGATAATCGAATGATATTTGTTCTTGATTCTTCCGGATCAATTGTTGATTCCAACCTTATTACTTTAACCTTATCGCGTCTCACAACAGTCGCTTCCGGAATTGATGGTTCAATATTTACAGGGGGAGGTTTTGTCAACTATAATAACTTTGATTTTTACAGAAGATATTCTTCATTTTTAATCAAAGTAAACGAAGAAGCAAATGGCACAGTAGACTCATGTAATTTTTTTCTTGCCGGTGATGCTAACAATAATTCAGATGTCTTGTATATTGAAGATGGACTATTTGCTGCAGCCGCACTTGGCCAATCGACAAATATCACTCAAGTTAATGAAAATATTTTGTCAGGATATCTTACTTACTCTGAACTATGGCCGGAAGAATCTGATTGTGGAATCAATTACCGATTTTCAGATGGAGTAATGGACGGGACAATTAATATAGATGATATAACATTTTTAGATCAACATAATAATCATTACGCACATGAAAACAATGATTCAACAGGGTCTCTTGTTCGAATAATTTACGATAACGCCACTGTAAATCCGGGTGATACTATTCGTGCAAGCGTAATATTGGGATCTACAAGTAATCCTACTGATAGTATTTACGGTTTTTCCATTGAGCCAATAGTCTCTTATGTTCAATATTTTGGAAGTACATTTGAAGTAGAATATAAAAACAATGTAATTGGAGATACTGCAACGAATCTGAATATCTATGTTTCAGATACCTCTTTGTCCAACTCATATTTGGGAATGATATTTTGCAGAAACGATCATCAGAATATTTCCATTGCCGGTGACACAATTTTCAGAATCAGTGCTATTATGCCTCCTTTTATGCCTGTTGGCAATTATATGTTTCCCAATCCATCGTATATGATAACCGAAGGGGGTTGCTTTGTTCCTGTTAATGTAATTTCTGACACACTGAATATTGTTCTTACCACCTCTGAAAATTTAGATAAATATAGTTCAGTAAAAATATTCCCAAACCCTGCGAATGAAGAATTCACCATTGAAACAGAAAGTCGTCCTTTTGAAAAAATAAAAATTACAGATTTGTTTGGGAAAATTGTATTGGAAAAAAGTACAACAGAACGTAAAAATATTGTTTCAACAACTTATTTAAAGAACGGCATCTATATTATTGAAACAAGAACTGGAATTACGAGTAATTTTCATAAATTAATTGTATCGCATTAGACTATAAATAAATTCATGAGACCAATCATTCTAGTTTCCCTGCTTTTTATCTCTGTTTATGTATCAGGACAACATCTAAATTTTGCCGGGCACTTGATCGAGAATAGCAGCAACACTAATAATCATTCATCCGCACAAGTAGATAATTCCGAACAGATAATTACACTTCCTCTAATTGGAAATACCAAATTCAGGACTCATTTTGGATATATCACATTGCAATCAAATGACGATGATGCAGTGAGTGTGGTACGGATATATAATTTGCAAGGGATACTGCAGAAGCAAATGTCTTTCCGGCAGACGATCAATTTCAAATTGTCGAACGACTTAACATTTGCGGCATTTCATGACACACGTTCAATTCAATTGATAGACTTTGAAAAATTATCTGTCACACAAATTGACGGATCAACTATTTTTGAATTCTCTGAAGATAATTTCTTTGCTTATTACAATGAAGAAAATCACGCTGTTCATTTTAAAGGGAAAATTTTTTCAGTAACTGAACAGGTAAACAAATTACTTTTTTTTCAGAATAAATTATTGATTACTTTGAGAAACAATCTCAGCATTGCAGAGGGAAATTCTCTTAGGAAAGTGTTTTCAGAACCATCAGAAAATATTTTTGATGTAGAAGAAATCGGAAACAAACTTTTCATTAGTACAAAAAAGGTGTTTTCGGAAAATTTTGAATTTAAGTCTTTCTTCACACGTGATCTTATTTCATTCGCAAAAGATGAAACAGTAATTTACCCGCTAAAGCATTTTGCAAATAATAAAACACCTAACAACACTCGTACCTCTACTCTACCGGGAGAACAAATCCGTAATCCGATCAATTATTATCAGGATACCGTTTATCAGCCTGTAGGAAACAGCTATGACGAGATCCAGGATTATTCTATGGGTGCAAATATTTATCCTCATCCGGGAGTAGACTTGCTTGGAATATTTTTTCAGGATGTTTATTCTGTCAAGCCGGGTTTTGTAAAAGCTATTCTTACGACGAGTGCAGAATTTCATTGGAGAATAGCAATTGGAAATGAAAATATCCCTGACTCTTCAACCGGATATCTGTATGCGCACCTTGAAGAAACGAGTATTCCTTATGTTGTCGGCGATTCGGTAGCAGAAGGAGATGTCATTGGACAACTTGTAGATTTTCCTGTCGCCGGTTTTGTGCATTGTCATTTTGCCAGGATCTACGATGAAGGTTTCATATGGAATGGCGGTTGGTGGACTTACGACAATCCTCTTTCGTATATGACAAATTTTTATGACAGTATGCCTCCGGTCTTTGAAAAGACAATTGGCAACGATGAATTTGCTTTCCGGGATTCATCAGGAATTTATTTGTCACCCGACAGTTTGTTTGGAAAAGTAAAGATCATTTCGAAAGTATACGATCAGATCAACTCAACATGGAAAGTTGATGTGAATAAGTTGCGTTACAGTTTATCGCCATTATCAAGCCCGCAAACAATGCTGATTGATACTTTCGCATATGAATTCAATTTCTTCAACGACAATTACAATTCTGGTCCGTATTTAACACTGCTCTTAAATACAATCTATTCATTTGACCAGACATGTTACTCAATCGGTAATTATACAGACCGAAACTTTTATCACATCATAACCAATTCTGATGGTAACGATACGATTGATGCAACAGATTCATTGTTATTTTTTGATACACGGATTTTTGCAGATGGCGATTATATTTTTCGTGTAACAGCTTTCGATCCCAGCGAAAACAGCACTTCTGATTCCATGATCATACGCATCAGAAATCTGAGTACAAATTTGAATGGCCTCAACGAAACTTCAGATGTTTCTATTTCCCCGAATCCATTTGATCGTTACGTTCAAATAAATTTTGAAAAAGAAATTACCCGAATTGAAAATTTATCCGTCAAGGATCTATCGGGAAAAGAAGTTTACTCAAAACCAACAGTACATACCCTGAACGAGAATAAAATACAAATTGGTCTTGGATCACTTGCTACGGGAGTTTATTTTATTTCGTTTAATTATGGAGATGAGGTTTTTTCGGGGAAGTTGATTTGCAAATAAGCAGTAATCATTAAAACACTAAGAACACAAGTTCACAATAAGAGCACGGAATTAGCTGTGCACTTTTGTGTACTAAGTGTTAAACTAGTGTTCTTGTGTTGAGAAAAAATCAAAGCCATACAATTCCAATTTCCTAAAAGTGCAATATTATCTTTGCAATAAATCCGTCAATGCTACTCCCCCATTCTTAAACAAAACACTTTTATATTCTATCTTCAATTTATCCATCAACCGACAAAGATTAAATCCGGTAACATAAAAGTAATAGGCCATCATTTCTTCCCGTTCTTTAAAATGTTTGCCTTCAGAAAAATTCTTTTTATTGAAGGCTGAGAAATTTTTAAATAGCGGGTCAGTAATTTTCATCTTTGATTTACTATAATGATAAAATATATCTCCGCAATAATATTCAACATACCTGGCAGTTCCTTCTATTTTTTCCCAGAAATTTTCGTAAGTCGTAATATCATACTCATACTTCAATCGAAAGTAAGTCCGCCTTAAAGCTCTTTCTTCAATGAATTTTTTGTAATAATACCCGGCTGAATCAATAGAATTTGTGCGAATTGCAGCCAGCAAAAACCTGTTCTCTTCACGCAATGAATTTTTAAAGACTGAATCATTCAAATAAAAATAGGTAAGTGTATCTGCAGAAAACTTTATCGTGTCCGCAAGATAGTCGATCACTGCTTTGTTTCGAAACTGAAATGAATGGAAGTATTCATGCAATACAAGTTGAGACCATTCTTCGCTGGTTGTAAAGTCAGGAATGTTTTTCAGCATGATCTCCACACTGCTGCACATCATAACAGGATTGTAGAAAAATGGCGAATTCCGATCACTGAAACTCATTCTGTTTTCCATTACAAATGGCCTTGCATCAACATTCCGAATTTTTTTTAAATTCTTTTCCCCACATTTTATTGCAGACACCACAGAATCTTTCAGAAATTCCGGATCAGAATTAAAGACATAACTGAAAGAGTCCGTTACATATATTAATGGCGATTGATTTGTATCCCTTCCGAATTCTGGCCAGTATTCTGCCGCTACATCTTTTTTTATTTCGTTGAAAAGGGATAGGCGTTCGCAGATTACCGTAGTCTGCGCAATGCCAATTTTTATAGAGCAAAAAATATAAAATAAACAAAAAAGAAATTTTTTTTGCATAATCAATGTTTTCAATCTGATTCTTGGCAAATGTAAGAGAATATTAATATTCGCAATATCGACAATTTCAAATAAAACACAGAGAACATAGAGTTCACAATGAGACCATAGAATTGGGCTTTCGACTCTTATGCTCTCCATGTTAAACTTGTGTTCTCTATGTTAAAGAAAATCGAAGTCGGACACTTCCAAATAAAAAACCTCTTTTTATAACCATAAAAAATGTATGAAGTGCATATTCCATAAAAATCTCCGCCCGAAAATCCCTACTTTCGCATCATGAATTCTTTATCAATTTTAAAACAATACTTCGGCTTCGAGAAATTCCGGCCAATGCAGGAAGATATCGTCAATGCTGTTGCCCGGGACGGTAAAGATTGCCTGGTGCTGATGCCAACAGGTGGCGGGAAATCGCTTTGCTATCAGGTACCTGCATTAATGTTGCCTGGAATTACAGTTGTCATTTCTCCGCTCATCGCTTTGATGAAAGACCAGGTCGATGCATTGCGATTGAATGGCGTGAAAGCAGCTTTTCTGAATTCATCGCAAGACAGTTTTACGCAGGATCAACTTACACAGGAAATAATCAGAGGTGGAATAAAATTACTTTACATCGCTCCGGAAAGATTGAATGCGGGCGGCGACTTTTTTGAATTTCTGAAACGGCTCAACATTTCGCTTTTTGCTATCGATGAAGCACATTGTATCTCACATTGGGGACACGACTTTCGGCCCGACTATCTTACATTGTCGAAATTAAAATCGAATTTCCCTAATGTACCTGTTATTGCTTTGACAGCAACAGCAGATGAGTTGACTCGTCGCGATATTCTTGAACGATTGCATCTTAACGACCCTGAAGTTTTTGTTTCAAGTTTCAACAGAGCAAACATTCGGTATATCATTGAAGAAAAAAATGATCACTTCAATAAACTCACTGAGTTTTTATCTGCACGAAAAGACGAAACAGGAA
>Ga0116176_10002448_pt1 | contig 14062 bp, 7 predicted proteins | sample AD_STIC08_MetaG_FD_89803 | JGI IMG/M metagenome (GOLD analysis project Ga0116176, IMG submission 89803) | Active sludge microbial communities of municipal wastewater-treating anaerobic digesters from USA - AD_STIC08_MetaG | ecosystem: Engineered > Bioreactor > Anaerobic > Digestate | place: USA...
GATCTGGCTCGCTACCATCGCGGGTACATCGTCATCTGGAATCCCGCCCTGCAATCGCTTCCGATCACCGGGATCTATAATCTGTCCGATCCTTCTCATGTCTTCACCACTCTGGCGGACACGCTGCCCATTCGTATGGTTCGGCTCACGGACCATCTGATCGTCATTCGCTAGCCGGCTGTTGCCAAAGGCCGCCGGCGGCGTTCTCGCGTCGCTCACTCCTTCGACCTACCGGAACAGTTCGCCTCAGTCGTTCGCTCGCTGCGGCCTTGCTGGACGGCCTCAACACACTGCTAGCGTCCCTTTCTGATTTTCCATCCCTGCAGCGAATAAATCCGTTTCCCTTTTCATTCTGCCGGGGGGATTTTCTCTTTTCCATACGTCCAGGCACAGGGAGAACACAACGATCGAGGAAACGGACTCCCCAATCCTTGATAGTCCACCGACGGAGGTTTGAATGCGGAACAGTGCCTGCTGCCGACGCGCATCTATGCTCTCATGGAATCGATGGCGTGACGTCTTTTTCACCATGAATCTGCGGATCCTGCTCCTTCTCGTCATGCTGGTATTCACTTCGGCGGGTGTCGATCACGCATCCGCGCAGGGTGAAGGTACGAATGCCGGCGCGGAGCCCAGACAGAAAATCCACTATCAGATTTCTCCGCAGCCCTTGAACAGGGCGTTGCGCGACTTTGCGTTGACCTCCGGCCTGCAAGTCAGCTTTCCGGACAATATGGCACTCGGACATACGTCGCGCGAGGTTGCCGGGTCCTATACGCCTGAAGAGGCCCTGTCGGAATTGCTGGCTGGAAGCGGACTCTCGTTCCGGTTTACCAGCGTCGATACGGTGACGTTGGAGCGGGCACAGCCCTCCGGCATGTCCCAGGCACCGGCAGGAGAAGATCGCCATTCTGCCCCTGCGGCGGGGAACACCCGATCGGCGACATCCTCATCCAGCGTCAAGCCCGTGGTCGTTCCGGAAATCGTGGTCAAAGATGTGCATGAACGGAACGAGCCGGACCAGGAACTGGTGAAGGACATCGCCGGAACGGTCAATGTCGTGACACGCGAGGAAATCCAGCGAGCCAGACCCAAAAACGCGGACGAAATGTTGCGACGGATTCCCGGTGTCAATGTGTTGGATGAATATGGCCAGGGGTTACGACCGAACATCGGCATACGAGGCATGGATCCCCGGCGCAGCAAAAATATTCTGCTGATGTTGGACGATATCCCGATCCAACCGGCCCTCTTTGGCGATGCCTCGACGTACTACATGGTGCCGATCGAACGCATCGATCATATCGAGGTGATCAAGGGTGGGGCCACGGTTCTCTATTCGCCCAATACCCAGGGCGGCCTGATTAACTTCATTCAGAAGCGGATTCCCACGAAGCCGACCTTCTCCACCACGAATACGTTCGGTAGTTTCAATCTGTTTCAGTCGGACACGCAGTACGGCGGTTACTTCGGAAATTTCGGGGCGCAGCTTGGATACGTCCGGCGTCAATCGGACGGTTTCAGAGACCGCAGTCGATCGCAGTTGGACGATTTCACGATGCGATTCGAAGCCAATCCGGACGACAGGACCCGCATTACGACCAATATCTCGTGGTACGACGAAACGACGCAGACACCGGGAAGTCTCACGCCGACGCAATATCGAAACGATCGCACGCTCGCGGGAAAGCCGCTGGATGAATTTAAGGGGCAACGGGGAGCGATCGATGTGACGGCCAGTCGTGAGATCGACGCGCACAATACGGCCAAAATTATTGTGTACGGCAATGTGTTCGAGCGGAACTGGTTTATCCAGGATCAAGCTGCGAACGGCACGCTGCTTTCCACCAGCACGAACTTTTTGCGCAAGTTCAATGTCTTCGGCGTCATGCCGCAACATCAGTTCAATTTTTCGCTCTTTGGCCTGGATCAAAAAATCACGTCCGGCGTTCGGTACCACGCGGAGCGGCTCACCGACATCACCGGGATCGGCACGGCCGGCTCGAAGATCAGCCGTACGACCAATAATGCCGATTTGGAGTCGGTGGCCTATGCGGCCTATACGGAGACCGCCATTCGCTTGACCGAAGCCCTCACCATTTCTCCGGGTATCCGGTGGGAGCAGGTCAATCAAAGCCGCGAGACGATGAATGCCGTTCCCCCTGCGGGAGGGAATTTCAAGAGCTACAAGACGACTCAGGGGCTGATCTACGGAACGGGGGTGAAGTATCAACTCACTCCGGACAGCATGGTATTCGGGCATGTGCACACCACGTTCCGGCCGCCCACCTTCGCGAATGCGGTCGATCCGACGAGCGGAACCACGCAGGACCTCTCGGCGGAACGCGCGTTGAGTTCGGATATCGGTATCCGCTCGAATCTCCACCCCGGCGTAAGTGCGGAAGTCGCCCTGTTTCGAACCGAATTCAGCAACCAAATCGTGCAGCAGGGCAGTCAGTTCGTCAACGCCGGAAAGACACTGATGGAGGGCATCGAGAGCACCGTCAGTCTCGATTGGGGCGAGATCGTCCGCCCATTACAAGGCTTCGTCACCAGGGGCAGCATCACGCTCTTGCGGCCGAAATCGTTGTTCGGATCGACGGACGGAAAAGACCTTCCCTATGCCCCGCGCATGACGTTCTACGGTTTGGTGGGGTATTACCACCCGACCGGTGCGTCGATCGAAGCCGATGCCATGTATGTCGCTCAGCAGTTTACCGACGGCGCGAATACCCAGACGGAAAATGCCCTGGGAACGACCGGCGCTATCCCTTCCTACACGATTTGGAACCTCCGGCTCAATTATGCTCCGCCGAAGGCGAAGTGGGCCATTTTCGCCGGCGTACGCAACCTCAGCGACGAATCGTTCATCGCGCAACGTACCACCGGCAGCTTCATCGGCATTCAGCCCGGAGAAATCCGGAACTTTTACGGCGGCGTGTCATGGCGATTTTAAGCAGCATGCGCAGTCCCTTCCGGGGATTCTCTATCAAAGGAGTGTTGATGATGGACAGGAGAAGATGTGCAGTCGGTCTGTGGAGCGTGATTGTGCTGTCTATCCTTGCGGGGCCTTCTTTGGCCTGGGCCCATTTCGTGTGGGTCGAGGCCGACGCCACCGCGCCGGCGGAAACGGGGCAGCCGCTCAAGATCTATTTCGGCGAATACAGCGAATTTTTGCGTGAAGAGCGCGGTGGGCGTCTGGATTCGATCGACGGAGTCACGCTACGTGTGCAGGACTCCAAGCAGGGTACGACTGAAGTGGCTCTGACCAAACAGGTCAATCACTTTGCCGGGGCGCTGCCGTCTTGTCTGCCCGGCCGGAACGCGGCGGTGGCGCAGCACGCGCAGGCCCCGGTTCAGGACTTGCGCAAGCACGACATCGGCATCGTCAAACCGATGTTCTATGCGCGGACCTATTTCATGTGCCTGGAAGAGGGCCGCATCAACGAGCATGAGCGGGATCAGGCCGCGCCGATGGCCCTCGACATGATTCCCCTGACCAAGGGACTGAATCTGGCGACCGGGCGAGTCAGCCACGTGCCGGGCGGTGAAATCGTCGTCAAGGGTTTCTTCAAGGGGCAGTTCCTTCCGAATGCGACGATCTTGGTCCATGCGCCAATTGGGTGGGACAAGGAGTTAAAAACGGATGGGGAAGGGATTGTGGCCTTCACACCGCTCTGGCCGGGACGGTATGTCCTGGAATTGATTCACGTCGAAAAAACGCCGGGTGAATTTCAGGGGAAGACATACGAGGCGCTTCGGCATCGGAGCACCCTGGCGATTCAGGTGCGGGCTGAGCGCTCAGGGGAGAAGTAAATGAGCCGCGGGGGAGCTGAGCGGATTGTCAGGCGGGCGCATCGATGGCTCGGCATAGGGGCGCTTGGTTTTCTCCTGCTGTCAGTCGTGACGGGGCTGCTCTGGGCGGATGCGAAGTTTCTCTATTGGGATGAGCACTACAAGGAAAAGGTGCGACCGCTCACGGGGCCGCCGGTCGATTCCGCGACACTGCCGCTCGACCGGGCGCTGGTCCTGGCGAAAGAGGCGGTGGGAGGTCGCGCGCTGGTCGAGCAGGCCACCTTGCGCACTGACTTTGGCCGGCTCTTTTATGAGGTGAAGCTACGGGTGGAAGGGGTCTCGACAACTTTGCTGTTGGATGCCATGAACGGTGAACGGCTGTCGCCGATCACGTCGGAGCTTGCCCCGACGATTGCCGCGCAGTATGTGCGGAGCCCGGCGACGGTGGTGGGCGTGGAGATCGAACGGTACACGCCCAGAAAGAAAAAGCGCGCCTACGATGCCGCGCGTGTCCGGTTCGATGACGATGGCGCCACGGAGATTGTGCTGGACCGACAGACCGGCGAGATTCTGGAAGATGAGGGCCGCTGGCGAAAAGTTCACTTTGCCGTGATGCAATTGCACCAGCTGAATTTTTTCGGCTTCGAAAAAACTCTGCTCAATATTCCAGGCGTGCCGATTCTGCTGATGAGTCTATCCGGCCTGCTCTTGTGGGGATTTCATCGTGCCAGGGCGCGGCGAGCGGCTGTCGACGGCCTGGCGGCCGCGGTGTCGTCCCGGGTGCCGACGGCACCGGAGGAAACCACCCACGCCTGACCCCATCGGTGCCGTGACGGGGTGCGGTGGCGTTTTCTTTTGCCGGTTGTTTAGAATGTCACGCTGGAGGTCGGCGTGACGATTCGTACCATCAAAGGCCGCATTGTGCTCGCCATCGTGCTGGTGGGCTGTATCCCGCTGGTGATCGGCCTGGTGCTGGCGTCGATGTCCGGCATGCGCTCCCTCCGCGATGTGATCGGTGGCAATTTTCAGGCGATTGCCGAACAGGCCGCCGATCGTCTGACCATGCTGGTCCAGAGCGAAGTGCAGGGGGTGCGGTTGCTCGCCTCCGCGCCCTTACGGGTTCGCCAGCCGGTCGAGGCTGCCAACCTGTCGTACAAAGGCGAGTGGGCCGATTCGCAGCGGCTGATTCAGGAACGCGCGAAGGAGTGGGAGAAAGGGCATGACAGCGCCGCCGGTCTGCTGAATTCAGAATTGTCTCGCTTCCTGCTGGAGACCAAAGTCCGCGACGGTGACAAGATGGTGGGGCTGCTGATCACCGATCGCTATGGGGCGCTGGTCGCAGCCAGCTCGGAACCGGACCATTATTCCCTCAGCCAGGAATCCTGGTGGGAGGCCTTGCAGGCCGGTGGGCTGGACCGGGTCTACGTCAGCGGGTTGATTCCCGGACAGGAAGGATCCTTCCGCTCGCCTGAAGAAACCATCGATATCGCGGTCCCGATCCTGGACGACCACCAGCATGCAGTCATCGGTGCCATCAAGGCGTCCTACCGGTTCGATTCCCTCTTCGCGATGATTAAAGAGATCCGCATCGGGCAGACCGGCCATGCCATGCTGTTCGATGCCGCGGGTCAGCCGCTCGTCTGTCCTATCCTTCCCCGGCGCGCGCATCGGATTCCCAGTCAACTGATGGCCATGATCGTCTCGTCGAATCCCGGCTGGGGAATTGCCGAGGACGACGGCCATGGTGCGACCGATACGGTGGTGGGGTATGCGCCGGTCACGGGGCTGAGCCTGCCGGATAACTCCTGGCACGTCTTCGTACGGCAACAACCGGAGGAAACCTACGCGCCGATTCGCGACCAGTTACGGAATCTCGCGTTGATCGGTCTGGTCATGCTGTGTCTGCTCTGGGCCATGGGGCGGTATGTGGCGGCACGGATCGCCCGCCCGATCCAGGTGTTGAAATCGGGCGTGGAGGCCATCAGCCAGGGTACGTACGATGGTCCGCTCGACATCAAAACAGGGGATGAGTTTGAGGAGCTTGCCGTGGCCGTGCACCGGATGGCAGACCGGTTGCAATCCTCACGAACCGAACTGGAATCGTTGAATGCGGAGCTGGTGAATCGTGTGGAGGAGAAGACGGCGGAGATTACCCGTCAAATGCGGAAACTGGAGTTGTCCGAACGCCTGGCCACGCTCGGCAAAGTCGCCAGCGGCATCGCCCATGAGATCAACAATCCCCTCGGGATCATTTTGAACCGGGTTGAATGTATGGAAGCCGATGCGGCGCAGGCCGGCGTGCCGGAAGAGGTCGGACGGGATCTGGTGACGATCCGGACGCAGGCGGAAAGGATTTCACGGGTCACGCGCAGTATCCTCACGTTCTCCCGCGGCACCGTCTCGATGTTGAAGCCCCTGGATCTCAACTGCGTGGCGCGCACCTGTGTCGCTATGGCGGGTGAACGGGTTGCGGCGCTGGCAGTCCGGATTGACGCGCAACTGGCGCCCGAGGTATCACCGGTGATGGGCGACCGCGATCGCCTGGAAACGGTCCTGCTCAATCTGATCAACAATGCCATCGATGCAGTCACCGGCTCCGACAGTCAAGGGATTATCACGGTGAGCACTGCGCGGATGCCGATCGACGGAGACGAGTGGGTGCGAATCAGCGTGTCCGATAACGGGCCCGGTGTGCCGACCGAGATCCTCGATCGCATCTTCGATCCGTTCTTTACCACCAAACCGGCCGGTCAAGGGACCGGGCTGGGCCTGTTTCTGAGTTATGGAATTGTCTCGGACCATCGTGGCCGCATTGAGGTGCGGAACCACGCCGTCGGCGCCGTCTTCGATGTGTATCTGCCTGCGGTGGCATTCGGAAACCGGGTTCATGAGGGAACATCATGGGGATTGCAGGAAAAATCCTGATCGTCGATGACGAACAGGATGCGCTGGAAAATTGCCGTCGGATTTTGAGTCGTGTGCCGTATGACTGTCTCACCGAGTGTGATCCCGCCCGTGCGCTGGATGTCATTCAGCGAGAGCGGCCCGGCCTGATTCTTACGGATTTGCGCATGCCCGATCTCGACGGGATTGAGGTCCTGGCGGCAGCCAAACGGTTCGATCCCTCCGTGCAGGTGGTGCTGTTGACGGCTCACGCGACCGTGCAGACTGCGGTCACGTCGATGCGGTATGGCGCTTTCGATTACATTACCAAGCCGTTTACGAGCGCAGACCTGGTGTCGGTTGCCCGTCGTGCGTTCGGGGAAGATGGCGCGGGGCCTGTCGCCGGTGCCGTCGGTACGCGCGAGCTTCTCGAACCTCCTGAGCAGGCCCGTCCCGGGAAGCGGCCTGGCTTGTCACGAGTCATCGGCGAGAGCCCCGCGATGCACTCGGTGTTCAATCTGATTGAAAAGGTCGCGCCGACGCATTCCAATGTGCTGGTCTATGGAGAAAGCGGAACAGGAAAAGAGCTCGTGGCGCGCGCCATTCACGATGCCAGTCTGCGGGCGGACCGTCCCTTCATTCCGGTGGATTGCGTGTCGCTGCCCGATACCCTGCTGGAATCCGAACTGTTCGGCCATGAAAAGGGAGCGTTTACCGGCGCCCATGTCTCGAAGCCCGGCCTCTTTGAAGTGGCGGCCGGTGGAACCGTCTTTCTCGATGAAGTCAGCGGCATGAGTCAAACCTTGCAGTCCCGTCTGTTGCGGGTGTTGCAGGAACGGCAGATGCGACGGGTGGGCGGCATTCGGTTTCTGGAGGTGGATGTGCGGGTGATTGCGGCCTCCAACCAGGATCTGGAATCGGCCTGTCGCCGGGGTGAGTTCCGCGAGGATCTGTATTACCGGCTGAACGTCATCCCCATTGTGCTGCCGCCCTTGCGGACTCGCGAGGGGGACATTCTTCTCCTGGCGCGGGAGTTTCTGCGGCGGTTCATGAAACAGCAGCGACTGGGCCTGGCGTTCGTGCCGGAGTTGGATCCTTCGGCGACGGATCTGTTGTGCGGGTACTCCTGGCCGGGGAATGTACGGGAGCTGCAAAACGTCATTGAGCGGGCCGCGGTGCTGGCCGATGGGCCGGTCATTACGAGTGCGCACTTGCCCGACCGTTTGCGGGAGTGCGGGGGCGAGGACTCAGCCTCCGGCGAAGCCGGCTCCTTCAAACATGCCAAGCAGGCGGCCGTGACAACCTTTGAGCGCAGCTTTTTGATCGATCTCCTCAAGCGTCACGACGGCCACATGGGGCGAGCGGCGCGGGAATCCGGCGTCGATCGGAAGACGATCGAGCGGATGGTGAAGAAGCACGGCCTGCGCGAACTCTTCTAGAAGGTGTGAAAGGTGAAACGTGAAACGTAAAACGTAAGATATAAGAGTAAGAGGTGAAACGTGTGATGGACGCTTTCACGAAAGACAGATTGAGAGCGCGCAGAACTCGCCGGTGGATCATACCTTTTACGTCTTATTCTTCGTCTTTCGTTTCACGTGTTACCGTTCACGTTGTACCCTTCGCTCACCGTTTCCAGCCACGCCGTCACCGTGTCCGTTCACGGTGCAGCTGATCACCCTTCATCCACTCTCACCGATGGGGCGTCGATGTCCCATTGAGACAAACTTTTCTGACACGTCGTATTCACTTCTAAATTCAATATCTTTTCGTCTCGCACTCCTTTTCGATGGGGCGCATGCGCCCCATTTGTGAGAGCGGCATCGCCTTCGTTGTCTGAAATTCCCAAGGAAAGTGCGCTTTTCCTACGTTGATTCTGTTGGAACGGGAGTTGCTCTATGGCTGCCCGTCTTTATACGTGGAGTGGGGGACGCGCCATCGTGGCAATGATCGCGAGCAAGGAAGTGGAAGACGATGGACCGGCCTCCGGAGTTTTCCACTCCATGAGGTGCAGGTCCCTATGGACCTGCACCGCTCGCGGCAGTCTCGTGGTGCGGTGTTTATGGTTTCAAGAGGAGGTAGGTCAATGAGATCGGTACGAAGCGGGCCTAAGAAGTACAGTCAGCGAAGGTCCCGGGCGGCCTGGAAGTATGTGCTGGGGGCGATGCTCCCGACGGTCTGCATCGGGGTATTCCACGTCGCGTCGGCGGAGCCGACCGACCTGCATGCCGCGGCGCACAACCAGCCGGCTTGGGCAGAGCAGCTCAAGGGGCAGACCATCGTCGAGGATGCCAAGGAAGGGCATGTCGAGCGGACGGCCATGATGGAGCGGCAGCACCAGCGCATCATGGAGAAGATCAATGAGCAGATGGTGCATGACGCCGAGGTGCAGCGGACCGGCGGGCAGTACAACAACATCAACATGATGCACCAGTACGGCGCGGGTAATCAGGATCTCCTTCTGATGTCCAATCCCTCCGCCGAGCCTGTGTCGATGGGCGGCGGGCGCTGCCCGGCCAATGCACCGGTGCGTACGTACGATGTCTCCGCGATCAACGTCGAGATCACGCTGAATATGTGGCTCGATTTTTATCCCGGCTATATGTACGTGCTGACGGAGAATATCGACAAGGTGCGCGCGGAAGAAACGAAGAATAAAGATGCGCGCGACGTGGAAGGGTACAACCCGGGCGCAGTGATGAACGGGTTGCAGAATCAATGGATTCAGCCCCTCGTCCTTCGCGGCAACCAGGGCGATTGCGTCAAGCTCACGCTTCGCAATCAACTCGAGGGCACGGAAGAGGTCAGTCTCAACATTCACGGCTCCAGCATGGTCATGGCGGCGACGGGCCAGCCGGCCAGCACCACCAATCCGGACAGCATTGCCGGACCGGGAAAGGCCGTGGACATGGAATGGTACATTCCGCCCACACAGCAGGAGGGTAGCCGCCAGTTCCATTCGTACAGCAACGACCGCGAATTGACCGTGATGGGCCTCTTCGGGTCGTTCGTGATCGAACCGAAGGGCTCGGAGTATCTTGAGCCGTTGGGAACCGGAGATCCTCAGCCCACCAAGAGCGGATGGCAGGCGATCATCAAGAACGGAGCCGGACCGGACTTTCGTGAGTTCGTGCTGTTCTATCACGAGGTCGGCGATGAAGCCTTCCGCCCATTGAACAAGAAGGGTGACTTCATCCCGCAGCGGGATCCGTTGACCGACGTCTATCGCCCGGTCGCTCGCGCATTGAACTACCGCAGCGAGCCGTTCGGCGTGGACAACATGCAGACCCAGCATGAATATTTCGGCTTCGAAGATGAGTCGATGGCCTACAGCGCCTACACGTTCGGCGATCCGGCCACGACCATTCCGCGCAGCTATCTCGGTGACCCGGCCAAGTTCCGGCTGGTGCACGGTGGATCGGAAGTGTTCCATTCACATCATCCGCACGGAGGTTCAATCCGTTGGCCGCGCAGCCCGCGGGCGATCGACGAAATGCCGCTCTGGCATACGGCGAAGAACGGTCCGGTGAAGTATCCGGTGATCCGGACGAAGTCCGATCGTGTGGACGTGGAAGTGATCGGCCCGTCGGAGACCATGGACCTCGAAACGGAGTGTGGATCCGGACTCTGTCAGCAGTTGGCCGGAGACTTTCTGTTCCATTGCCACGTGGCTCATCACTACATCGCCGGGATGTGGGGCTACTGGCGCGTGTACAACACCATTCAGCAGGGCGCGAACCACAACGATGTGATGCCGGACCTGTTGGAGTTGCCGGACCGGAAGGGCCGGATCAAGGTGGGTGTCACGTCCGACGAGTTGATCGGCAAGACCGTCGATTGGTTCGGCAAGCAATTCACGATCATCGAGAAGGGCAAGACCGATTGGAAGGCGAGCCCGGCTCTAGTGACCGTGAAAGACTGGGTCGAGATGCAGTTCCCGCCGCAGGGCTTGCCTGGTCACAAAAAAGATGAGCGCGAGCAGACCAAGTCCTACGATGCCAGCGTGCTGAACTGGGGCTGGCAGGGCAATCGCGCGATGACCGAGCCTGAAAACACGGTGCCGAATCCGCGGTATCAGTCGGCGCACCCGAACGAGCGGCTGCCGATCGTGTTCGAACCGTTGACCGGCAAGGTGTCGTGGCCTCACTTGAAGCCACATTTCGGTCGCCGGGTGCCGTTCTCCAAAGGCCACAATCCTTCCCCGTGGCTGGAGATGATCCATCTGGAAGAGGACGGGCTGCCGAGTTCCTACCCGGCCAAGCCGGGAGAGAACGGGCGATGGAGCCTGTGCCCGGAAAACGCCGGTTCGAAGAAATACAACGTGCACTTCATTCACACGCCGATGATGTTGGCCGACAAGCAGGGCAACACGCCGGCGATCATGGATGAAGGCGGGTTGATCTATGTCTTGCATGAAGAAGAAGCCGCCATTCGGAAGAACAACGACCTGAAGTTTCCGTTGGTCGTGCGGTCGAACATCTACGATTGCGTCGATTGGATGTTGACCAGCGAATGGGACGACGATGACTTCTCGAATTTTCATGCCTCGAAGGTCAATACCCATTGGCATTTCCTGCAGTTCGACAACCAGTCGTCGGACGGCGTGATCACCGGCTTCTCGAACGAACAGTCGGTGCGTCCGTTTACGATGCTGGAGAAGAAAACCGACAAGGGGTTGCCGTTGCCCTTGAACACCACCTTCACGAAGGCGGCGAAGAAGGGTGAGCGAGTCATTACCGTCAAGAACGCCGCGCAGTATCATCCGGAGATCGAAATCCTGATCGGCGCGGACAATGTCGGCGGAAACGAAGTCGGCCGGATCAAGTCCATCAAGGGGAACGAGATCACTCTGGTTCGTCCCTTGAAGAACGATCATCCGGTGAAGGATATCGTGACGGTCGAGTTCGTCCGGCAGCGGTTCTGGGTCGATTCCGATGTGGGCACCGTGTTCTGGCACGACCATGCGTTAGGCCGGATTACCTGGGGCCATGGCGGGTTCGGCACGATGATCGTTGAGCCGGTCGGTTCGACGTATCACAATCCCAAGACCGGGGCACCGATTCGAAGCGGTCCGCTGGCGGATATCCGCACCGCGGAGCCGGTCGGCTATGGTGTGAACGGAAGCTTCCGTGAACTCCTGGTGCAGTTGAACGATAGTGTGCCGCATACGATCAACATCGTGACGGCCGGCAATCCTCCGGGTCAGCCGGTCGAGGTGGCCCTGGAAGCGGGTAAGACCATTTCCTTCCCGATTCCGGACCACATCAAGATGACGCCGATGCCCTTCCTGAACGGCGGTACGCATACGACGGGCGGCAGCCTGAATTTCAGGGCAGAGCCTATTTCCGGCCGTATGGCGGCCAATCCGGATATGTCGAAACTCTTCAGCAGCGCGGTGCACGGCGATCCGTACACGCCGATGGTACGCGCGTACCTGGGCGATACGGTCGTCTTCCGGTTGTTGCAGACCATGACCAACGAAAGCATGGTCTGGACGCTGTCCGGACATACCTATCTGACTGAGCGGTATGCCGGTGACGCGAATCGGAAGAACTCGATCCATGTCGGCATTGCCGAGCGATATGACTTGGTGGTGCCGCAGGCGGGCGGACCGAGACTGCAGGCGGGCGACTACATCCACTTCAACGGACGTTCGTCCAAGTTCTCGGAAGGTGCCTGGGGCATCTTGCGGGTCCTCGATAAGGATGTGTCGGATCTGCAGAAATTGCCGGCCGGGTACAGCGGCCGGAATGAAATTCCCAAGGCGCCGGCCGTGTGTCCTGCCGATGCGCCGGTGAAGAGTTTCAACGTCTCATCGATCGATTTCCCGTCGATGAAGTTGAATCCGAAGGCACCGGATGCCATTGAGGTCGATTTCGAGCGGACCATCCAGATGGTCAATCCCGAGGCCAGGATTTATGTCCTGGACGAGGATGTGGCAACGGTGGCTTCCGGTGTGCAGCCGATGCCGTTGACGTTGCGCGCCAACGTCGGGGACTGTCTCAAGGTCAAGTTGACCAACAAGATGAAGCAGGGACGGGCCTCGTTCTCGGCCATCGGGTTGGCATTTGATCCGAAGGATTCGTTGGGTGCCAACGTCGGCAACAATCCGGGCGAGCAAACGGTCGCCCCGGGTGAAAGCCGCGTCTACACGTACTACGCCGATCCGTTCATCGGGGAGACACAGTCCCTGGTGTGGGATTGGGGGAACGTGATGACCAATCCGCGTAATGGCCTCTACGGCGGCATCGTGATCGGCCCGAAGGGGGCCACGTATCGCGATCCGAAGACCGGCGCGGATATTTCCACGAAGAACAGCTGGGTCGCCGATGTCATTGTGGATCGGACGATTCAGGGGTATGAGCATCGCCAGAACTACCGCGATGTGGCCCTGTTCTTCCAGGATGAAGACAACATCATCGGGACGAGCTTCATGCCCTATGTGCAGAACACGGCGGGTCTGACGGCCGTCAACTACCGCTCGGAACCCTATAAGTTCCGGGAGTCTAACGGCTGTACGTTGGGCAAGGTCTTCCAGCCTTGCTCGGTAGATAAACCCGAGAGCATTGCGACGCCGCTCATCGAGGCGCATGCCGGAGATCCGGTGCGCATCCATGTGTTCGGTGCGAGCAATGAGCAGAATGGCATGTTCAGCGTCGAGAAGCATGAGTGGCCGATCGAGCCCTTCATGCGCGGTGCCGACCAGATCAGCGTCGTCGAGTTCTCCGCGTCGGAGACTCTCGATGCCTTCATCCCGGCGGCCGGCGGAAGCTTCCGCCTCCCGGGTGATTACGTCTGGAGCAATCAGCGGTTGCCCTATGCCCAATCGGGGCAGTGGGGATTGATGAAGGTCTTGCCGCATGACGATCAACGGATCCTCCCGTTGAGTCAGCAGGCGCCTTCCATCAAGCGGGCGGAAGTCGAGTCTGGAACACCCACTGTCTCCAGAATGTCGAGTCCGCTCCGATAGTGGTGAGGGGGGCGGCATCACCCTCCGTCAGTGCCGCCACAAGGATGCAGTGCCGGTCCTAATCACCAAGACTGCGGGAGAGCCCAGGTGCTCTCCCGCAGTTGCGTTTCGGGTTTGAGCGGTAGAATGGTCCCGTCTGCTTTCGGTAGGTCTTCTCTCTTCCCGTCACATGTCAGACAAACAGGCAGGGCGCAGGCAATCACTGCTTGCGCTTGTGTGCGACCAATTCTTGCAGCGTTTTGAGATCCACGGCGCCCGGTACGAGATCGTTGCCGACGATGAACGCCGGGGTGCCGCTGATGCCGAGGGTTTTGGCCAGGATACGGTTGCGCTCGATGGTCGATTGCCACTCTGGCCTGCTCAAGTCCCGATCGAGCCGCGTCACATCCAATCCGGTATCTTGCGCAATGTGGAAGA
>Ga0116176_10002457_pt1 | contig 14018 bp, 10 predicted proteins | sample AD_STIC08_MetaG_FD_89803 | JGI IMG/M metagenome (GOLD analysis project Ga0116176, IMG submission 89803) | Active sludge microbial communities of municipal wastewater-treating anaerobic digesters from USA - AD_STIC08_MetaG | ecosystem: Engineered > Bioreactor > Anaerobic > Digestate | place: USA...
CTTTCTCGACCGGCTCAACCGCGACAATCCAACCCCGCAGGCGGGCGAAATCGAATCAACCAATCCCTGCGGCGAGCAGCCGCTTCTGCCCTATGAATCCTGCAATCTGGGTTCCATCAATCTGGCCAAAATGGTGAAAGACGGCAAGATCGACTGGGCAAGACTCAAAGAGATAGTGCGCCTTGCCGTGCATTTTCTGGATAACGTTGTCGAAGTGAATAAATATCCTCTGCCGCAGATCGCCCAGATGACCATGGCCAACCGTAAAATTGGCCTGGGCGTGATGGGATGGGCAGATATGCTGATTAAACTGGGAATTCCCTACAATACGGATGAAGCCATGGAACTGGCTGAAAAAGTAATGAAGTTTATTAACGAGCAGGGACACGGCGCATCGCAGCAACTGGCCAGGAAGCGCGGTCCATTTCCCAATTTCAAAGGTTCCATTTATGATAAAAAAGGACAGCCGCCCCTGCGCAATGCCACCGTGACCACCATCGCACCCACCGGCACCATATCGATTATCGCTAATGCTTCTTCCGGTGTGGAACCGCTTTTTGCCGTTTCTTACGTCCGTCAGGTCATGGACAATGACATTCTGGTGGAAGTTCATCCCTACTTCGAAGCTCTGGCCAAAGAAAGGGGATTCTACTCGCCGGAATTAATGCAGCGTATTGCCGAACATGGGACTATTCATGATCTGGAAGAAATCCCTGAGGATATCCGCCAATATTTTGTCACGGCGCATGAAATATCGCCGGACATACACATCAGGATGCAGGCCGCTTTTCAGAAATACACCGATAACGCCGTCAGTAAAACCGTTAACTTTAAAAAAGAGGCGACCGTCCAGGACGTGGCCCGGGTTTATGAGCTGGCCTATAAACTGGATTGCAAGGGCGTAACCATTTATCGCGATGGATCCAGAGATCAGCAGGTTTTGTCCAAAGGGAAAAAAGAAGAAACAGCTGTGCAGGAAGATGCCGACCGGGAACAACATCTGACCAAGCGCGAACGTCCGAAAATCCTGAAAGGCTGGACCTATCAGATGCAAACCGGTTGCGGACCGCTTTACATAACCATTAACGAAGACGACAAAGGTTTGTTTGAACTTTTCACCACGATGGGAAAATCGGGCGGATGCGCGGCATCACAAAGCGAAGCCATCGGACGCATGGTTTCTCTGGCTTGGCGCAGCGGACTGTCGTCCCGTCAGGTGATTAAGCAGTTGCAGGGCATTTCGTGTCATTCGCCGTCCGGTTTCGGTGAAAACAAGATTCTGTCCTGTGCCGACGCTGTGGCCAGAGCCATTCAATCCCACATCGAAGCCAACGGCGGGAAAGTGCAGCACGAAAAAATCGTATTCCGCAAAGGCGCCTGTCCGGACTGCGGCGGCATTGTGGAACATGAAGGCGGTTGTGCTGTTTGCCGCATGTGCGGTTACAGCGAATGCGCATAACCGATGCATCGGGACGATGCGTCAACGACCGTCATCAACAATGCATTGCCGGGCTATTCCACTGTCACGTTCTTATTTGAAGAAGATGCGGCTATCGACAATCGAAACGCCCTTGCCCTGTTCGTGGACGATAACCGGATTCAAATCGATTTCGGCGATGTCCGGAACCGCTGCCAGAAGGTTGGACACACGGCAAATCACATCGGCAAAAGCGTCGATATCCGCCTTCATTTTTCCTCTGGCCCCTTGCAGAATCGGGTAGGCCTGTAAATTTTTCAGCATATCCAACGCTTCGCTTTTCGTTACCGGAGCGAGACGTATAGACGTATCCCTGAAGATTTCCAGAAAAATTCCGCCGAGTCCCGCAATCACAATCGGCCCGAAGACGGGGTCCTGTCGTTCGCCGACAAAACATTCCACGCCGTCGGCAGACATTTCCTGAATCAGGAAACCATCCATGGCCGGTCGCGGCTTCATTTCCTTTAGAGATTTTTTAATGTCGGAAATCGCTTTTTTGAGCTCCCGCTGATTTTTGATATTCAGGCGCACGCCGCCGATGTCGGATTTGTGCGACGCGTCGCGGGAAAGCAGTTTCACGGCAACCGGGAAATGAAGAGAAACGTCTCCGGCCTCTTTCGCGGATTTGACCGTCGCGCCGGCAATGCTTTTGATGCCTGCGGCTTCGACTATGCGTAGGGATTCATCGGTTAAAGGAATTCTTTTTTGCGTTTTGCATTTGTCTTGGATGATATCGATCGCTGCCATATCAAGTGTTGTCTGAACAGCTCTGCCTCTGGCCTCCCGCGCCGTTTTTTCCTCGTAATAGGTGGCCGACATGTTCAGCGCTTTGGCGGCCGTCAGTGGCGTAGTAAAAATCGGATAACTCTGATTCTTGGAAATATTCACCAGTTCCTGCGTATCCGTGACCATGGTCATGGCCACAGGCTTTTGATATTGCTGTACAAGTTTGCCGACATTGCTCAGGAAATCCCGCGACATTTTCCCCTCATAGTCGGCTATGTAGAGGTGATTGAACAAAACGCCATCCACATCGGGCAGTTTCAGGGCTTCTTCCAGAATTTGGGTAAAAATGGTGTAATCGAAAATTTCTCCCAGATCGAGCGGATTCTGATGGGCGATGACGCGCGTGTTGTAGATGGTTTTCAGATTTTCAATAAAAGCCGGAGGAAAATCAACAAGCGAAAATCCGAATTTCGCGCAGGCATCCACGCTCATCACGGCATGTCCGCCGGATCGCGACAGGATCGCAACCCGTCTGCTTTTCATCAATGGCAGCCGGATAATTTTCACCGCGTTGATGAAATCAATATCATCGTCGACGCGAATGACCGCCGTTTGCCGGAAAGCGCCGTCGACCACCTGATCATCGGCGGAGAGGGCGGTGGTATGGGACTGGGCGATTTTCGCCGTGAGATCGCTGCGGTTGGATTTCAGAACAATCAGGGGCTTGTCGGATTGGACCGCCAGATCAAAAAAGGCTCTGCCGCGCTTGAATCCTTCCAGATACATGGTGACAACGTCCGTTTTGTCGTCATTGAGCAGATATTCCAGAACATCCACTTCATCGATCTGAAGCTTATTGCCGATGGCGGCAAACTTGCCGGGGATGATCGCGTTATCGCCGAATTCGCCCAGGTAGGACCCTCCCACGCCGCCGCTTTGAACAATCATGGCCACTCGCCCGCCGGGCGCTGTCCTGGGAAAGAAGCCGAAAGGCATCATCATTTTGATATCGAAATTGATGGTGCCGATGCAGTTGGGGCCGATGAAACGCATACCGTAGCGGTCGGCGATTTCCAGCACCTTTTTTTCCAAGACATTTTGTCCTTGCGAGTATTCGCTGAATCCGCCCGATTCAATCACAAGCCGCTTGATGCCCTTTTTACCGCAGGCGTCCATGAAATCCGGAACTGTTTCGGCGGGAGCAATGATGATGGCGACATCCGGCACCTCCGGAATTTTTTCGACGCTGTCGTAAACAGGCGCACCCGCGATATCGCCTTCTTCACGGCCGACGCCGTAGATGTTCCCCTCGTAGTTGTGCTGACGGTTGTTCAGAACGATAATATGACCCAGATTAAGCCGTTTGACGGATGCCCCAATGACCACCATGCTGCGCGGATAAAAAAACTTTTCCATTTTTCTGTGCGGTTCCTCCCTAGTTACACAATTCGGAATCTCCAAGAATCATTTGCCGATTTTGGATTTAATCCTTTTTTGATATTCCACAATTTCATTTCTTAAAATATTCAGATCGGCGATGCGGTCGTCCAGTCTGCGCAACTGGTTATTCAAAAGCTCCAGCAGGCGTCCGAGCACCTTGTCGTTGGATTTTTCAATGGTCCACATGGCCTCCAGCTCCTGCATCTCCGATAATGTCATGCCCATGATCTTCAGGCGCTTGATCAGTTTCAGACGGCGGAAATCGGCTTCGGTATAAATCCGGCGTCCCCCCTCAACGCGCTTGATGGAATTGAGCAGGCCGATTTCTTCATAATAGCGGATAGTGCGCTGGCTCATATCCAGTTTCTTAGCGATTTCTCCGATAGAGGTGAAGGTTTCTTGCGTGTCTTGCATACGATTCACCCCCCGTTAAATTGATGAGCTGAGCTGTTCTTTCAGCTCCCGTTTTAAAATTTTTCCCGAAGGATTCTTGGGCAGCCGGTCGGTGATGAAAACTTTCTTCGGACATTTAAAACCGGCCAGACGATCCTTGCAGAATGAGATAATGTCTTTTTCCTGAATCGACACACCCTTTTTCAGGACGGCGACCACCGCCACAACCTCTATCCATTTGGGATCGGGCAGGCCGATAACGGCGACCTCTTCGATGCCCGGATACTGATAAAGGACTTCCTCGACTTCGCGCGAAGCGACGTTTTCTCCGCCCGTTTTGATCATGTCTTTTTTGCGGTCGACGACATAGAGATAGCCGTCGTTGTCAAATCGTCCCAGATCGCCGCTGTGGAACCAGCCGAACTGGAAGGCTTCCGCTGTTTTCTCCGGATCATTCAGATAACCGGACATGACATGACCGGAGCGATGAACAATTTCCCCCACGTCGCCCAGTGCAACAAATTTTCCGTCATCATCCATCAGCCGGGTTTCCACATTTAAAACGGGTTTGCCGGCGGAACCGGGCTTCAGGAGCTGATCTTCGGGCTTCAGGATGGTTGCCACCGGCCCCATCTCCGTCTGCCCATAGTAATTCCAGAGCTTCAAGCCTTTAAATGTGACGGACAACTGTTTGATGATTTCCACCGGCATGATGCTGGCCCCGTAGGCGGCTTTTTTCAGGCTGCCGTGGTTGTAGTTGTTGAATTCCGGATGATTCAGGATGGCGATCCAGACGGTGGGCGGAGCAAACATGTGTGTAATCTGATATTTTTCGATCAGCCGGATCATCTCCACAGGATCGGCCTTATGCATGATCACGTTGGTTGCGCCGACATACAGATAAGGCATCAGGAAACAATGGAGCTGAGCGCAATGAAACAGGGGCAGGGCGTGGAGACTGACGTCGTCAGTCTCATACCGGCCGTCAAAAATGCAGCTGTGATACTGCGACATCAATGCCCTGTGAGACAGCATGGCGCCTTTGGGTTTGGCCTCCGTCCCGCTGGTGTAGGGAATCTGCACGATATCTTCTGCGCTGACCTCCACCTGCGGTTCGTCATAATTCATCGCCGACATCTCGGCGATTAAATTGAAGAACCCGTCCGGAATGCCAGAATCATTCAGCGGAATGAATCCCCATTTTTCCACGGCGGGGAATTTATCCTTGCATCCGGCGATGACCGGATAGAGCGTATCTTCGATGATGAATAAACGGGAACCGGAATGATTGATGATGAAGGCAATTTCTTCCGCGTTGAGCATGTAATTGATGGGAACCTGGATGGCGCCGATTTTGGCCAGTCCCATCATGCTGATCGGATAATAATGGGAGTTATAGGCGTAAACGGCGACCCGGTCTCCCTTCTGGACACCGTAGCGGGTCATCAGATTGGCAAAGCGCCGCGCCTCCCGTTCCAGATCGTAGAATGAAAGCTTGATATTGCGGAAAATAATGGCGGTTTTATCGCCGTATTTTGTCGCCGCCCTCCTCGCCATGTCGCCGATAGTATCGCGGTTGATGATGTTGCTCATTTTCTTACCTTTCTCCCTGATAGTTTTTAAGCAGGATATTTTTTTTCAAACACTTCCTTCATCTTGAATTTCTGAATCTTTCCGCTGGCCGTTGTCGGATAGTCGTCAACAAACTCCCAGTATTTGGGAATTTTGTGCCGGGCGATCTTTCCCTGACAAAACTCGGTGAATTCTTCAGGCGTGGCCGTCTGTCCGGCCTTGAGTTGAATGGCGGCCAGGACCTGTTCTCCGTATTTTTTATCCGGGATGCCGATGACCTGAACGTTTACGACTTTGGGATGCGTGAAAAGAAATTCCTCAAGCTCACGCGGATAAATATTTTCTCCGCCGCGGATAATCATATCCTTAATACGGCCGGTCACTTTGAAATAACCGTTATCGTCCATCTCTCCGAGATCGCCCGTGTGTAACCAGTTGTATCGGTCGATGGCGTCAGCCGTGGCATCGGGCATTTTGTAGTAGCCCTTCATGACACATTCGCTGCGGGTGACAATTTCGCCCTGCGCATTGGGAGGCAAATCAATGCCGAGATCGGGGTCAACAATCTTTCCCTCGATATCCGGCAGAAGCCGTCCCACGGTGGAGACGCGCAATTCCACAGGATCGTCGCGCCGGGTCATGGTCATGACCGGCGCCGATTCGGTCTGGCCGAAGGCGATGACAATTTCGGGGCAATGCATTTTCGTGCGCACCTGGTTCATGGTTTCGACAGGACAGGGAGCGCCCGCCATGATGCCCGTCCGCAGAGAAGACATATCATATTTGTCGAAATCGGGGTGATTCAGAATCGCGATGAACATGGTCGGCACGCCGTTTACGGCCGTGCAGTGTTCTGCGGAAATCCATTGAACAGCTTTGAGGGGATCGAAATATTCCACGACGACCATGGTGGAGCCGTGATAAACGCAATTAAGCGAACTCATTACACAGCCGAAACAGTGAAACAGCGGTACCTGGATCAGCAGCTTGTCTTTTTCCGTCATGCCCATGACGTCGCCGACCATGCGTGCATTGTTCACGATGTTATGATGCGTCAGCATGACACCCTTGGGGAATCCGGTTGTGCCCGAGGTGTACTGCATATTGATGACATCGTCATCATGGAGGCTGTGGAGCCTATCCTCCAGCTGTTTATCGGTCACCTCCCTGCCCATGGTGATGATGTCGCTGAAATGCAGCATGCCCGGGGTGCTTTCCCGCTTGCCGATGTAGATAATATTTTTCAGAGCGGGGAGTTGTGCCGAAACCGGGGTTCCCGGCTGGTGGTGATCCAGTTCGGGCAATATTTTGCGGACGTTTTCGTAAAAATTAACTTCTCTATAGGACTCCATTAAAAAAAGCGTCGTGGAATCCGATTGCTTGAGAATGTATTCCAGTTCGTGCGTCTGATAATTTGTATTGACGGTTACCAGAATGCCGCCCGTCATTCCCAGCGCAAATTGCAGATGAATCCAGTCGGGAATATTGGTTGTCCAGACGGCGACATTATCCCCGCGTTTGATTCCCAGGGCGATAAGCCCTTTGGCGACGTCCCGGCACGTCTGGTAAAATTCACTGTACGTCTGACGAATGCCGAAATCCGGACAGACAAGCGCCGGGTTTTGCGGGTAGCACTCGGCTGTTTCCCTGACAAGTTGGCCGATTGTTTTCTTCACAAAATTTGACATTTAATACCTCCTCGAAGACGTTTGATGACTTTTGTATGATCAAACTACTTCATGTCCTTTACGCAAACAGACTATCGGACATAATACTATAATATTACGATCGTTTTTTATGTTAAGTCCAGCTTACGTTAACTGGAATGATATGACCGGCAGATGATTTTGTCAAGGCAATTTTATAGTTTTTTATACGGTAAGAAAATCTTTTATTTTTTAATCGGCAGCCGGCGGACACGCTTTTGCTGTACAGATTCAAGAGCAGATCTTCGGACAGGACGTTTGGATTGAAATTGAGTTTGCTGGTTTGTTTCCCGTTGCAGACTTTTTGGGGTGTAACGTAAGAATTTATCCTCGCAGACAATTTCCTTGACACAGACAGGCATGTTACCTATCTTTTAGCCGCAAAAAATAAATATTTTCATTTTATGCTGCGGTTTTTTATTGCTGTTTTCAGTTCAGAAAGGACAATGCTGTGACACCAAAAATAATCCATCAGACCTGGAAATCAACCGAGATCCCTCCGCGCTGGCAAAGATTCAGGGACGCATGGAAAAAATTTCATCCGGGATGGGAATTCAGGCTTTGGACGGACGAAGACAATCGTCGTTTGGTGGAAAGAGATTATACGGCTTTTCTGCAACTTTACGACTCCTATGCGTATCCGGTTCAAAAAGCGGATTTTGCCAGAATTTTATACCTGCACAAATTTGGCGGTGTTTATGCCGATCTGGATCTCGAACCGCTCCGCCCCCTGGACGGGATCATCGATCAACCTCATCTGATTCTGGGGGAAGAAAAAGAAGGGATGGGGAAGTCCCTCAACAGGTGTGACTTCATCATTAATGCCTTTATGGCCTCGCCGAAGGGGCATCCGTTCTGGGAAATGCTGCTTGAGCGCCTTCGGGTGACATTCCGTCACAAAAGGCTATTGCAATCCAAAGGCCATTACATCATACAGACCGTCATTTTTGAGCTGGACAAACTGGCCAGAGACTATCAGCAAACGCATCAGGACATCACGATTTATCCGTATGAGGTGTTTTATCCGCTGTCCTGGCACGAAGCGTGTTCCGAATTGGAACGAAGCAAGGCAGTTGAAATGTCCTATACGATTCATCATTTTGACACAACCTGGTTTTCAGGCGGTATGATGCTGATGAAAAAACTTCGCCGCCGTCTGAACATCTGACGGCATATTTTTTATGCACAGGCTGTGGTTTTAAAATACGATGACGTAACGAAAACAATCTGACGGACGAAAGAGACGGTTATGGAAAAAACTCTTCTGATAATTTTTTTAATTTTGTTTGTCGGCCGGATCCTCTGGCGATTTATTTTGCAGCAACTCAACATCCGGCATTTGCGCCAGTGCGGAAAAATTATTCCGCCGGCTTTCCGGAATGTGATTGATCAGGCAACGCTTTCCAAAATGGCGGATTATACGTATGATAATTTGCGTCTGGAGAACAAGGAAAATTCCACAGAAGACCTTCTGGAACTTGCCATCATTTTTCTTTTCCTACCGCTGCTGGTTGCAAAAACAAACGGATTGCAGCTTCACTTGATCTGGCAGGCGCTGGTTTTCTTCGGAACTCTGGCGTTGATTGGCGGCGTTATCGGACTTCCCATTGACATTTACCGCACGTTTGTTCTGGAAAAAAAATACGGCTTTTCCACGATTACATGGAAGCTCTGGCTGACCGATCTCGTCAAGTCCGTGATCATTTCAGCAATTCTGATGGGGTTTTTACTTTCCGTTTTCATGGCTTTTGTTCTTTACCTGCCGACAAGCTGGTGGTTCTGGGCATGGATATTTTTTGCCGCGTTCGAGATCCTGCTTTTGTGGCTTTTTCCCGTGGTCATCGCGCCGCTGTTTAACAAGTACGAACCGGTCAAGGATGAAGAACTGAAAGAGAAAATCACATCACTACTTTCCAAAGTCGGATTGAAGGCCAAAGGCATTTTTCAGGTTGATGAAGGTAAGCGTTCCAAACATACCAACGCCTATTTTACAGGTATAGGCAAAACCAAGCGCATCGTACTTTTCGACACGCTGCTTGCTTCACATACGCATGATGAAATACTGGCGGTGCTTGCCCATGAGATCGGTCACTGGAAAAAGAAACATATCCTGAAGCAATTAATATTTATGGTTGCGGCTTCCTTTGTCGGATTTTATCTGGTTTATCTGCTGGTAAACTGGCCGCCGATCTATGGCGCCTTCGGTTTACCGCAAACGCCTGTTTATGCCGGTTTGCTTCTGGTGTCACTGTATTTCAGTTGCGTCGGATTCTTCTTCAGCCCTCTGGGCGCGTTCATCTCGCGCCGATATGAGCGCGAAGCCGACAGGATGGCACATGAATTGACCGGAACGTCAGAGCCGATGATACATGCCCTCAAACGTCTAGCCAAAGATAACCTGTCCAATCTTCATCCCCATCCGTGGTATGTGTGGTTTTATTATTCCCATCCGCCGCTTATTGAACGAATAGAATATCTGAAGACAATGGACAAAGGGAATCTGCAGCGCCAACGATAAAAAACATTATGATGTCCTGTTCATACACGATTCATGGATGGCGCGCATAACGGCCAACGGATCGGATGCATCGTTTACGGCGCGGATGACTGCCGTATTGTGCGGGCGCGGTTGTAATTGCCTGATACGCTCCAGGGTCAGCCCGCCGATAGCCACGATGGGATAACGGCTGATGGCCAGCGCGGCCTTCAAGATATCCGGTCCCGTCACCGGTGCCAGCCGTTCCTTGGAATTGGTGGCAAACAGCGGCCCGAACCCGATGTAATCCACGGGTACGGCATTTGCGGCCGCGACCTGCTCTAGGTTGTGTGTGGAAAGACCCAGCAGCATGGTCGGACCGATGAGCTGCCGCACCTCTGCTGCCGGAAGGTCATCCTGTCCCAAATGCACACCGTCGGCTTGCGAAATAAGTGCGATGTCCGGCCGGTCATTGACGATGAAGAGCGTGCCGGTACCTTTGGTGATTTGTCGCAGGGCACGCGCCAGAGCAAGATGTTCTCGTTCATTATGACCTTTATAGCGCAACTGAACGGCCGGAAGACCGGCTTCCACAGCCCACCGGCAAAGCGTTTCATAACCGTCGCGCGGATCGGTGAGGATCAGGTAAAGCCCGTGCCGCAGGAATGTGCGCATTATTTGTCCCTCTGCCGTATTCATAAGCGCGCTAGAATTTCTTCAGCCACCTTGAGTCCCGAGAGCAGCATGCCGCCGAAGACCGGACCCATGCGGTAGCCGCCATAGACCGCGTTAGCGGCCATGCCGCTGACAAAAAGTCCCGGATAAACCTCGCGGGTATTTTCGACGGTTTGCAACTCTCCCTTTCCGGCTTCCATGGATTTTTCGCCCACGATCCCGCCGGTGCTTGTGTTGAGTCTCACGCCCATTTTCCGTACGAGCACCTCGGTGACATTGGCGGGATGGCCCGTCCCGTCGATAACATATCGGGCATGGACGGTTAGCGGGTCCACATGCCATTTCAGCGTATCAACCGCGCCCCAATTAATGACCAGACCGGCCACGCGTTCGTTTTTGATTACCACATCCTCTATGGCGATGAGGTTGAAGACCTGCAAACCGGCCCGCACAGCCTTGTGAATAAGCGTTGACGTGATATCCACGGCATCAAGGACATAATAGCCCGGCGTATATTCCCGGCCCTGGAGGTCGAATTCTTCAAGCAATTGCCGTCCGGCCTCCTGTACCACGATGGAATTGAACATCATGCCGCCTCCCCAAATGCCTCCACCGATTGAGAGCTTGCGTTCGAAAAGAGCTACCTTCCGTCCCGCTCTGGCCAGATAGTATCCGGCCACCAGCCCCGACGGGCCGCCACCGACGATGGCAACATCAAGATCCAGACAGCTGCCCAGCTTTTTAAAATAGGAATCCAGAATTGCCCGACTGATAATGATTTCGTTTAACATGACTACCTCCCAAAGATTAACCTGGGCGGCTTGCCGGCTGGATATCCAAAAAAAATCCGTTTCCTCATCAGGGGAAACGGATCAATACGCCTTTTTTCTTCCTACGCCGGCATTACCCGGATCAGGTTCAAAGGGTATAATCTCAGACCGTTAAGGCCACCCCTTTTAGTTGCCTATCCGATGGGAAAGAGTTTGTCAAGAGGCTGATGAGCATTGATACTGACTTTTTAAAATTCTTTGAGAAAAGCGGGAAGGCCTTTGATGCTGTCCAGGACCTTGCAGGCTCCTGCGAAATCGTGGTTGCACGTGAACTTGCTGGGGATGACAATGCACCGGAGTCCGGCGCTTGTGGCGGCGGCCAGACCGCGCGGCGAATCCTCAATGACCAGACATTCCTCCGGCGCAAAACCGCTTAACGCAATTGCCTTGAGATACGGTCCCGGGTGCGGCTTGGTATAAGGGCAATCTTTCAGGGTCAGGAAAAACTGGAAATAGGGCAGAAGACTCGATTGCCGGTGAATGATTTCAAAGTGCTCATGTCCGGAACTCGTGACGATACCCATCAAATATTTTCCCTGAAGCGCATCCAGCACTTCCCGGACGCCGTCAATCACCAGCGGGTCGCGGGTCAGCAAATCGGCATAAAGGGCGTCACGATCCCGGCGAAGTTTGATAAACGCATCCGTCCCCGGGGTTGCCGCCAACCGCATCACGCTTTCTCCCCTGACAAGCGATATTTCTTCAAATTGCTCCCGTTGCAGGGGAATTCCCAAACCTGCCAGGATTTCCTGATTGGCCCTGAAAAAAAGGCCTTCCGTATCGACCAGAACACCGTCATTGTCCCAGAAAATTGTCTTGATCATTAAACGCCGGATCTCCATTTTTGCTTGAGCACTTTACACATTTGTGTTCATTCGGTCAATCTCAACCATCTGAAAATCACGATGCCGGAAAGCGAAATGTCTGTTGTCTGGTGTGTAGAGTTGGCGCACACACCAGGTGGGCAGGAACAACGAGAAAAATCAAATCGCAAGAAATGTTTATCATGCGATGACAACCATTCAGAATAAAAAAGGGTGACCGAAACAGAGAGGCACAATCCATTTCGTCACCCGGAATATTTATGACGGCTGTAAACCAACCATTTGTTCGATACGCGTGGTGACCTGAGAGCCTAATCCCAGATCTTCGGCCAGTTTTTCCAGATAGTCTTTCTCATTCTGCGTGTCCACTTCTATGGCCATCAGGGAAGCCGCATACATCTGCGCCGCCAGGTCCGGCTGCCCCTGTGCCGCGGCAATCAATGTGTCCGTTTCCATCGGTTGCTGCAGTTGCATCATCAGATATTTCTTTCCTTCCTCTTCGACACCAATCTCATTGAATTTTCCCATGATCGATTGATTTCATTTTGATCGATCTTGCCGTCGGCTTTCGTGGCATTAATCATCGCCCTCAAAACCAGTTCTGAACTCTGATCCAATTGCTTTTGTTCCTCATCCGTACCGGGTTCAATCAGGCCGGCTGGAATGGGAGTCTTGGCCTGACCGATGCCTTTGAGCGCATTATACGCCAGCGCTCCGAGCAGAGCCATCAAGCCTCCGCCCACGGCGCCGCCTGCAGATTTTCCACCTCCGCCCATAATGGATCCGATAAGCGCTCCCAGACCGCCGATGGCCAGGTTTTTGTTGCCGCCAACTGCCTTACCGGCATCACCCAACATATTGGAAAGTAAATCTCCGATACCGCCTGAGCTTTTGTTTCCGCCCAGCACACTGGAAAGCAAGCCTCCGAGTCCTCCGCTGCCGGACTGTCCTGCGGAATCGCCTAACATATCTTTGAGACTATCCAGTTCCTTGCCGCCTCCAAGAGAATTCTTCATGCGTGCGCTGGAAGACGGTGACATACCGGTTTGCACCATTGCTCCTAGAAGTTCGCCAATATTCATTTCTGTAACCTCCTTATGATTTCAATGCTCGAAATAATGAAAACGATTTAATTAACCTGTTCGCTTCCGAACAACTTCGCGACGATTATTTTGTTGACCTTCTTTCCCTCTGGAACAATTGCCGGTGCTTCTGCGGTTACAGGTTCAGAGTCGGATTGTGCAATGGCCGGTGTTTGGGGTGCCGGAACGGGAAACAGCGTTACATTACACATTTACATGATACTCTTTAATCATACTGCGTGATTATACAATAATAAGAAAATATATCAACATTTCAAATGATGGACGAATTGCCTCAAATAAAATGTTACCGAAGGTTTGCATAAAAGGGATACGTTGCCTCATAAACCGATGTTACCGAGAAAAGATTCGGAAACGGAGGTTTATCCATGAGTCCCAAATCGAAGGAAGAGTATTTTGAGGTTCTTTATAAGCGATATAAAGAGGCATCTCGTAAAGAAAAGACCGTTATCATCGATGAATGTTGCGCTGTTTGCGGTCATCATCGGAAACACGCCATCCGACGATTAAAAGGGTATAAGCGGTTTACAAAGCCAAAGGCCAAGAAAAGGGGGAAGCCTTCTGTTTACAATAAGGCACCTATTATCCGGCCGCTGAAACAGATCTGGCTGGCGGCCAATCTTCCCTGTTCCAAAAGACTCAAGGCCATTTTACCCTTGTGGCTGCCTAAATACAGCGAGCATTTCGGCGGGCTGGCAGAAGATATTATCAGGACTCTTTGGGCCATATCCCCGTCAACCATCGACCGGATTCTCAAGCCTATCCGGATTCAGTATCAGAAAAGAGGGAAATCAAC
>Ga0116176_10002499_pt1 | contig 13879 bp, 13 predicted proteins | sample AD_STIC08_MetaG_FD_89803 | JGI IMG/M metagenome (GOLD analysis project Ga0116176, IMG submission 89803) | Active sludge microbial communities of municipal wastewater-treating anaerobic digesters from USA - AD_STIC08_MetaG | ecosystem: Engineered > Bioreactor > Anaerobic > Digestate | place: USA...
AGCCAGTTGAGATATTCGCGCGTGATCTCGCGCAGCCGCGCGACGGGGTCGAGCGGGAACAGGATGCGCAAGAGAACGAGGAACAGCTCGGTCATGGGCTGGAGTATGACCCCAGCTTTTGGCCCGGTTGAATCTGGAGGGCGCTGTCCCCCGTCTTTGCTGGCTAGAGAGCTGAAATCAGGGGCGAAGGATTTTGGCCATCCTACGAATTGGATGACGCTCCATCCCCCATTCTCGCATCACGCCTGTGGCTCTGGGTCCCGGCTTTCGCCGGGATGAGCGGGGAGGGAACGGTGTTTGCCTCCCCATGCGGAGCAGGGGGAGGTGGATCGTGCGCGGAGCGCACGAGACGGAGGGGTATGGTTGGGTGGGCTGGCCCCTGGGTTCGGGATCACGCGCTTTGCGGGTGTCCGGAATGACACCGGTGGGGTGGTTCAGGGTCGTCCCGGGGCCGGCCGCGACTATTTCGTTGTGGATGCCGGGGTGCGCCGCACTGGCCATCGGGGCAAGTTGTGGGAGACTCGCCTGCTGGGTGACGAAGTAAGGAAAAATCAACCGTATTTCGTCAATATATAGTTCTTGTGACACGCCGGAGCCCCTAGATATGGTGTTCGGCCTTGTTGGGGAATGGCTGGGAGATACTGATGTCCGACTCAGGAAAAGCCGATGCAGCGCGAGCCGAGGCGACCACGGCGTTGGCGCGCGCAGGTATCCTGACGCCGTCGCACTCCTACAAGCCGTTCCGCTATCCGTGGGCCTACGACTTCTGGAAGCGCCAGCAGCAGATCCACTGGATGCCGGAAGAGGTTCCGCTCGGTGAGGACGTCAAGGACTGGGCGGCCAACCTGAATGATTCAGAGCGCGCCCTGCTGACGCAGATCTTCCGCTTCTTCACGCAGTCGGACGTGGAAGTGAACGACAACTACATGGAGCGCTATTCACGCGTTTTCCGTCCGACCGAGATCAAGATGATGCTGGCCTCGTTCTCCAACATGGAGACGATCCACATCGCCGCTTACGCGCTTCTTCTTGAAACCATCGGCATGCCCGATTCAGAGTTCTCGGCCTTCAACCAGTACAAGGAGATGAAGGACAAGCACGACTACATGCAGAAGTTCGGCGTCGAGACGGATGCCGATATCCTGCGCACGGTCGCGATGTTCGGCGCCTTCACCGAAGGCCTGCAGCTGTTTGCCTCGTTCGCGATGCTGATGAACTTCCCGCGCTTCAACAAGATGAAGGGCATGGGGCAGATCGTTTCGTGGTCGGTGCGCGATGAGAGCCTGCACTGCGAAGGCATGATCAAGGTCTTCCACACGCTGGCCGCCGAAACCGGTGCGCTTACGGATGAAGTGAAGAACGACATCATCGATTGCTGCCGCACGGTGGTGATGATGGAGGACGCCTTCATCGATCTCGCCTTCTCGATGGGCCCGGTGCAGGGGATGACCGCGCAGGACATCAAGAACTACATCCGCTACATCGCCGACTGGCGCCTTGGGCAGCTCAAACTGCCGGCGATCTATGGCGTGAAGGAGCACCCGATCCCGTGGCTGTCGGAAATCCTTAACGGGGTCGAGCACGCGAACTTCTTCGAACAGCGCGCGACGGAATACTCCAAAGGGGCGACTGGCGGGGACTGGCACGGCGCCGATGGCGTGTGGACCAGCTTCGACAAGATGCAGAAGAAGGTCGCAGCCGAGTAATATCGGCGGGAGAAGGGGCCCGTGCGGCCCCGATTCTGCATGGTTTTCAGGGATTAACGACACCGGCCATATTTCTTGGCCGATGAAACGCTATATGAAGCGCAGGCGTTATACTGTGACGTCGCAGCTTTCCCTGGAGTAATCCCATGTCGTCCCCAACCAGCGCGTCCGGAAACGGAAATCCCGCGGCCAAGACCGACCTCGAAACACTCAAGAACGACATGAAAGCGCTGCGCGCCGATCTCGCCGCGCTGCTGCGCGACACGGGCTCGCTGGCGCAGGAGCAGGCCAAGGCCGCCGCCGCCAAGGGCCGCGCACTGGCCGAAGATGCGGGCGAAAAAGCTGAAGAGTACAAGGAAGCTGTTGCGGACAAGGTTCGCGAGCATCCGCTGGCTGCAGTCGGCATCGCGCTGGCCGCCGGCTTCGTTCTGGCTTCGCTGACCAGCCGCAAGTAGCGGTTCAAGCGGGGCGTCGGGAGCCATCGTGTTCGGTATTGAACGTTTCTTTGATCGCGCTAAAGGCGTCGCAGTCGCAGCGGGAGCAGCGAGCCTGCTCGCCATTGGCGGCGTCGTGACGCTGGCGATCAGCGCGGCGTTGACGCTGGAGATGTGGATGCCGGCGCCGGCCGCGTATGCGGTGACGGCGGTGGGCTTTCTTGCAGTCGCGGCGATCGCGATGTGGGTGGGCGTGCAGCCGAAGAAGCCGGAGAAGCAGGAGCAGCCTGAAGAGGTTGATCCGACGCAGGCCGTGCTGGCGATGCTCGACCTGCCGGTTGAGGTCGCCAAGCAGATCATGAAGGAGCGGCCTGTGGCGGCGACTGTGGTGATCGCGGGGCTGGGCCTGCTGATCGCGCGCAAGCCGCAGGTGGCGCTGGGCATGGTCGACAAGCTGATCGAGCGGGTCAGCGGCGGGAATCACCACCTGTAGCGCTCAGGCGCCTAGTTTCACTCCGCGGGGATCTGGGCTTTGATCCGGTCGAGCAGGGCTGCGGCGGTGGTATCGACAGACTGAAGCTGGGTGTTCTGTAGCGCCATCCAGCCGAGCTGGGATTCGATGGTCGCGGAGAGCTGCGGCGTTTCTTTCACGAGCTTGAGCAAGGCGGCTTCATCGATGTCGGCGAAGGCGGCGAGGCCGTAAGCTTCGCCGACGGCGCGGACATCGTTGATCATCGGGCGTAGCGACTGGTTTTGCGTGGCGTTGTAACTGGCGAGGACGACGCGGTAGTTCTGGATCTGGCGGACGAGCGTGGCGTCGCGGATGAGGCCGATCTCGCCGGCGCCGATGAGGGCGTCGAACGAGGTCGTGCTGGGCGTCGGGTAGATGCCGGTCACGATGGCGCCCCATAGGCCGCGGCGCGCGCCGTCATCGAGCGGGGGAAGCTCGGGCAGGGCCAGCGTGCCGGTAAGGTTCACCGAGGCGGTGGAGGCGGTCTGTGTGTTGAAGTGGTCGATGGATTTTCCAGTCGCCTGCGCGATCGTGTAGTGCGCGGCGGCCATGCGGCGCAGGGTGACGGTGCGGGCGGTGTCGATCTGCTGGCGGTCTTCTTCGAGGTCGGCGGCGATCTCGCGCAGGATGCCGGCTTCGCGGCGCTGGTTGGCGAGATCGGTGTTCCAGGCAGTGAGCTGGAAGCCGAGGAAGACGCCGAAGACCACCACGATCAGTTCGATGACGACGGCGGTCCAGTTCTGCGTGCGCAGGTGGTGCGAGACGCGGCCAAGCAGGGAGCCGCGCGCAGGCGCGGTCTCCGGCGTAAGGGCGGGCGGTTCGTGCGGCGTGGCGGTCATCAGCATCCCCTGTTTTGACCATTCCATGACGGGTCTGGCGGGGCAAGAACGGCGGCGTTGACTGTGTCGCGTCGCGGTTTTAGGAACCTGAGATGACGGGCAAGCTCACACCACAACAAGCTATCGACAAGGCAACCGAGCTTTATGAAGCGGCGGCGGGCCGATTGCGCGCGGCGCTTGAAGCGTTCGTGACGAAGGGCGAGACGCCCGATCCCAAGGCGCGGTCGCGCGGGGATTTCTGCTATCCGCTGCTGCGGATGACGTATCAGCCCGATGGCCCGGTGCCGCCGCTGTCGCGCGCTTTCGCCAAGCTGTCGGAGCCGGGGATCTACGAGATCACGGTGACCCAGCCGGCTTTCTTCAGGAGCTATTTCCTGGAGCAGCTCGAACAGATCATGGCGGATTTCGACGTGAAGCTGGAGGTCGTGAACTCGACGTCCGAGATTCCGTATCCGTATGTGCTGGAGCATGCCTCCAACATCGACGCGGAAGCGTTACCGCCGGCGGAGTTCGCACGCTGGTTCCCGACGCCGAGCCTTGCCGCCATCGGCGACGAGGTGATCGACGCGGAGATCCAGGATGGCGGGATATTCGATACGGATGGCGTGCGGCCACTGGCGCTGTTCGACGCGCCGCGGATCGATTTTTCGCTGCAGAGACTGAAGCACTATACGGGCACGCCGTTCGAGCATTGCCAGCGCTACATCCTGTTCACGAACTACCATCGCTATGTCGATCACTTCGTCGAATGGTCGGTTGAGCGGCTGAAGCAGCCGGGGCCTTACAAGAAACTGTCGGCGCCGGGCGGGATCATCGTCGATGCGAAGACCAAGGACGCGGCGCAGAAGGTGAATGACGGGCCGTGGCGCCGTCACCAGATGCCTGCTTATCACCTGATGGCGGACGATCGTTCGGGCATCACGCTGGTGAACATCGGGGTGGGTCCGTCGAACGCGAAGACGATCACGGATCACCTTGCCGTCCTGCGGCCTGAATGCTGGATCATGGTTGGCCATTGCGGCGGCCTGCGGCACTCGCAGCGCATTGGCGATTATGTGCTGGCGCACGCTTACCTGCGTGATGACCATGTGCTCGATGCGGTGCTGCCGCGCGACATCCCGGTTCCACCGATCGCGGAAGTGCAGGTGGCGCTGCAGGAGGCGGCCGAGAAGGTCACGGGCGAGGACTCGGACAAGCTGAAGCAGCGGCTGCGCACGGGAACGGTCGTGACGACGGATGACCGCAACTGGGAGCTGCGCTTCACGGACTCGGCCAAGCGTTTCAACAAGTCGCGCGCCATTGCGATCGACATGGAGAGCGCGACGATTGCCGCGAACGGTTATCGCATGCGCGTGCCGTATGGCGTGCTGCTGTGCGTGTCTGACAAGCCGCTCCATGGCGAGATCAAGCTGGCGGGCGCGGCCAACCGCTTCTATGAGCGCGCGATCGGCGAGCATATCCGTATCGGGATCGAGACGCTGGAGAGCCTTGCGCTCGCGGGCGGGGATGCGTTGCATTCGCGGAAGCTGCGGTCGTTCTACGAGCCGCCTTTCCGTTAAGGTGAGGTTGGCCGTTAAGGGCAGCCTGGCTGATGAGGGAAGGGTCAGGGTATTCCCCCGATCCGAATCCCCGCATTGATTCTGTCGACACCCTCGACTTCGAGTCGATCATGATGCCCACTCGCATCCGATCCGGCGCGACTGCGGAGACATGATGACGGACGCCACAACTGGCGCGCGGGAAGCCGCCACGAAGAAGCGTCAGCGGGTCGGCGGCTTGATGGCCCCGGCCGGCTTCTCGTGGGCTTTGTTCGAATTCGGCCGCAACCCGTACTTCATGCTGATCGTGACGTATGTGTTCCCGCCATACTTCGCTCAATACATCGTCGGCGACCCGGTGCTGGGGCAGGCGACCGTTTCAGACGCCACGGCCTGGGCCGGCGTGATCGGGGCGGTGACCGCGCCGCTGCTGGGCTCGATGATGGACAAGGGCGGGGCCCGCAAGCCGCTGATGGCCGTGTTCATCGGTATGCTGATGGTGAGCGGGCTGGCGCTGTGGTTTTCGATGCCGGGCACGTTCACGCCGAACCCGGCTGACCCCGATAATCCAATCTTCCATCCGCCGACGGCGGGATGGGGCGTCTATGGCACGATGGCGTTCCTGGTGCTGGGCTTCGTCGGCTATTCGTATTCGGAGATGATGCACAACGCGATGCTGCGCGGGTCCGGGCGGCCGGATGCGCTGTCGCAGATTTCGGGCGCGGGCATCGGGCTGGGCCAGCTTTCATCCGCGCTTTGCCTCGGCGGCCTTGCGGTGATCGCGGTGTCGCTGCCGGCGCTGGGGGATGCGAGCACGGGATACCTGCTGCAACGCGGGGCAGGGCCGTTCGTAGCGCTGTGGCTGCTGGTGTTCGTCATTCCGTTCTTCATCTACGTGCCGGACGGCGCGCCGCCGGGCGGCAGCTGGGTCACGTCCGCGCGCTCGGTTTTCTCCAAGGATGGCAAGCTCAATCCCTTGGCGGCGGCGACGGGAATTGTCGGCTATTTCAAGCGGCTGTTCCGTGAATTTCCCGAGGCGATGAAATACCTGCTGGCGTGCCTGATCTTCAAGGACGGGATCATTGCCCTGCTGGCGCTGGGCGGCGTGTTGTCGTCGGGCGTGCTTGGCTGGAACCTGGTCGAGAACGTGCTGTACGGCATCTGGGCGTCCGTGTTCGCAGCGATTGGCGGGTTGTGGCTCGCGGGCGTGATGGACAGGGCTTATGGGCCGCGCAAGGCGATCATGATCCAGCTTGGATTGCTGGTCGTGATCATGGCGATCGCGCTTGGAACGACGCAGCAGTCGATCCTGTATGGCCTGATCCCGGCCTCGCAGATTGTTCACGGGGCAGGGGTGTTCGACTCGCTGGCCGATGTTTTCTATCTCAGCGTGATCGCGATTGTTGCCGCGCTGGCGGCGGCGAACATCTCGACGAGCCGCTACATGATCGTGGTGCTGGCCCCGAAAGACCGCGTCGCGGAGTTCTATGGCCTGTTCGCGATGTCGAGCACGGCGACGGTGTGGCTGGGGCCGCTGTTGACGGGGTGGGCGACGCGGACGTTCAACGACCAGCGCATCGGGTTCTCGCCCGTGCTGTTGCTGCTTGCGATCGGCCTGGGCCTGATGTTCCTGGTCAAGCCCTCAACCGGCGCCGTTGCGGATCAGACGCCGGAGAGCTGATGCGTTGGTGAGGCTGGCTAGTTGCCGCCGCGGGCGGTGGCCTGCTTGCCGCTCACTGTCGCCATCACGTCCGAGAAATGGCCCGGAGCATCCCCAACCATCGGCGTGGCGCGGCACTTGTCGACGCATGAGTACGAGTAGGTGGCGCCGCTGCGGACGATGGTGAGGCCGTTATCGTCCTCGCCGCCAACCGTGAGCTGGCTCGTGTAGATCGTGTTGCCGGCGCGATCGAGAACCGTGAGGTTGGTCGAGCCGAAGGCCTTGCCGGTGACCAGCAGGGTGCGGGCGTCGTGGACCGTCACATCGGCGACAGTGGCGTTGCCGACGACGACGGAGTTGGCCGCCTGGTTCAGCTTCAGCGTGACCGTCTCATCGACCTTCACCTTGAAGGGATCGGCCATCGCAGCCGGCGAAAGCGCCAGGCAGATCGCGACAGCAGCAAAAAATTTCTTCGTCATGGGCGGTCTCCCCAGGGGACAGTTGGGGTGACGATAGGGAGCAAGCCTGAATCAATGGCTAAGGCGGCGCTTCACAACGGGCCGGTGGAGCAGGGGACTCGCGCGCGCGAGTCTATATATACATACACGCGCACGACGTGGCCCCGTTATTGAACTCTTCAAAGTATTGAATCGAGTGTTGACGGTGTGGTTAAGCAGAACTGAACGCGAATACATCCAAATTTCTTGTCTGCTTTACGCGATATCAATCCACCTCATGTAGAACTCAACATACCTACTGCGGGTGATGGTACTTCGCTGTGGGAAACTAAAACCATGCATAGCGGAGAAGCAAAATGAAAAACGTCATGAAATTCCTGAAGAACAAATCCGGCGCGACCGCGATCGAGTACGGCCTGATCGCCGCTCTCATCGCCGTTGCTGTCATCGGCGGCGTGTCGACGCTTGGCCAGAACGCCAACGCGACGTTCAACACGATCTCGTCTGAGATGTAATCTAGCGCCAGCAAACTTGCTGGCCTGAGATTGGAAGCCGCGGACCCTTGGTCCGCGGCTTCTTTCTTTTTGCGAATACTTGATACGGTCAATAATTCCTTCAGTGAATTCTTGTAAGTTGCTTGGATAGTCACTTGGGTGGAAGATGATCACGTCGCTGCTCTGTCTGGCGTTCCCGCTCCTGCTGATCTACGCCGCCTGGCACGACGTCTCGACCATGACGATTCCGAACTGGGTTTCGATCGTACTTGGCCTCACCTTCATTCCTGCCGCCTTCGCCGCTGGCCTGTCGGTCGAGCAGATCGGAATGCATCTGGTGTTCGGCGCGTGCGTGCTGATCGGGTGCGCGGTGCTGTTCTATCTGAACGTGTTCGGCGGCGGCGATGCAAAGGTCATCGCAGCGGCTTCGCTGTGGACCGGACTGGCGGCGAGCGCGCCGTTTGTTCTGGGGATGGCGATTGCCGGCGGCGCGCTGGCTGGCGTGCTGATCGTGATGCGCCGCATGAAAGTGTCGAGCAACAAGGCCTGGCTCAATCGCCTGATGTCGCCGGAAGAGGGCGCGCCGTATGCGGTTGCGATCGCAGTTGGCGCGTTGATGGCGGCCCCCGCATCGCCCGTGCTGGCGGCTGGAATCGCAGGTTTCAGCGTCTAGGCAAAAAGTGCAGGGTTAAGACTTGACGCGAAACGTTAACGCGCTCGCGCCGGTCGTCTTAACTCTCCTTTAGAGCCCTCATGAAAATCTCCCGCTCAGGATAGGGCCCCTTTCAGGCCTTGGGGACTGCGGCGGAGGGCCTTCATGTCGCCCGTGCGACTGATCATTCTTCTGGTAGCGGCAGGCGCGGCTGTAGCCGCTGTCTTCCTCGTGCGGTCTGTCCAGGCGCCTTCGCCTGCAGTCGCTTCTATTGCAGCGCCCGCTGAGGCGCCCAAGCCCGTTGAAATTCCGACGAAGCAGATCCTCGTCGCGAACAACAAGATTCCAATCGGCAAGTTCGTCGCCGCCGAAGACCTGCGCTGGCAGGAATGGCCCGCGAGCGCGAACGTCGAATCGTTCGTCGAGCAAGAAAAAGAACCGGAAGGCCTCGAGAAGATGGTCGGCGCCGTTGCGCGCGTTGATCTCGTCGTCGGCGAGCCGGTCACGACGACCAAGCTGATGCATCCGGGCACGGCAGGCTTCATGGCCGTGATGCTGACGCCGGGCATGCGCGCTGTCTCGGTCGAGATCGCCGCCGAGATCGCCGCGGGCGGCTTCATCCAGCCTAACGACCGCGTCGACGTGATCGTCACGCGCGAAGTCGAGAATGCGAGCAAAGGCGCCGGGATGCAGAACATCCGCTCCGACCTCATCCTCTCCAACATCCGCGTGCTTGCGATCGATGCGCGTTATGGCGCGCCGCCGGCTGAAGGCGAAGAAGGCGCGCCGCAGCAAGGGCAGGGGCAGGTCATCATCGGTTCGCGCGCGACGCTCGAACTGACGGAGCGCGACGCAACGTTGCTCAACACGGCGAAGCGTGCCGGTGAAATCGCGCTCACGCTGCGCTCCATCGCCGACATGCAGGCGCCGCAGGGCGCGACAAACGCCGGTCGCGTCTATCGCGACGGTGTTTCGCAGGATGCCGAGGGCGTGCGCGTCTATCGATACGGCAACGAAACCGTCAGCACCGCGCCGGCAGGTTGAGGTTCATACATGTCAGCCAACCGTAACTTCATTCTCGCCAGCCTCGCGGCCGCTCTTGCGGTTACGGCGCCCGGCGCATTCGCCCAGCAGGGCGGCGAGCTCAGCGGCGCTCCGGCGCAACGCATCACCGTTCCCGACGTGTCCGCTCCGGCAGGCACGACGGAAGTGCTGACGCTGACCGTCAACAAGTCCTACATGATCGAGTTCGATGTCGACATCGACGACGTCATCATCGCCAATGAGAAGATCGCCAACATCGTTGCACGCGACCGCCGTCGCATCGCCGTGATGGGCGTGTCGCCGGGCGAGAGCAACATGGTGTTCCTCGACCGCTCTGGTCGCAAGGTGAAGGTGCTCGAGATTTCGGTGACGGATGGCGTCGCCGGGATGGAACAGCTCCGCACGCTGATCAAGCGCCACGTTCCGGGCTCCAAGGTCCAGGTCGAGGCCGTGAACGGCCGCATCATCCTGGCCGGTTCGGTGCCGAACCTGTCGGGCGCGGATCGTGTCATGCAGCTCGCGCGCACCTATGCGAAGGACGACAACTCCGTCCTCAACATGATGGCGATCGAAGGCAAGGACCAGGTCACGCTGAAGGTTCGCTTCGTCGAGATGCAGCGTTCGGTCATCAAGCAGATGGGCATCAACCTGTCTGGCGCGATTGGCTTCGGTCAGCTTTCGGGCAACAGCTTCGACAACAATATCTCGATGTCGTCCGCCAACTCCTTCCCGCTCGCGGGAACGGCGCTGGGCGGCCTGACGGCTGATCTCGGTTACAAGAACCTGGTAGGCGCTGCCCAGCAGAGCGCGATCGGCGCGAAGATCAACGCGCTTGAGCGGGTGGGCATCGTGCGCACGCTGGCCGAGCCGAACCTCGCGGCGATCTCGGGCGAAGCGGGCAAGTTCCTTGTCGGCGGCGAATTCCCGGTTCCGGTGGCCCAGGACGAAGGCAAGATCTCGATCGAGTTCAAGCCGTTCGGCGTGGGCCTTGGCTATACGCCGGTCGTGATGTCGGAAGGCCGTATCTCGCTGCAACTGTCAGTCGAGGTGTCCGAGCTTTCGCAACAGGGCGGCTTCCAGTCGAGCACGATCGCGGGCGTCAACCCGAACACGGGTCTGCCCGTTGTCGGTTCGACGATCACCATCCCGGCGCTGAAAGTTCGTCGCGCTGAAACGACGGTTGAAATTCCCTCGGGCGGCAGCCTCGTGATCGCCGGCCTGATCCAGGAAACGACCCGTCAGAACCTCGACGGCATTCCAGGCGCCAAGGATATTCCGGTGCTCGGCGCGCTGTTCCGCAGCCGCGACTTCCAGAACGACGAGACCGAACTGGTCGTGATCGTCACGCCTTATCTGGTCGATCCGACCGATCCGCAGGGCTTCCGCGATCCGGACCGTGGCTATGTCACGGCTTCCGACGCGCGCACCGTGCTGTTCGGCAAACTGAACGACGTTTATGCCGTGCCCGGTTCGGGCACGGACAAGGCGAAGCCTCCCGGCGGCGCCAGCGGCTTCATCATTGACTGAGGGGAGAGCCGGCATGTCTTCGCGTTTTCATATCGTGCTCGCCGGTGTTTCGCTGGCTGCCCTGGGCGCCTGTCAGCACTCCGATCAGGAGATTGCATGGGCAAATCGCACGCACACGCAGATCGTTGCGGAGGAATCCACCGCCGATCTGAAGATCGACACCATCGTGGCCGGCGAGAAGCTGGGCGAGGTCGAGCGTGAAGCGGTGAAATACTTCGCCGCCAGCTATCAGGACGAAGGCCATGGCGCGGTCATCATCTCGCGCCCCAGCAATGGACCGGACGATATCTCCGCGATCCGCGCCGCGGCTGACGCCCGCGCCGTGATGATGGCCGAGGGCATCGAGCCGGGCCGCATCGCAGAAGGCACCTATGACGGCACGGGCGCACGTTCCGCCCCGCTGATCATCAGCTATCGCACCTACAACGCTGTCGTTCCGAACTGCCCGGATATTTCGCACTGGGATTTCGCCTGGACCGGCAGCAACACGGCCCTGCCGTCGTTCGGATGCGCGACCGCCATGAACCTGGCCGCGCAGATCGCCAATGCCGGCGACCTGGTCGGTCCGCAACGCATGGATCCGGCCGACACCAACCGCCGCGGCGTGGTGTTCTCGAAGTACCGCAATGGGGAGAAGACCTCGGCAGAGCGCAATGGCGACGCAAGCGGCGCCATCAGCCAGGCCGTGAAATAGGGATCGGGACATGAGCGGATCACGGGACAAGTTTGACGACGATAGCGATCTCGACCAGCTCGCTCACGATCTCGATCTCGACATGGACGCGCCGCTGGGCGCGAGCTTCGCTGCGGCGTTGCGTGGTCCAGACGGCAAGACGCCGGCGTTCGAGGAGGCCGATTTCGGCCTGGACGATGATGGCTTCATGACGCCGCCGCCGCGCGCTGCACAGGCAGCGCCGCCAGCCCCGACCGTCTTCGCGGCGGAACCGGAAGCCGATGGCGAGTATGAGTCGTTCGAGGATGAATTCTCCGACGAAGGCGATGATTTCGATCCGCCCCCGCCTCCGCCAATGGCCGAAGCCGCGTCTGGCGCATCCAGCTGGTTGCAGCCGAAGCCGGCCCACCAGACGGCTGATGACCTTCCGCCGCTGACTGCCATGGATGCCGAACCCGTCTCCGACGACGCGGCGGGGCAGGGCCTTGGCTACGACTATTCGTTCGGCGCGGCGCACACGGGCGGCGACCGCCCGATTCCGCGCATCACCGTGCATGGCTTCTGCGCGCGCACCTCGTCGCTCAGCCTGCTGCGCACGATCATGAACGATCGCCGGCTCAAGAACGTGACGATGGAAGTATTCGAGGGCGGGGTTCCCGCTGCGATCCAGTACTACGTCAACGAAACGACGCCGAACCTGCTTGTCATCGAAAGCTCGGGCGATCCGCGCCAGCTGCTCAGCGAACTCGATGCGCTGGCTGAATATTGCGACGAGAACATCCGCGTTCTCGTGCTTGGCCAGACCAACGACATCCGTCTGTATCGCGAACTGATGCGCCGCGGCGTGTCGGAGTATCTCGTCGCGCCGGTCGATCCGGTGCAGATGATCCGCTCGATCGCGAACCTGTTTGCCGACCCGGAAGCTCCGTTCACCGGCAAGACGCTGGCTGTCACGGGCGTGAAGGGCGGGGTGGGCGCATCGTCCATCGCGCACAATCTGGCGTGGGCGCTGTCGGAACGTTGCAAGGTCAACGCGACGCTGGTCGACCTCGACCTCAACTTCGGCACCACGGGCCTCGACTTCAACCAGGACAGCGGCGCCACGATTGCCGACGCCCTGATGTCGCCCGATCGTTTCGACGACGCCGTCATGGGCCGCCTCATCACCAAGGCGACCGACCGTCTCTCGCTGTTCACTGCGCCGGCGACGCTGGATCGTACGTACAACCTCGACCCGGAAACCTATGTCCGCGTGCTTGAGCAGGTGCGTGGATCGGTTCCGTTCGTGGTGCTCGACCTGCCGCATATCTGGAGCGACTGGTTCAAGTCGACCGTCATTTCGGCGGATGAGCTTGTCATCGTGGCGGGCCCGGATCTGGCCTCGCTGCGCAACGGCAAGAACCTGATCGACTTCCTGAAGGCCGCGCGCCCGAACGACAATCCACCGAAGCTGGTCCTCAACATGGTTGGCCTGCCCAAGCGCCCGGAAATTCCGGCGAAGGATTTCGGTCAGGCGATCGGCATCGATCCGTCGCTGATCCTGCCCTTCGATGCGCAGCTGTTCGGAACGGCGGCCAATAACGGCCAGATGATCTTCGACGTCGCGCCTGAATCCAAGGTTGCGCAGGGGCTGGACCAGCTCGCCGCGCTGCTCACTGGACGAGAAGTGCAGACGGCAAAGCCCTCGATGCTGAAAAAGCTTCTGGGCAAGTAGGAGTAGGGGATGTTCGGCAAGCGCACGACGACGGGCGGACCTGCTGTCCCGCCGCCAGCGGCGGTCGAGGCGCCGCGTCCAGCCGCCGCCGCTCCGCCGCCAGCGCCCAGGCCCGCAGCTGCACAAGCCGCCGCGCAGCTTGATCCGCCGCCGCCACCGCCGAAATCCGCTGGCGCTCCGCCGCCAAGGCCCACCGCTTCCAGCAAGTCGAATTCCAAGTCTGCGCCTCCGCCTCCGCCGAAGGAGAAAGTCGCAGCGATCGACAACCGTTCGGACGAATATTACCGGACGAAAACGGAAGTCTTCAACGCTCTGATCGACACGATCGACCTGTCGCAGCTGGCGCAGCTCGACCAGGAATCAGCACGCGAAGAGATTCGCGACATCGTTATCGAGATCGTCTCGATCAAGAACGTGGTGATGAGCGTCGCCGAGCAGGAGACGCTGCTCGAGGACATCTGTAACGACGTTCTCGGCTATGGTCCGCTCGAGCCGCTGCTGGCGCGCGACGACATCGCCGACATCATGGTCAACGGTGCGGGCACGACCTACATCGAGGTCGCCGGCAAGATCCAGCGTACAAACATCCGCTTCCGCGACAACGCGCAGCTGATGAACATCTGCCAAAG
>Ga0116176_10002519_pt1 | contig 13820 bp, 13 predicted proteins | sample AD_STIC08_MetaG_FD_89803 | JGI IMG/M metagenome (GOLD analysis project Ga0116176, IMG submission 89803) | Active sludge microbial communities of municipal wastewater-treating anaerobic digesters from USA - AD_STIC08_MetaG | ecosystem: Engineered > Bioreactor > Anaerobic > Digestate | place: USA...
ATTTTCGCCCTCTCTGGCGTCTGGTCCAAGGCAACCCCAGGTATCAAATTTTTTCAAGCCTAAAGTTTGGCCATATTTTATAGCTTCCCACATTAGAAGGGTGGGGGCCATAACTTCACGATGAGTATTTAAAGAAGCGCCATAAGGATAAAAAAGGGAATCTTTTAGTTTAAAAAGCATAAAGGCGGCGAGAACTTCACCCTGAAAGGTGGCAAGATAAATATCAACCATACCAGTATCTTTTAAAATTGACCAAAGCTGACGATGGTAAGATTCGGAATGAAGATAAAAACCCTGACGCTTGGTGGTATCAAAAAGTAACTTTAGATAGATTTCAAAACCTCGATTATGAGTTTCCCGAGAAATAACAACTCCGTGACGATTGGCAATTTTGATATTGTAGCGAGTTTTGGGAGACATATCAGCTAAAAGTTCGTCCTCCGATTTAGTTAAATCAATGAGAAAACTGTGAGGATAAAAAGCAACTTTAGGTGAGACGACTAAATTTGGGAAATTTAAAAGTGAGGCGTTGTTTTTGATAATTTGATTTTTATTATCATAAATTTTTTCGATAACATTTGGCTCAAATTTTACAAAAATAGCATTTTCATCTTGAGCAATTTTTTTGACGTTTTTTATCATCTCGGAATCGATTTCTGGACCACGAAGGAGAGTGCCAATAGAAAAATTGGTGTGAGGAATTTTGTGAAAAGAAATCATATAAGCTGAAATCATTTTTTTGTTGTCAAATACTCCGAGGCGATAAACTTTGTGACCCTGAGACTCCTGAAATTCACCCCATTCCCAAGTTTGAACTGGGTGATTAATAAGCTTTGAATAAGCTTCTTTTTCTTCGTTGTATAAAATTCGGGTGATCATGACTCTTTATATTTTAGCTTAATAAATATCAGGGTCGTAAACTAAATCGGAATTAGAGTCGGATTTGGTAAAACGATGCGAAGAAGAACGAAGATCACGGGTAATTTCAGTAGAAGAATCGTATTCGAGTAAAGATTTGGGAATATCAAAAAGAAAACGAGAAGCCTCATTTAGGGAAGATTTTCCAAAGAAAAGACGACGGGAAGCATATGTTATATAGAGCAATTCTTTGGCCCGGGTAATACCGACATAACAGAGACGACGCTCCTCCTCGATATCAGCATCTTCGATCATGGAACGGGAATGAGGCAAAATCCCCTCTTCAAAGCCAACTAGAAAAACAGCCTCAAATTCCAAGCCTTTACTGCTGTGAAGGGTCATCAGGCGGACACCATCGCGATTTTCCTTTTTTTTATTTTTTTCCTGGAGAGAATATTCTTGTTGGACAAGAGCAATATTTTCTAAAAAATCACTAATTTTGGGATAAGTGGCGGCGACCGACTTTAGTTCTTTAATGTTCTCGATTTTTTTTTGGTCATCCTCTTCTTGGGGATTATATTTTGCCAAATAACCAGAATTCACCACTAGAGACTCGAGTATTTGAAGAGAGGTTAATTTATTGATATTTATATTTTCTAAATGCTCGTCAAAAACAACTTTACGACGTTTACCAAGAGCTTTCTCAACTCTAGCGGCAGAGAGAACGTCCTGAGAATTGGAGGCAACCCGAAGCATAGCAATGATGTCTTTTATTTCGGCCCGATCATAAAAGCGAAGACCTCCAATTAAAACATAAGGAATGGTATTTCTTAAAAAAGATTCTTCAATGGCCCGAGATTGGGCATTCATCCGATAGAGAACAGCAATATCCTTGTAAGCAAAGTGAAGAGTTTGATGAAGTTCTTTTATTTTTTCTGAAAGATAATCGGCCTCGGAAATTTCTGAGTCGGACTCGAAAACCTTAATTTTGGCAGGACTGTTTTTGGTGGTAAACAATTTAAGGACCGGATGACTGGTGTTTTTAGAAATTACAGAATTGGCTGCTTCTAAAATATTTTGAGTGGAACGATAGTTTTGCTCCAAATTAATTACTTTGGCGTCGGAGAAATCAACTGTAAAAGCAGACAGATTTTTGTAATCAGCTCCCCGCCAACCATAGATGGACTGGGAAGCGTCGCCAACGGCAGTAATTTGACGATATTTAGCGGCCAAGAGTTTCGTTAATAAATATTGAATTTGATTGGTATCCTGATATTCATCAACTAAAATATAATGGTATTTTCCCCAAAATTTTGTTAACACTTCGGGGTATTGCTGTAAAAGCTCAACAGTTTTAAAAAGAAGATCATTGAAATCAAGAGCTTGATACTGGAGAAGACGAGCCTGATATTTGGCGTAAATTTTGGCGGCAGTGGCTTCCCAAAAACCATGGGCTTGAGTCTTCACTATGTCTGGAGTTAGAAATGAGTTTTTGGCTGATTCGATAAAATACAAAACTGAAGAGGGCTTAAATTCTTTAACTGTAAGACCCATTTCCGAGATAATAGAACGAACTAAATTTTCCTGATCGTCACTATCATAGATAACAAAATCGGGAAGAATACCAATATTTTTACCGTAAATTCTGAGGGCTCGGCAACCAAAGGAATGGAAAGTACCGGCAAAAAGATCACCAGAATCGGTTTTTCCCAGCAATTTTGACATTCTTTCTTTCATTTCTCCGGCGGCTTTGTTGGTAAAAGTTAAGAGGAGAATTTCACTAGAACTAGCCAATTTTTGTTGAACAAAATAGGCAGCCCGATGAGTTAATACTCGGGTTTTTCCAGAACCAGCTCCGGCTAAAATTAAAAGAGGTGAACCCTGATGGATGACAGCTTCTTTTTGAAATTCGTTGAGACCAATAAAAATATCAGACATCTATTGATGATATGACAATTGAGGTTAGAAAAGCTAAAGCAAATCTCTGGGCTTAGTCAAAACTCCAAAAAAACAAAATAACGATAATAAAGAAACAACTAAAAATAAGAGGGTAAAACTAAATTTATAAACAATAAAACCGCCAATAACAGTTGAAAGGACCAGAGAAAAATTTAAGATAATTCTCCAACTAGAGTATTCGGCCATTCTAAATTTTTTATCGACATGTTCGGCAAAAATGGCATCAAATGAGGGAGAACCAAAAGCTTCTCCGAGAGCTAAAATTACCTGAATAATAATAATGTGGGGAATGCTTTTGGCAAATATGTAGAGAAACCAGGCGATAGAACGAATTAAAAATCCAGCCATTAAAAAATATTCTTTTTCTTTTACTCGATCACCAAGCTTTGAAAGAAAAAAAGAAAAAACAGTAGTAAAAAAAATAAATGTCGCCCAAACCAAACTAATGGAGAAGACATTTATATCAAATTGTTGAATATAAATAGCATACAAAGGACCAAGTAAATTGTTGGCAAATACAAAAATCGAATTATATAAAAATAAAGTTTTTAAAGCAGAATTATTTTTCATTATTTTATTTGAAAGATTTTTGTTTGGCCGGATTCAAATACTAATTTGGCTCCAAGTTGAACGAAATTATCTATATTTATATTTGGATATTTTTCGTATTCCTTGTCGCCAACAAAAATATATTTGACTTGATATTTATCTAAAATTAACTTAACTTCATCAATACTTATAGCTTCAGCGTCGTTTTCGACAATAATATTTGGAATTTCAATTGGAATAATTAATTTCTGATATGGATATATTAATGACGGATTTTCTAGATTATTTATCTCAGCTATTTTTTTCCATAGAAATTCATTATTTAATTTTTCTTTTGAAATTTTCCACAAACTATCTCCAGGAGAGATAATATATTCTTCTGAAGATTGCGTATTATTTTTATTAATATAATTTTGAGAAAGAAAATTATATATTTTGTCGACGTCAGCGGCCCGGGCGGAGGGACCTTCGTAACCACCGCGCCAAAGCCATTCGTGAACGATCCAGCCCTCGATAGTCGGCAGGCCAGTGGCCATTGATACCTGATTAAAGGTGGTGTAACTATCACCTGTAGCTTCAACAATATTTGGTTGGCCAATTACATTCTCATTTAACCAATTGATGGCGGCTAAATTATCGGGGTATGAATTTTTTAGAAAATTCAAACCATAGAGACCCTTGTATTCAGTCAAGCTATAGTATGATTTGATGGCAAAGTAGGAATAAGATAGGTGGAGACAAAAAATGATAATAAAAGTAAATTTATACCAAACAAATTTACGAAGGCGAATAAAAATATAGCCTGAGGCCAGGGAATACATCATAAAAGCCTGATAAACAAGTTTAAACATAGTATTGGCACGGCGGTGTTCGTAAATATAAATATCTTTGAGATATATTAGCTCGGGAATAATTACTAAAATGGTGGCAGTGATAATTAGAGCGGCGACAAATAAATCACAGTTATTGATGATAATTTTTTTACCTTTGATTATTTTTTTCAAAATATAGGTTAGAAAAGGAAGGCAAATTAACCAAAAGCCTCCATAGAGAACAAAAAGCTGATAAAAAGGAGAATGACCATCAGAAATTTTTATACCCTCAGCCATGGGAACAAAATTTAAATAAAAAGGTAAAGTAAAAATTATCCAAGAAAGGACAATAAAAACTCCAGTGGTAATTGTCTTCCATAAATTACGAGTAATAATCAGAGTTGAAATTCCAAACAAGAGACCATAAACAGCAAAATCCCAGGCATTGGTCATGAAGGCCAAAGATAACAAAAATCCAGAAGGAAGAATGAATTCAGGAGAAAAAGGATCTTTTTGAGAAATTAAGAAAGCAAAAAGAAAAGCGACAAAAAATAGAACCAAGGGGATATCGTTCATGTGACCATGAAGATCAGCCACTACAAAACTATAGAGAGGAAATTCATGAATTGTTTTATCCTGGACATCAGGATCAAAACCAATAAAGCGAGTTGCATCCGGATACCAATAGCTTTTTGAGGCCTCAGCAATTGAAACCTTAGTCTCGAGAGCGATTTTTCCGACTTTGTAAGCAAGGTGTAAATTGCCGCCAAAGGTTAAGAGAAAGGCGGAAAGGAGAGAGGCAATAATAAAACAGCGAGCTTTCTTTAGCCCTGAAGAAAAAATGATATTTGAAACGAGAGAAAAAGAAGAAAGAAAAGTAAGAGAAGATAGCGTGGCTACCGATAAATTGTAAGTTATGGTTGAAGAAATATTGGAAATTTTTGTAACAACAGCAAAAACTAAATGACCAAAATAATAGTAGTTGATTGGTTTTAAGGCATACCACATGTCTTTGGGAGGGAAATAAAGACTCCGAAGAGCAGAATTAACAAAACCCCAATCCATGAATTTTTCCAAACCTTCAATGTCCGGGGCAAAACCGCGAAGATAAGACCAAAGAGTCAGGATCAGAAAAAATAATATTTCTTCAACGATAAAAATTAACAATTTTGAAGAAAAGATTTTTTGGAAAAAGTTTTTGTTTCTGATAATTAAATAGATATCGATGATTACCAAAAGAGCGATAACTAGATAAATAGTGGCAGAAGTGAAGGGCAAAATTTTGAAAACACCTAAAATAAAGAAAATATAGGTAAGACCAAAAAGGGAAAGTGTTTTGGCAAAGATATAACCCCGGTCCCAAAAATTTTTAAAAATTAGAAAAATAAAGGGAAGAGTAAGGCTCGAAAGGAAAAAAATAGTTAACCACCAAGTAAAGATAAATTTAAAATCGGCAATCATTGTTTAGTTTAATAGTTTAAGAGTGAATTAGAAATACAGTATTAAATAATTGCTGAAGATAGGGATTTAAAAAGGTATTTAAATAAATTGAATGGCAAAAATACCAAATAATAATACCGATTAAAGCACCACCCAAAATATCAATTGGATAGTGAAAACCAACAAGAACTCTGAATGATAACAAGGGGACTACAATTCCCAAAAAGAGGGGAAGTGAAAAAACAGGATATTGAATTAAAAACAATAAAAAAAATAAAGTTTTGATAGTATGACCTGAGGGAAAGGCGCCCGACTGATACCATTTATCAACGAGACCCGAAGGAGTCTCGTCGTGGCGAATAAACATAGGTCGACGCCAAAAAACTTTTTTCTTGATGATTCTTTCAACAATTTCGGCTAAGAGGGTGGCAAAAAGAAGCTGCCAAAAGATTTTGAAATCAAACTTGATGAGAAGATAGGAAATATAAATAAAGAATACCCAGATTAAATAATTTAAAATTATAAGTAAAATGCGCCCAAAAGGAAAAGCGACTATTTTTTTTAAAAAATCAGTGCGTGGTTGCCAAAAAAGAATATTTTTAGTATGCATTAGTTATAATCAGGTGTGAAGAAAAATATATTAATCGCTCTGACATATTATTTGCCTAATATTTCTGGATTAAGCTTGTATGCAATGATTTTAGCAGAAGAACTAGCCAAAAAAGGTAATGAGATAAAAGTGATTGGAGCTAAATTTAATTCTAAATTAGAAAATAGTGAAAAGATTAATGGGGTGAGAGTTGAAAGAATGGGTGGCTTTAGGCTTGGAAAGGGATTTATTATGCCAAATTACTGGTGGAAAATAGGATTTTCAGTTAAAAAAAGTGATATAGTAATTGTTAACTTACCTGGAGTAGAGAATTTCTGGACTGCCGGATGGGCAAAAATATTCCGCAAGAAATTAATAGTGATTTTTCATTGTCAATTTAAAAGTGAAAATATAGTACTTGAAAAATTAGTCGAGCTTTTCCAAAGTGTTTGTCTAATACTCGCTGATAAAATTGTGGTGAATTCTATCGACTACATTGAGGGGAATGGGCTTTTGAAAAAATATCAAAATAAAGTCTTGGAAATTTTTCCACCGATAAAAACAGTAGCCACTAAAGAAAATATTAAAGTTGAGGGAGAAAAAGTAATTGGATATCTCGGAAGAATTTCAAAAGAAAAAAATTTAGAAGTATTAATTAAAGCGTTTAGAGGATTACCTTCAGATTACAGACTAGTTTTGGCGGGGCCAGAGGAAAGTGTGGGAGAAGAAAAATATAAAAAGATGATTGAGGGGATGATCGAAAAAGATGACAGAATTATAAAAATAGGTAAAATTGACAACCCAGTAAAATTATTTAATCGGATTGATTGTTTGGTACTACCGAGCAATAATCCCCTGGAATCATTTGGAATGGCGGCTGCTGAAGCAATAATTTGCGGTTGTCCAGTAATCATCTCAGATATCCCCGGAGTAAGGCTACCGGTAAAATTAAGTAAAATGGGAGAGATATTTGAAAACAATAATGCTGAGGATTTGAGAAAAAAAATTGTAATTGTTTGTAAAAATGGCAAGGCTTTCTATAAAAAAAGGGCCAAGAATTTAGATTTGTTTGATTATAAAAAAACAGTTGAAGACTATGAAAAAAATCTTTGAATTAACTAGAAATTATAAATTTAGATTTATATTTACTGCTGGAGTGAAAGAAATAGTAAGAAAAATTTGGAGAGAGACAATATTTAATTCTTACTCACAAAATTATGAGGATTTAATCGTTGAGAAATTTTTTGGTAGAAAATATCGAGGTAAATATTTAGAAATCGGAGCTTATCATCCAACCAGATTAAGCAATACTTATCGTTTTTACAAGAAAGGCTGGCGAGGAATGGTGGTTGAACCAAATCCAGAAATTAAAAATTTGTTTAAAAAAATACGCCCTGAAGACAAATATATAAATACTGGTATTTCAGATAAAAAAGATGAGATGAATTATTATAAATTTTTAATACCTGCCATCAATACCTTTTCAAAAAAAGAAGCAGAAAAAAAATATAAAAAAGGGACATAAATTAGAAAATATAATTAAAATAAAAACTCAAAATATCCAAGAAATTGTTGAAAGGAATATTGATTTTTTATCTATTGATACTGAAGGATTTGATGAAATGATATTAAAAAGCTGGCCATGGGAAAGGTGCTACCCGAAAGTAATTTGCATTGAGGATGGAAATAAAAAAATCAAATCTATGTTGGGAAATAAAGGATATATTCTCAGACAAAAAACAGAATCGAATTCAATTTTTATGAGAGGCATAGAGAAAACCGAGATTTGAATGAACGGGATTGGGGGATATTTTGAGTCGGTAGTGATTTTTTTTAAAGATTGATTTTAATCTTTGGAATTTGCGACGAGAATCTTGATCAAATAAGTGGTACTCCATTACAATTTGGTCAATTTTATTGTAAGTTGATGGGGAAATATTTGAAAAAATGTCATATTCAGCGCCTTTACAATCGCATTTGATTAAATGGCAATGTTTAAGATTATATTTTGTGAATAATTTTGGTAAAGAAATAGCTTTTGCCATAGTAGATGAAATTGTCGAAGTAAAGCTGTGACCATAATTTTTTGTGTTTTCAGAGAGGTAAATTTTTTGATGACTCGAAGAAATGCCGCCAGAAAAAATATCGATATTATTTAGATGGTTGTTGGCGATATTTTGACGAAGTAATTTTACCGAACTTGGCAATGGTTCAACGGCAATGATGTGATTTAAAGGTGATTTTTGGGCAACAAAAATAGAAAAATCACTAAAGGCGGCGCCAATATCGATGATTGTCCACTTTTTACCAAATACATATGCCGTGTCTTTCGTAATCCCGATTAAGATATGTTTCTGTCAATGTCCAAATGTCCATAAAATTTCTAACAACAAATGAGGTTCCATTTTTAAGCTTTAGTAAATAGTATTTCTTAAAACTAGAAAAACTTTTTATATTAAAAATAATCAAGAAAATAATGCGGGAATAGTATTGAATAGTATTTAGTATTTTCATTTTTTTTGAAAAATTAACACCTTGGGATGGTCGTAGACAGTAAAGGCCTCCTCGGCCGTATCGTCACGAAAGTAGAGCCCCGGATAGGAACAATTTTTATCAACTGAAAACCAGGTGTTGTTAACCCCAGGATAATTGGTAGGCCCAAAATAGTAACAAGATTTTAGAAAGGATAGGGAAAAACCAGGATAAGAATTAAATTCTTTGATCTTGCTAAAATTTAGATTTTCAGCGAAGAGATTCTTGTAGAATAATGATGACACTGGATATTTTTCTGGAACCCGGGGAATGGAAGCCCAGAGACGATTGCTCGACATAATTAGGCAATCGATTTGATTTAGATTTTGATTGATATTTGACCACTTATCCTCAGTGTCGGGATCAAAAAGGGGTAGGGTGATACTTTTAAAAGATGAGTATCCCAAAGGAAGGGAATCATCCCAATATTCTGAGCTAAGAATTTTGTCAACTGAAATATTATTATTTATCCACTGAGTCGCCTGAACACGGGAATGGGGACGTGAATAGATCGAGAGAAAGGCAAGAGCCGAAAGAAAAGTGAACAATATCGTAATAAGAACAAGTTTAAAACTAACTTTAAAATATATAAAAGGGTAAAGGGAGATTATTGATAAAAATGGATATATGGGCAAAAAATAACGCATTGAATGCGAAAATTGACTGCCCTGAAATAAGTACAAAAGCAAAATCCAAGAACAAAGAATAAAAATAAGATTAAATTTGAATTTGGGTTTTTTGAGAAAAATTATTATCTCTAAAATAATTAAAGTTGCCAGGGGAAGGCCTAAACCCCAAAGAAAAATATTGGTTACAGAATTTAACAAAGGAAGGCGATTAATCCACTGAACTCCCGGGGGATAGTAAATATCAGCTCCAGAATAGGTCGTTAGTGTCTTGAGAGAATTTATAAAGTCGGGATTGGGAGTAATAAAATCAATAAACGCGTAAGGCTGGAAAAGACGAAATGATAGAGCAGAAACTAGAAACCAGAAACTTGAAACTAGAATTAGGGATAGTTTTTTCTTTTGATAAACAATCAATAGTAAAATTATGGGGAGAAAATAGAGAGCAGATATTTTGCAAGCTAGAGCTAAGCCGAAAGCAAAGAAAGCTAAGAAAAACAAATCGTAAGCGCAAAGAGTAAAAGTGAGTAGCAAGAAAAAAGTTAAAAAGGTGTCAACGGTGAAAAAATGAGACAGTTGCAAAGGGAGAACTAAAAGAGAATAAAAGATGGAAGGAAGATAGATATAAAAATTTTTGAAAAGTTTTCTGGCTATGAAATACAAAAGGATAATATTGGCAGAATCAAAGAGGGCGGAGAGAACTCGGCCAAGTAAAGCTATTTGATTATAGTTATCAAGATGTAAAAAAACTGCTAATGTTTTGACTAAAAATAAAGGAAAAGTACCATAGACAAAAAACTGATACTGGGAGTAATTGTAGGGGTTGAGGGGTGAAGTTTCAGAATCAAAATAATTAGAGATAGAAGAAGGTAATTTGATATCAGTCACCACCATGGTTAAAAATCTTTCGTCGGGATGAAGATGGTTATTGTCATCCCAATTTAAACCAAAAATACGCAACAAAAAAGCGATGATAAATATAAAAAATATGATAATAGATTGCCACGGCCTACGGCCTTGCAATGACGTTATTTTTTTAAAGAAGATTTTCATATTGAGAAATTGTTAATTCTTTTGTTTTCTTATATATTCGAATAGTGGGACGATCAAAAACTGACCAGGTTTCTTCAGCATTTTCTGGATCAAGAAAAAAATCTGAAAGAGGGGAAATTTTTTTTATTTCCTGAAAACCTAAACCACCATCGAAAAGACGAGGATAATACTGATAATTATAATTCTTAAAAACTCGACGAGAGGGAATAATTATATAGTCAGTAGTTAATAGTTGATTAGATAAGTAGTCTGGATAATTATTATAGAAATCATAATTAATAATATTAAAGTTATTTGATAATACTGGTAAATTAACAACATTGCCTGATTCAGAGAGAAGGGTTGAGTATGGAGGCAAATTTGAAACTAGATATTTTGAAGAAAGGAGGCGAGTGTCCAATAAAAAGTAATTGGCAACGAAAATTATTCCAGGAATGATGGCAATAAAAGTAAGCCTTCGAAAACGATCTAAAAAGCGAGAGGCCAAAAGAGGAAAGACAAAAAACAATGGAGACATAAATCGAGTCCATTTGACAAAAAGCTGACCAAAATAGGCAAAATAGATAAAAGAAGAAACTCCAAGAATAATAAAAAATTTTTTATTTTTTATTTTAAGAATAGGCAGGGCAAGGAAGGCAAAAAGAAATACCGGCCAACCGGAGGTATAAGGAAAAATTTTAGTTAATTGAAAAAAGTAAGGCCAAGTGTGATTAAACTGAGTAGTGTAAAAAACCGGTAAGATACCAGAGGCCACCTCGGTCTCATACTTCATTGAAGAAATGAAATCAGAAAAAGCCAAAAAATTATAAGGAGATAAAATTAAGGAAAAAAGCGCAGTAAATATAAGATAAGGTAAAAATAATAATGAACGATTCATCAGGGCGGCTAGAAAAATAGGAATAATAAAAATAGCACCAGAAATTTTAGTAGCGATAGCCACTCCAGTATTTAGAGCCGCAAGGAAAAAAAATATAAAAGCTTTATTTTTTAATATTTTTTTAGAAAGATAAAGATTGATTGAAAAACAGAGAATTAAGAGACTTTCAGTGGTACCAAAGTGGGCCAATTGAATTAGACCCGGCGCAAATATCAGTAATAAAAGAAAGAGAAGGCGGGGGTACATTTTATAAAAAAAGAAAAGAGAAATCAAAGAAAATGTAGCTGACCAAAAACGGAGAATAAAAATGGAGTTGGCAAAAGTATTCGTTATACCAAGTATTTTTAAGGAATAAAAACCCAAATAAAGTGGAAATTGACCATAGGCAAAAAAATGGGGATTTAAATTCTCCAAGGAAAGCTGTGAAAGAGAAGTTGCCATATTGTTCTCATCGGGGTGAAAAAAATTTCCCCGCCCCCAATCAAGACCAACAAACCTCGTAAACAAGGCTAAGATAATGAGAACAAAAATTTTTGATTTAAAGGACATAGATAATGGTTACCATCATCGTTCCCCATAAGAGGACTGAAAGAAGAAGAGGAATATCAGTAGCAATAATTCTTTCTGGTCTCTCCCCTTCTTGCATTTCAAAAATAATTTGACCGTAGCGCATAATACCGAAGATTACTGGTAGAAGAGTGACCATATACCACTTGCGATCAAGAGCGTTGGGAAAATTTTCTAACAAGAATTCGTGAATTGGGCCACCAAATCTTAAGGGCTCAGCTAAAAAAGTGAACATGGCATAAGCAATCAAAGTACAAACAGCAAACATGGTGGTGTAAAAGTTTAATAAACTTTTTGTATAATTTTCGAGTGCTTTTCGAGAGCCACGACCAATGTTGTAAAGCTCGCTGCGACGTTTACCACTAGCAATGAAAAGAGAAAGAAAAATAACTGCTAATAAAATCCAGATAGGTAAATGGTAGCCGGTAGCGATCTCACCAGCGTAAGCTCGAAGAATAAAGAAAAAGGCAATTCCAATAATATCGAGAATAGCTTTCTTTTTTATAAAAAATGAATATGAGTATTGAAGAAAAATAAAAATAATTGAAATTATCAAAAAACCAGAGTTTATTTCGGAGGCTAAAAATATACCAAAGACTGTAAGAATAATTGCGGTTAATATGGCAGTTTTTTTTGAAATAGCACCACGGGCTAAAGGGCGATATTTTTTTACAGGATGAAGACGATCTTTGTTGATATCAACCAAATCATTAATTAAATAGGAGGCCGAAGAGAGACAGCAAAAAGTGACAAAAGCAAAAATACTTTCCGTAAGAACCAGGGGGTTAAACAATTGACCATTAAGAATAGCGGCAGCAAACAGACTTAGATTTTTTATCCATTGAATAGGACGAAGAGCTTCGATTAGATTTAACACACTACAATAATATCAAAAAACCAAGTAAAGTGACGATGCCACCAAAAATGGTTAACATCTGAGCTGGAAATTCGACACCACTTTGAGGAAGAATAATTCTTGTCGGCGTAGGTCCTTCAGCGACATATTCTGGAGTTGAGGTTGGAATTGGGGTATTAGTTGGAAGAGGGGTGGGGGTTGAGGTTGGATTGGGAGTGGAGGTGGGATTGGGAGTAGAGGTAGGTTGAGGAGTGGTAGTCGAAGTAGGAATAGGTGTATTTGTTGGAAGAGGAGTGGGGGTTGGGGTAGGAGCATTGGTAGTGGTAGGAGTTGGAGTGGGAGTTGAAGACGGTTTTTTGGTGGGAGTAGGAGTAAGAGTGGGGGTAGAGGATGGTTTTTGGGTTGGAGTAGGAGTAGGCGTATCCTCAGGAGCATCAGTTGGAGTTTGACATAATTTTAAATAAGAAACAAAACAACCCCGATAATCAATTTGTTGAACTCCACAGAAAGATTCGTCGACGCAAACTTGGGAAACATTTCGAAGAGTCTTAACATTATCTTGACAACCTGCCGGAGGCATAGATGTAAAACCAGGGCATTTGTAGTGGTTAACAACGTCTAAAGTACCTGATTTGGCACTGATACATTTGTCGTTAACATTGGCTATTGTGCAAGGAGCACCAGGGGTTCCTGTCAGTGAACCATAGTGTGATAATTCTCCACATCGATCTAAACATTCATATTGACAACCCCGCCCGCTTGGGTTGGCACAGAAAGTAAGACCACAAGAACAACGACAAGTAGCCCAACAGCCATCTTCAGCTTTGTTTTGAAGATTTTGATTGTTCTTTACCAAATAAATACCGCCGGCGAGAGAAAGAAGTAAAAAAATGATACTTAGAATGCCGTAGTTTTTCATTTGCGATAGTAATATAAGGATACACTAAATAGGGCCATTGATAAAGCAACCAAGATAAGGGTGGGGAATACCTCACCGCTACGATAAAGACCAGAAGTAGTAGAAGGTTTGGCAGTCCGAACAATGGTAGTGGGGATGGGTGATGGGGTGGGAATGAAAATTGTGGGAGCAAGAATTGCAATA
>Ga0116176_10002534_pt1 | contig 13772 bp, 9 predicted proteins | sample AD_STIC08_MetaG_FD_89803 | JGI IMG/M metagenome (GOLD analysis project Ga0116176, IMG submission 89803) | Active sludge microbial communities of municipal wastewater-treating anaerobic digesters from USA - AD_STIC08_MetaG | ecosystem: Engineered > Bioreactor > Anaerobic > Digestate | place: USA...
CCAGGTTCATGACCTGGTAGAGCGTGTGGATGTAGGCCGCGCTGTTGTGGCCCAGGGACTTGAGGTCGATCGTCTCGAGCATGTTCAGGGCCTGGAGCATGACCGGTCCCTGGACCCAGCACGTCAGCTTGTAGACCTCGATGCCCTTGTAGGCCGTCATGACCGGTTCCTCGAGGCGGACCTTCCAGGCGGCCAGGTCGTCCAGGGTGATGAGCCCGCCCTGCTCTTTCGAGCCGCGGACGAACTCGCGGGCGATGTCGCCTTTATAGAAGCGGTCGTAGGCGGCGTAGATGGCCGCCCTGCGGTCCCGGCCGGCGGCCAGGGCCTCTCGCTCGGCCTCGACCATCTTGTTCAGGGTGGCCAGGAGGTCGGGCTGGCGGAAGACCTCGCCGGGCCGCGGGGCCTCGCGCTCCTCGCCGAGGCGGGGCAGCAGGACCGCCTTCGAATAGGGCCAGTCCTTGATCTTGGCCTTGTCCTTCTCGATGCGGTCGGAGGTCTCCTTGTCCATGGGATAGCCTTCGGCCAGCCGCAGGGCCGGGCCCAGGACCTCGGCCAGGCTCATGGTCCCGAACTCGGCCAGCATGGTCAGCAGTCCGCCCGGCGTCCCCGGCGTCACCGCCGAGAGCGGCCCGTGCTCTGGCGGGAAGGCGTAGCCTTTGGACCGGTAGAATTCCGCCGTCGCCCCGGTCGGGGCGACGCCGAGGGCGTTCAGCCCGATGACTTTGCCCGTTTTCGGGTTGTAGATGAGGGCCTGGGTCTCCCCGCCCCAGCTGAGGACGTCGTACATGGTGCAGACGGCGCCGAGCATGGCGCAGGCCGCGTCGACGGCGTTGCCGCCCTTGGCGAAGACAAGCGCCCCGGCGGTGGCCGCAAGCGGCTTGCCCGTGATGGCCACCCACTCCTGGCCGTGGAGAACGGGCTTTTCCGTCCTCTGGGCCGCCGCTCCCAAGACGACTGCCCCGCAACAGGCGATGACGATCCCGGCGACGATGTATTTCATGGGTCCTTCCTTTCCGGGCCGATTATACAACAACATCGGGGATCCTACTCATGGAAATCTCCGTGTGCTATAATAGCCGCCTTTATCGGGGCCCGACATCCCCGGCCACGGAGAAAAAGGCCGCTCATGCATAGGATCGAAAGACATCCCATCCTCCCCGTCCCCGACCGTCGCCGCGTCGCGTTCACCTGGAAAGGCCTCAAGCTCGATGCCTTGGAAGGCGAGACCCTGTCGTCCGCCCTCTTCGCCGCCGGCGTCCGGACCTTCGGGCGCCACCACAAGGACGGCGCGGCCCAGGGCCTCTTCTGCGCCAACGGCCAGTGCTCCCAGTGCCTGGTCCTGGCCGACGGGTTCCCGGTCAAGTCCTGCATGGAGTTCGTCAGGGAAGGCGTCCGGGTCGAGCCCGTCGAGGGCCTGCCCGAGCTGCCCCGGGTCGACAGCCGCTCGGCGGGACTCGCCGCGGCCAAGCCGATCGAGACGGTCCGGGTCCCCGTACTGGTCATCGGCGGGGGCCCGGCCGGCCTTTCGGCCGCGATCGAGCTCGGGAAAAGAGGCGTCGGAACGCTGGTCATCGACGACAAGCATCGCCTCGGCGGCAAGCTCGTTCTCCAGACCCACCGCTTCTTCGGCTCGATCGACGCGGTCTTCGCCGGGACTCGCGGCATCGACATCGCCACCCGCCTCGAGAACGAGGTCCGTTCCTTCCCGAGCGTCCGGGTCTGGCTCCGGAGCCCGGCCCTGGCCGTCTTCAGCGACCGGACGGTCGGCGTCCTGGCCGAGGGCCGCCGCTACGTCCAGGTCGTCCCGGAGGTCCTCCTCGTGACCGCGGGCGCCCGGGAGAAGAACCTGGCCTTCCCCGGCAACACGCTGCCGGGCGTCTACGGCGCCGGGGCCTTCCAGACCCTCGCCAACCGCGACCTGGTCAAGCCCACGGACCGGCTGTTCATCGTCGGTGGCGGCAATGTCGGCCTCATCGCCGGCTACCACGCCCTCCAGGCCGGCATCGCCGTCGTCGGGCTGGTCGAGGTCATGCCCGAGTGCGGCGGCTACAAGGTCCACCGGGACAAGCTGGCCCGGCTGGGCGTGCCCATCCACACCTCCCACACGGTCGTCAGCGCCAACGGCCGCGAGGCCGTCGAATCGGTGACCGTCGCCGCGGTCGACGGGAAGTTCCGGCCGGTCAAGGGCACCGAGAGGTCCTTCGACTGCGACACCCTCCTCATCGCCGTCGGGCTCGACCCGGTCAACGAGTTCTACGACAAGGCCCGCGAGTTCGGCCTGCCGGCCTTCGCCGCCGGCGACTCCGAGGAGATCGCCGAGGCGTCGGCGGCCATCTTCTCCGGCAAGATCCGCGGCCTCGAGGTGGCCCGGGCCCTCGGCCGCGACGTCGGCGAGATCTCCCCGGACTGGTACCGGACGGCCGACATCCTGAAGTCGAAGCCGGGCGCCACGTTCGCCGAGCGGACGCCCGAGCCCGAGACCGGGGTCTTCCCGGTCATCCACTGCAACCAGGAGATCCCCTGCGATCCCTGCACGGCGGTCTGCCCGAACGACCTCATCGAGATGGACAAGTCCGACATCCGCCTGCTCCCGTCGTTCGTCGGCGAGAAGGCCGGCAAGGGCTGCACGGGCTGCGAGAAGTGCGTGGCCATCTGCCCCGGCCTGGCCATCACTCTGGTCGATTACCGCAAGGACCGCGAGTTCCCGACCGTGGCCATCCCCTTCGAGTTCCTCAAGGACGCCCTGGCCGTCGGCGACCGGGTGACCGTCGAGGACACCGACGGGAACGCCCTGGGCCGGGTCGAGGTCGCGGCCGTCAAGGCCATCAAGGCCAACGACCGGACGGTCATCGTCAAGGTCCGGGCCCCCCGGGCTTTCGCCAAGAAGATCGCCGGGCTCCGGCTGCAGCCGCCCGGGACCGCCGATCCGTTGCCCCGGTACGTCGAGCGGACGGCGGACGACACGGTCATCTGCCGCTGCGAGCGCGTGACCGCCGGCGAGATCCGCGCGCTCATCCGCGAGGGCGCGCGGGACATCAACGAGATCAAGGCCCTGACCCGGGCGAGCATGGGCGCGTGCGGGGCCAAGACCTGCACGCCCCTTCTCCACCGGTTGTTCCGCGAGGAGGGCGTGCCCGAGGAGGAGATCGTCGACCAGCCGAAGCGGCCGCTGTTCCTGGAGGTGCCGTTCGGCGTCTTCGCCGGCCGGGACGGCGAGAAGGATCCCCATGGCCGCGAATAAGAGCCCGGATGTCCTCGTCATAGGCGCCGGGAGCGTCGGGACGCCGGCCGCGCTGGCCATGGCCGAGGCCGGCCTCCGGGTCCTCGTCCTCGACCGCCTGCCCAGCGTCGGCCAGGGCTCCAACAAGCGGGCCATCGGCGGGCTGCGGGCGACGCATTCCGACCCGGCCAAGATCCGCCTCTGCCTTCGCAGCCTCGAGGTCTTCGCGGGCTGGAAGGAGCGCCACGGCGACGAGATCGAGTGGCACAGGGGCGGTTACAGCTACGTCGCCTACCGGCCCGAAGAGGAGCGGATGCTCAAGGGGCTCCTGGCCGTCCAGAAGGCCGGCGGGCTGAACATCGATTGGCACGACGCCCCGTCGCTGCTCTCGATCATCCCGGACCTCAACCCCGAGGGCCTCGTCGGCGGGACGTTCTCGCCCGACGACGGGAACGCCTCTCCCCTGCTCGCCGTCCACGCCTTCTACCGCCGGGCCCGGAGGCTCGGGGCCGAGTTCCGCTTCGGCGAGCGCGTCACGGCGGTCCTGACCGGGGGCGGCCGCGTCCGCGGCGTCCGCACCGACAAGGGCGAGTACGCGGCCCCCGTGGTCGTCAACGCGGCCGGGCCCTGGGCGGCCGAGGTCGCGGCCCTGGCCGGGATGGAGGTCCCGGTCCGGCCGGACTCCCACGAGGGCGGGGTCACCGAGGCCGTGGCCCGCTTCCTCGAGCCCATGGTCGTCGACGTCCGGCCGGCCCCGGGGTCGGCCAACTATTATTTCTACCAGCACGACACGGGCCAGGTCCTGTTCTGCATCACGCCCAGCCCCAGCGTCTGGGGCATGGACACCCGCGAGACGAGCGCCTTCCTGCCGATGGTCGCCAACCGCATGGTCGGGATCATGCCGCGGCTGCGGAACCTCCGCGTCCGGCGGACGTGGCGGGGCCTCTACCCGATGACGCCGGACGGCTTTCCCATCGTCGGCTGGGACCGGGCCCTCGAAGGCCACCTGCTGGCCGTGGGCATGTGCGGCCAGGGGTTCATGCTCGGCCCGGGGCTGGGCGAGCTGATGTGCCGCATGGTCCTCGGGAAGGCCGGCGAACAGGACCAGGAAACGCTCTCTTACCTCAGCCCCTACCGCGAGTTCGAGGGCCAGGAAAAGCTGAAGTAGGCCGCCCGGGCCTTTCCCTTCGTCCCGACCGTCGAAGCCGGCGGGACGGCGCTCACCCGAAGACGAGCCGGCCGAAGAACTCGGGCCGGTGGAAATCGGGGGCCGGCGTCTCGACCGGGCTCCAGGCGCCGTAATGCGGGACCTCGGTCTCGTCGCCGCACTTGTAGAAATTGGCCGCCGCGCGATGCCCCGTCCGGATGTCCTGGCCGTAGAGCCTGCGGAAAAGCGCCAAGGGGACGCGGTATTCGAGGCTCCATTCCTCCGCGCCGTGCTCGCCGTCGACGGGCCCGGGGACGGCGGCCGAGACCTCGAAGCCGGCCAGGTCCTCGGGCCACAGGGGTTTCCGGCGGGACCGGTCGGGCCCGAAAGCGGCGAGCAGGGCGCCCGCGGCGTTCGTCTCGAAGTTGACGTAGCCGAGGCGCTTCTCAGGGAACATGTCGACGAAGAACTCGACGCAGCTGTCCTTGTAAACGGGGTCTTGGAACCTCGTGTAGCGGACCCTGGCCCGTGGCTCGCCGACCACGAACCGGACGTAGAGGAACGCCGGCGTCCATCCCAGCCGGGCCTCGACCTTGGGGCGGTAGCCGTTGTCGAGCCAGAGGTAGTGGCCGACGGACAGGGCCGGCAGGCCCGCCCACGGGGCGTCAGGCCCGCCCGGCCGGAAGTCGGCGGCAAGCGGCGCGACCGTATAGGAGGGGCGCTCCGGACCGGCGCTCACTTGACGGCTCCCGCGCAGGCCCGGACGAGCTTGGCGACCGGTTCAACGACGGCGAGCTCGGCGTGGGCGGCGGTCCGGCCCGCGTCCGTCAGGACCTCGGTCTTGGCCTCGACCCAGGCCGCCGGCCGGCCTTCGCCCTTGGACAGGACGCTCAGGGCCTCGAGGCCGGCTTCGCAGGACCGGGCCAGGCCGAGCGACAGCGGCTCGATCTCGCGCAGGGCCGGCGAGGCGGCCAGCAGGGCCAGGACCCGGGGATGGTTGTCCTTCCAGGCCGTCAGGGCCCGGCCGAGGGCCGCCCCGAGGACCGGATCTCGGCTGGCGAGATAGCGGTCCACGGCCCTGGAGAAGTCCCAGGCTTCGAGCGACTCGGGCGCGCAGGCGTCGACGAACCGGGTCAGCGGCGACAGCGACGTGTAGGCCGCCTGGCCATGCCGCTTGTAGCCCTCGAGCGGCTCCACGGCCTGGGCCAAGAGCTCGAGCGGCTCGATCGCCGGGCCCCCCGCGAGCCGCCTCAGGAGCAGGCCCCGGTTCTTGATGTGGAGGAGGCCCAGCTCCTCGAGCTCGATGCTGATCCGGCCGAGGCGGCGGTACACGTCGTCGACGTCGCGGACGGAGGCGGGCGACCAGAGCCGCTCGGCGATGGCCGCCGTGCGGGGCCAGATCCGGGAGTCGATCGTCTCGGGGGTCACGAGCTCGGCCCACATCGTCGCCTCGCCGCCCAGGACGAGGGCCTTCTGGCTCTCGTCGAGCGGCGAATCCGCGGGCACCGGGTCGTTGAGGTAGTGGAACGCCGCCGATTGGCACAGGTCGATGTAGTAGCCGTTGGACAGGATGCCCCGGTAGCCTTTCCGGGCCGCTTCGACCAGGGACTGCGGCCCGCGCCAGGAATGGATGACGGTGTCCTTCGGGAGGTCCGGCTGGAAGATCTCGTCCCAGCCGACCGCCTTCTTGCCGTGCTTGGCCAGGAGCTTGAGCAGGCGCTTGTTGAAATAGGCCTGGAGGGCGGCGTTGTCGGCGATGCCGTTCTTCCTCTTGAAGGCCTGGATCTCCGGATTGGCGTCCCACTGACGGCCCTCGACCTCGTCGCCGCCGATGTGGACGTAGGGGTCGGGGAAGAGGCCGGCCATCTCCTTGAAGAAGGCGTCGAGGAAGGGATAGACCCTCTCGTCGGCGGGGTTGAAGGCCGGCCCGAAGACGCCGAACCTGCGCTCGATGGCGTACGAGCCGGGTGCGCTCGAATACTGGGGATAGGCGACGAACCAGCTGGTCGAGTGGCCGGGGAGGTCGAACTCGGGCATGACCCGGATGCCGCGGTCGGCGGCGTATTCGACGACCTCCCGGACCTGGGCCTGGGTGTAGAACATCCCGTCCGAGCCGAGCTGGTGGAGCTTGGGGAAGACCTTGGACTCGACCCGGAAGCCCTGGTCCTCGGTCAGGTGCCAGTGGAGGACGTTCATCTTGACCGCGGCCATGGCGTCGAGGTTCCGCTTGACGACGTCGACGGGCTGGAAGTGGCGCCCGGCGTCGATGAGCAGCCCCCGCCAGGTGAAGCGGGGCCGGTCGACGACGGAGACGCACGGGAAATAGTAGCCCGCCTCGTCCGCGCTCAGGAGCTGGAGCAGGGTCTCGAGCCCGCGGAGGACGCCGATGTCGGTCTTGGCGGCGAGGGCGACCCTGGCCGGCTCGACCGTGAGCGAGTAGGACTCGTCCTCGTTCGGCGCGAGCGCGCCGGCGCGTTCGAAGGCGTAGCGGACGCCGCCATCGCCGGCCGGGTCCTGGGCGGCCAGGAAGTCCTGCCTGAGGAACAGGCCCGTGCGCCCGGCCAGGCGCGACATGAAGCGGGCGGCCGCCCTGAAGGCCCGGCCCGAGGCCGGCGCGGGGCCGCCGATGGTCAGGCCCTCGTCGACGCGGAAGCGGCCTTCGCCGGCGGCGACGCCGGCCGGAACGGGCATCAGCGAGAGGACACCGTCGGGCGGCCCGGCCGCGGCGGCGGGAGGCGCCGCCGCGCCGAGGAGAAAGAACGCGGCCAGAACGGCCGGGATGAATCGCCCGCCGGATCCGATGATCGATTTCCGGGCCATGGTCCCTCCTCTGAGTCCGGGGATCGAGAGACCTTTTATAGCACAGAGACGAGGCCCGGTGAAGGGCCGCCGGGCTCGGCCGGCGACCTTCTCCACGACGATGGTCAGGTTCGAGGCCGGGGCGGCGACGGCGCCCACCGCGGCCAGGAAGGGGGGGCGGTCATGTCCGCCTCCCTTCGCGACGGTCCGGCGCCGCGGGGTCTCGACGACGCGGCGCTCTCGTTTGAAGTGACGTCACCGGTCCGGGAAAAGTCCCTTGAGGACCTTCAGGGAGTCCGGCAGAAGGTCGGCCGGGCCGACCGACTCCCACTCCGCGTAGGCGAAGCGCCACTCCCCCGTCGCGTCCTTGCGGAGATCGAGCCGGAACCGGTAGCACTCGCCGCCGACCCGGACGAGCTTGCGCAGGGCCTCGGCCGCGCCGTGCGAGAGCGCGACCTCGCAGCCGACCTCGGCCCGGCCGTCGGCGACCTCTTCGGGCCTGACGCCGAGGACGTGGACGACGACGCCCCGGCAGCGGTCCAGATAGCCGGCGACGAGGCGCACCGCCCCGTCCCTGTCCCGGCCCTCGAAGTCCCGGTAGTCGGCGGCGAAAAGCCCGGCCAGGCCGTCGATGTCCCTCTTCTCGGCCAGCGAAGCGGCCCGCTCGATGAGCTTACGGATCCGGCCCTCCTCGGACGCGCGGCCGCAGGCGCCGGCGAGGAGGCCGGCCGCGACGGCCGCGAGCGAGAGGGCCGTGAAGCGCCGGGCGGCCGGGATCATCCGGCCCCGCCTCCCCCCCCGCCTCCTCCGCCTCCCCCGCCGCCGCTGAAGCCGCCGCCTCCCCCGGACGAGTAGTGGGCGGCCGAGGCGCTGGCCTGGGAGATGGCCGCGGCCGCGTGCCCGATGCTGCCGATGACGCGCTCGAGAGCGCCGCCGGCGAGGGCGCCGGGGTGGCCGAAGCCGGCGTACCAGACGGGCGCCGCCGCCCGCTCGTCCCGGAGGATCGCGGGCAGCGTCTTCAGTATCTTCTTGGCGTTCCCGAAGAGGATGCCGTAGACGAGATAGCGCTCCCAGAGCTTGTAGGCTTCGGGCGGGACCTCCTCGAAGTCGGAGAAGTCGTCGAGGAAGCGCTTGAGCCCCTTCCAGCCCTCGTTCTCGCGGGCCCAGAACATCGTCCGCCTTTTCAAGGTCGGGATGAGGGCCAGGCCGAGGATGAGCAGGACCGGGCTCAAGGTCAGGATGGCCGCGGGAAGCGTGGCGGCGTAGAAGCGGTTGCGGGCCCGGACGCTCTCCGGCTCGAGCAGGCCCAGGGCCTGGCCCTCTTTTCGGACCGCCTTGGTCCATTTCTGGTACCAGGACTGGAACTTCTGGGGGTTCTTCCTGAGATAATCCTGGAGCTGGCCGACCGTGAAGGACGCCCCGACCGTCATCCAACCGGCCCGCTCCTCGTAGAGAAAGTCGAGGAGGTCCCGCTCGTACGGTCGGAGCTCCGGCGCCCGGGCCGGGTCCCGCTTGAGCGTGACCGTCGTCTCGACCTTCTCCTTCGGGCCGAGAAGCCCCCTCTTCTCGACGGTCCGGTCGTCCAACTCCAGGAAGCCGCGCCGGGCCAGGTCGAAGACGGTGGCCGTGAAGGCGGCCGGGGTGACGGCGCGGCCCTCCCGCATGAGGGTCTGGACGAGGGCCGGAGACCGGTCGGCCGGAAGGTCGCGGACGTACTCCGGCAGGCCCTCGAAACGGTAGTCCTTGCCGACCTCGGCCCAGACGCGGAAGAAAATGAAGAGCCACAGGAGCGGGCCGGCGATCTGCCAGACGCCCCAGACGCCGAGGCCCTTCAGGAACGCGCGGCGGACGGCCTCGGTCCGCGCCCGGCGCCGGGACTCGGCGGCCCGGGCGGCGCGGACGCGCTCGACGGTCGAATCGACGTAGCTCTTCTCCTCGGCCCGGATGCCGGCCAGATCGAGCCTGTCGGAGGGCACGCCGGCGACCAGCCCGTTGGGCCAGACGACCCGGACCTCGAAGAACTGGCGGGCCGCGAGCTCGGGCGAGGAGAACCGGGCCGTCCGCTCGTCGACGACCTCGGCCCAGCCGGTGAGCGGGCCGTGGCCCCAGACGAGGAGGTCCGACCGGGCGGCGACCGGCCCCGGCAGCGTGACATTGACCTGGACATTCCGGGCCGGACGGTCCCACCCGTCTCCGACGGCCTGCCAGTAGAGCTCGGTCGCGTCCCGGTAGGTCGTGATGCCGCCGCTGACCTTGTAGCTGATGTGAAAGGTCCGCCGCTCGTCCTTGGCCGAATAGAACCACTTGGCCTTGAACTCGCCGCCGCTCTCCGCGGTCTCCGCCCGCAGCGCCCCGCCCTTCTCGTCGGTCACGGAGAAGCCGGAGACGGCGATGTCGCGCCGGACGCCCTGACGCTCGACCCGCGTCGGGATGGCGACGAAGGCGTAGCTGAACCGCCCCTGGAACTCGAAGGTCCTGTGCTCGTCCACGGTGAACGCGCCGTCGGGCTCGACGGCGATGTCGATCCGGACCTCGGGGAAATAGTAGGTCTTGTCCGCGGCCGAGGCGGCCTGGGCCGCCAGGGCCAGCAACGCCCCGGCGACGGCCGCCGCCCGGGCCTTCCTTCCGTGTTCGCGCATCGCCTCAGCGCCCCTTTCCCGCGGCCGCGCCCTTCGGCTTGCCCGGGGGAAGCCGGGCTTCCCCGCCTCGGGCGGCAAGCGTCCACTTTAGGCCAGGGAGAGCAAAAAAGCAAGGCCGCCGGGGGCTCATTCCCGGCCGTTCCGGCCGCCGAAGATGTGGTCCATCAGGGCGAACTCGGCCTCCGGATCGAGGCCTTCGAACCGCAGCCCGGCCTCGAAAACATCCCGGCCGTAGAGCTCGCGGACCCAGCGGACCTCGGCCACGGCCCGGAACCTCTTGCGCGTCCGGCCCAGGGTGATGTCCAGCCGCACCCGCGTCCCCGGCTCGAGGGGGGCGGCGGTCATGAGCCGGACGCCCCCCAGCGAGATGTCGCGGGTCAGGGAATGGTAGACCGTCGGCTCCCCCGGCCTGACCTCGCCGGTCATCAGGCACACGGCGACCTTGTTCTCCTCGGCGATGCGGACGTCGCGGCGCCTGTCTCTCACGGCGCGCCCCCGTCCGTCCGGGGCCGTCCCCGGCCGGCCGCCGCGCCATCCGTTTCGAATCTCATCGTCCTCCCGCCCGACGGTCCGCGTCCCGCCTCAGGCCGTCTTTTTAGTCGGCCCGGGACGCGCCGGGACGGACTTTGACATTTCTCCCCTCCGGGCGTAGGATTCGGAGATTCTCCCGAAAAGGAGCGCGCGCATGCCCGAACGAACGCTGCCTGAGCTCTTCGAGACGAGCGTCGGGGCCTTTCCCGGCAACGTCCTCATCTGGGAAAAGACCGGCGGGCGCTACGTGCCGACGACCTACAGCGAGATGGGGCCCCTCGTCGAACGCTTCGCGGCCGGGCTCCTGAGCCTCGGGCTGGCCAAGGCCGACCGGGCCGCCCTCATCGCCGAGGGCCGGCGCGACTGGATCGTCGCCGAGCTGGGCATGCTTTCGATCGGCGCGATCAATGTCCCGCTCTCGATCAAGCTCGAGGAGCTTTCCGAGCTCAAGTTCAGGCTGGCCCATTCCGGCTGCCGCCTGGCCGTCGTCTCGAGATCGCAGCTGCCGAAGCTCCGCCGGATCAAGCCCGACCTCGCCGACCTGGCCACGGTCGTCGTCCTGGACGACGTCGGAACGCTCGAGGCCGACGAGATCGCGGCGGCGGAGGTCCTGCGGCGGGGCGAGGAGCTCTTGAGGGTCCGGCCCGACGCCGTGGCCGCGGCCCGGGCCGCCTTGAAAGGATCCGATCCGGCCAATATCTGCTATACGTCCGGGACGACGGCCGACCCCAAGGGCATCGTCCTGACCCACCGGAACTACACGGCCAACATCGAGCAGTCCCGGGCCCTCGTCGACTGCCCGGAGCACTACGTCTGCCTGCTCATACTGCCGTGGGACCACAGCTTCTGCCATACCTGCGGCATCTACTCGGTCATGAAGAGCGGCGCGGCCATGGCCGCCGTCGAGGCGGGCCGGACCGGCCTGGAGACGCTCCGGAACATCCCGCTCAACATCAAGGAGGTGCGGCCGCACATCCTGCTCTCCGTCCCCGCCCTGGCCAAGAGCTTCCGCAAGAGCATCGAGAAGGGGATCAAGGAGAAGGGCCCGAAGGTCGAGGCCCTGTTCAAGCGGGCCCTGGCCCTGGCCGTTGACTACAACGGCGACGGCTGGAACAGGGGCCGCGGCCTGCGGAAGCTGAAAAAGCCCCTCTGCGCGCTCTACGACAAGCTGCTCTTCAGCAAGGTCCGGCGGAGCTTCGGGGGCCGCCTGGAGCTCTTCGTCGGCGGCGGGGCCCTGCTCGACGTCGACATGCAGCGTTTTTTCTACGCCCTGGGCATTCCCATGCTCCAGGGCTACGGGCTGACCGAGGCCGCGCCGGTCATCTCGGCCAACAGCCTCAAGGCCCACAAGCTCGGCTCCTCGGGCCGCCTCGCGCCCGGGATCGAGCTGCGGATATGCGACGACGCCGGCCGCGACCTCCCGGCGGGACGGAGCGGCGAGATCGTCGTCCGCGGCGAGAACGTCATGGCCGGCTATTGGAAGAACGACAAGGCGACCGGCGAGGCCCTCCGCGACGGCTGGCTCCACACGGGCGACCTCGGCTACCTCGACGAGGACGGCTTTCTCTACGTCCTCGGCCGGATGAAGAGCTTGCTCATCGGGAGCGACGGCGAGAAGTTCAGCCCGGAGGCCATCGAGGAGGCCCTGACCGAGACGTCCCCGTTCATCGAGCAGGTCATGCTCTACAACTGCCAGTCCCTCTACACCGTGGCTCTGGTCGTCCCGGACAAGGGGGCCCTGCTCGGCGCGCTCCGGGCGAAGGGCCTCAGCCCCCGGACGCCCGAAGGCCAGGAGGAGGCCCTGCGGCTCCTGGAGGGCGGGATCGCCTCGTTCCGCGAGGGCGGCCGCCACGCCGGGGTCTTCCCGGCCCGCTGGCTGCCGGCCGCCCTGGCCGTCTTGGGCGAGCCCTTCACCGAGCAGAACCGCTTCCTCAATTCGACCATGAAGATGGTCCGGGACCGCATCGCCGACCATTACCGCGGCCGCCTCGACCACCTCTTCACGCCCGAAGGCAAGGACATCCTCAACCCCCAGAACCGGACGATCGTCAGCCGGTTCGAGGGGCCGGATTGACAATCCGCCGGCGATTGCGGTAAGAAGGTCCCAGCCTGAAGAGGAGGTTCGCGACATGGCCAAGACGAGCCAGCCCCTCGGCGTCGGCATCATCGGCGGCGGCTTCATCGCCCGGTTCCACATCCGGTCCTGGGTCGGCGTCCGCGACGCCGACATCCTCGGCGTCTTCGACCCGGACGGGCGGCGGGCCCGCGAGGCCTGCGCCCTGGCCAAGTCGCTGGGCGTCGGCGCGGCCAAGCCCTACGCCTCGATCACCGAGATGGCCGCCGACCCGCGCATCGGGGCCCTCTGGATCTGCGCCCCCAACTTCACCCGCGGCGAGGTCATGGAGGAGATCGCCCACGCCGTGATCAAGGGGAAGGCCGAGCTCGTCGGGGTCGCCTGCGAGAAGCCGCTCGGCCGCAATGTCCGCGAGGCCCGAAGGATGCTCGACCTCGTCCGGAAGGCCGGGCTCCTCGACGGCTACCTCGAGAACCAGGTCTTCGCCCCGGCCGTCGTCCGGGGGAAGGAGATCGTCTGGGCCAGGGGCGCCGCCCTGTCCGGCCCGCCCTACCTGGCCCGGGCGGCCGAGGAGCACAGCGGGCCGCACATGCCCTGGTTCTGGGAAGGGACACTTCAGGGCGGCGGCGTCCTCAACGACATGATGTGCCACTCGGTCGAGGAGGCCCGCTACATGCTGACCCCGCCGGGCGCCCCGCGCGAGGCCCTGACGCCTGTGAGCGTCACGGCCTACACGAACTGCCTGAAGTGGCAGGAGCCGAAGTACGCCGCCGCGCTGGCCAAGGCGAGCGGCGGCAGGACGGACTACCTCGAGCGGCCGGCCGAGGACTTCGCCCGCTCGCTCCTCGAGTACAAGGACCGGAACGGCAAGGTGCTCGTCGTCGAGACGACCACGAGCTGGTGCTACGTCGGGGCCGGCTTGCGCCTGAGCATGGAGCTCCTCGGCCCCGAATACGCCCTCCAGATCAACACCCTCGATGCGGGCCTCAAGGTCTTCTTCAGCCGGGCCGTCCGGGGCAAGGCCGGCGAGGACCTGGTCGAGAAGCAGAACGCCGAGATCGGGCTCATGCCGGTCGTCGCCGACGAGGCCGGCGAATACGGCTACGTCGCCGAGAACCGGCACATGGTCCAGTCCTTCCGCAGGGGGGTCAGGCCCGAGGAGAGCTTCTCCGACGGCCTCGCCGTGACCGAGCTCCTCATGGCCGCCTACCGGAGCGCCGAGCTCGGCCGGACCCTCCCCTTCCCCTTCAAGGGGCTCGAGGACTACGTGCCGCCGGTGGCCCGGGGCAAGTGGAATCCCAAAGCCAAGTGAGAGAGCAGGAGGTCCCATGAAACGCTGGCTCGGCGTCCTCGCCCTGGCCG
>Ga0116176_10002540_pt1 | contig 13762 bp, 17 predicted proteins | sample AD_STIC08_MetaG_FD_89803 | JGI IMG/M metagenome (GOLD analysis project Ga0116176, IMG submission 89803) | Active sludge microbial communities of municipal wastewater-treating anaerobic digesters from USA - AD_STIC08_MetaG | ecosystem: Engineered > Bioreactor > Anaerobic > Digestate | place: USA...
AAGGCAGTTGTGATAATCCGTTTCACTACGGGCGCCTGTTTACTCTGAAGATATGTTATGATTTAATTGACAACCTAGAAAAATGTTAAAGGAAAACAAACCAAAAATCAAAGTTTCTGATGATGTTTTAGAAATTATTCAAACACTTGAAAAAGCGGGGTTTGAGGCATATCCAGTTGGCGGTTGTGTGAGAAATATTTTATTAGGAATAGAACCAAAAGATTGGGATATAACCACAAACGCAATTCCTCAAGAAATACAAAAGATTTTTCCAGACAGTGTTTATGAAAATGAATTTGGAACAGTCGGTATAAAAATAAGAAACAATGCCTTAGGAGAAGAAGAAAAAACAGAAATAATAGAAATAACTACTTTCAGAATTGAGGGACGATATAGTGATACCAGGCATCCAGATGAAGTTAAATTTGCTAAAACATTAGAGGAAGATCTGAGCAGAAGGGATTTTACAATTAACGCTATGGCGTTAAAAGTTAAAAGTTTAAAGTCTGAAGTTGAAAACGATGGAATAATTGATTTATTTGACGGACAGAAAGATTTAAAAAATAAAATTGTTCGGGCAGTGGGTGATCCTCAAAAGAGATTTTCCGAAGATGCTCTGAGAATGTTGCGAGCCGTTCGGTTTGCTTCACAATTGGGGTTTGATATTGATTCTGATACAAAAGAAGCAATTATCCGCAACTCTTCTTCTTTGAAAAACATATCCAAAGAAAGAATTAGAGATGAGTTTGAAAAGATAATTATGTCAAAGCAGGCTTCTTGGGGGATACAAATGCTCTATTCTCTTAAATTGCTTGAGTATATAATGCCTGAATTTTTGGAAGGGGTGGGGGTGATGCAAAACAGACATCATATTTACTCTGTTTGGGAACATAGTTTGCGGGCTTTGGATTACTGTGCTTCTAAAAATTATCCTTTTAAAATAAGAATGGCGGCACTACTCCATGATGTCGGTAAGCCTCGAACGAAAAAAGGAGATGGTCCTGATTCAACCTTTTATCAGCATGAATATGTGAGTGCAAAAATGACAAGAAAAATAATGGAGAACTTAAAATTTTCCAAAGAAATGACCGAACAAGTTGTCCATTTGGTAAGAACCCATATGTTTTATTATAACGTTGGTGATGTGACGGCTGCGGGAGTAAGGCGATTTTTGGCAAGAGTTGGATCGGACAGCGTTGATGATATATTGAAAGTGAGAGAAGCAGACAGGATTGGTTCGGGAGTTCCTAAAGCCACTCCTTATAAAATAAGACATCTTCTGTTTATGATTGAGAAGGTAAAGCGTGATCCAATATCACCTAAGATGCTGGCTATAGATGGAAATGATTTAATGAAAATATTATCCTTAAAACCCAGCCCTAAGGTGGGAAACATCCTAAATCTTCTTTTGGAAGACGTTATTGATGATCCCAAATTGAATACTCGGGAATATCTTGAAGAGAAAGCGTCGGAACTTAATAAACTTGATGATGATAAATTAAATAAATTGCGCAAAAAAGCTGAAGAAAGAAAAGAGGAATATGAAATTGGCGTGGAAAAGGAGATAAAAGGAAAATTTAAGGTATAAAAAAGCAAGAATCAAAAACCTTGCTTTTTTGTTTGAAGAGTGTCATAAATAACACAATGAAAAAAAGAAGAGGATTTGTCGGGGCTTTGTTAATATTTTTCGCTGTCCTTGTTGGAGGATTGTTTTTGTTTAATCTTCCGACTGAATATCTGAAGGCGTCTCAAACAAGATTGGAACCTCCAGTAACGGTTGATGTGTGCGGACAAACAATTCCTCACAACGTTTTTGGTGTGATTGAATCAAAAGGATGTTCAAGAACCATAGACAGAACTCAGGACTACTATTATTACGGATCTGTTCATAGCGTTTATGGAACTTATTTTCCTTATTACGAACCCAGACCAATTGGAATGTAGGTTTTTATTGAAAAATAAAAACAATAAGGATATTATACCCCCAGAACTTCATAGGGGGATTAAATGGCAAAACCAAAGATCTTGATACTTGAAGATTCAAGGGAGTTGCAAGCGTCTTTTTATGATGCTCTTGAGGGTTATGGTTTTGAACTTCTTCAAGCTTTTCACATTCAAGATGCAATAGTTATGTTTGATGCTAATCTAGACGTGGCTTTGATTGCCACTGATGCTTGTATTGAAAAGGGAGAAGTTTTGGATGCTAAGAAGTTTATAACTCATGTTGTAAGACGTGGGTATACGGGTCCATTTGTAGCTATGTCGTCCGAAGTTAATTTTCTGAGAAAGTTGATGGAAATGGGTTGTAATGTTGAGTGTTTGAACAAATCAGGTTTACCCAGAATTATAAGAAAGACATTAACTCGGAGCTAAAAGATGAGCGTCTACATCTATCAAGATGATGCATTTGACAGATTATGTGCTGTTGAAGGAGAAGAATTTAAAGAAGCCATGAACTATACAGGAGATGTATCTTTTTCCAGTAACCTGGAGCAATGGAGAAAAGCTATAAAAGAGTGTCCGGATTTGGTAAATCGTCCAGAATTAGCTGATTTGTGTTTTTGGTATAGACCAAACTCTATTGATGGAGTAATTTATGGCCTTGGGGGTTGGCATAGATACATTGTGACCAATTGTGGGGAGATTGTTTTTCTAAGATTATTTTGTGCTATCTCACCGCATGGAGTAGGATCTGGGGATCAACATATTGAGCGGGCAAGATTGAATGGTTTTAAAATCAGGTGATAATGCAGTAGCGGTCTTTGGCCGCTTTTTAATTATATTTATTTGATGATGTGTTTGATTGGCGTATACTTATTACATGTTAGGATTTTTTGATTCTGGGCTTGGAGGATTATCCGTTCTAAAAGAGGTAGAAAAAGAACTTCCGCAGTATTCATATCTTTATCTGGGGGATAATGCTCGGACACCTTATGGGTCTCATAGTCATGAGACAATTTATCGTTTCACAAAACAAGGAGTGGCCTATCTTTTTGGAAAAGGAGCGGAACTTATTGTTTTAGCTTGTAATACTGCTTCATCTTCGGCGCTTAGAAGAATACAGCAGGAATTTTTGCCAAAATTTTTTCCAAACAAAAGAGTGTTGGGAATTATAATTCCTACCGCTGAAGAAGTTGTATTAAAAACAAAGACTGGAGAGGTTGGTATTCTGGCCACTGAGGCGACTGTTCATTCTTTCGCTTATCCTAAAGAAATAACCAAACAAAGAGATTCAATAAAAGTTCATCAACAGGCTGGAACCTTATTGGTTCCTATTATTGAGGCGGGGGAATTGAGTTGGGAGGGACTTGATTCGATAGTTAAAAAATATTTAAAAGAACTCTTTGAAAGAAGTTCTAAGATTGACACATTGGTTTTGGGTTGTACTCATTATGCTCTTATTGAGGATATTATTAATAAAAATGTTCCCAATGGAGTAAATGTTATATCTCAAGGGAAAATAATTGCCGATAAACTGAAAAACTATTTGGAATGTCATCCTGAAATTGAATCCAAACTTGTCAAAGGAGATGATCGAAAATTTTTTTCAACCGAGGACTCATGGCGCGTGCGTAATCTTTTCAAATTATTTTATGGTCAACCGGTAGATGTTAAAAAAATATCTTTGCGATAATCACTCTTTGACTAAATTTATTTTTATGATGTTTTTACACCAGGGGACTGGTATTGTGGATAACCCTATGCGATAATCAAAGGGTTGACACTGTGTGGGTGTCGAAAGACTTTTGCACTTTTTACCTCTGCTCGCTTAACGGCTAGCAAGTTTCTTTCGCTCTTTGGTGAGTTTTGGTTGAGCCACTCCTCTGGGGTGGTTTTTTGTAAAATATTTTCTTGTTTTTTGTCTTTTTATTTTTTAATTTTATCAAACTCCTCTATTGTCAAGTATCTCACGATCGTGAGATACTTGACAAAGGCAAAAAATCGCAAAAAATGAGAAAAAGTGAATAAAATTACAATTCGATTCCATTGCAACCCGCAATAAAAATACCGCCCAAGGCAGTGTTTTTATTTTTGTCGGGCTGCTGGGAATCGGACCCAGGCCTCACGCACCCGAAACGTGTATACTACCACTATACGACAGCCCGCTACAGATATTAAGCTACAACAATTTTTTATAATATACAACGTTACATATTATCAGAAGCTATTTTCAAGATATCCTTTTTTCATAATTAAAATAAAGTTATACTAAATATATGAATTTAGAAAAAATACAATCATTATTGGTCGGTGCTTTACTTATTGGTTTAATATTAGTCGGAGTTTTAGTACTTTGGCCGTATTTTAGCGCTCTTGTTTTAGCGGGAGTATTTGCCATAGCTTGCGAGCCTATTTTTAAAAAAATACTTTTTGCAGTCAGATATCGTTGGATAGCATCTCTTTTAACCGTTTTGTTTGTTCTTATTGTTATATTGGTTCCGGTGGCTTTCTTCGGAACGTTGGTTTTCGGGGAAGCTCAACAGATATACATGTCTATTGAAGAACAAGGAAGTATAGGAAGCGGTCAGGGACTTTTAGTTTTTATTAATGAAAAGATTTCAGCTCTCATTCCTGTCGGGTGGGGGAACATCAATGTTGAAAATTATATCAATAGTGTTGTTTCTTGGTTGGTTACCAATTTGGGATTAGTTTTTTCAACAATCGCTCAAGGAGTGCTCACTTTTGCTCTCAGTTTGTTTGTTCTTTTCTATTTCTTTAAAGATGAACAAAAAATAAAAAATTTCATCATTGAGTATAATCCTTTGTCTCAAAAAAATGCTTTATTAATTATTGATAAGATACGCAATTCCGTAAACTCAGTGATAAGGGGTTCCTTGGTGGTGGCAATCTTGCAAGGAATAGTAACTGGCATTGGTTTTGCTATTTTTGGAATTTCCAATCCGGCTTTATGGGGAGGCGTTGCCGTCTTTGCCGCTTTAGTGCCAACTTTCGGAACGTCTTTGATAATTATTCCCGCCATACTTTACCTTTGGCTTTCGGGCGGGGTTGGTTATGCTTTGGGGCTTTTGGTTTGGGGAATGGTTGCAGTTGGACTTCTTGATAATTTTTTGGGTCCGCAACTGGTAAAAAGAGGAACCCATATTCATCCTTTACTTATTTTATTGAGTGTTCTTGGAGGGGTTAGTTTCTTTGGTCCTTTGGGATTTATTTTAGGACCTCTTGTTTTTAGTCTTTTGTTTGCAATGTTGGAAATATATAAAGCTGTTTCAAAAGATATATCTTAACTATGAATGTGTATATCTCGATTTTAATTGCTGTTTTTTTGTTCTATTTAATGGGTAAGGTGGCGGATGTAGTTATTTTGCATACCAGGGAAATAGGAAGACGTTTGGGGATTGATATTTTCTTTCTTGGTTTGGTTTTGGGTTTTTTGACGTCATTTCCGGAATTATCAATCGGAATCGGATCGGCATTAAGAGGAACCGCCAATTTATCTTTAGGGAATCTTTTGGGAGGTATAGTTGTTCTAATAGGATTTGTTTTGGGATTAAGTGTTGTTTTGAATAGAAAAATAAAAACAGATGGGAATCTTTGGCACATAACTCCAGTGTTATTTTTTTTGGATCTCCCTCTTATTTTAGGATATGACGGTCAACTATCTTTTGGTGATGGTCTTGTCATGATATTCCTTTATTTTTTGATGATGTATGTGCTCTACAAACAAAATAAACATATTCATCACGAATCATTTGATGCACCAGAAATAAATGAGCGTGGAGTGGTGTATCATTTTTCTATTCTATTGATAAATTTATTGATTATTGTTGTTGTGTCTCAATTAATTGTCTATTTGGCATTGGATGTATTGGAAAAGTTCAATGTGTCAGTTTTTTGGATGGGATTAATTTTGTTTTCTGTCGGAACAAATTTACCGGAGATAATGATAACTTTGCGATCCTGGAATAAGCACATTAAAGAACTTTCTTTTAGTAATTTATTGGGGTCATCCATGGCCAATATAGCCATTGTCGGAATGGTAACTTTGATAAATCCAATTACATTGTCATTAGATTATTCATACTATTCTCTTCTAATATTTATTGTTATTTTGGGATTAATGTTTTCTATTTTCTATAAGACAAAAAGACAATTGACACGCAGTGAGGGAGTTATGTTACTCTTGATTTATATTATTTTTGTTATTTCACAAAGTTATTTTGGAATATTATTACAATGATAAACTACGACACATTCAAACAGGTTGAATTAAAAATTGCCAAAATTATTGAGGCGGAAAGAGTTGAGGGCTCGGATAAACTTATAAGATTGAAAGTTGATTTAGGAGAAAGAGATGAAACCGGATCGCTTATTAACAGACAGATTGTTGCCGGAATAGGCGTAAAATATCAACCAGAAGATATTATCAATAAAAACATAATAATAGTTGCCAATCTTGAGCCGAGAAAATTAATGGGGATAGAAAGCCAAGGAATGCTTTTAGCGGCTTCAAACGACCATGAAGGACCGATCCTTTTGACGGTGATGGAAGATATTGCTTCCGGTTCGGAAGTGAGATAGTTTGTAAATTATCATGAGATTTTTATTGTTTGCTGATGAAAAGAATTATTCCACCATTCTTCCTATATTAAAAAGAGATGGGATAGTTTTAGTTGATGAAAATCCGGATGTTGTTATAAGTTTTGGCGGAGATGGAACACATATCAGATCCGAACACGCATATCCAGGAATACCCAAGCTTTTTTTGAAAGGGAGCAATATCTGCAAACAATGCGAATCTTTGGCTAATGATGAAATAATAAAACATCTTGCAGATGGCAAATATCGCATAGAACCTTTGATAAAGTTAAAAACGGTTACTAAAGGAAAAGAAATTATCGGATTGAATGATATAACCATTCACAATGGAGATCCCAGGCATGCCATTCGTTATCGTGTTTTTGTTAATGAGAAACAAATTAATAAAGAAGTTATTGGAGATGGCATTGTGGTAGCAACACCATTTGGATCGTCGGGATATTATCGCAGTATAACTGATGGCACTTTTGAAGTAGGTATCGGGTTGGCTTTTAACAACAGCACGGAACAAGCTGATCACATAGTTTTAAAAGATAACTCAATAATAAAAGTTGAAATTATACGTGGTCCGGCTTTGGTGTATGTTGATAACAGACAAGAATTTGTAAATCTCATCGATGGAGATAGTGTTACTATAGAAAAATCTTCAGAGATTGCTTCAGTTGTCAGAATATTGTAATGTTGTTTTGATTTTTGATATTTAATATTTGGTTTTATATTTTTTATGGGCCCATGGTCTAGTGGTATAACACGGCATTCGCATTGCCGAGACGGGAGTTCGATTCTCCCTGGGTCCACAAAAACAAGGAGCGAAGCGACTATGTTTTTGTGAGATGCCGCACGCTTGTGCGGCGCCACAAAACAGCGAAGCGACTATGTTTTTGTGAGCTCCTGATTTAAACCATAGAATCAAAATCTTGCTTCTCGGGTGTTTTTGATGTATAAAATCAATTAGAACAATTTGCACTTTGACACGAAAGGGGGCTCAAGATGGGTCTTTCGGTAACAGCCATTAGCAACGCTGAGTTTGTCCATAAAAACGATCAATGGTGCGGACAAGAATCTCATTATTTTATTGCTCCATTTTCTGATAAGACGAGCAATCTTCTTCTTGGTGGTATGTCTCCAGGATGTTATACATCTTCTTTTGAAGATCTTTCTTTTTCAACTGGTTATGGATCGTGGAATCACTGGTGCCAGATTTTATCTGTATTAAATCCTGCAAGAATAAATTCCAGACTTACGAAGAAATTGGGAACTAAAAAAGTTGCTAAGATTTTTTCCGATGCTCCGCTCACAATTTTTGGATTTGTCCAGTTATCACCCGTTAATGGATCTGTAAGTAGTAGTTTTTGTAAAATTCTTTACAAACAAATGAGTATAATGGAAAAGGTCATCAAAAAAGAAATTACGGACTCTATTAATGATAAAGAATTAATCAAATGGTGGTTGGGGATTTATAAGAGTCTAAAGCGGGCATTCAAAATTGGATCCAAAAAAGGTTTTGTTATTTTCCACTAAACCGACAACAAAGAAAGGGAGGCGAACGTGTTCAAATCATTCAATCAACCCAAGAGAGGATTGGTAAAAATTATAATTGAAGGAAAAGAGGAATATTGTGTAAGAGCAAGAGCTTGTGGTGCTAGAATTGAAGGCAGTAATGAACCCGTTCGCGGATTCTTCATTGAAGAGGATATCAAAGATGGTTTTGCCAAGGTCATTGTTTTGGGAACTGATAGTGAGAGTGGCGATTACGTCGTTGCTTCGGATGCCACTGCGGAAGATTACGGATTTATTCCCGAGAATTTTCTAATTTCTCCAAAACTTGTCTTTTTTACTCACCATGACACGATACCGACTATTGCCGAAGATTGTCTGGTTGTGGATTGATTTGTAGAAATTAATTGATTTTAAAACAAACCCTTTCGTGCCTATGTATTTCCAGTCCAAGCGGGCTGGTTTTTTGTTTTAATTGATAATTTGTATATACTATTTCAATGACAATCTGGCTTTATTCATTGGGAAGTGTGGCGGTTGTGAGTATTATTTCTCTTTTGGGGGCGTTTTTGTTTTCTTTGCGTTATGAAAAAATACGCAAATTCATCATTTATTTTGTCAGTTTAGCGGCGGGAGCTCTTTTGGGGGATGTCTTCATTCATTTAATCCCGGAATCATTTGAAAAAAGTGATTCAACAGCCCTCATCTCGCTTTCAATAATTGGAGGAATGTTGTTGTTTTTTATTCTTGAAAAATATATCCGTTGGCGTCATTGTCATTTGCCGGAAACTGAGGTTCATATTCATTCGGTGGTATCAATGAATGTCGTTGGTGATGGGGTGCATAACATAATAGATGGGATGGTTATTGCGGCAACTTATTTAGTTAGTATTCCTGTCGGTGTAGCGACAACAATTGCCGTGCTTCTTCATGAGATTCCTCAGGAAATAGGTGATTTTGCCGTTCTGTTGCATGGAGGGCTTTCAATAAAAAAAGCGTTAATTTTCAATTTTCTGACTGCTATTCTTTCTTTTCTGGGGGCAATTATATCGTTGGTTCTTGGGCCGTATGTTCAAGGATACGCTCAATCATTGCTCCCTATTATGGCTGGAGGATTTTTGTATATTGCCGGATCCGATTTAATTCCCGAACTTCATAATCATGAAAATAAATCATCTTCTGTTTCTGTGGCTCAATTAATATTTATGATATTGGGAATATTATCCATGTTGGCTGTCGGGGTTGTAGGATAATGGTTGCTATTTTGCTAAAATAAAAAAATGATTTATTTAATTTCTTTTTTAGTGATATTTTTGTTTAGCAGTGCTTCTGCAAATGCGGTTTGTCCGGTTTGCACGATTGCCGTTGGAGCAGGTGTTGGGCTTTCAAGGTGGTTGGGGGTGGATGATACTATAACCGGTCTTTGGGTTGGGGCTCTGACAATTGCTTTATCAATGTGGACTATAAATTGGTTTGAAAAAAAACAAATTCGTTTTTGGGCTAGTAAGCAAATAATTATTTCTGTTTATATCGCCTTAATTGTTGTTCCATTAGTGTGGGTGGATGTAATAGGACATCCGGAAAATCGTCTTTGGGGAATTGATAAACTTCTTTTGGGGATTGTTATCGGGGGAATATTATTTTTTGGGGCTGAAAAATTTTATGATTATTTAAAAAATAAAAATGGCGGCAAACCGCACTTTTCCTATCAAAAAATTGTTATGCCCGTTGCAACGCTTTTAATTGCAAGCGGAATATTTTATTTAATTGTAAAATAATGAAGATACGATACCAATATACGAATTTATACTAATAATGCGAATTAATACTAATAAAACCAACAAAAAATGAATCCAATAAAAAATGTTGATGATTTTATAAAAAAGGTCCAGGAATCAAAAACCAAAGATAAATTTGATCTTTCTTCAGACGAAGATCTATCTATCGCTGTGATGAATTTAGTAAGTATTGAAGAACATTTTTTCTTTACTGCTCAAAAAACACAAAATCCCGAATATTTAGATTTACTTAATGAAGTGCGTCAGATGCGCAAAGAACTCTTAAAAAAACTCATAAAAGAATATGAGGGTGAAGTTTGGTGTATATCCAAACATCTTTTGGCGGCTTCAATGCGTTTGATGGAAGTAGGCACCAAACAACTTGGCATCGGAAACAAGAAAGAAGCTCAAGATCTTTTTAATAAAGCGTTTAATTTATATTCGCTTTTTTGGGGAGTTAATTTAAAACTGGTTAAAACAGATGATATAAAAAAAATAGATGATGAAGTTATAAACAGACACGATGAAAAGAGAACCGGTTTTATGGGAAAGTTGGGGGAATTGGTAAAAAAAGCAATTGATTGTTGTATAGAATAATAAAGTAGGTGTTAATAGTTGGTTTTTATAGTAGATAAATAATTATAAATTGGGAGACAAAATTAGCGTAGTATTGACACGCTAATTTTATTATGGTAAAAGATAATCAGTGGCCTTGAAAACATAGGGCTGCGGAAAAAGGAGGATTCACCCCATGAACGACGTAAGTATCACGGCTGGCGTGGTGGCGATCTCTTTGTCGCCGCGCCCAAGAATTCTATTGGTTCTTGAAAGAGGAGATAGTATACCTCAAAGGGATGGAAGTGTTTTTCAAAAACCGGCTGCCTGGGGTTTTCCCAAAGGCAGCTCCAAGGGTGATGAAACACCCATGGAGACGGCAATTAGGGAATTATCTGAAGAGACGGGAGTGGTTTTATTGCCCAGCGATTTAGATGATGATTTGGTATTTTCTGAGGATAAGCTATCAAGAAGGCCTGGCTCGAGCGTGCATCGTCGGGTTATTTACCTAGTTGTCTTCAAAGATTCTCCCCAATTAGGAAGACCGATTGATCCCAAAATTCAGGAAGTCCGTTGGGTTCCATTGAACGGGGTTCCCGGATTTGGGAGGGATTCAGTTGGTGAGGCGACTTTGTCGCCGAGTCATGCGATCGCCATCAATGACTTGATGTTGAGGGCAGTTGATCGCAAGAAATTGAATTGGAATTTGGTGATGGAATCTCTACTTCCAATTGAAGCGAAAGGTGATGAGGATCGGAAGAGAAACTGATTAGAACATTTGTGAGGCGCGGTCAAAATTTGACCGCTTTTTTGTGAGTATTTTTATATATTGTGGACCCGACCGGATTCGAACCGGTGACCTCCTCGTTGCAAACGAGGCGCTCTACCAACTAAGCTACGGGCCCAACATCAATTCATCACAGATGAATTGAATAACTCAAATCCTGATGTTTAATCACTACTGATAATTTTTATCGAATTCACCCATTAACTGAGAAAATTGATTGTTTAGATTATTAATGGATTCTTTTTTGGCGTTCATATTATCCACTATCTTATTTAGAGAATTATAATCACTACCTCTACCCAATAAACGCTGACGAAGTAACTCTAATAGGACACTCAGGTCTCCATTAATATAATTGTTTAAAGTTGTAACTAAAGTAACTTCTGAACTTATAGCCACCAAAGCTAATTCTCTTGCTTGACGAGGAGATATATCTGGAACTGATTTTGCCATAATCTCAAGTTGGCTGGTCAGGTCTAATGCTTTATCACGCAAAACATTATATTTATTTATTTCTTTATAAGTAACATTCAAAGCTTCTTTCCATTGATAACTATTTTCTAATTCTTTTATTTTACTGAGATTATCAGATGTTTCTTCTAATAAACCCACAACTTCCTGAGCATGCACAGATGCTAAAGCGCGAGCATTGGTAAACTCAGAGGGCACATTATTTCCAGAAAAAGGTGATATAAGATATATCAAAAAAGCTATAATTATCAATCCTCCGACAACCCAAGATATCTTGTTGGCCATCTTTGAATTTCCTTTTAACAATCCTTTGAACATACGCTAAGATTACCCAAGTTATTGAAAAAATCAAGAAAGCATGATAAATTAACCCAATAATTTTTGATTAATTTTCGCGGGTATCGTATATCGGTATTACCTCAGCTTTCCAAGCTGATGAGAGGGGTTCGACTCCCCTTACCCGCTCACAAATAAAATACTCATCTTTATGATGAGATATTTTTATTTATAAAATTTTAAAGTTTGATAAATAACCAATGAACGAAAGTAGGAAACAAATGCACAAAAAAGCGGTCAAACTTTGACCGCGCCTTATAAATGTTCTAATTAGTTCCTCTTCCGATCTTCGTCGCCTTTTGCTTCAATCGGAAGCAAAAATTCCATCACCAAATTCCAATCCAACTTCTTACAATCAACCGCCTTCAACATCAAATTATTGATGGCGATTGCGTGGCTGGGCGACAAAGTCGCCTCACCAATTGAATCCCTCCCAAATCCGGGAACTCCGTTCAATGGAATCCAACGGACTTCCTGAATCTTCGGATCAATCGGTTTCCCTAATTGGGGGGAATCTTTGAAAACAACCAAGTAAATGACCCGACGATGAATATCTGAGCCTGGCCTTCTTGACGGCTCCTCCTTAACAAAAGAGATTTCATCATCCAAATCACTATCCGATAAAATAACTCCAGTCTCCTCAAAAAATTCCCTGACAGCAATTTCTCTTGAAGACTCACCACATTTGCCCCTACCCTTGGGAAAACCCCAAGCCGCAGGTTTTGAAAAAATACTTCCGTTAATTTGGAGAATGTCTTCCCCTTTTTCAAGAACCAACAAAATCCTTGGGCGTGGCGATAAAGAGATCGCCACCACGCCTGCTGTAACACTCGTGTTATGCATGGTGCTTCCCCTTTCCCGCAGCCCTATGTTTTCAAGGCCACTGATTATGTTTTACCATAATAAAATTAGCGTGTCAATACTACGCTAATTTTGTATTTCTAATCCTCAATTATTTACCTACCCGTAAAAAACTAGTGTCTATCCTGTTATTCTATACAACAATCAATCGCTTTTTTTACCAATTCTCCCAATTTACCCATAAAACCGGTTTTCTTATCATCATGTCTGTTTATAGCTTCATCATCTATTTTTTTTATATCATCTGTTTTAACCAATTTTAGATTAACTCCCCAAAAAAGCGAATACAAATTAAATGCCTTACTAAAAAGATCTTGAGCTTCTTTTTTGTTTCCGATACCAAGTTGTTTAGTGCCCACCTCCATTAAACGCATTGAGGCCGCCAAAAGATGTTTGGATATACACCAAACTTCACCCTCATATTCTTTTATGAGTTTTTTTAAAAGTTCCTTGCGCATCTGACGCACTTCATTAAGTAAATCCAAATATTCTGGATTTTGTATTTTTTGGGCAGTAAAGAAAAAATGCTCTTCAATACTTACTAAATTCATTACAGCGACGGACAAATCCTCATCGGAAGAAAGATCAAATTTGTCTTTAGTTTTTGATTCTTGGACTTTTTTTATAAAATCATCAACATTTTTTATTGGATTCATTTTTTGTTGGTTTTATTAGTATTAATTCGCATCATTTGTACAAATTAGTATATTAGTATTGTATTATTTTACAATTAAATAAAAGATTCCGCTTGCAATTAAAAGAGTCACAACGGGCATAATAATTTTTTGATAGGAAAAGTGTGATTTACCGCCATTCTTATTTTTTAAATAGTCATAAAATTTTTCAGCTCCAAAAAACAACACTCCTCCAATCACAATTCCTAAAAGAAGTTTATCAATCCCCCAGAGACGATTTTCCG
>Ga0116176_10002547_pt1 | contig 13743 bp, 8 predicted proteins | sample AD_STIC08_MetaG_FD_89803 | JGI IMG/M metagenome (GOLD analysis project Ga0116176, IMG submission 89803) | Active sludge microbial communities of municipal wastewater-treating anaerobic digesters from USA - AD_STIC08_MetaG | ecosystem: Engineered > Bioreactor > Anaerobic > Digestate | place: USA...
ACCGCATCTGGACGCCTACACCCACCGAAGATATTTTTGATTTTTACATTGATGATGAATCGACACCCAGGTTTTCGATCAAATTCATTGATTTGTTTTCTGGCAAGCAGTTTCCTTTTGTGTCTCCTCTATGTGGTAATCAGCTCGGTGGGTTCTTCAGTTATATGCCAATCCCGTTTCAAAAGAGTTGCAGGATTGTGACCCATGGAAAGAAGATTCAGTTCCACCAGATCCAGTATAGAATGTATGAAGCAGGAGCGAAGGTGAAGAGTTTTAACCTTGCGCTTAATGAGGATGAAAAAGCAGCGTTGACTAAAATTGATGAACTTTGGAACAAAGAACTCAAATCGCTTCAGGATTTTTATTCTACACCCCTTACCGAATCGAAGGTTCTGGTTAGCCTGGTACCGGGTGAAACGAAATCTGTTTTTGAAGTTAGCAAAGGTGGCCGCATCCTGGGTATTGAGTTGGATCCTGTTGAAGCCTTTGAAGGGTTGACTAAAAACATCGACCTTAAAATCACCTGGGATGACGAAATAAAACCTGCAGTGTATTGTCCCGTAGCCGATTTCTTTGGCTATGCTTTTGGCACCACCTCTATGCAGAGCTTGCTACTGGGAAGTCAGGACAACAAAAATTACAGCTACCTGCCTATGCCGTTTGATTCGAAAGCGAAGATCGAACTTGTGTATCGAAATGGGAGTGAACCTGCTGTTGCTATCAATGCCCGGATCTGGTATTCAGATAAAAAAAGAGTACCGGATCAGGAAGGAAAATTCTATGCTCAATGGAACCGGGTTTCTGAAAAGGGAAAACCACATGTGTTAGCAAATATATCAGGAAGAGGTCATTACGTAGGTACGATTTTACAAGCGCAAGGCAAGCAAGCGGGAATGACCTATTTTTTTGAAGGCGATGACTCCACGGTTGTGGATGGCCACATGCGCATGCATGGCACCGGCTCTGAGGATTATTTCAACGGGGGTTGGTATGCCCTGATGGACCGGTGGGAAGGCAAGATGAGTTTACCGTTACACGGGGCCCTCGACTATTCACTTCCGTTTTGCCGCACAGGCGGATTTCGGTTATTTATTACCGATAAAATTTCATTTAATAAGAGCCTGCTCCATACCATTGAACATGGTCCGGTGGGTAATCAATTTCCGGTTGACTACACCTCGCTGGGTTTATATTACTCTGATACTCCGGTGAATGAAGTTCAACAGCCTACAGCTCAGTTAACCAACGTGTTTCTTCCCGATACATTGTATCTCTATCCCCAATTAATGGATCTGAATGTTTCGGCCGACCTTGATATAAAGACTACCTGGAAATATGGTACGGGTGGATTAAGTTATACGCTTACTCCTGGTAATGATTCTTGGTTGCGGGTTTCACTCAAAGAAATACCAGCGGGTACATACGATCTATATCTTGATGTGATGAAAGAACCCTTTGGGTGCGAGGTTTCACTCTGGCAACGACAAACTCTCGTATCGGATTGGATTTCCACTTATGCTGGCAAGGAAGAACGGGTGAAGGAAGTATTTGCCTGCACACTCGACATCCGTGAATTTAAAAATACGCTCACGTTCAGGTTTAAAACGGATATCCAAAAGACAGGTATTATCATGAACCGGATGAAGTTGATCAGAAAGAGATGAGTGTCTGATAAGAACAAAACTGTATCTTACCGCAAACCTGAATTGTCTCCTTGATAAAAGAACTCCATTTCGAACCGGCTGCATTACTGGCTCTCAACCTATGTCTTGGCTTCATCATGTTTGGTGTAGCGCTATCCATTAAGCCCGAGCATTTCTACCAGCTTAAGTACCAGAAAAAAGCGTTGGCTACGGGGTTGTTTTCGCAGTATGTTTTATTGCCGGCATTTACCATCGTATTGATCTTAATCTGGTCACCACCCCAGGGCATTGCGCTGGGTATGATCCTGGTATCAGCTTGCCCGGGGGGTAATGCCTCCAATTTTTTCTCACTGCTTGCACGAGGAAATGTTGCTTTATCCGTAACCCTAACTGCGATCACTTCTGTATCAGCATTTGTGATAACGCCCTTAAGTTTTTTATTCTGGTCGTCAACTATACCGGGACTCAGGGATAATATCAAGACTATTGAGATCAGTTTCCTCGATTTGTTTCTAAACATGTCGGGTATTTTGTTGTTGCCCTTACTGGTTGGAATGGCATTCGCACATTACTATCCGGCTATCACTCAAAAGATCTCCCGGCCGGTTCGCATCGCTTCCATTATTATCCTGGTGAGTTTTGTACTCATAGCTTTTTGGAATAACATCAGTGTTTTTGTAGAAAGAATCTATTCTGTCTTCTGGTTAGTACTCTTTCACAATGGCAGCGGACTTCTCGGTGGGTATTTCTTAAGTCGCCTGTTAAAGAACACAGAAGCGGTCAATCGTACCGTAGCCATTGAAACCGCCATCCAAAACTCAGGGTTGGGTTTAATAATAATCTTTACCTTTTTCGAAGGCAATAGTGACATGGCCATCATCGCTGCCTGGTGGGCGATCTGGCATTTAGTCAGCGGATTCACGTTTGCTTATTTCATGCAACGCAGACCGATCAACCAACCTGCTGGTTAGTTTCGAATTAACAAGAATGACTATAGCTATTTAATATTTTGCTTGAACACAAATTCTGATGGTGGTTCTAACCCACGTAAGTGCTTTACAAAATAATCCCACCTGCGTTTCATAAAATAGCGCGAGTTACCAAAGCCATGACCCGCATTCGGCAACACCAGCATATCAAAATCTTTATCGGCAGCCATTAACGCATCTACCACTAACAACGTATTTGTGGGCGGAACATTGCCATCCATCATGCCATGGGCAATTAGTAATTTGCCTTTAAGATTTTTTGCCAACAACTGATTAGCCTGGTTATCGTAATTTGTCTCATCAGGTACATTCTGAATTTCCATGTTCATTGATTTCCCTTCCGCATTCGCAGGCGTCTTCGGATTCTTCACCAAAAGCCCTTGCCATTTCTCGCCCCAGTCATCTTCATAATTTCTATTGTCATGATTGCCGGCACCCGACACTGCTACTTTATAGAAATCAGGATAGCGAAGAATAGCATCCGTAGAAGCAAATCCTCCGCCCGAATGTCCCCAGATTCCAACCCGGTCCAGGTCCATCCATGAATTTTGAGATGCCAATTGTTTAATCATTTCCATTTGATCGGGTAACCCATTGTCGCCCATGTTGCCGTAATAGGCATCGTGAAATGATTTTGACCGACCGGGAGTTCCCATCGCATCTACCTCAACGACAATAAATCCCAATTCAGCAAGTGCTTGTTTATCTCCACGTGAAGATAAAAATGAGCGACTGCCCACACTTCCCGACTGGGGCCCCGGGTAGAGATAATTAAGAATGGGATACTTTTTGGAGGCGACAAAGTTGGATGGTTTGTACATTAATCCATACAGATCCGTTTTACCATCGCGTGCTTTAACAGTGAATGGAATGGGAGCGACCCAGCCACTTGCTATGAGTTTGGTAATGTCACCTTTCTCAAGGGGTAAGATAATCTCGCCTTTCAGATTCCGAATAACGGTACCTGCAGGTTCGGTGGGTGTTGAGTAGCTATCTGTAAAGTAGTTTTTGTTCACTGACCAGGTAATCGTGTGATTCGCTTTTTCAGGCGTCAGGTTTTTAAGATTGCTGCCATCAAAGTTCACCTTATAGAGATACTCAAAGTAAGGATCGCCTTCCTCCTTATTTGAACCCGTGAAATAGATCAGTCGGTTTGTGCGGTCAATATGATGTACCTGCTGCACGGCCCATTCACCTTTTGTGATTTGATTCTTGAGGCTTCCGGTTTTCAGGTCGAAAAGATAGAGATGGCCCCAGTTGTCGCGCTCCGAAAACCAGATCACTTCATCGGTTTCTTTGAGCACATGCCAGTTAACCATGTCGTTACCAGACTCAAAATAGGTATTTACCGATTCAACCAACACGGATCTTACATCCCCGGTAAAAGGATTGGCTACCTGAAGTTGAGCAATCTTATGATCGCGTGAGGATGAAACAAAGGCCAGTTGTTCGCCATCGGCACTCCACTCTACATCCAGGAACCTACCATCGCGTTCGGCTATGTGATCTGAGATTGTTGAGCGATGCGGATCGGGACGCATTTTCAGTCGCACCACACTTGGCTGTTTATTTAAGTGTATGACAACGCGTTCAATTCTGAAAATTAGACTGTCACCGGGCAAGGGATATTTCCATGCTTCGAGTTTTGAATGCCCTACCTTAGTTGTATAGAGATACATTTCGCCCACGCCACGGCCATCATGTTGAAAGGTGGCAATCTTATCCGAGTTGGGCGACCACAACAAAACGGGTGAATCACTTTTTGTCCAGCCTGCATTGTTGGTTGCATACCCATAATCTTTTTTTCCATCAAACGTGAGTTGTGTTACCTTTCCAGACTGAGTATCGCGTACCCATAGGTTATACTCTTTGATGAAGGCCGCCTTCAGACCGTTGGGCGAGAGGTATTCATTGCGAAGCGCTGTAGGACTAATTTCAGAGGTTGTATACGTTGTAAGATCGGTTTGATATCGCTTTCTGTCAATCGTAAATGAAAGCAAATTGCCATCATCGGATAGGTCAGGTTGACTGATGGAAAGGTCAAAGGGTTTAGTTTCCTTACCGGTAAGTTGTGCCAGGCTACTGGCTAACTTTTCATGGTCAAAGAGTCTTTTCTTTTCCTTGGTGGCCGGATCAGCAAGAATAAATTCCACACCTTCTGCAATTGTGTTTTTGTAAATGAGCTGATCGTTTTTTAGCCAGGTTTGATTTGAAACCGTACCCAACACAAGAGGCGAGGTGTTGATGTTCAGAAACTTCTCCGCCCGCTGGTAGTCTTCCAGGGTAATGACTTCAGGTTTGGTGCAGCTAACCAGCATCAGGATAACGATGCTAAGGAAGATTGTATACATGGATCGTCTCATAGGTAAGGCTTTGATAACCTAAGGTATGAAACAATGTGCGAACTGGGTATTAATTTACAAGAGCGGGCCGGGCGACCTCATGCCTATTTACTTTGCCGTGCGTTCTATTTCTTTTAAATTTTCCAGTTTCTTATTCCGCAAGAACCCATTGATATCTTCGAAGTGTTCGCGCACGCGTTTATTCCCGACCTCAAATACTTTGTTGGCAAGTCCATCCAGGAAATCGCGATCGTGCGACACTAAGATTAATGTACCATCAAATGCGAGCAGCGCATCTTTAAGGATGTCTTTCGTTTTAATATCAAGATGATTGGTAGGTTCATCCAGAATCAACAGGTTAACCGGTTGCAACAAGAGCTTCAGCATCGCCAAACGGGTTTTCTCACCCCCCGAAAGTACTTTCACTTTCTTATCAATGTTATCACCGCTAAACATGAAGGCTCCCAGCATGTCTTTAATCTTGGTGCGGATGTCGCCCTGGGCAATCTGGTCGATTGTTTCAAAAACCGTCAGATCAACATCGAGACGCGAGGCTTCATTCTGGGCAAAATATCCGATCATTGAGTTATGACCCAGCTGTAACTTGCCTTCATAGTCAATCTCACCCATGATGGCTTTAATCATCGTGGATTTTCCTTCTCCGTTTTTTCCAACAAAGGCTACCTTTTCGCCACGTGCAATAGTCATGGAAGCATCCTGAAAAACAACATGGTCACCATATCGTTTGGTGAGGCCATCCACAATCACAGGGTAGTTACCGGAACGCGGAGCAGGAGGGAACTTCAGATTTAATGATGAGGTATCCATTTCATCTACCTGCACAATCTCAATTTTCTCCAGCATCTTTACCCGGGATTGTACCTGCAGTGTTTTTGAATAGGTGCCTTTAAATCGGTCTATAAAACCCTGAATATCTGCAATTTCCTTAGCCTGATCATCAAATTGCTTCTGCTGCTGTTCCCGTCTTTCTTTACGCAGTTGCAGATAATGCGTGTAATTGGTTTTGTAGTCATAGATGCGCCCCATAGTAACTTCAATGGTGCGGTTTGTGAGGTTATCGACAAAGGCCTTATCGTGACTGATTACTATAACGCCTTTCGCACTGTTTTTAAGAAACTCTTCCAGCCATTGTACCGACTCAATATCCAAATGGTTGGTGGGCTCATCAAGCAGAATCAGGTCTGGCTTTTGCAAAAGTATTTTAGCCAGTTCAATGCGCATGCGCCAGCCCCCGCTGAATTCTTTCGTTGACCGGGTAAAATCACTGCGCAGAAAGCCCAATCCCATCAGGGTCTTTTCTACTTCTGCATCAAAATTGATTTCTTCAATTGAATAATATTTTTCACTGAGTTCAGATACTTGCTCAATAATTTTTGAATACTCATCTGACTCATAATCCGTACGGGTTTCCAACTGTTGATTTAACTCATCCATCTGCTTTTTCATATTCAGAATTTTTGAAAAAGCTTTTGAAGTCTCCTCAAACACAGTGCAATCATCTTCGGTGAGCAGGTGTTGTGGCAGGTATGCAATTACCGCGTCTTTAGGGGCAGAAATCTTGCCCCGCGTAGGTTTATTAACTCCGGCAATAATTTTCAACAAGGTTGATTTACCGGCCCCGTTTTTACCCATAAGGGCAATACGGTCAGTATCATTAATATTAAAGGTGATGTTACTAAAAAGGACAGAGCCACTAAATTCTACTGTTACGGAATCAACTGAGATCATGCATTCTAAAATAAGCCTGCCTGATAGTAGACAGGGGCGCAAAGATATTATTTTTTTCCTTTTCGGATGCCTCTCATTTTTAAAGCTATTTTGCAAAATACCTTCGTAAATTACTGACAACAACTACACCCCATGGAAGAAATTATCGAGCATCTAAAGCGCAGCATCGAAGACGATTTTTTATCGAAAGTCGAAAGGAAGTCATTGAAGGAACTTGTCACTGGAAGACCGCTGGATGAACATCAGCTAAATTTCCTACGAAGCAAAATCTATGAGCTCGCCAATGAAAAGGTAACTCCGGCCAACTATAAGTTTATGGTAGATTGGATTAAAGATGCCAACAGCGCGTTGATAAGTCCTGCAGCATCCACGTCAGATGCCTATTTTAGTCCGGGCGAGGCGTGCCGGAATGTGATCATCAGTCAGATTCAATCAGCTGTTAATCAACTTCAGATTTGCGTATTTACTATCAGCGATGATGTTATAACGGATGCCATTCTCACTTCGCATAAACGGGGAACGGATATAAAAATAATTACTGACAACGATAAGTCATTGGATGAGGGATCTGACATTGAGCAAATTGCTAGCCAGGGTATCTCTGTGAAAATGGATCGAACAGCTAACCACATGCACCACAAGTTTATGGTGGTGGATGGCAAGGCCCTGATTACCGGAAGTTATAATTGGACCCGCAGCGCAGCTAAGTTCAATCATGAGAATATCTTACTAACGAAAGAGGGTGGAGTTGTAAAATCCTTCCTGAAGGAATTCGATCAACTCTGGAAGGTGATGGAAGCTTATTGATTTAATTTATGAATGACGAAATGAGAATTACGAATTGAGTATGGAGTTATTAAATGTTTCGGGAGTAGGTAAATCAAATGAAGCTGGTTTTGTGCTTCAGGAGATTTCATTTACGCTTCAGGAGTTTCAGAAAATTGCTGTCGCAGGTGAAACAGGCTCTGGAAAGAGCACCCTTTTGAAAATAATTGCCGGTTTGATACAGCCTGATTCAGGTGCAGCGTACTTCAACAATGAAAAAGTAAAAGGTCCAGATGCACAACTGGTTCCGGGTCACCCTTCCATCGCCTACTTATCGCAGCACTTTGATTTGCAAAAGTTTTTGCGCGTTGAGCAGGTATTGCAATATGCTAATTCAATTTCAGCGAAAGAGGCAGCCACGATCTACTCGGTCTGCCGGATTGATCATTTACTTCAGCGCAAAACAGATCAGCTTTCAGGCGGGGAGAAGCAACGCATTGCCATTGCCCGGTTACTCATTTCAAAACCTAAACTCTTATTGCTTGATGAGCCCTATTCAAACCTGGATATGGTGGTGAAGAGTATTTTAAAATCAGTGATTAATGATATTGGTAAAAAACTACGCATTACCTGCATGCTGGTTTCACACGACCCGGATGATACACTTTCGTGGGCCGATGAAATTATTGTGTTGAAAGAAGGAAGGGTAGTACAACAGGGGGTTCCTAAAGTATTATACCAGCAACCTGCAAATGAATATGTAGCGGGCCTGTTCGGAACCTTCAATCTTGTTACACCGGCTTTGTTAAAAGCGCTGGGTGTTACTGGTTATACAAAGAACGTACTCGTTCGTCCTGAACATTTCAGAATTGCCAGGAAAAGGGAACATCGTGGGTGGCAGATCACAGAGGTTCGGTTTCATGGGAACACGCATGAGCTAACTGTTACGTACAGGCAGCATGTGATTCATGTTTCCACTACCCGCACTGACTTGCAGGTAGGTGATTGGGTGAACATTATGCTACGACTTCCGGCCAAAAAATAACTCCTGTTTAAAACATCTGCATTTACAATAAACTCTTATTTTTACCAGTAGTCACAATAACGTAATCTCACCTAAATATTACAATCTCTACTTATGGCTCAGGATAAATTGCCCCACGTTGCTTATTTCTGTATGGAGTATGCTTTGCAAAGTGATGTTAAAACATATGCCGGTGGACTTGGGATCCTCGCGGGTGACTATCTAAAAGGGGCTAAAGATCATGGCTATCCCATGGTAGGTATAGGAATCAAGTGGAAGCAGGGCTACACCGACCAGCGTATCACAGACAAGGGTAAGGTATTGGATACATATCCAATCTATAAATATGATTTTCTAAAAGATACTGGCGTAACAGTCTCTGTCACCATTCGCAAGCGCGAAGTAAAATGCAAAGTCTGGTTATGCGATAATTTTGGCAATGCACCCATCTATTTGCTGGATACGGATGTACCTGGTAATGAAGATGGTTGGATTACAGGACAATTGTATGGTTGGTTTGGCGAAGAACGTATTGCACAGGAAATGGTGTTAGGTATTGGTGGAGTAAAGGCCCTGCGGGCATTAGGAATAAGAACGGATGTATATCACTTCAATGAAGGGCACGCATTGTTTGCGGGCTTTGAACTGGTGCGCGAAAAGCTGGCTGCCGGCAAAACCTTTGACGAAGCACTTGCAGCTACGCGCAATGAAATTGTATTTACAACACATACACCCGTTGTGCAGGGTAACGAATCGCATTACATCGATCGGTTATTGTATATGGGTGCTGATAACGAAAGCTTCTCAAAGAAACAATTAAAGCAATTGGGTGGCTCACCGTTTAATATGACGGTGGGTGCGTTGCGCCTTTCGAGAAAGTCGAATGCGGTGGCGCAACTTCATGCAGTTACAGCCAATACCATGTGGAAGAAGGTGAAGGATAAAGAAGAGATTGTAGGCATCACCAATGCTATCCATCGACCAACATGGGTAGACAATCATATGATTGAGGCTGCCGAGAAAGGCGGAGACCTGTGGAGTGCACATCTTGACAACAAGCGCAAACTTCTTGAGTTTGTTAAGGAGCGCACCGGAGTACAACTGAAAGAAGATTCATTGCTAATAGGGTTCTCCAGAAGAGCGGTTCCTTATAAGCGCAGTGATTTTATCTTCAGCGACCGTCCTAAAATTGATGCGTTGTTCAAGAGTGGCAAACTTCAGATTATTTTTTCTGGCAAAGCCCACCCGCTGGATGACCGTGGAAAAGAGATTGTTGAGAATATTGTTGCGCTCACCAAGGAGTATCCAAACTCGGTTGTCTTCCTCGAGAATTATGATATGACGATTGGCTCGATGTTAGTGCGCGGCAGCGATGTGTGGTTAAACAATCCGCGCAGACCGCAGGAAGCGAGTGGCACGTCAGGAATGAAAGCTGCCATGAACGGAGCGCTTAACTTGAGTATTTTGGATGGTTGGTGGCCAGAAGCTTGTAACCATGGTGTCAATGGCTGGCAGATTGGGGATGGTTATGAGAATAAGAAGGAAGAAAAGTTAGATGCCCACGATCAGAAAGCGATGTATAAAGTATTACTCAATGAAGTAGTGCCAACCTACTACAACAACCGAAGCAAGTGGATTGAGATGATGAAACAAAGTATTCTAAGCACCAAGGACAAGTTTGCCGTGAAACGCATGCTGGAAGAATACTATGAAAAACTTTACATCACTAAATAATCCTTAAGGGTAGGGGATTAGTCAATTTCCAGGTTAAACCATTTGGTTAGCTGACTTCTTAGAACGAGGTTCTCTTTCAGTGGGTGATACTCATTTGTATGGGATGAGTATTGATACAAACCCATCCATCGCTCAGGGTGCAAGGCAATTTGTTTGATAGCATCGGCTATGTAATTAACTTCAGCATCAGTCATAACAGGATGCAGGCTAAGCCGCACCCAACCTGGCTTCTCTGAAAGATCTCCTGAATCTATTTTACTTGTAATCTTCCTTGAATACTCCTGGTCGACATGTAAAAGGTAATGGCCATAGGTACCGGCACACGAACATCCACCGCGCACCTGAATGCCAAAATGATCACTGAGTACCCGCACAATAAAATTGTAATGCAGGTTGTCAATATAGAAAGAGATTACACCCAGTCTTTCCTGATGCTCAGGAGCCAGAATGTTGAGTCCGGGTATGGCAGATAAGCGCGAAAAGGCAATGTCGAGTAGTTCTGCCTCGCGATGTTCGATTCGTTCTACTCCAATTTGTTCCTTCAATCGAACCGCCAGTGCTGCACGAATTGTTTGAAGGAATGCGGGGGTACCACCATCTTCACGCGTTTCAATATCCTCAAAGTAGTGATGCCCACCCCACGGATTTGTCCATGATACCGTTCCACCTCCGGGAATATCAGGAACACGATTGGCATAGAGTTTCTTGTTAAAGATCAGTACACCCGAACTTCCCGGTCCACCCAGAAACTTATGGGGCGAAAAGAAAATGGCATCAAGTGCATCTTCAGTATTTTTGGGATGCATGTTGATAGCTGCATAGGGAGCTGAAGCAGCAAAGTCTACAAAGCACAAACCACCATGCCTGTGCATGATGCGTGCAAGTTCATGATACGGAGTGAAAATACCCGTTACATTGGAGCAGGAGGTAAAAGATCCGATTTTATGTTTTCGATCTTTGTATTTATCAAGTTCTACCTCGAGATTTTTTGGTTCGACAAGTAAATCCTTACCCGGTGGAATCACCACTACATCTACTTCACATTCGAGCCACGAGGTTTGGTTGGAATGATGTTCCATGTGGGTAAGAAATACAACTGGTCTTTCAGAAGCCGGTTGGGTATAAAATGGTTTAGCCTTTTCAGGGAGATGCAAACCAAGAATACGCTGCAACTTGGCAATCGCACCTGTCATGCCGCTGCCTTGTGTGATGATGACATCCTGATCAGTGGCATGTACATGCTTCTTAATAATCTGGTGCGCCATTTTATAAGCGATCGTCATTGCTTCACCCGTATGGCTGGATTCAGAATGTGTATTACCCACGAGGGGACCAAAATGACTACTTAATAACTCTTCGATAGGAGCATACAATCTTCCGGAAGCAATCCAGTCGGCATATAATAACTTTTTCTTACCAGCGGGGCCTTCAAATGTGTAATCGTGTCCGATTATTTTAGTGGCCAAGTCCTGAAAGTAAGCTTCTGGACTTTCTGTATCAACAAGAGAAGGACTGTCGAAATGCATAATCAAACATTAAGTCGTACAAATATACAGCTAATGAAATTAATGGATTGCTTCAAAAGCTATTTCGCTACTCCCTAACAAAAATCAAATACTGCCATGGAGAAAGTCTCAGTGGTTTCGTGGTTGACACTTCATACGTTTCACCGGTAAAGTAATCCTGATAACTTCCTGCCGAACTCTCATCAATAAGCTTAAACTCCTGTGGCTTATCTGAAAAGTTGAGTACTACAACCACTTTATTATTTCCTTTCGTTCGCTGAAAAGCATATACATTGGGATCTTCGTTGTTAATACGCACGGCCATACCGCCATATTCACCACCCCAAAGCGCTGGGTTATCCGCATGAAGCGATACCAGCTTTTTATAGAATGGCTGAAATTGTTTTGGATCACTCCAATCGATCGAATCTTTTTCAAAAAACTTCAATCGTTTATCTAAACCTACTTCCTGACCACTATATAACATAGGCACACCATAGGCTGTGAAGATCAAGGTGGCAAAAGTCTTAACACCATCTCCGTACCGTTCAAACTCTGTTCCTTGCCAGCTGTTTTCATCGTGATTGGTGATCATCGTTAATCGAATGGGCTTTTGACCATATTCTTTCAGATCGTCCTGGATCCATTTGGCGAGGTCATTCGCGTTGGCCTTCCCTTTGCCCATCTTATCGGTGACTCCCAGTAGTGGCCAGGCATAGGTGGCATCAAATGTTAAATGCATGCGGGCACCATCCCATTCTGCAAGCCAGAAAAGATCCTTCAAAGGATTGAGTTCCCTGGTGGCTTCTTCCCAGAAGTAAAGAGGAATTTCGTGTCCGGCATGATCACAACGAAATCCGTCAATATCAAAGTTGGTCACCCAATACTTCATGTCTTCAATCATAGCCTTACGTGTTGCCGGATTGGTGTGATCTAACAATGCGATGTCGGTCCAGTCTGATTCATGGGCAATGTTTCCTTCGCCATCATGCGCATAATATTCCGGATGTTCGGTAATCCACGGATGATCCCAGGCTGTGTGGTTGGGTACCCAATCCAGAATCAGGTACATGCCCAACTCATGAGTTTTATTTACCAGGTTTTTAAAATCTTCCTCCGAGCCAAACTCTGGATTCACTTTTCTATAATCACGGATAGAGTAGTAGCTGCCTAAGGGTTCTTTCCTGTTTTTAATTCCAATGGGTTGTGCCGGCATAATCCATAACATCTCTACGCCAAGTTCCTTCAGTCGGGGCAGGTCCTTAATAAAGGCGTTGATCGTTCCTTCATTCGTATGCTGCCGGATGTTGACTTCGTAGATGGTACCCCTGGCTATCTTTTCAGGGAAGGTGATACCAGAGGTTGGGGGAGTGGTTACCTCTACCGGTGGTTTTTGAGTACAAGAATCAAGTGAGAGTAGCGTAACACATAAGATTACAACGTACTTATTCATACCGTTTCATTTAGTTACAATCAAAGATAGAGAAATCTAATTTTATAGATTATAGATAAATAATGCCAGTACGAAGAGAGGTGCTACGAATTTAACTAAGAATCTCCATACGATGAATTGCCATCGACTGGTAAGGTTCATATCACTAAAAACAACTTCCTTTGATAATATCCAGCCCGCCAGTATCGCCATCAGAATACCGCCCACGGGCATGAGGAGATTAGAGCCAAAGTAATCGAGCAACCCAAAAATGGTTTTGCCTTTCAGTACACTAATGAAATCAAGTGGAGTAAAATCGGAGAGGTAGTTAAAGGAGAACACAGTCCCCAGTCCCACCAGCCACAAAACAATTCCTGAAACAATAGTGATTCTTGCTCTGCTACTCTTGATCGTTTCTTCCAAATGTGAAATGATGGATTCCAGTAATGAGATGGAAGAAGTGAGGGCTGCAAAAAATAATAAGAGGAAGAAGAACGATCCTATAAATCCGCCCCCGGGCAAATCACCAAACGTTACCGGAAGGGTAATGAAGATAAGTC
>Ga0116176_10002556_pt1 | contig 13730 bp, 11 predicted proteins | sample AD_STIC08_MetaG_FD_89803 | JGI IMG/M metagenome (GOLD analysis project Ga0116176, IMG submission 89803) | Active sludge microbial communities of municipal wastewater-treating anaerobic digesters from USA - AD_STIC08_MetaG | ecosystem: Engineered > Bioreactor > Anaerobic > Digestate | place: USA...
GCGTTCGTGTTCAGTGCAAAAATTAGGGTGAACAGACAAAGTAACTTCAAGTTCTTCATGGCAGACTCAATGTGTAAATCGCTCTGCCCGTGTAGGTGCCAGATGCATAAATCGCAGTGTTTGCATATGAAAAAGTCATGCAGTTTTCTACCCATCTGTTCGCAGCAATGCTGGCTAAGGTAATGGTGCCGCCATTGAATGTGCCAGCTGCAATGTGTGCTGTGCTGTCTTGGTTTGCCGTACTGGTCCAACTAATGCTTGAAAATGGGATAGTGTTGCCAGCGGCATTCACCAGCGAAGCAGGGGTTGTGACACTCATCACGCCGCTACCTGATGAGCCTGGAACCCTGACCCAGCCACCAATATAGACTTGATTGGGAGGGTTGCAAACATTAAACCCATCGTAAAAGCTATTTGCAGCAGTGCTGTTGCTGGTCATTGGAAGCGCGGTGCTATTACCTAATGATGCTGCAGGAACATTGACAGATACGACGTTGACCGTATTGTTGTTGGCGGGCGTGCCACCAGCATTGTAGTTGCCGCCTGAGTACGAACCATTTCCAACTTGGATATATATTTGCCTTGGCCCTGGGTTAATATTCAATATCCAAGCGTTAGCAGAACCTGCACTTGTTAGCATCAACAATGCAACAAGTGCAGGTTTAAAGTTGTTACTCATGTTTACCACCTGAGCAAATGCACACTAGTGCAATCCACTTTGTAAATTTAACCAGTTAAATTTAACTGATACCGAGATAAATCCCTAAGTCGCTATTTTAAACGATATTACTATGGCATAGAAGCGGTATAAGTAACGCGACCTGCATTTGCATTGACGCCACCATAAGTACCGGGTGCTGCTACGGCACTACTTAAATAGGTGTAAGTCCATCTAGCATCAAGGTTAGTCACTTTAGTGCCAATATTTGGTGTCAGTGTAATATTAGTTGTTGCTGCATCAGCCAATGCAGGCGCAGCCAGTGGTGTGGCTGAAGTATTTGCTGCTACGGCAGTGGCAATTTGCGTGTAAGAAATTGAATCGCCTGCACCATTGTTTAATGGGCCAGTAGTGGTTGAGCCAAAGGTAATTGCACCGTTATTACCAATTACACGTGCAGTGACAGTGCCAGCGCCAATATCACCGCCTACGCCAGCAACGGGTACTCCATTTCCAACATTCGCTGCCGGTACGGTAAAGTTGATGAGGTCAACTGTTGCGTTATTTGCAAGATTTGCACCCGTACCAATACGTACATAAAGCGTTTTTGGCACAGTAATAGAAAAGTCAAGTCTGCCAGTTGCCGTTAAAGCACCTGTACCTGTTTGAAAGTTAGACTCTGCACTTGATATTGCAGGAATAAGTAACAAGCTACTTAAGCAAATATTACGGATAAATTTAATTTGAGTGTTCATTTTGCTTTCCTTAATAAAATGGTTGAACTATTAAATGTAACTTATTAGTTCATATTAGTTCAGTTATAACTTAGCAATTATTGTACCAGCATATTGAAAATATTTTTAAAGACATATCTTATTGTATTTAAATGGTTTTATTAGATTAAATAGGCGTAGCTAAAAAAAATATTCAATAAACAGGCTAAAGATTGTCAAAATTTGGTCGTTAATGTACGAATTTGGGCACTTGTTTTATATATTCAACCGCCAGCACTTCAATGTATTGCTCAATTTCACTAAATTTAAACCTGCATTAGGTGCGCAATGGTTGCGAAATCATCATGGCAAATATCTGTATCAAATAATTTCATTTGGCACTAAATTTTAGATAATCCTAGCCGTTAAATAAGACATGAAAACCATCTTGTCTTTTATTGTCATCATTTTGTTATTGGTGTCCATTGCATCCAAGGCCGAGTCTGATATCACAACTGGCCAAAGCACGCTTAGTTCTACAGCTAACCTTTATTTTGTGATTAAAATTCCTCAAACACTTTTTATGCACGTAGGCCCTGATTCAAATTTAACGCAAAAAAATCGTCCCATAAGTTCAGCAACCAGCGGTCCGTTGGCTACACATGTTGCAGGTAATAGTGGTGCCGTATTATTGAGCGTTCATTCAAAAAAAGCGTTAGATGATGAAAGTGCAAAAAACATACAAACCCAACCCAACGTAATCTACGCTCATGAAAATCAAACAGCCAACCCAATGGTTTACACCGCATCGATGCCCTAAAATTTACAGCTAAAGCTGGCAAATAGAATGAGAAATTCAGTCTAATTAAACGCGTAACCTTTTTCGATGCCCTGCGAGCCTTTATTTATAAGGCTCACAGGGCATTGTTTTTCTCTCGGAGATATTTGTAGATAAAAAATACTTTTTTTGATGTATTCACTTGCCTAAGTATTTTAGATGACTTGCGCAACGTGCACGGCAATCGCTAGACCCAAAACCTGCGATTAAAATCTCCCCTTGAGTACGTTGATTGACTTGGCATTCGGGCAATGTGAATTGTGTCACTTTCAGGATAGATGCTGCAGGTGAAGCTAATAAATAATCAATGTGCCACCTTAATTTATTCTCATTTAATTTTTTCGCAGTACGCAAATGCCGGGCAATGCGCGCCTCAATATTACGTAAGGCACTGCCCGTATACACATAACGGCCCTGAGGAAAATCAAAAACGCCAAAACGGCCTATCGTTAACAGTGTCGGGGTGCTGAGCAAAATCTCCAGCTGGTAGGTCACGTAAGTTGGCATTTGAGTTGAATGGCGACTATTTTTAAATAGAAATAAATTCTAGCGCAATTTGATGATGATGCTAGAGTAGCCGGCGTTAGTTTTAATCGAACAGAGTGAAGCTAAAATCTAGCACATTTAGGCTAGACTCAGTGGTAATTGTTGAGATATTTGATTGTGCCGAACGTTAATTTCACTGTAGCAAATTGCTTTTATGCTACTGCAGAATAAACTGGCGTCCCCACGGGGATTCGAACCCCGGTCGCCTCCGTGAAAGGGAGGTGTCCTAGGCCTCTAGACGATGGGGACCTAAGAAAATATTGCCAAAGGCAATATTAGATACAACACGTACATTTTACTACAAGTCACTATATTTCTATAATGAATTTTTGCTAAATTGGTGGAGGTAAGCGGGATCGAACCGCTGACCTCTTGCATGCCATGCAAGCGCTCTTCCAGCTGAGCTATACCCCCAGTTACCTACATTCACCACTTACTTAATTCAGTAATCAGCGAGGCGCAATATTAAAGATGAGAGGCTAGGTTGTCAATGACTTTTGTGAGGTTTATGTAAAATCATCCGTTAGCCACGTATATTTGATTGGCTGTCAAATTGGGTTAAATCAACGCGCGGTAAAGGCTGCCAACCAGGTTTGCGATGTTCAGCAACCACATTGGTGAATACGCCGCCACGCACATAAAATTTTGCCGTCACGCGCATAAATTTTGGCTGTGTCGCTGCAACCAGATCATCTAATATCTGGTTGGTGACTGCTTCATGAAAGCAGCCTTCATCTCTGAATGACCACATATAGAGTTTTAAACTTTTAAGTTCAACACATAATGCGTCTGGTATGTAATCCAGATAAATGACGGCAAAATCAGGTTGTCCTGTTTTAGGGCACAAGCATGTAAATTCCGGTATTTCCATGTGTATGTGAAAATCACGGGATTGTTTTGGATTTTCAAACGTTTCCAATGACTTAGTAGGTTGTGCAGTCGGTTTGGCACCTAAAGAAGTGCTGGAAGTAGTGATAGACATAAGGCATCTTAGTAAAAAAAACGTTATTATAACGCTCTAACGAAAACCTAAAATTAAAAAATCAATTTGCGCTTAACACACTTAAAACTCGCAGGCTTTAAATCATTTGTTGATCCAACCACATTGCACATTCACGGGCAACGTGTTGGCGTGGTTGGCCCCAACGGTTGCGGTAAATCTAACGTCATGGAATCTGTGCGCTGGGTGTTGGGTGAGTCTTCTGCTAAAGAAATGCGCGGAGACAGTATGGATGCCGTGATTTTTAACGGCTCTGGTAATCGCAAACCTATTTCACGTGCAAGCGTTGAGTTGATATTTGACAATAGTTTAGGTGGTGCGTCAGGTGAATGGTCGCAATATGCCGAAATATCGGTTAAACGCGTGATTGAGCGTGACAAAGGCTCGACTTACTACATTAACAATACCGTTGTGCGACGCCGTGATGTTGCTGATTTATTTTTAGGAACTGGCTTAGGTGGCCGCGCCTATGCAATTATTGGTCAAAATACCATTAACCGTATCGTTGAAGCTAAACCCGAAGAGTTGCGTATTTTCTTGGAAGAGGCAGCAGGTATTAGTAAATATAAAGAACGCAGACGGGAGACTGAATTGCGTTTGCGTGACACGCGCGAAAATTTAACCCGTGTAGAAGATATTCTTCGAGAACTTGATAAGCAAATAGCTCGTTTACAGTCACAAGCAGTGGTTGCCGAACAGTATCATCAATTGCAAGCCGCATTAAATGTGAGTAAAGGTCAAGTTTGGCTGCTAAAAAAACGTGATGCAAGTACGCAATGGGAAAAAGCGCAACGCAACGTGGAAAGACTTGTGAATGAACTTGAAGCACAAATGGCGGCTTTGCGCAGTAATGAATCAGTATTAGAGATTGCACGGCAAGAAAACATTACAGCCAATGAATCGGTAAATCTGGCACAGGCCAGTTATTACGAGATAAACGCTGAAGTTTCAAACCTAGAAAATCAGGTTAAAAATACTGCCGATGCGCGTGAGCGCATTCAACAGCAGTTGATGCAGTTAGTGGCCTCATTAGAAAAAAATGCTGTGCAATCGCAACATTATAAAAATATGTCTTTGAGTGCTCAACAAGCGCTTGAGGTTGCCAATACTGAAGGCACTGCTGCTGAACAGGCGGTTGCCCAAGTTAAAGGTGCTTTGCCAGCATTGTTGGCGCAATTTGAGCTAGCTGCAACAACATTTACTACACGTCAAACGGCGTTACTTAATGCCGAGCAGCGCTTACGGCTTGAGCATACAAATCTTGACCATATCTCACGTGCAATTAGGGAGACGCAGGATCAGCTGTCACGGTTAGTACAAAATTTAAATAGCATTCAAATCACTTCTGAAGAGGCCATTGATGAAAAGCAATCTGCGCTCAGATTAGCTGAAACAGAAGTCGCTAAATTAGAAGCGCAAGTCACCTCAGTGCTTGAAAATGAACAGTCACTTGGCGCACGCATTAAAGTTCAGCGTGATCTTTACGCTGAGAAGCAGCGTGATTTAAGTCATCTTGAGGCTGAAATTGCCTCACTTACTAAAATTCAGCACAGTATGCAAAATGGTCAAAGTGAATCTGCATTGAAAGGCTGGTTAAATAGTGTTGGTTTGACCGATGAAGTGCGTTTTTGGCAATCAGTGCGTGTTAAAAAAGGTTGGGAAGCCGCATTTGAAGCAGCCTTAGGCGCAAAACTCAACGCTATACCTCATGCGTCACTGAATATTCAAACACGGCCGCCGGGCGCGCTCACGATTGCTCTGGATTCTGATGAAACAAGTGACGTGATACAACGAGAAAACTCACTCTATTCTTTGGTGGAAAATATTCACCCAAAGCAGCGGGGCACGCTACAAGACTGGCTAACCGGTGCTTATATTCTGGAAAACGGAGTGAATATCGAGGACGCTCGTCGCGGGTTATCCAATGGTGAATATTTAGTGTCCAAACAAGGTGATATCTACACGCAACACAGCGTGACTTATTTTGGCTCACAGTCACTGTTGCACGGTGTACTTGAGCGGCAGGCGCACTTGGAGGCATTAGAAAAACAAAAGCCACTTGCTGTGCAAACTGTGGCAGATGCGCTAGACCAAGTGACACAAACAGAAAACGCTTTGCGTCAATTACGTGATGTGCAACGCGAAAGTAGCGTGTTACTTAAAAGTGCTTTGCAAAATCAGCATCAGCTCAATTTAACACTGCAGCAGTTAAAACAAACCCAGTCTAATGCAATTCAGCGGCAGAAAAGCTTGCAAAGTGATTACAAGGTCATGGAAGAGAAATTGCAGAAGTTAAATGATGAGCGTGGTGCAAAAGAGACGATTATCCATGACATAACGCAAAGTTTGCAAAAAATACAGCAGGATAAAACCATTGCTGAAGCAAATAAGGTACAGGCAGAAATGGCGTTTAATCAAGCGCGCACTCAATTGCAGTCGCTGGAACACGCTTTTCAAGAAAAAAGTTTTAACATCAAAATTAAGCAAAACGAAATCAATGAATTAAATTCTAAAATGCAGCATGCTGATGAAGAATGTGCCAGCTTGAAGTTACGTAGAGACGAAGCTGAAGCCACGCTCAATGTGACCCAGATGGACACGCTAAAGCTGAATTTAGAGGTGGCATTGAATCGTAAGCAGCAAGCCGAACAGTTGCTGGCTAGCGCACGTAACCAATTAAGCGTATGTGAGCAAGCGTTGCTGCAACAAGAACGGCTACGTATGCAAAATGAGCAATTATTGCACCCACTGCGTGATAAATTAGAAACCAGCCGCTTAGAAGAACAAGAAACACGCTTACATTTTGAATTGTGCCAAGCTGAATTGTCTGCGTCGCATTTGAGTGAAACTCAGCTTGCAGAACACTTAGAGGCTTTGGCTAGTAAAACTGCTGACGGTAAATTAAAAGTAATCGATTTGGAAAAGCGACGCGATCAAATAGAGCGGCAAATTACCGAATTAGGCGCAGTCAATTTGGCCGCTATTCAAGAGTTGGAATCCGAACAAACGCGAAAACAATATTTAGATAGCCAATGCAAAGACCTAATGGACGCTAGCGAGACGCTTGAAGATGCGATTCGCAAAATAGACAAAGAAACAAGAGGGCGTTTGCAGGCCACGTTTGATGAGGCCAACCGACATTTTAGTGAGCTTTTCATGACCCTGTTCGGTGGTGGCCAAGCGCGTTTGGAGTTGCTCGGCGAAGAAATTCTAGATACCGGCATGCAAGTTTTTGCGCAACCGCCGGGTAAGAAAAATAGCACCATACATTTACTTTCTGGTGGCGAAAAAGCATTAACAGCGCTTGCTTTAGTGTTTGCCTTGTTTAGGTTAAATCCAGCGCCGTTTTGTTTAATGGATGAGGTAGATGCACCATTAGACGATAGTAATACAGAACGTTTTTGTACGATGGTGAAAAAAATGTCTGAGAAAACACAGTTTTTATATGTAAGTCATAATAAAATAACCATGGAAATGGCGCAGCAATTGATTGGTGTTACTATGCAAGAATCAGGCGTTTCACGGATTGTAGATGTGGATATGGAGCAGGCTGTAAAAATCGCCGAAGTGGCCAGTGTTTAAAATTGAATATTTTTACTGTTAAGTAATAAAAAACAACTATTTGAAAGTCAGCTTAAATGAGTAATTTGTATATTTTGTTAATCGTCATTGGCGTACTGATTATTGTTGCAGTACTGGCGTACAACTGGTGGCAAGAGCGAAAATTTAATCAGCAAGTGGATAGTGGTTTCAGTGCATTGCAAAAAGATGCGCTATTAGATGACCCGGAAATTGATTCAAATCAGGTGAAAAGTGGTTTTGAAGATACCATTATTGATGATTTTGCAATTAAACATCAAAAAAGTGTTAATGAATCTCAACCAGCTAGCCAACCCACACCGCAATACCAAACGCAAGCTTCACCCAGTGCAAACAATCCGCTTGAAAATTCAATCGCCGATCAAATTCTGCCTGATGATGTGTCGATTAACGATGCATTTTCCGAACTAACCAATGCGTTAAAAGGCACGCAAACGCGTAAAGTTGAGCCTAGTTTTAATGCCGCAAATTTGGCCTCAACAGCGAGCAATGTGAATGCGCCAGAAAAACCGGTTCAGCGCAGTGATATTAAAGCGATTTTTGATGACGCATTTGGAAAAACCAACAAAGCGCCGTCTGCCAACATTGGTAACACTGCACCTGAGCAAAAAAGCCGACCTACCGCCAATATTGTCAACGAAATTGAAAAGCCGCCCTTGGGTTTACCCGCAATGCTACAAGCACAAATGGACTTAACTGCAGTATTGCATTTAGCCAAAGAAATCCCAGCAAGCTTGCTCATTAAAACGGTGGCAGGGCTGTTTAACGATTACGACAAGCCCATTTTTGTACACACCATCGCCACGCGTGTGAATGCTAACCCAAGCTGGCTTTTGCTGAGTGAAACACCCGAAAAGCAGCTGATTGCAAAAATTGCCTGTAGCTTGCAACTGGCTGACCGTGCTGGCGCAGTTTCTCGCAACGTGCTGAACCGCTTTCAACAGGCTGTTGAAACACTAGGCAAAGGTTTAAATGCGCATGTTGAGTGGCAAAGTAACGGTGACGCGCTCACAACAGCCACCGCATTAGATACATTTTGTATTGAAGTGGATAAAACCATTGGTTTTCATCTGGTGCACGGCGAAAGCGGGGCGTTTACAGGAACTAAACTGAAAGGTTTGGCCGAGGCGCAAGGCTTTAAACTTGCGGCGGATGGCAGCTTTAAATTTTACAATGATGAGGGTCGTGTGGCTTTCATTATGTTTAATCGGGACAACTTTCCATTCAGTCAAGACATGCTGAGAAACTCTGTGATTAAAGGCATTACTTTTCAGCTGGATATTCCGCATGTACTGCATTGCGCTGAGGCGTTTAACCAAATGGTGGAAATTGCTAGATTAATGGAAAGCAGCCTGCATGCCACGCTGGTGGATGACAATAATCGGGTGTTGGGCGATATTCAGGTTGAAAAAATCCGTCAACAACTTAAAGTAATCCATGCCACCATGCTGGTGCGCGGCATTATTCCTGGTTCTGATAACGCAATCAGATTATTCTCATAAGACGTTTCAGTCGCTTCGCAAATTTTAGAGTTTAGTATGCTTGAGGAGCCAACGCAGCAGATTCACGCACTACGCAAAAAAATAACGCAGTATGATTACGAATACTACGTGCAGGATGCGCCCTCCGTCCCGGACAGTGAATACGATAAGCTTTATCGTGAGTTGCAGTATTTAGAGCAGCAATTTCCGCAACTCATCAAGCCTGATTCTCCTACACAGCGCGTAAGCGGCACCGCAGTAAATGCATTTAATAGCATTACCCATCGGCAAGCCATGCTGTCACTCAACAATGCTTTTGAGGCACTCGAAGTTGAAGCTTTCGATAAACGCGTTCGAGACACCCTAGGGAAAGCACTTGTTGAATATGCTGTAGAACCTAAATTTGATGGTTTAGCCATTACCCTAACTTATGAGGATGGTGTGTTTACACAAGGTGCCACGCGGGGCGACGGCTACACAGGTGAAGATGTCACGCATAATTTACGCACCATTCACTCAATCCCCATGCGTCTTGATGTGACCCATCCTCCACAATTATTAGAAGTGCGTGGCGAAGTGCTCATGCTGAAGCGCGATTTTGAAAAATTAAATTTGGCGCAATCAAATAAAGGGGAAAAACTTTTTGCAAACCCGCGCAATGCGGCGGCTGGCAGTTTGCGTCAGCTAGATGCAAAAATTACTGCGACCCGACCCTTGCATTTTTTTGCCTATGGTTTAGGTGCGGCAGAAGGCGTGCCGAGTATCACCAGCCACAGCATGGCGATGGATTATTTAGCGCGTTTACGTTTTCCTGTCTGCGCTGAACGTGGTGTAGTCAAAGGTTTGGCAGGACTGCTGGAATACTACAAAAGCGTGGGGTTAGCGCGCGATACATTACCCTTTGATATTGATGGTGTGGTGTATAAGGTTAACCAATTCAGCCAGCAGAATGAATTAGGCTTTGTATCACGGGCGCCGCGCTGGGCAATTGCCCATAAGTTTCCTGCAAGAAGCACTTACCACGGTTGAAGACATTACCGTGCAAGTGGGGCGCACCGGTGCAATTACGCCGGTGGCAAGATTAGCGCCAGTGTTTGTGGGCGGCGTTACGGTAACGAACGCTACTTTGCATAATGAAGATGAAATTCGGCGCAAAGATGTGCAGATTGGTGACACCGTCAGCGTGCGCAGGGCAGGGGATGTCATTCCAGAAGTCGTCAGCGTGGTGCTTGAAAAACGCCCAGCCAACGCACGCCGCTTTGAAATGCCGCAAGTTTGCCCAGAGTGTGGCTCGCATATTCTAAAGCAGGCTGATGAAGCCGTTGCGCGTTGTACGGGTGGCTTGTTTTGCCCGGCTCAACGCAAGCAGGCCATCATTCACTTTGCCTCACGTCGCGCGATGGATATTGAAGGCTTAGGCGAAAAATTAGTTGACCAGCTAGTAGAAGCTCACTTGGTGCACAGTCTGGCAGACATTTATACACTAGATTTGGCAACGTTAAGTAGCCTTGAGCGGATGGCAACAAAGTCAGCGCAAAATATACTGGATGCCTTGCAACATAGTAAAACAACCACGCTGGCACGGTTCATTTATGCGCTGGGTATGCGTAATGTGGGTGAAACCACTTCAAAAGACCTTGCCAAGCATTTTGGTAATTTATCGGCGTTAATGCAAGCCAATACGGAAGCACTGCTTGAAGTGAATGATGTTGGCCCTGTGGTTGCTGAATCCATTACCAATTTTTTTAGCGAAACGCATAATCAAGAAGTCATCGCGGCGCTACTAAATGCTGGCATCACGTGGCCAGAAACCGATGGCAAACAGCAGGCGACAGGCCAATTGGTTGGTAAAACGTTTGTGTTAACCGGCACGCTTCCTACGTTATCGCGTGAGGCCGCCAAAGAGTTGATTGAACAAGCCGGCGGAAAGGTCAGCGGCAGTGTCTCGAAGAAAACGGATTTTGTTGTGGCAGGAAGCGATGCCGGCAGCAAACTCGACAAAGCGCAAGAATTGGGTGTAGCGATATTAGATGAGGCTGGCCTCCAGCAATTGCTTAGTTAAGTTGCTAGCTTATGTGATTATTGGCGAAGTTGAAAGTTGAACCGAGCGTTCAAAGATTAGTCTAGCTAACGTTGTTTTGGAAGATATTTTATTGGGTGATTGGGTGAAAATTGAATCTATATTCTACATTAAGTTATACTTTTATATTATTGATTTTAAATAGTTCTATAGCATTTTCAGCAGAGCCTGAAAGCTGTCAGCAAGCTCTACAAAAAGGCGATGTCGCGCAAGCATTATCTACCGCAAAAAAAATGCTCGCTGTGAATGCTAAAGATGTTGATACGCTGCTGTGCCAAGGCCGCGCATTCACTGCAAGTCAAGATTTTAACAGCGCACTGGATGCATTTAAACTCGCACAACTGAACGCAAGCGACAGCACGCAGAAAACAATTGCGGCCTTGTTAATCGGTAATGCGCAGCTATCACTCAAGCAACCAGATCTGGCAATTGCGAGTTTCCTGCAGGCATTAGAACATGCAAAAACGACCAATAGCGCCACCTACGTGCGTGCAAGTCATTTAGCCTTGGGGAATGCCTATTTGAATCAGCAGCAATTTGAACCAGCATTGGCGCAGTATCAGGCCGTGAATAAGCTGGATGCCAACGACAATGAACGTGGCGAAAGTTTTGAGAAAATTGCCTTAACGCACCACAAAATGGGCCAGCATGATGCCGCCCTTGAGTTTCAAATTAAGGCTTATATGATGCATGAAAAATCCGGCACACTAGACCAATATGCGCATTCCAGCATTGAATTAGGGCGCTATTATGGCCAGGCAAAACAATATATTCGCGCTGAAAACACCTTAAATAAAATCATTAAATTCGCAAAAGAGCAGGGCGGGGCTTACTATGAAGCAAAAGGTAGCTGCGTTTTAGGCATTGTAAAAGCAGCTGAAGGTGAAAAAGAGGCGGCAAAAGCGTTGGTTGAATACGCAAAATCAATTGCAAAAAATACGCAGGATAAGTCACTTGAGGAAGAAATTAATCAAGAAACGCAAGGCTTGTTATAAGCGCAAAATTGCTACGAGTAAAAATTACTGCCCTGCGAGCCTTTATTTACAAGGCTTACAGAGCATCGAAAAAGGTTGTATGGGGTTTTTGCTAGTAAAAATGTATTTTTTCTACAAAATTGCAATGAGTTCCAGCATAAAAATTTGTAAGGCTTATGCAAATATGGCGACCAAGTATTCAGCCGCCAAACATCACCATGACAAATAAGGCAATGCCATGAAACCATATTCGCCACCCTATATTCCAGCTTCTGAAATCACACCCAAAGACACCTTTGAAAACCGTCGCGCATTTTTGCAAAAAGCCGGATTTGGCGTTGCGGCAGGCACTCTTGCGCTGTTGAATCATCCCGTGCGTGCGGCAGAAACCGCCGTAAAATCGTCCATTATTCAGCCAGTTCGCGCAGGTAAAAAAATTGCGCAATATAAAAAAACCGCTTTTGGGTCGGAGGAAAAGCTGACTTCGTATGAAGATGTCACGACCTATAATAATTTCTACGAGTTTGGCACCGACAAAAGTGATCCGGCCAAAAATGCCAAGCTGTTTAAAACACAACCTTGGGCGGTAAGTATTGAAGGTGAAGTAAAAAAACCGAAAATCATCAGCCTTGAAGATATCATCAAATTGGCGCCCCTTGAAGAGCGCATTTACCGTATGCGCTGCGTTGAGGGCTGGTCCATGGTGATTCCATGGCTGGGCATTCCTTTAGCTAAATTGATTCAATGGGCAGAACCAACGGGCAATGCTAAATTTATTGAATTCATCACGTTAAACGACAAACAGCAAATGCCCGGGCAAAACTTACCGGTGCTGGATTGGCCCTATGTTGAGGGTTTGCGCATGGATGAAGCTATGCATTCGTTAACAATGCTGGCGGTTGGCTTATATGGCGAACAATTGCCTAATCAAAATGGCGCGCCTCTGCGCCTTGTAGTGCCGTGGAAATACGGTTTTAAGGGCGCAAAATCGATTGTAAAAATTCGGTTTACAGAAAAAATGCCACGCACCAGCTGGATGAAAGCCGGGCCAAGAGAATATGGATTTTATGCCAACGTGAACCCAAATGTTGATCATCCGCGCTGGACGCAATCTTCAGAAAAAAGAATCGGTGCTGGGCTTTTTGCAGGGCGTATTAAAACGCAAATGTTTAACGGCTATGCCGAGCAAGTTGGGCAAATGTATGCGGGTTTGGATTTGCAGAAAAACTTCTAATTTTTCTCAACTTATCAATACGATACGGTAATAGAAAGAGGGCGGATAAAAATGCAAAAAAGTGCCATTTTTAGAAGCAACCTTTTTCGATGCCATGCGAGCCCTATAAACAAAGGCTCGCAGGGCATAAAAATTTTCTCGTAAGAATAACGCCTAGTTTTTGAATGTGATAATTGCGTTTAAAAAAGCACCCACTCTATTGAAACTTACTGGTTAAGCATGTTGCATTTCTTCAAAAAAACTCCGAATAAACAACAAATCGCGCGCGTTAAAGTGTTGGTGTTTTTGCTCTGTACCATCCCAATGTTGCGCTTGATTTGGCTTGGGTTTCAAGAAGATTTAACAGCCAACCCAATAGAATTTCTTGAACGTTCAACCGGGTTTTGGGCGCTCATGATATTACTTGCAACCTTAACGCTTACCCCCATCCGTATAATCACTGGCAGGGCATGGCCGTTGCAAATGCGGCGCATGCTTGGGCTGTGGATGTTTTTTTACGCTTGCTGCCATATCACCATTTATTTATGGCTTGATTTTGCCTTTTTATGGGCTGATATCGTCAAAGATATCGCTAAACACCCACGTATATTGGTAGGTTTTGCGGCC
>Ga0116176_10002557_pt1 | contig 13726 bp, 15 predicted proteins | sample AD_STIC08_MetaG_FD_89803 | JGI IMG/M metagenome (GOLD analysis project Ga0116176, IMG submission 89803) | Active sludge microbial communities of municipal wastewater-treating anaerobic digesters from USA - AD_STIC08_MetaG | ecosystem: Engineered > Bioreactor > Anaerobic > Digestate | place: USA...
AATTATTAATGTTTTTAATCCTATCAAGGGCACTTAATTGATTATAAAGTTCTTGCCTTAAGTTTGCTTCTTCCCTCTTTTGTTTTTTACTTTTAGACATCTAATTGTTTTTGATTTTTATAATAATTAATTTACCTCACAAATTTACACTTTTATTTTAATATAAAAAGTTTTTTTAATTTTCTTTTAATAAAAAAAAATACAACCCGACTCTAGCTTGGTTGATTTAATATGACGCTATCCTAGATAACTCATATTAGCTAATTGGAATTAAGGTCGACTCTTATCCAATGGACTCTGTTTCATTTACCTATTGAAGGCAGAGGATAGACAGGTACTATTATCTTGTCTCCGGGATGAATTATAAATTGAAAATATTCTTTTTTAATTTCAGGATACTCACTATAAAAATATTCATAAATTTCTTCTATAGAATTAAATACTTTAGAATCGAAGATGGCACCATCAAATCCTGCCATAACACATTCTCTTATAGTTATCCAATATTGAATAAAGAATCTATTTTTTTTAATAGAAACAATATATTTACCTGTTTTTCCAGAATATTTTTGTTTATATAATTTACCTTTATATTCTGTTATCTTAATATTTATTTTCATAATTTTAAACTCCTTTTTTTGCGCCTCCGAAAATATCTATATGTAAACGTGGGCAAAAACGAAATCCATACTTAACAGATAATCTTGCGACAATTTTATTATTTATTTTTAATTGTTCTTCATTAATTCCCTCAGGCATCAATAAGATATCTGTATTAGAAAAATTCTTTAATTTAGATAACCACTCATCTTTTATTTCTAAAACATCTTCTTCATTAGATACAACAAATTTTAATTGAAATAATTTATTGTTCTCTATTGAGCTATCTATAAAAGATTGTATCACATTTAAATTCTTTCTTAATTTATCATGTTTCTCAATCCATTTAACATTTAGATTATTCTCAAAACAAGTTCTAGAATTTGGTGTTGAAGATTTTAATTTAGGGCTCATAGAAATTAAGTCTATATATTTACTAAATTCTTCATTATATATTGTGGCATTTGTTTCTATGGTAATTAAATAACCTTCTTTTTTTAATTCTCTGCAAAGTTCAATAATAGAATCTTGTTGCATTGTTGGTTCTCCACCACTAATAACAATGTGTTTTATTAATTTATCACTATTATTAATATTGATTAGTTTCAATATGTCTTCTATTGTTTGGATATTTTTTTCTGGAGTAAAAGAACTATATGCTGTATCACAAATAGAATCTTTAAAAGTACACCTAAGGTTACATGAGCTTGTTCTTATAAACAAACAAGGTATTCCTGACCAAAGCCCCTCTCCTTGGCAGGTGCCAGAAAAATCCCATTCGGTATCATTTGTAATTTTATCTCCATTTATGTCTTTAATAAGTGGAAAAACACCATTTTCTACTAATATTAATTTATTCATCAACTATTTAATTTGAAAACAAAATTATAAAAAATTATTAAGAAAACAAAAAAAAGTTAAAAAATAAATTTAACTTTACGGTTTATAACTTATGAATAAAGAAAACAATATAGAAGATTTAGTTGATTTAAACGGGCAACCGTTATCGAATCGGGCTAAGAAAAAGATATTGTGGAAGAAAAATAATAGGTTTAAACAAAAACAAAAAGCCAACTTATATAAATGTCCTAATAGATTATTAATGTTTTGTAATAATAAAACAGAAGGTCTACAAGGACAGAAGATGCACTTAACAAAAATTCTATCTTATTATTGTTATATAAGGAAGAAAATTAATAGTGGGCATATTTTTAATTTTTCAAAGATACCAGATAATTTTAAAGAAGTAAAAAACTTTATGTCAAACGCTTCTTTTAAGAAATATAATTTATTATTAGTGATGAATAACTTTGCGGAATTCACTCCTGATAATAAAGGTATTAAAATATTTAGTTTAGAGAAGGCAACAAAAATAATCTGTTGCGATGATAATAATAAAATAAAAATCGAGAAAGAACCTTGTTTCAATATCGATTTTGATGATAAGATAAATAAATTAAAAGATTTCCATAAAATTCTTTTAGAGCAACTTTACGATGATACACTCGAGAGAGTGTTTAAAGCTGACGAATTAAAACGTGTTCCGACCAACAAAAGGAGTTGCGTGAAGAGAATTCTAAGAGATGAATTGACAGAGAAATATTTTAATTACTTTACAACCACCATCAATATGTCTAACAAACAAATAGGTAAAATTTTTAGCATGTCTAGAAATTATGCTTATAAGTTTAGAAAATATATTGAAGAACAATGGAAGAACAAATCTGTTGAAATTAAGTTTCTTAATTACCAAGTAAATATTAATCAATTTGATGATTTAGTTAAGCAATATCCTAATTTTAAATATTATGGATGCGAACCTACTTATTATTTGAATAAATATACTCCTGTTAAGAATTTAGGTCAGAGATTAGTTGTTGTTAGAAAAGAGTTGTAGAAAGTAATTTTAATATTTTTTTGTATAATACAGAACAAGAAAAATGTTTTGTATATAAGGTTTCTTATGTATATCTATTAAATAAAATAAATATCTTCTAAAGAAAAGTATAATTATCTAAGAAAGATTATAATAATAGAGATAATATATAATAAACAATATTTTAATAAAGATTATAATAAAGAAGATTACTTTATAAATAGAATATCTTAATAGAGAACAATATAATAAACATTATCTTTAATAGAATATCTTAAATAAGAATCATTTATATTTTTTTGCTACTTTTTTTAAAACAATATTATGTCAAGAGATACAAACAAACAAAAATTCTATAAATTATATTTCGATGGTTCATGTGGGCCGAAGAATCCTGGTGGAGATTTAGGTTTTGCTTTCATCTTAAGAGATTCTAATGATAATGAAATAAAGAGATTCTCTAAACAAATAAAGAAAGAAGATTATATAGAAGGGGTAACCTCAAATAATCTAGCTGAATATTTAGGTTTAATTTCGGGGTTAGAATATTTATTAGAATCAAAATTACATTTAGAGAGAATATATATCTATGGTGATAGTTCTCTCGTGATAAATCAGATGAATGGATATTGGGGAATAAAAGATGGTTTATATAGGCATGCTGCAGAGAGAGCAATTTTATTATCTAAAAAATTGCTAGATATAAAATTTAAATTTATAAGGAGAGAGTTTAATAAGGATTGCGATATAATATCAAAGTATAATTATAGAGAGATAGATTTCTACTTCTTAGATTGTGATTAAGCGACTTTATTTCTTTTTTAATACAAAGTATTAACTTCATTAAAATAATTAAAATTTGAGTACATTATGCAAGGAATAATTAAGATTCAAGAGGATAGGTTATACAACTTCTTGTTTGAGATATATCTAAACTCTTATTATATCTCATTAATTAAAAATTTTAATTTCTCTGAGATTATGCAATTAATGAGAAGTGAAAAACAATATATCATAATTTATAAAGAATTAGAGAGTGCTCATCTATCAATAATGCGAGAAGAAAGTTTAGTAGGTAAGTTGGTAATAAGAGAGCATAGATTTAGACATCTAATAGAAAAACATAAATTATTAAATCTAATAAATATTGATGGAGAAAATGATTCTGTCTTTATTCAACCAGAAACCGTATTATTAGAGTATGATATGTTAGAACCTGAGCAAAAAGAATATTATGATACTTTCTATAAACAATCTATAAAAAATTAATCAATGACATTAATTATTAAAAAAAATAAAAAACCTAAACCTTCTAATCCGGAGATGATAATTTCTAAATTTTTAGAAGATAATAAAATTGCACATACAAGAGAAAAAAAGTTTCCTGGATTATTATCTATGAAAAAAGGAGAATTAAGATTTGATTTTTATATCAAGGAGATGAATTTATTATTAGAATATGATGGGCCGCACCATACATCTAAGCAAATTTATGGAAAGAAGACTTTCATAAAAACTTATATCAATGATAAAATCAAAGATAATTATGCTGAGAGGATGAATATTAAATTAATCAGAATTAATTATAATGAAGATTTGCAAAAAAGATTATTAGAAATCTTTTTATTATAAATTAAAAATACTATTTTTGTTTTCTTTTAATAAAAGTTTTTAAATAAAAAATATGAGTTTAATAGGAATATCAGGAAAAATAGGAAGTGGCAAAGATACCGTAGGTAAGATTATTCAATCTATTATCAATGGTGACCACAAAGAAGGTACATTAAAAGTTATTCAAAATAATTATAGTATTCCTGATAGTAATTGGGAAATAAAAAAATTCGCAGATAAATTAAAAGATATTGTTTGTTTATTAATAGGTTGTACAAGAGAAGAGTTAGAATTACATGATTTCAAAAATAAAGAATTAGGAGAAGAATGGTGGTATTATAAAGTATATACGAGTGGCAATATATATTCTTATTTAGAAAATAAAGATATATTACCCTCCTCTGAATATTATTTAGAAAAACATACACCAAGAACTTTGATGCAATTATTAGGCACAGAATGTGGTCGTCAAATTATCCATCCAAATATTTGGGTTAATAGTTTAATGAGTGATTATAAACCTTTATGTGAGAGTAGATGCAACCCTGAACAATGCACTTGTGAAGAAGATTGTATTGGTAAAAAATCTAATTGGCTCATAACAGATATGAGGTTTCCTAATGAATTACAAGCTGTTAAAGATAAGGGCGGTATTGTCCTAAGAATTAATAGAAATAATGCTACATCTAAAGGCATTGATTTACATCAAAAATTAGAATATGAAATTACAGGTAAAGGAAATCATATATCTGAAACAGCTTTAGATAATTCTATATTTGATTATGTTATAGATAATAATGGAACATTAGAAGAATTAATTTTAGAGGTAGAGAAATTTTTAAAATTCTATAAAATAATTTGAAGATAAATGAATTGCTTTATCTTAAATGTAAAAAATGCAAAACAAATTACAAAACCAGAAATAAATAACGGTTTTGTCAAATTATCTTTTTATGTAAATACTTCTTACCCTAAAGGTTGTTGGGAAAATCACACATTAAATTAAAAATTATGAAACAATATTTAGATTTATTAAGAGAAATTAAAGAGAGAGGGCTCTATAAAGAACCTGCAAGAGAGAATATGCCTGGAACATATTCATTATTTGGTTACCAAATGAGATTTAATCTACAAGAAGGTTTTCCACTCTTGACGACAAAGAAAGTTTCTTTCAAGAATATAGTTGTAGAACTCTTATGGTTTCTTCGAGGAGATACGAACATAAAATATCTTGTAGATAATGGTTGTAATATCTGGAATGAAGATGCTTATAATTATTATAGAAAAATAAATAAAGGCAAACTGCCAATAGAGCTTTTAGGAGACACTATCAATAATGAAGGAAATTTAGATTTACTCACTTTTCAAGAATTTATAACTATCATTAAAGTAAGAAACTTCGATAATTTACCCTCATATAATAAATATACTTTAGGAGATTGTGGAATGCAGTATGGTAAACTCTGGAGGGATTGGCAAGTTGATAAAGAGGTTTTCTCTCACTCTATTCAAGATTCAGGAGAAGAAGGTTTAGGTTCTATTATAACAAAAGACATTTATAAAAAACAAGATAATATTGACCAATTCAAAGAACTTCTTGTTGGTTTAAAAAATAACCCTATGGGGAGAAGACATATTATCACAGCTTGGAACCCTGCCACATTAAATGACATGGCACTTAATGCATGCCATGCTTTTGTTCAATTTAATTGTAGAAAATTATCTTTTGAACAAAGAATTGAATGGGCAAAGAAAAATATCAATCCAGATTTATTTGAGAATCTTTATATTACAGAACTAGCTGAAAGTGAATCTTGTCCTAAATACTATCTTGACTGTCAAATGTATCAGCGAAGTGCAGATTCAGTATTGGGAGTTCCTTACAATATAGCTTCTTATGCTCTGTTAACTGAAATAATATCTAAAGTATGTAATATGATACCTGGAGAATTTATACATACATTTGGAGATGTTCATATTTACGAAAATCATCTAGGGGCAGTAAAAGAACAGTTAGAGAGAGAGCCAAGAAAATTACCCAAGTTAAATATAAATACAGAATTTTGGCAAACAGAATCAGGGGAATGTGGTATAGGAAACTTATCAATAAGTGGATTCTTAGAAGGTTTAAAATCAGATGATTTTTTAAGATGTTTAATTGAAGAAGATATACAATTATCAAATTATAATCCGCATCCAAAACTCACAAATAAAACTAATTTATCAACCGGAATAATAAAATGAAATTCAAAACAATAAAAGAGTTAAGGGGAAAATTATTACTTAAATACACTATATTATATGATGGGATAACAGTTAATAAGAGTAACGATATAAGGGAGCATAATATCTTAAAAAGTATATTCTTAGATGTTTGTATAGCAAGAGAAAACTTAAATCAATTACATAGTTGGTTATCAAATTTTAATAATCTATATAATTCATTTAAGTTAAGAGAGCCTAATCCTTTTAGTTTAGAATTAATAAGCGAAGAGGATATCTTAGAAGAGATATTGTATATACATGATAATTATTATGTGACCAAAGAGTTAGAAAATTATCTAGATAAAATAATAGAAGAAACTAATTTTATGGATAATGCTTTTAATTCTTTTTTCGGCAACCCGAAGTTGCATAAGATTCAATCTAATGAAATTATAGAATTAACAAAAGAAGAAGCTGAAATATCCTCTTTAAAGAAAGAAGGTAACTTAATAAATTTAAAGTATTCAGTCTCAGAATGGGAAGAATATTTTAAATTAGAATTTAAAAAAATGTTAGATTCAAAAAAAATAAATAATAAAGTATTAAAACAATTTTTTAACTAATTAAAAATAAATGATAATAGAAGAAGCAGATTTAGAATTCTTGTCTGAAGAGTTAAGAAAACAATTGTTAAATACAAAATCTAATTCTGGTGGATTAGTAGATGATTATTTTATAAGACCTCTAAATGTTTTCTTAGATAAATATGGCGAGATACCAAATGTTTATAAAATACATCTTTCTGACTCTGATAATTTCTCAAAACATTTTGAAAAAGAATATAAGAATGATATTGTTATAAAAAAAGAACTCCGTTCAATTTATGATGGTAAGAAGTGGACACAAGAAATGGTTTTCTATTGGTTAAAAACAGGAGAGCTAATTGTGATAACAGATTATCTTGAGGTTTACACCAAAGGAGATTTAACATTAGTTGAGTCTATAAAATCTAAGTTAAAGAGATATATTTACAAAACAAAGAAAGAAAATAAAATCTGGCTATTATTACAAACAAATCAAGGATTAAAAACTATAAGCTTTAAATTAAATAAACAAGATATAGATTTAGATTATAATTACAATGATGATTTCAAAGAAGTAAATAATAGAATACTCAAGAAAATAAATGAAAAAGATTCTAAAGGGATATTTTTATTTCATGGAGTTCCAGGAGGCGGCAAGACAACCTATGTAAAATATCTAGCTTCAAAAACAAAGAAAAAAGTTATATTTTTATCACCGCAAGTAGCTAGCAATTTACATCAACCAGAGTTCACGGAATTTTTATTAAGCAACTCAGGTTGTTTATTGGTTATTGAGGATGCTGAATTGTTAATTGAAAGTAGAGATAAAATTAATTCTCCTGTCTCAGCTATTCTCAATATTGCCGATGGATTATTAAGTGATGAATTAAAGATTCAAATAGTTTGTACTTTCAATACTGACCTATCAAATATAGATGAGGCTATTTTAAGAAAAGGTAGATTGCAAGCAATTTATAATTTCGAGAAATTAAGTATAGAAAAAACTAAAAAACTTATTAATAAGATATATCCAAATGAAAATATATCTTATAAAGAAAAAGAAATGACAGTTGCCGAAATCTATAATTTAAAAGAAACAAATTTCTTAAAAGAAAAAAAGAAAATTCAAACTGTTGGTTTTAAATAAATATTGTTTAAATAATGAGAAAAGTTAAAAAATATAATGGAATTATTTCCGATATGGTTACATTTGAAAGAAATTTTGAAAGGGAAATTGCAAATTTACCAAAGAAAATAGTTAATCATACAACTGATATGTTAAAATATATAAGGCATAATGAATTGGATATAAAAGATAGCCCAAACAGGCACGCAAGATTATTCGAATAATTAATTTAAAGAACTTATCTAAATAAAAAAAGCAAGTATAAAATTATACTTGCTTTTTTTTAATCTAAATAAATTTTCTTTTTATTTTCCGTAAACAATTTTTCTAACTGTACGGTCTGAGATTCCATAAATAACTGCCAACTCAATTACTTTATATTCACCGGTTGCAAATTTCTTAATTATTTCTTTGTTCCTTTCTTCTTTAGAATCAATAACAGTATTCAAAACGCTTTTATCTTTAATAATAGAATCTAAAGTTGTATCTCCAGAAGCAATCTCTTTAACTTCAACTTCTGTATCTTTTTCTAAATCAATTACAGAGTTTAAATCAAAAATATAGTAATTATCTCCTGGAATATACAAACGGTGCGGCTCTCCATTATTAATAACAGTATCAAATTTTAAGAATCCTTCTCTATAAAGTTCATTCATAAATTCTGAAACATTTCTCTGGTCTGCCCTATAACCTAAATCTCTCACAATTTGTTTTATTTCTAAAGTTGTAACAGAACCATTAATATCAATCATCTTAACTGATGCTTCTTTAACAACATCTAAATCAAGTGTTAATAATTGTTCTTTATCAATCAATAATTGTTCTAATACATTAATTTCTTCATCGCCATTTATAAAATTAGCAATCTTATCTCTTAAATCAGGTTTTGAGTTTAAAACAAAATCAATTGAAGAAAAAACAAATCTTTGTTCGTCTTTAACAATTTCTGTAAAATATTTCATTTCTCCTTGGAATTGATTACCAATAAGAGGTAATTCTAAATTAACTTTTTTTCCGTTTGCTCTTAATAAGTTTGCTTCGTCAATAGCAAATCTCACAAAATTTTTAAATTCTACTTTCATTTTTGTTTATTTTTAATTTTAATAATACACAAATATACAAAATAAAACAGGTATTCACAAGTTTATAACTCATTGTAAATAAGCGATTTATAATTTAGTAAACTTTAAATTTAAGTTTATTTTACTGTTTTTATATATTCATCATGTAAAATAAACTATTTAAAAAGACAATGAAGAAATATTATGTTTTAACACACGAATTTAATGAAATTCAAAATGCTTTGGATTATTTCAAAAAAAATCCAATTCAACCACAAAAAGTATTAATTTATGTAAAAAATGATGGGTGGTATTATATAGATGATGAAGAAGGTTTATTAACTCCCTTTTCTATAGGTAAAACAATTATTAGTGAAACAGGAGAAATTAGTGAATCAAATACTAAAATTTCGGCACCAACAATTTTAACAAATGCTAATATAGGAAAGTTAGTAATGTTAGACACAGACGGTAAGGTTATCTTAACACAAAGAGAAGTGAGTGCAGACCCTCTAAAATTAAATTTAGTACAAAAACCAGTTTTAGGAGTTTTAGAGTCTATTACAAGAGGTATAGCACAAATATCATCACAAAATGTAGAAAAATTATTTTCACTAGACCCTACACCTTTAGTATTTGATGATTATTTTAATATGACCTTTGTTCCAGGAAATAATGGAATGCTAGAAAATGTAAATAAAATATTAAATGAAAAACCACAAGTTTTGGAGCAAGGAACAGATAATATCTTTTATAAATTTTTATATGGTTGTGGAGGATGGCTTTCTTTACAACCGGGTAAATCAGCTAATCAAAAATCTTTTTTTAAACAAACAATAATTTTTAATAAATAAATGAAAAAAATAATAAATATAATTTTCTTCTTATTGCTTTCAAGTTTAGCAGTAGGTCAGAACACATTACCTATGAATGTTGATACTGTCTTTGCAAAGAAGAATTTAAAAGTAGGCAGAAGTTTATTTTTAATGGATACTTCTTATAGAAAATCTGGAAAGGTTTTATCTGTAGATAGTTTAACAGGAAGAGTTATTTTGGTAAATAATTCAGCAGCATCTTCAAATGTTGATTCATCAAAATGGGAAAGAGTAAATAATAAACTACAACCTAAGAATACTACGGATAGTGTCCTCTTGCATAAGAAATTAATATTGGATGATTATAAAAATCAAACTATTGAGGTTCCAGAGTACCAAACTAAAATAGCCACAACCTTAAGCTATAATAATATTTTTAATGAAATAGTAGCTGTTCAGGCTTGCGATGCCTCTGGGTTTACTACTTTACCCACTATAAACACTATTAATGGTAGTATGTATAATTTTAGCCCCACTACTTGCGGTTTAGGTGCAGATGTTTGGGAATTATCTTTGAATTTTCCTGTAAATTATACTAGTTGCCCCGGAGCCTATGTTGATGAGATAAAAGTGAGGACAGTAGGTGTAAGTAATGGTGGCGGCGGCTATGGGACATGCTTAAAAGTAGATGGAATAGGTGCAGAGTATGATGGCGAACCCATATATTCAGATGATAATGATAATGCTCCTTTTGATTACTATTTTATAGATACTACAAATAGAACATCATTAAGTTCTATAATTGCTACTTTTCTTTGGGCCGGAGAGGCAGATTTAGGTTTAGATGGTATGGAAGTTATTTTGAAAATAGGGGGTTGTGAAAATAAATATATTGTATTAAGCACAGATGCAAATGGGTTAGTAAAACTAGATACCTTACCTGATTTTATAACAGCAGATGAAATACCAACAGTATCAAGTACTAATATTTATAACAGCGATGGTGTATTAACAGATGATAGATATTTAGATGGTAATGGTTATAATTTAACCTTTGGTAATACAATTAGAATAGAACAAAATGTTACTAATAATTCTGGAAACACTAATAATTATTCAAGAAATCCAGGTTTTACTCAAGAAATTATTGATGATATTAATAATAATGGAAACTACAATAGACTAACTTATCCCACACAAGATGATATTAATATGTACGATAACGTAAATACTTCCAGAAAAAATCAAAATCCATCACAAATTAATTTTACAGTAAGAGATTTAGCTAATACTAAAGTAAATCAAAGTTTGTTCTCAAGAGAACAAAGTAACTTTCAGGTAAGCGATGATCAAGGAAATGTAGGTACTACTAATTTAGGTTCAAACAATTTTGAAGTAACTATGCAAGATGCAGCAATTAATACTACAGGTATTATTTTAACTCCAACAACTGTTAAGATAAAAACAAATTCAAACCCATCTACAGCAACAACAGGTCAAGTATTAACCTTAATAGACCAAAACACAGGAGAATGTGATTGGGCAGATGCAGGTAGCGGAGGAAATAACAATTATTCATTAACAGCAGGTAATGGTTTACAAAAAATAAATGATAGCACTTTAGCTATATCGGATATAAATAATGGAGGTTCTTACTTAACCCAAAATATTTCACTATCCGGGGGTTTAAATGATAACAGTATATATTTAAGTGGTTACGGTAATTTAAGCGGTAATGAGGCTATGATTATACAAGGGTTTAATTCAAGCATAAGCGATGCAGCTACATCAGTAGTAGGAAACAATGGTGGTTCAGGCGAAGACATTGAAATAATTCCTAATACGGGCAAGTTAGCAATTAAAAACCTAAACACAGATAACACTTCTACTCAAGTTATGGGTAAAGATGCTAATGGATATAGTGTATGGGTTGATAAGAGTTCTATTGCAGGAAGTAATATCTATAATAGCGGCGGAACTTTAACAAGTCCTAGAGTAATTTATTTAGAAGATAAACCTATAGAATTTTTTGGAAGTGGTTTGGGTAGTAGTTTTACTGCTATTACAAATAGCAGTGTATCCACTGCTATTAATTTACAAGGCTCTTCCACCCACAATGCAGGTATTTCAATAGATGGATATTCGGGAGGTTCACAGAATTACTCTTATGGGACAACAATAAAAGGGGCAAGTAATGCAGCAGTAGGTGTTTTTATAGATGGAAGAACCGCAACCGATATTTATAAACCCGCTATTCATATCAAAGGTCAAAGTATATCAAGTACTATGCCCAATATTGTTATAGAACCCGTAGATGGAAATAAATTAGTACAAATTTACACAGTAGCTGGATTAGTAATGCCTGTTGGAAACACAGCTAAAAGGCCAACTTTACTTTTACAAGGTACTCAAAGATTTAATTCTACAATATTAGGTTTAGAAGTATATGATGGTACTAATTGGATTATACTTTCAGGTACTTGGTCAACAGGTACTAGACCAACGGGTATAGGTGCTGGTAGTACAGGTTTTAATACCACTCTATCTCAAAAAGAATATTGGAATGGTACTACATGGATTCAATTTTAATAATTAAAAAATTTAAACTATTTAAAAGAAAATAAATATAATGTACGGAAGAGAAAAAAATATAAATATAATTTTTTTCTTATTGCTTTCAAGTTTAGCAGTAGGTCAGAACACATTACCTATGAATGCTGATACTGTTTTCGCAAAGAAGAATTTAAAAGTAGGCAGAGGTTTATTTTTAGATGATTATAAAAACTTAAATATTAATGTGCCAGAATACCAAATATTTAATCCTACAATCAATAGTTATAATGATATTCATAGTGAAGTTACAGCAACTGAAAGTTGTGATGCATCTGCATTAACTACTTTTTCTAATATTAGTACTATTAATGGAAGCACTCAAAATTATAGTTCTCTTAATTGTGATATTTTAGGCTCAGATACTTGGGAGGTATCTTTAAATTATCCTATAGATTATTTAATGTGTCCAGAGGGCTATATAAGTAATATTATAGTGAGAACCGTAGGAGTATCTAATAATGGTAGTATAGGTTATGGTTCAGGTTTAAAAATAGATGGAATTAATACAACAAACTCAGGACAATATTTTGCATTTCCAGGAATTTCTAATGCACCTTTTGAATATTATTTTGTAGATACCACAGATAGGACTTCTTTAACTTCTATTATTGCAACATTCTTTTTTGAGAACAGCGCAGATGTTGACTTAGATGGAATGGAAGTTATCTTACAAACAGTAGGTTGTGAAGATAAATATTTATTTTTAACCACAAATAGCAGAGGTACTGTTCTATTAGATACATTGCCACCTTTCGTAACATTAGATGATTTGCCAGCTCCAGAAAACTTTGCTAATACCGATTTGACTTTTACAGACAATAGACTACATAATGGTAACGGAAACGATTTAGAGATAACCAACTTAAATAATTCTACTATTTCGGCAAATAATTCGATAGAAAATATAGGTGTAAGCAAAACTATTCAAGCACAGGATAATATAATTTTAAGTTCTACCAATGGAAATGGTTCTAATGTAACAACTATACAATCAAATGGCACCTTAAATCAAATAACAGATAATACCACAGGCTACACACTTTCGCACACAGAAGGAGGACAACAGGTTGCATATAACTATACTAATATCCCTAATACAATAAGTAATTTTACAATAACACCAGAAAGAGGAAATGTTCATTATAATCTTGAAAGTGGTTTATCGGGGGGTATAGAGTATGAGACAATACAAACTATAGATACCACAATATTATTAGAAGTTAAAAACTCGGATA
>Ga0116176_10002558_pt1 | contig 13726 bp, 6 predicted proteins | sample AD_STIC08_MetaG_FD_89803 | JGI IMG/M metagenome (GOLD analysis project Ga0116176, IMG submission 89803) | Active sludge microbial communities of municipal wastewater-treating anaerobic digesters from USA - AD_STIC08_MetaG | ecosystem: Engineered > Bioreactor > Anaerobic > Digestate | place: USA...
CAGGAAATAAACTGACAGAAACACGAAGTAATTTCAATTCTGTGTGGAACATTTTTAAATCAGATACCAATGTTTATGATCTGCAAAATAATTTACTTAGTACACTTCATTACTCGATCTATCCAAGTCAGATCTATAAGGCGCTTCACAGTTATGATTTGAACAACAATGATATTAGAGTTATAATTCAAAGTTGGAATGGTACTTCGTGGAACGACTCTTTAAGAGAAGACAAAGTATACAATGTTTCCGGACAAAAGATTGAAAACTATTCAATGAAATTTATCACCGGAATCTGGGATTCAACTATGGTGGAGTATTTTCATTTCAATTCTAATTCATTGCTTGATACAAGTTATACAATGAAAAAAACTCTTGGTGTATGGGAGAATGACCAAATGGAAGTTTATACTTATGGAATTTTAAACAAACAAATTCACCATTATACTCTTACTTGGGATATTTCTCAATGGCTTTATGAGCATGATGAATTTACCGATGTAGATGCCTATGGCTATTTATCATATAGGGAATCATATTATGCATACTATACACCCACTCTTGTTTGGTCATCAGAAATGGGTTCCTACTCACAGGTAAACGATTCATTAGGTAATATACTTTCATGGGAATCAGACCCTTCGCCAGGTGGACCTGGAAATGGTTCTTACCACTATTCAAACGGTGTTTTAAGTGCTGTTTATATTCACACTGAAACTATGGGTGGATTCATTAGTGATCAGACTTTTAATTATTATTATGCAGAACTGTTTGGTGATACTATTTCTTGTGCAGGTCTTTCAAATGTTTTATCGGTCGATAGTTGTCCCGGCAATACATATCTATGGAATACAGGAGATACCACTGCGAGCCTTTCAATAGATTCATCTGGATATTTTCAAGTGACAATTACCAGACCGAATGGCTGGGTAGTTACAACACCTCAAATTCATGTGGAAATTTCCGGTTCGCTTCCTATTGTTTATCAAAGCGCAGATAGTGTTGTCAATCTTTGCATGGGAGAAAATGTGGTTTTGTATTCCATCCATGAAAATGGCGTGTCGTATCAATGGTACAGAGGAAGCTTACTATTGTCATCGCAAAATGAAAATCTAATACAATTATATTCGGGGAATCAGCAAGGGGATTATTTTTTAGTTGCAACCAGTGGATGCGGAAGTGATACATCATCAATAAGTCAATTGGTTGTTCATCAAAATCCCACACCTGTTATCACGGCCTCAGGTCCACTCGACATTTGCGAAGGCGATAGTTTAATTCTCACTTGTTCAAGTGCTGATTCATATTTGTGGTTATTGAGTGGAGAAACGACACAATCAATTACAGTTAGTAATTCAGGAACCTACGAAGTTGAAGTTTTAAATGCAGACGGATGTTCAAACGAAAGTAACATATCGGTGTTTGAACATACATTTGTTCCAACAAGCACTGTATTAATTACAAATAATGGTTTAATTTCTTCTCCGAATGTGACACCAATTCAATGGTACCTGGATGGGGTTGCAATTGCCGGAGCGACGCAAGGTTATTTTATTCCGACAATTGCCGGTAATTATTCTTATATAGTTTCAACTTTTGTTTCTTGCCCTACATTTTCTGATACTGTCTATATTGATCCATCAATATTAAATGTGTCAGCAGGAGCTGATGTCTGGGCTTGCTATGGTAGCACTGATGTTCTTATAGGAATTCTTAATCCTTTTATAGGAGGTGTTGCCCCGTTTACATATTCCTGGAGTTCCGGCGTTGTCAATTTGGGAAATGGCAGAGCGAAGATTGCGAATGCTACTTCGAACAGAACGTTTACACTTACTGTAACAGACAGTCAAGGGCAGGTTGCAACAGATCAGGTTAATTTTTTTGTGTATCAAGTTGTACCTTCTACAATTTCAGAAGCAACCTTACCATTTTGTCAAAGCAATATTGAAACTGTACAGTTAAATTATTCAACAGCAATGGTGCAGCAATGGATCGTTAATGGAGATACAGTGAACTCCGGTGCACGAGTTTATAATTTGACCGCTTCTTCAATCTGTCAGGTTATTTATCTTGATTCGAATAATTGTCTTATTACAACAGAACCAGATACTTTCTATTTTAATCAGGTCATCCCTGGTCCGCATATTTTCCTTGAACCTACAACAGGGTTTTGCCAAACAGGTGTAGGAACATATTGGGTTAATTCAAATCCGGGAAGTACATATCGTTGGGAAGTAGATCAGAATACATTTAGCACAGATACACTTGTAAATATTGTTTATCCTGATCAGTATACACTATTTGAAACCGATGTCAACGGTTGTGAACAGTCGTCAGATTTTCAGGTGATCCCAACCATGTCTCATTCGGATATGGATCTGGTATTAGTTCATTCGGGAAATTGTGATTCTGTTTTCCTTGAAGCGCCGGAAATTGTCGGTGCTAATTATTCGTGGCAATACAATTCAACATGGTATAGTGGAAATTCTTATAGAGTAAATATCACATTGGCAGGCAATTATTATTGTAAAATAATTTTACCTGATGGCTGTGAGACCGATTGTATCTATACTTATAATGGCATTAACTCAATTGTCTTTTCTATTGATTCATTGAACGGAATGCTATTTTATGATGGACCATTTGTTCAAGGTACCGGTTATCAGTGGTTGTTTAATGGTGTTCCGATAACAGGTGCAATGAACAATTATTATTTTCCACTTATATCAGGAGAGTATACTTTGCGGATCTTAAATTTTGGTACCTGTTACCAATATTCAAATAGTATCAATGCTATTTCTTGTACTATAAATTTAATCAATTCAACATCTCAGGTTTGTATCGGATCATGCATTGGTAGTGCCAATGTTGTTGCTACAGGAACTCCGCCATTTGAATATTTATGGAGCAACGGCGCAACAACTTCTTCTGTAAGTGGTTTATGTAGTGGAAATTATTCCATTTCTGTGATTGATACCACGGGATGTAATTCTATTTCTAATTTAGTTATAGAAACTGATAGTATGAATTTTACTACAGATGTAAGGCACACTTCATGTATTGCCTGTAGTAATGGAAGTTTTTTAATGAATGTAGATGAACCGGTTGGCTCATACACTATTTCAATTGATCCACCGCAAGGAATAATTACAGGTGATTCTATAACAGGACTTCCACCTGGATTTTATCAGATATGTGTAACAGATCTCTTGGGTTGCATCAGATGTGACAACCTGACAATTTTGCAAGACCCAACGATGGTACTTGATATAAAAGATCAATTGATAGTTGTATATCCTAATCCAGCTCGATCGGAAATTGTAATATCAGTTGAAAATGGAATTAAAGATGCCCGATATTTAATTGTGAATAATCTTGGTCAAACATTACTGGATGGTCGGATGCAAGGAATAAATACAAGAGTCTCATTGGAAGAACTTACTGTTGGATTGTACTTTCTGAAAATTGAAGGAAAGATAAACAAAGTGTTCCCTGTCATTAAAAACTAAGTTTCAATCTAACTATCGAAGGGATCAAACAATTACGATTTAGTTTTTGATGAAACATATAATGTGATCGCGTCCTAAGTATTTTTTAAATTTTACAAAATGTTATTGAAATATTTCCTGCTATAGATGTAACCTAAAGCTAGGTTAGACAAATATTTATAGACATAAAAAAAGCGACATTCAAAAAGAATGTCGCTTATGTAAAGCATATTTAAAGACTTTATTCAATCATAATCGGAACCATTTTCCCAATCGTTTGAGAATTCAAAATCTGAACGAAGTAGACTCCATTGCTTAATCCTTTAGCAGAAAACAGATATTCATTGCCGTTAAATTTAGTTTCAAAAACTACTTGTCCGACGGATGAAAATATTTTCAGATGCGATGGTTCTGTTCCTTTTGTATTAATTTTTATAGTTGCAAAATCTGCAATTGGATTCGGATAAATTGAGAAATTCTGTCCGGTAATATTTTCAACAGAGGTTCCTGCATCAAGAACAAAATAGGTGTCGCATGTAGTGCAACCATTATCATCAGTTACACAAAGTTCATATGAACCTGCAAGTAAAATTGAAAGGTCTTGTGTTGTTTCACCTATGTCCCACAGATAACTATAAGTTGGAGTTCCGCCATTTACAGTCACATCAATGCTGCCATCCGCACAACCTATACATGTAGAGTTCGTAACACTTGCACTCATTTGAAGTGGTTGAGGTTCTCCAATTGAAACATTGGATGTAGTAGTACAACCAAGGCTGTCAATTACTGTGACATCGTAATTTCCTGCACATAGACCGGTTGCATTTTCACCGGTTTGAACAGGTGATGTATTCCATGAATATTGAAAAGGACTTTCACCTGTTGCTGAAGCATTTGCTGTTCCTGTACATGCTCCTGCGCATAATGCATCAGATGGAGTTGCAGTGAGTACGAGTGGCAAAGGATCGTTAAGAGTTACAAATGCAGTTGCAACACAACCGTTAGCATCAGTTGTCATAACCTCATAGGTGCCTGCGCATAAACCTGTCGCTGTATCTGAATTCTGTGCAGGAACTGTTGACCATAAATATGTGAACGGACCTTGCCCAATTACCGAGGCAACTGCAACACCATCACATTGTCCTGTACATTTATTATTACTGGAAACAGATAATTGTGTTGAACAAAAACTTGATGAAGTAGAAATTTTAGTGAGGTATACATCTAATAGCGAATCTCCAATAGTATTTGAATTTCCAAACCGTATTGAATCAATAAATTCTCCACAGACATATATATTATCTGCATTATCGACACCTACTCCCTTACCTCTGTCACTATCGAGTCCGCCTGCTGAACGGATCCAGTTTAAATTGGAGCCATCAGAAGAGTAGGAGGCGATAAAAAGATCTGCAAAGCCATTCCCATAAATTGTATCTGGTGAAAAAATTCCTGCGACAGCATAATCTCCGACCACAATAATATTTCCTGCATTATCGTGAGCTAAACCACGGCCGATATCATCTTCTTCACCACCACCGTCAACAACCCATAGATTGTCGCCATTGCTATTGTAGGCTGCAAGAAACATATCCTGATTGCCCCGGGAGAATGCCTGATTACTTCCAAAGTACCCTGTCTGAAATTCGCCGGTAATGATAATATCTCCATTGACATTTACCATTACATCTCTGGCGCGATCAAATCCGGTATCTCCGGCCATCTTTGCCCACTGTAAACTTCCGCTGGTTGCATTCAGTTTCGTAAGAAATATTTCTGTGTGTCCATTACCATTCAGATCTACACTTGAAGAAAAATCTGCGTGACCAACAAAATAACCTGTAACATAAACGAAACCGTTATTATCGCTTGCAACACCATAGGCTTTATCACTTTCGGATCCACCCATACTGCGCCCCCACACATAATTTCCATTCGCATCAAATTTTACAACAGTGGCATCATAATCACCTTCAGAAGTAAACAAATAATTTCCTTCGGAATAAGTATCGCCTTGAGTTCCACCACATGCATATACATTTCCCTGTGGATCGCAAGAAACCCCGTATCCCCGGGAATGTTGTACACCTGTTGTAGACAGTGTTCTAACCCAGGTTACAGAACCGGTAGTATCGTATTTAGCAATAAACATATTATTTACTTCAGGACCGGGAGTTCTTTTCATGATCGTCTCCCAGTAAGATGTATCTTCAAATTCTCCTACAGTAAAAATATTACCAAGACCATCCAAAGCAATTGATTGTATTTTGTCACCGCCTTTACCTCCGGCTCTCTTTGCCCAAACCAATCGTCCGGTTGAACTATATTTAGCCAGAAAAATGTCATGCACTCCTGCGGATGACAAAATTATTCCATTGCCGAAATCTGTATCATATTCCAGCATTCCTGCTATATATGTATTCCCGTCAGGATCGGTTACAAGATCGTAGCCTTCATCGAAACCTTCACTTTGTATGGACTTAGCCCATTGAAATGATTGGGCATTTGAAATTACCGAGGCGAATAATACAAGTAATAATATTAATCGACATGTGCGGATTTGCATTGTGTTTGTTTTAATAATGTTTGTATTGGAGACTTAAAATTATATGCCTTTCATGCAGTTTTTAGTCTGAATTCTAGCTTATTTATGAGCAAAATTCGTTTCTATTCTGATTTCAAGGATTACAGTCAGAAGTTAAAGGTCGCAGGATCATTTTAACTTTATTGACGGCTGATATTAACTAAATGTTGTGCAATGTCAGAATCCCTGTAAGTACTATGTTTAGTGATGTTCAGGGGATTCGAATTGATGGCCAATTTCAGGATTATTCGGGTAATTCAAGCCAATTGAATTATTAGTTCATTTAAAACCCATGATGTATGGGAGATTGTTGTTAAAATTGATTTTCTCTTTTTAAAATTCCACAATTCCTCCAAAAAGCAATTAAACCTCGTTCAATTTTGGAAACTGTTTTCTGTCAAAGCCCCACTATTCATTTTTAATTATTCCTGTCAATATTCAATACTGATTCCTGCATAGAAACTTCGCCCCGGTGCAGGGTTATAATATCTTCCGCCAAAAGCATTCAGATCATAACCTGAACTGTAAAATTCGTTTGTGACATTTTCAAGTTGAAAATAAATTGTCCATAAAAAAGTTTTTCCTTTAAAATATTTTTCTGCTTTGAAGTTTAACAGATTGCATTCAGGGGATGAATCAGAGTTTAGATCGTTCAGTAAAATTTTACCTGTGAAAAAGTGTGAAATTGAAAAATTCCATTTCTCTTTTTTAGATATTTCTAATGAAGAAGAAATTGTCTTTTCAGGAACACCTGTTAGTTTTTTTCCTGTCAGGTCAGTTTCTCCTGAAATAAAGTCTACAAATCGGAAATTATAGAGTGTAATTCCATTACCAATGTTTAATGAAATAAAATTTTCGTCAGAGACTGAGAAATTAAAATTTGTTTGAACTTCTAATCCTTTCTGTGAAGTCTTTCCGCTATTAAGAAAAAACTCAGTATCATCTGACAAAGTTCTTCGGGAAATAGTATTTGACAGAACATATTTAAAAACAGAAATGTCAGTATAGAAAAATTTATTTTTTGTTTTAACCCTGATACCGGCTTCATGATTCCATCCTGTTTCCGGTTGAAGATCTGTATTGATCACATTTCCTGATGGTCTGAGTTCAGCGGTTGTGGGAACTGAATAGCCTTTTGAAAGGACACCGCGAACAATTAAAAAACTTTTTGGTGAATATGAAAAGGAAAATTTAGGCATCAGTTGAGCTTTGTATTTTATCTCCTGATCTATTTCGTCTGGAAAAATACTTCTAATGATTGCTGAATTCTGATTTTGGCTCACACTGATTTGTCCGCCGATTTTATCGCCAATAAATATATGTGCTGAACCGAAAATCACCAGATATTGATTGGTGATCTTGTCTGATGAGATCAAAGAACCCCTATTCCCTGAATTGTTTTCAAAATTATTTATGTTTGATTGTAATTTTGAGAATTCAATTCCTGCAACCAGTTTGTATCTGAACAAATTTACATTTTTGTTTTCTGCCATGAACCATGATCTTCCGTTTGCACCGCTTTCTATTCTTGTTTCATAATTAGTGATAAAAGGATTTTTGAAATCTGTGTAAGTTGTACTTGCGTCAATTAAAAAAGTGAATCGTTGATTAATTTTATATTTTAATTGCGCACCTCCCCAACCGGTTCTGTTTTCTATTCCTGAGTGTTGATCTCTCGCTGAAGGAAGAGTAGCTGTTCGGGGTCTTGCCTGTCTTGGATCATTTTCGGCCTGAAGCATTGTTAAACCGCCGGGTGTTCTATAGTTGAGGTTAGAAAAAAATCCAAAAGCATCAAGAGATAATTTTTCCGACAGATTAACATTATCGTAGATCATAGCATTGAATTTTTTCAGAGCACTATTCATTCTGTAACCATCATTCCTGCGATAGCTTTCAAAAATAGTAAGTCTGTGTTTGCCTTTGATCAGGTTAGCTCTGACTGATTGATATGCCTCGCCGAAAGAGCCGCTATTGAGTTTCAGTTGCAGAGCTAAGGTATCTGCAGGAGGAGCAAGTAATAATCTGGTAACTCCGCCTGAATTAGCACCGAAAATACTTCCATCCGGACCTTTCAGAATTTCAATCCCGGTAAAAAGTGTGTGGTCAAACAAATTGAAATAAGTATTACCACCGGCATCTGTTAATGGAAATTCGTTGAGATAGAACTTTACATTCCTGATACCAAATGGAGACCTTAACAAACTACCTCTGACAGAAAATCGATAACTACCCGGAGATCTTTCTTCCATTCGGATTCCGGCTTTCAAATTAGCCACGGGGATGAGTGACTGGTCACGTGAATTGTAAAGATCAACACTATCAATGACAGCGGATGAAACCGGTTGATAAAATTGTTCTTCCGGTTTGAAGTAAGAAGTTATTACAATCTCTTTTAGATTGGATGATATAATTGTGTCTTGTCCATAGATGTTTGTTGCAAAAAGTAAAAGATGAATGAAGATTTTGTACAATTTTATTTATTTTGTTTAATGAAATCCGAGTACTATGTTTGAATTAATATCATTGGCATGGTTTAAATTAATATTTAATTATTTGATTAAAAAAGTTAGGAAGCTGCACTTTTAACTTTCAGAATATTAAGCATTATTGCTTCTTCACCACTTAATTTTGTAGCGACATTTTTAAGTGAAACATTTTTCTTTGTTAATTCAAGCAGTTTGTTGTTTTCATATAATTCCAAAACAACAGGATTAACATAGTATTTCTTGCAAACGGTTCGTGTGTTACCTAGTTTTTCACTTACAAAATCCAAAGCCTCTACTATATTTTTCTTTGCTACCGTAAGAGAAGGTGCAACACCGATTTTTTTCAAGGCTTCAAGAGCGTGTAATGTTCCGGCCCAGGTTCTGAAATCTTTTGCTGAAAAATCTCCTCCCGTAGCTTCGCGGATGTATGAATTGACCATTCCGGAATCAACCTTATGATGTTTCCCTTTTTCGTCAAGATATTGAAAGAGTTCTTTCCCCGGAATATCACGACATTGCTTGACGATCTTAGCAATCCTTTTATTGTTGAGTTTTATCGTGTGCTGAATTCCCTTTTTGCCTTTAAAGCAAAACGTCATTGATCCGGAACTGATCTTAACATGGCGATCTTTTAATGTTGTCATTCCATGTGATCCATTCTGCTTCTCATAGCTTTCGTTTCCGATACGGATGTACGTTTGTTCCATCAAAGTTATAATAGTTGCAATGACTTTGCTGCTTGTTAATGTTTTTTGTGAAAGATCAGACCGAAGTTTGCTTCGTAATTTCGGAAGAGATTTTCCAAAGTCAAGCATATGTTGGAATTTCGTTTCATTTCGAATTGAATTCCAGTTTGAATGATAACGGTATTGCTTTCTGTGTTTAACATCATAACCGGTTGCCTGAATATGGCCATTCGGAGATTTACAGATCCATACATTTTGCCATGCAGGAGGAATTGCCAGCTTTTTAATTCTTTCGAGTTCTGATTTTGTGGTAAGTGGTTTGCCTTTATAAATATATTTAAACCCGGATTTATGGGATATCCTTTGAATTCCTTCAGTCTTGTCATTAATGTAACTAAGTTGTGCTGCTTTTGCTGATCCTTTATGATCATAAAATAGTCCGGAAGTCTTCATATTCGGATATGAAATTAAAAACAGTGCCAGTAAATTTAAATAGCCACTATTTACCGATGATCAATTGATCATAAAAAATTGTTGCTTCATTTGAAACAGAAATTGTATATAATCCGCCCGGTAACATCGAAATATCAATTTTCATGATTGTTTCGGTCAAAGGAGCAGTTAAAATAATTTTTCCTGTTATGTCAAAGATCCGGAGTGTACTTTGAGAAGTTGCAGCTTTTTGTTCGATATAAAATACTTCATTCGCAGGATTTGGAAAAATGCTGAAAGTTGAATTTTGTGAAACTGAATGAGTGGAATTCAGCAGGTATGTAAATAGTGAAGAAGTAAGATTACAACCTTCGTTATCATACACGCGGACACCGTAATCGCCATCCTGGGTTGCATTGATACTTGGAAAATTCCCCGACAAGATTAAAATGCCATTATAAAACCATTCGTAGTTATGTGCATTTGAATTTGCATAAAGCATGTTTCCGTTACGGGTAATTACAGGTTCAATGAGATCGCTGATCTCAATCAATACATCAGAAAAAGCAGTACATCCATTGGCATCAGTTGCTACAACATGATAAATGGTAGATAAGGATACTGCTGCAATCGGGTTTGAATCTATATCTGAAATTAAAAGAGCGCCGGGTGTCCACAGGTATTGAAGATTTCCTGTTCCTCCATAAGCAGTAGGCGTTCCTCCTAATAAAACTTGTCCTGCAGTACAAAGGTAGAGTGGTGTTCCTGCATCAGCTATCAATTCAGATGGCTCTGTGATAGATAAAGTATCTATGTCTTTGCAACCTATTGAATCAGTCACAGTGATGACAAAAGTGCCTGCAGGATATTTATAAGTTCCGGTTCCATTATATGGTAGCATGCCTCCTGATGCTGAGACTGTAATTTCTGCTGAATCGCCGTAACATAAGATCGGATCTATTGCAGTGGTCATGACCGGAAGGTCAATTACATGGACAATTGTTTCAATTATTGAATCACAACCTGCACTATTCACCAAATTTGAAATATAAGTTCCCGGTAATTCAACAATGTTTCCATCAGGTAAAATATAAGCTGAGCCATTGCAAAGATCGATTTCTTCAAAATGTCTGATTGCCGTTGGAATAGTGATTCTGAATGTGTCAGATCGCATAGAACAGTAAACTGAATTACTGTATTGGCTACCGTGACTTGCATATGAAATTGCAAAATATTCACCGGCATCAGTCACTACGATCTGATTTGTATCCGGTAATACGATTCTTAAATTATCTTTATACCAGGCGTACGAATTATTCAAATTATAAGGCAGAGTAAGCGTAACACTTCCCGTGCAGCCACTCGAGTCGACTAATAACTCTGCTGATGTGATCAATGGTAATACCGAAAAGGTTGCTGTGTCTGAAATTCCATTATTGTCGGTCAGCATAATTGTATACTCCACTGTGTCGGTTATAAAAATGGAAGGATTGAGAATCGTGTCACTTGATAGACCTGTTGCAGGGAACCATTGAATGTGATAAGGTGCACATCCACCTGCAATGACCAGATTAGGCTGATATGCCGATGAATCACATGTTGCAATATTTTTCTCCCATTCAGGTATGATTATAGTTGGCGTTGAGTTGTTATAATGCGAATAGCTATCATAATAATAATCATCCGAAACCATTGTCCAGCGATAGTGATTGTAGTTTGTTAAAAATCCTGTAGAGTCATAAAGATATTGCGAATCACCTCCACACGGATTTGTACACCCGCCGTGATATTCTGTTCCTGTTAATTGCAATGAAGTATTGTAAAACAATTCATTTACAACATCACGACTGAAGTCTGCGATCATCGTATCACCGGGTGTGGAAATTTCCATGAAGTAATCGCCGCTTACAGTTCTTTTTGTAATGTATGCGTTATCCACTTTGTCTTTGTCTTCAGAATAAGTGTAAAATTCGTAGAAATCGCTTGGAGCAGGATGAGCAAGAGTAAAAATCTTGTTGAAAGTAAAAACAATATTTTCGGAAGAATCAATTTCGTATGCAAGAGAATCATAGACCAGATTTCCATTCAATAATTTTGAATTTGTCTTGTCAATATGAATACTCCAGTCGTTTGATAACATGGAGTAGTTAAGTAGTCCATAAAATAACCAAGACGAGTTTATTGTATCCCAGTAACTAAGTTGCGCTGAACTTCGGATTGAACCCGAGTAATTAAAATTGAAAAGTGAATCATTCTCCCAACTATTCATTGCATTTCCACTTGCGTATCTCTTGGATTGAATTTGTCCGGATAAGTAATTTATTTCAACTAAATTAATTTTGTTCCAGATTCCGGAATTTAGAGTGAAAGATTGTGTAAGTATTAGTTGGTCCTGGCTGTCATATCCATAGGATTTATAGTTAGTGCTATCCCATGAAGAGCCATTCCATATCCTTGAAGTTTCCTGGCTTAGTTTTCCGGAAATAGTATAGTTAAAAGTTCTTGAAAGTTTATTGGTCCATCCGATCGTACTTCCTCTAGATGTTATTAACTCTATTACATCACCATTTGCATTTTCTACTGTGTCGGTCCTTTCCCAGAAATCAGTTTGGCAAATTGTATTTGACCAGACGCTATTGACTGCTTGCTGTTGTTGACAGTTTTGAACAATTCCGGAATCCCTGTCGAATAATGAAATCGTTATGGAATGACTTACATCACCACTATTGTTTCTGGTAAATAAATGAACAATGGTAGAATCATTTTCGCAGCCGCCGGTATTGCCTTGGCAAAATGATGCAGAAAAATTCAGTGCGATAAAAACAAAAACGATGCGGAAAAAGTAATTTTTAAATGAGGAGTACATTGTAATTTATTTACAGCACTTTGTATTCAGATCCCTTTTTTAGAAGAAGGAATCGTAAACGGGAAAATCAAAGTTATAGTGTTATATGACATTCCGCAAAAAAATGGTTTCATTTAAGAGATGTTAATGGCGAACATCCTTAATCGGAGGGTGAATTTTTGAACAGTTCCTCTTGAAAACGGTTTTCATAAAGAAATCAGGCCGTCGATCTCCTGCATTTCGAGATATTTGTTGATGATTGAGTCAGCATCAAGCATGACTTCTTTAATAGTAATACTCAGGTATTTTCCATTTGCTGATTCTTTTTTGGTGATCACCGATTCATCAGAAAATTTCGATTCCACCAAAGCCTGCTTTTTATTGTCAGCAGGAATAATAAATTTAAACATATAGACAATTGGCCAGGTTTTGGTTTTGTTAAGTTCATTCCGAAGGTTGTCGAATTGTTCGTTTATTTCCATGGCATAAAGATAATGAATCATTTTGTTCTTATTTTTGTGTAAACAAAATGAAATGGAAGAATTTGAGATCACCGGTGATAATATTCACCTGAATCAGTTGTTAAAATTACTTCACTGGTGTGAATCAGGTGCAGATGCAAATGCTGCAATTGAAAATGGTGAAGTGAAAGTTAACGGCGAGGTGGAATTACGCAAAAGAAATAAGATCCGGAAAGGAACCAAGGTTGAATTTGATGGGCAAACGGTTCTTGTGAACTAACGGGGTGTCCAGACCCGGCTTGGTGATACCCGGTTACTCACTATTCGTAAAAAAAAGAGGCATGCTTTTTATTTAACTTTCTAAAAACTCACAACTATGAACGGATTATTCAAAGGCCTGATAGCAGGTTATAGTGCAAAAAAATTAGGCGGAGGGTGTTTCAGTACAATACTGATTTTTGTTGTTGTATACTACCTTCTCGGACAATGCAATTAAAATCAATTATTAATAATTCGCTATTAGTTATAAGCTGAATACTCTCGAAATATTAAATCCAAGTCTTATTCCCATATCATTCCATTTGGAATCTGTATGGGTTAAAAATTGATTTTCAGTTATTCCAAAACTATTTGTAAGATGTATTTGAAATACATGCCCGCCGGTTTCAAGTTCATAACCTATTGACATGCTATCAAAATATTTTACTTCCATCGAATAGTTGTTTATTCTGTAAGCATATTCTA
>Ga0116176_10002564_pt1 | contig 13708 bp, 9 predicted proteins | sample AD_STIC08_MetaG_FD_89803 | JGI IMG/M metagenome (GOLD analysis project Ga0116176, IMG submission 89803) | Active sludge microbial communities of municipal wastewater-treating anaerobic digesters from USA - AD_STIC08_MetaG | ecosystem: Engineered > Bioreactor > Anaerobic > Digestate | place: USA...
GGCCGGGAAGATGCCCACGGCCAGGCAGGCCAGGGCAAGGGCCCACATCGGACCCCACATCGTCGCCGGGACCTCCCGGACCGCCGCGGCCTCGGGGCTCCGGGGTTCCCCCAGGAAGACGACGCCGACCACCTTGGCGAAGCAGGCCGCGGCCAGTCCTCCGATGAGCGCCATTCCCCCGATCACCCCCAGAGACGACGCCCGCAGGACGGCGCCGCCTCCCAGGCCCTGGAACCCCGCCACGAACAGCAGGAATTCGCTGGCGAAGCCGTTGAAGGGGGGAAGGCCCGAGATGGCCGCCGCTCCCACCAGGAAGGCCGGGGCCGTCCGGGGCATGCGCCGGAAGAGTCCCCCGAGGCGATCGATCCTCCGGGTCCCGGCGGCCCGCAGGACCGCCCCGGCACCCATGAACAACAGCGGCTTGAACACCGCGTGGTTCAGGACGTGGAGCAGGGCCGAGGCCATGCCCAGCCAGGCCACGGCGGTCATCCCCGTGGCCTGCCCGACCAGGGACAGACCCAGACCCAGGGCGATGATTCCCAGGTTTTCGACGCTGTGGTAGGCCAGAAGGCGTTTCAGGTCGTGCTGGGCCAGGGCATGGAGCACCCCCATCAGGCCCGAGGCGAACCCGGCGGCGAGGATCAGCAGTCCCACGGCCAGGGGGGGAGGGGATTCCAGCAGCGTGATGGCACGAAGGAGGCCATAGACCCCCATCTTCAGGAGCACCCCCGACATCAGGGCGGACACGTGGCTGGGCGCCGAGGCGTGGGCCTCCGGCAGCCAGACGTGCAGGGGATGGAAACCGGCCTTCAGCCCGAAGCCCAGAAAGGCCAGCAGGAAGGGCAGCGTCGTCCCGATCCGGGCATTCCCCAGGGGGAAGGCCAGGCGTCCCGAACCGTCGTCCAGGATCAGGAAGAAGGCCAACAGACAGGCCGTTCCCAACTGGCCGGCCACCAGGTAGATGAAGCCCGCCCGGCGGACCTGGGCCTCCGGGTGGTCGAAGACGACCAGCGCGAAGGAAGAGAGAGCCATGATTTCCCATGCCGCCAGGAACGTCACGCCGTCCCGGGCGGCGACCACCAGCATCATGGAGGCCACCAGGACGTCGAAGGCGAGCCACGTCCCGCCCGTGCGACGGTGCGCCTCCTCGGATCGCAGGTACCCGGCGCCGTAGATCGCGACGATGCTCGACACGACCAGCAGGACGGTCAGGAACCAGGCCGACAGGGCATCCAGTCCCAGGGAACCGCTCCCCAGGGGGAGGGACCAGGGGATCCGGGCGGACTGGGCAGGTCCTCCCAGCAGCACGTCCCAGGAACCGGCCAGGGCGACGGCGCTGCCGGCCACCACGGCGCCGGACCCGGCCAACGCGGATCCGATTGGCCTTCGCCGGATCATCCACGCCAGGATCCCGCCCCCGAGGAGCAGGATGCAAGCCACCGCAAGCCACCCCATCGGACCTCCTCCGTTTCATCCCGGAGGGCCAACGGTCTGTCGCGAGGACGGCAGGCCCAGGCCTCGGTCTGCCGGACGGGATCCCGTCCGGGAACGGCGCGGCTTATAGACCTGTCGCTTCGCAAATGCAAATCGGGACCGGGACCCCGGGTCCTGGACCGTTCAGGGACGGGGCCCGGGACCGGTGCCGTCCAGGACCCCGTGGTAGCGCAGGCCCCAGTAGGGGAGCAGCCAGAAGGAGGGGGCCATCCGGGAGGCGCCGTCCCCGTGCCCCGCCACGCGGTAGGGATTGTGGTCCCAGCGGAGGATCGAGATCTCGTCGTGGGGGGGGACGGCCAGGAACTGGTCCCGGCCCGCCCGGTCGGACCCGCCCGGCAGGTAGTCCACCCGGTGCCCGTTGTCCATCGGCCACTCCCGGAGATCCTCCGGGTAGAGCACCAGGGTCCGGATCGCTTCGGTCAGCCCGGGGACCTCCTCCTGTGCCGAGGCCATCGTCATCGCCTTCAGGGGGTTGCGCTCCCCGACCTCGTACTCCCAGGCGGCCATCATCTGGGCGATCCAGTGGGCCCGGCGGTCCGGGTAGGGCTCGTAGCGCAGCAGCGTGTAGAAGGCCAGGTCCGCCAGTTCGTGGTCGCAGTAGTTCGCCATCGAGTGGACCGTCCAGGTCACGACGTTCGGGTGGAAGGTCGCCGCCTCGTCGTAGCGGTGCACCGACACGAGTTCCTCGTAGGCGTCCAGGAAGCGGGACTCGCCGGTGACGTGCCACGCGGCCAGCATCAGCGCCAGGATTTCCACGGAATCCAGGAACGCGCCCCCTCCCCAGGAATCCAGGCACCGGTCCAGGGGGTGGCCCGCTTCGGCGCAGGCCTCCAGGCCGTCCACGGCGATGGGGATGCGATCGGGGCTGTAGTCCCCGTGGGTGGTCGGCAGGCCGTCGATGTCCAGCAGCCGGTAGCCGTGGCGCAGGATGTAGCCCGCCAGGTCCCCCAGGTGCCTGGCCGCGAAGGCCCGTTCCTCGGCGGTCTCGGCGCACAGGTCGTGGAAGAGGCTCCACCCGAACAGGTGGCCGGTGATCTCGTCGGAGGAGGTGTCGTCCTTCCAGTAGTAGTCGTGGCCGTCTTCGAAGGTCGTCCGGTGCCAGTTGGACCGGGTCGCCTTGTCGGCGAAGATGGCCCCCTCGTCGTCCCGGACCACCGACCGGGCGACGAAGCCTCTTCCCAGGCCGGCGTTCTGAAAGTCCCGGGCCGGCACGTCGATCAGCAGGGCCATGTTGCGGATGGCCTTCCGGGCGGCGGTGCGCCAGGACTCCTCGCCCGTCACCGCGAAGGCCAGGCAGAAGGCCCCGACGGCCTCCTGGGTCCACTGACCGTCGTTGTCGTCGTCGTAGAGGGAGGCCGGTTCATCGACATCGGGCGAGGGGAAGCGGGCCCAGGGGCTCACGAAGCCGTCCATCCGGACGAACCAGCGCTGCAGTTGCTGGAACATGCGCCGGGCCTTCGCCTCCAGGTCGGTGTCCCCGAAGGCGATCCGCGACACGCCCGCCGTCGTGGCGATCCAGAGGGCGTCCTCGGACTCGAAGGCCAGGGCCGTGACCCGGTCCCCGGGCAGCCACCGGGGCGACACGTAGTGATCCACCCGTCCCGCGGCGGGGTCCAGCCAGGAGGCCCCGACAGGGTGGCCCAGGGCCAGGGATCGCCCCGAGGGAGAGAGGGCCAGGGCCGTGAGTCCCCGGGTCGGGATGCCCCCGGGGCCCGGGCGAAGAACCGCGGGAGACGCAGGCGGCGACAGAAGGATCGCCAGTTCCGGTCCCGCCAGCAGGATCGCCGGGCCAAAGGCCCGGACCCGGGTGGCCTCCTGTCCGGCCTCGGGGGTCCAGAGGCGATCCCCGGAGAAGGCCGGGAGGGAGAAGCGGAACAGGCCCCGTTCCTCCAGGGCCAGCAGGGCGCCGTCCTGGCAGGCGATGTCCCGGACTTCCTCCGGGGGAGCCGACGGGACGAAGGCCCCTTCCTGTTCCTCGATCAGCCTGCCCCCGGCGATCGCCCGGATCCGACCGCCGCAGAGGACGGCCCGGGTGATGTCTCCCATGCCCCGGGGCCGGAAGAGGGTCCGGCCGAGGTTCCCGGCCCCGTCCACCTCGTGGACCGCGCTCCCGGTGACGACCAGGATGCCGTCATCGGGCAGGGGAGAGAGGTCCAGCGCCGACGCCAGGATCCCTTCGGGATCGTCGATGGCCACGAAGGGGCCCGAGGGAGGGGGACCCGCCAGGAGGGCCGATCCGGTGGCGATCCAGAGGGTCCTGCCGGACAGTGCGATCGCCTGGACCGGGCCGGTAGGAAGACCCCGGGCCGGTCCCGGGAAGGACACCTCGTCCCGGGTCCAGGGGCCGTCGGGAAAGGTCCGGGGCCGGGTGCGCACCTCGTGGATCGCCTCGGGCCTCGGGGGGGCCGTCACGTCCTGCACGTCGGGCGCGTCCGGGGCGTCCGGCGCGTCCCCGGGGATCTCCGGGGCCGGCTCATCCCCCTTCACGTCCACGACCAGGAGGTCCCCGGGATCCCCGGTCGTTTCCGCCGGGTCCCGACCGATGTCCGCCGCGTCCTCCACCGGCACGTCGCGGGCATCCCCTCCCGGGTCGGGCAGGGCCGACCCGCAGCCCAGCCACCAGGGGACAGTCACCCATTTGACCAACACAACTACCGGGAACCATTTGCGAACCGTCTGCCCCATCGCGGTCTCCCCGGGTCCGGGACCCGTTCCCCATCTACCGGAACATTCGGGGACGTTCACCTGTTCCCGGCCGGGTTCCGGAAACGGCGGAGGATCAGCGCCAGCCCCAGGGCGGCCAGGACCCACGGGGCCCCCGCCGGAACCGGGGATCCGCCTGCCCGACATCCGCCTCCGCCCTTCGAAACGCAGGTCCCGTCCCGGCAGACCAGGCCTCCCAGTCCGCAGTCGGCGACCTCCCGGAAGGATCGGCCGTCCTCGGCGCACTGCTGCACGATTCCGTTGCCCAGGGGGTGGCACCTGCGCGTTCCCGGTTCGCAGGCCTCCGCCCCGTGGTCCTCCTGGGTGCCGGATCCGGTTTCCTCCCCGGTTCCACGATCCGGTCCAGGCGGCAGTTCCGCGGCCACTTCCCCCGGTGTCGTCCCTTCGCTCCCGGCCGTCTCGGCGACGTCCCGGGGCCCCGTTTCCCCGCCCGGCAGGTCGGCGGAGGGCGGGCTTTCAGGGGGATCCTCCGGAGGCGGACCTCCCCCGGGAGCGGGGCATTCGCGGGTCCCGAGACCCCGCTGGTCCAGCGTCAGGTCGATGGAACCGAGCCTTCCGGTGGCCTCGGCATAGAAGGACTCGTAGGCGTTGGCATAGCGGGCGACCAGGTCCACCTGGGCCTGGGAGGGGGGCTTCCCCGGCGGGTGGACCAGCGCCATGGCCCCTTTCCAGTGGCAGGGTTCCCGCTCGGGATGGCGGGTGCCCTCGTAGGCGATGACATCCCTCACCGACAGGCGCCGGGCCGTCCCCTCCACGATCAGTTCCCCGGAGACGGGATAGTCCGACGGCTGGATCCGGGAATCGGGCGTCCGCACCAGCAGCAGCGGTCCCACCGACTCGGCCGGCAGCAGGCCCATCAGGTAGCGATCCAGCGGGCCGAAGACCAGGTGCCCGTCGTTGTAGAAGCGGAAGGTCCCGTCGGGCAGTTCCTCGATGCGGTTCCCGAACATGATGCCCCCGGAGTCGAACAGCGCCGACCAGTGCAGCCCGAACTCCGAGGGGGCGTATCCGTCGCAGTTGCCCGAAACCAGCTCCGAGGAGGGCGTCCGGGCCCTCAGGTCGCAGTGCTGGGGCAGGCCGTCATCGAGGCGGTACGAGACATGGGCCATCCAGTGGTGGCCGTGCTCGTGGGCCATCACCTGCACGGCGTTCATGGGCAGTTCCGGGCGGCGGGGCAGCCGGGCGAAGGGGTCCTCCGGCAGGTTGGTCAGGGACCCCATCTTCACGGCGTGGCGCAGGAAGCGCCCCGTGGCGCAGTAGGCAGCCCGCTGATCGACGCGCCCCTTGCCGATGCCCCGGGTCTGCTGGAAGACCGTCAGGCCGCTCTGGACGTCCCCCAGGAGGTCCGGAGCGTAGGTCGTGAACACAAAGAGGATCTCCGGGTTCGACGGCACCCCCGCCGTGACCTCGTAGAAGCGGCAGGCGGCCTTCTGGAGCCAGGCGTCGGCGGTGAATCCGGCCGCCTTCTGGATCTGGCCCCCCACGTCCTCGATCAGCGCCACGTCCGATGCGGTCACCTGGGCGTCGGCCGAGGCGGCGCCGAGCCACAGCCCCGCCATCGTCGCCGCGAGGATCCTTCCCGCGGCCGCGATCTTCCAGGTTCCGGGGCGGGTCCTCCCGGTGACGGTCCGTTCCATCGCGCGCTCCCGTGCCCGACGGACCGCATGATACCGCGAACACCGCGACTATTCCGGCTGGAATTCCAGGGAGGCGCTGTTGACGCAGTGGCGGGTCTGGCGGGGCGTGAAGCCCTCGCCCCGGAAGACGTGGCCCAGGTGGCCTCCGCACCGGGCGCAGACGATTTCGACCCGCTCCCCGTCGGGGTCCGGAACCTCCCGGACCGCCCCCTCCAGGGCCTGGTCGAAGGAGGGCCATCCCGTGCCGCTGTCGAACTTCGCCGACGACGGGAATAGAGGGGCCCCGCAGCCCCGGCAGAGGTAGGTTCCCGCCTCGTGGTGGTTCCAGTACCGTCCCGTGAAGGGCCGTTCCGTTCCCTTCCCCTGGAGGATGCGCCGCTCCTCGGGGGTCAGATCGGGCCTTGCCATCGGCACCTCCTTGCCCTGGGCCAGGCACCCGGTCCATGCCGCCAGCACCAGCCAGGTTCTCCACGTTCCCATGTCCCGCCTCGCCCGGACAGAACCACCGCCTCCATCTTCCCGTTTCCGTCGTCCGGATGCTGCGGATCGCCCGGAAGATACAGGAACGACGGGCACTTGGAACGGCCGGGACGGGATCTCCCAGGGGCCTCGACGACCGCCGTGCGTCCGCACACGGGCCTTGTGCCGAACCGCACGGCCAGCACGCAACGCAGGGAGGAGGAGCGGCTTCCGCCGGCCCGGTGCCCGATCGGGGAAACCCTGGGCGGGACGGGCCGTTACCGGACCGCGGGGCTCCTGGTTCGTCCCGGGACCGCGTCCGGCACGGCCGTTGCGAAACGGCAGGGCGCCGCGCCCGTCGCAAGGCCATCCCCGGGTGGACGGGAGCCGGCCGGTCGGCGGGAGGCGCGGCATGGGCGGCCGGGGGGTCCGGCCGCGTGGAGGACATTTCGCAACGAGGAGTGAACCATGAAGCGACTGATTCCGTTCCTGTCCGCCCTGGTGCTGCCCGTGGTCGCGTCGGCCCAGGACATCGATCCGTCCGGCGGCTATCCGGAGGCCTACGCCGCCCGGCCGCTGGTGCTGGATGCCGGGATGGTGCAGACCGGGCTCGACTTCGGCCTGGGCCTGAACAAGGGCCGCATGGCCAAGGACATGACGCTGGGCGTGGGGGCCCAGTGGGGCGTCGTGCGGAATTTCGAACTGGGCCTGGTCATCGACGCGATGAAGTACTCGTCGGGCCTCTCCGGGACGAAGTTCGGCGGGTTCGACCTGGGGGCCCGCTACCGGTTCATCGACATGCTGGCGGCCGAACTGCACCTCTACGCCCCCGGCGACCGCACCTTCATCGACTCCTTCGGCAAGCAGCGCGTCGGCATGCTGCTGGGGGTGCCGTTCCAGTGGATCGCCGTCCGGGACATGCTGAAGGTCCACGCGGCCTTGAACTTCGACCTGGGCTTCGTGGCCGACGATTATCCCACCTCGGGCGGGGCCATGCCCCAGTTCACGCTGGGCCTCCAGTACGGCCTGTCCTACAACCCCATCCGGCAACTGTTCCTGGACCTGACCTTCGGGACCGACTTCGGCCTGCGCCCCAGCGCCGGGTCCTTCGGGGACCGGGTCGCCATCCCGGTGGCCCTGACGGTGGGCGGCACCCTGGTCCGCGGGCGCCTGGACCTCTACGCGTCCTTCGCCCTGGACAACCTGAAGCCGGCCGTCGGCAACGCCTTCGACGGCAAGACCGTCGGCATCGGCGGCCGCATGCGGTTCTGACGGCCAGCAGGATCCTCCGGTAGCCACTCCAGTCCATCCGGGACAGGATCCCCGCATCCCTCTGCCATTCCCGGACCGCGACGTGCGGTATCATCTCGCCGGGCCAGGGCTGGAACCTCCATGAACGCCCCCGGCATCTCCAAACCCGCCGACGTGGCCGTCATCGGCGGCGGCATCGTGGGGTGCGCCACGGCGATGGCGCTGGCCCGGCGGGGCCTGTCGGTGGAGGTGCTGGAGGCCGAACCCCGCCTGGCCTCCCACCAGACGGGCCACAACAGCGGCGTGATCCACTCGGGGATCTATTACCGGCCGGGGAGCCTGAAGGCGACCCTCTGCGCCGAGGGGCGGCGGGCGCTGTACGACTTCTGCGAAGAGCACGGGATTCCCCACCGGCGCTGCGGAAAACTGGTCGTGGCGACCACGCCCGAGGAGGCGGTCCGCCTGGACGACCTCGAGGCGCGGGGCCGGGCGAACGGCCTGTCGGGGCTCCGTCGGGTGGGGTCGGACGGGATGCGCGAGTTCGAGCCTGCCGTGGCCGGCCTGTCCGGGCTGGTGGTGCCGGACACCGGCGTCGTGGACTTCGCCGCCGTGACCCGGGCCTTCGCCGAGGAGGTGCGGCAGGCCGGGGGAACGGTCCTTCCCGGGGCCAGGGTCCTGGGCGTGCGGGTCCTCGAGGGTGGCCTGGCGATCCGGACGACGGCCGGGGACCGGGCGGCCCGCTTCGCCGTGAACTGCGCGGGGCTCCAGTGCGACCGGGTGGCCCGGCTCTTCGGGGTGGACGCGGGGGTGCGCATCGTGCCGTTCCTGGGGCAGTACTGGGACCTGCGGCCCAAGGCCCAGGGACTGGTGCGGGGTTTGATCTACCCGGTGCCGGACCCCCGTTTCCCCTTCCTGGGCGTGCACTTCACCCGGGGGATCCGGGAGGAGGTCCACGCGGGTCCCAACGCGGTCCTGGCCTGGCACCGCGAGGGCTACGGGGCCTTCGCCTTCAACCTGCGGGACGCCTGGGACACGCTGCGCTGGCCGGGCTTCTGGCGCATGGCGTGGCGCTTCTGGCCGATGGGCCTGACCGAGGTGGCGCGGTCCCTGAGCCGGCGCCTGTTCGTCGCCGCGATGCGGCGCCTGGTGCCGGCCGTGGGACCGGGGGACGTCGTGCCGGGGGTCCCGGGGATCCGGGCCCAGGCCCTGGCCCGGGACGGGACGCTGCTGGACGACTTCGCCATCGCCCCGGGTCCCCGGTCGATCCACGTGCTGAACGCGCCGTCCCCGGCCGCCACGGCCTCCATCGCCATCGGCCGCCACGTGGCCGACCGGGCGGTGCGGGACTTCGGCCTGGGCGTCGCCTGAGGGCGGGAGGGGGCGATGCGCAGGGAGGTCCGGTCCCAGGGTGGACGGGGGATCGTCGTCGGGGTCGCGGCGGTTGTCCTGGCCTTCACGGCGGGATGCGGGTCGCCCGGATCCTGGGAGAGGGACGACGGGGGCGACGTCGGGATCGGGGATCCGGGGCGGGACGCCGGGCGGCAGGACGTGGCGGACTGGACGGACGCCCCGGCTTGGACCGATGCCGACGATTCGGGATCGGGCGACGGGAACGGGGCGACCGCCAGGACGAGGCCCTGGACCCGGGGGATGCGGGGGCAAGCGACGGCGGGGCCGAGGGCTTGGCGGACCCCGGTCTTCCCGAGGATCCGGGCGAGGCCCCCGGGGACCCGGGATCGCCCGACGATCCCGGCGCGGACCCCGGCCCGCCGCCTCCGCCGCCCCGGGCCACCCGGTCCGACGTCCGCGACGCGGTCCGGAACTGCCAGTCCCCCGAGGAACTGACCCGGTTCCTGGGGGAGCGCTACGACGGCCCGGCGTGCGACGACACCGGCTGCACGCTGATCGTGGACCCCGGGGCGGACGCCGTGTCCCTGCGCGGGGAGTTCAACGCCTGGGGCCAGACTCCCATGACGGCCGTCGCCTGCCGGCCGGGGACCTTCTGGGCCGACGTGCCGCCGGTTCCCGGGGACCGGGACGCCTGGCAGTACCGGCTCTTCGCCGGGGGGACCTGGATGGACGACGGCCGGAACCGCTGGATCCGCTTCACGGACAACAGCATCAACCACGCCATGCACCGCTCCGGCACGCCCCGCATCGCCCGCCTCCAGGGCATCGCCTCGACCGCGCTGCCCGACCCCCGGGAGGCCTATGTGTACGTCCCCGCCGAGGCCTTCGCCGACCCGGCCCGCCGCTTTCCCGTGATGCTGCTCCAGGACGGGTGGAACGTCTTCGACAACCCCCGGGCCCCCTACGGATCGTGGCTGGTGGACCGCACGGCGCGGGAACTGGTCGCCGCGGGGGCCATCGAGCCCGTGATCCTGGTCGGCGTCACCACCGCGAACCGCATCGACGAGTACCTGTACACGGACTTCTGGGTCACCGGGACCGGCAACCCCGTCCAGGTGCACCCGAAACTGCCGGCCTACGCCGACCTGCTGGTGGACGTCGTGCTGCCCCGGGTCCGCCGGGAGTTCCCGGCCCGCACGGGCCCCCGGGACACCGCCATCGGCGGATCGTCGCTGGGGGGCATCTCGGCCTTCTGGATCGCCTGGATGCACGCCGACGTCTTCGGCAAGGTGGCCGCCCTGTCGCCGTCCTTCTGGGTCGGTGAGGCGGGGAGCGGCACCGAGGAGAAGCCCTCCATGCGGGAGGTGATGGCCCAGGCGCCGCCTACGGCCGCCCAGCGCGCCCTGAAGGTGTACCTGGACAGCGGCGACGGCGGCTACTCCCCCGGCGGCGGCGACGATCCCGCCTATGCCTGGGACGGCCGGGCCTACACCGACTGGACGCGCAACGCCCTGATCCGCCTGGGATGGTCGAACCGTCCCGAGTGGGACACCGACGGCGACCCGGCCACGGCCCCCGCCGACTTCCCCCTGGATGCCGACCCCGCCACCGTGCCGGCCCTGGCCTGGTCCGCCGCGGTGCCGCCGGGCTACGCCGACTGGAACGCCTTCCTGCGTCCCGACCGGGACCTCCTGTGCCTGCTGGGGGTGGGCCAGGTGCACAACGAGGCCGCCTGGTCCGCCCGCTTCCCCGCCGCGCTGCGCTTCCTGTTCCCGCCCCGCTGACGGTCCCGTCGGGCGGGTGGGGGGCAGGTTCAGGAAACCCACTCGCCGCAGGGCGGAATGGCCGTCAGGATTCCGATTCGAAGACCTTCGCACGACGCCTCGGACAGCCCGCAGATGCATTCCTGGAACCTGGCCGGACTGCCGATCGGACGGACGTCATCGGGGTTGCAACCCCCGAATCCGTTCTCCGAGTCGAACCAGGTTCCGCATTCCACCGGACTGGCGAACATGGCGCATTCCATCAGGCGGTTGCAGAGGGCCTGGCGGAACCGCAGGCAACCGTCGTGCACGGAGGACGCGGAGGCCGTGCAGGTCTCCTCCGGCCCCTCCGGCGGCTCCAGGGCGAGTTCCACGGTGGCGTAGGCGCAGCCGATGGTCAGGGAACCCCGAACGAAGTCCTCCCGGATGGCCCGGACCGAGGACGAAGCGCAGATGAGGTCGTTCGAGGACAGGTCCTCGTCCACGATCTCGTACCGGAAGTCCCCCATCAGGGACGACGCGGCCGCCCGATGCAGCGACTCCCGCCAGACCGGTCCCAGGGTCTCCTGCTTCGTCGAGGTGCATTTCCGGACACCTCCGAGGCTGACGCAGACGAAGGGGTCCGGGAGCCCCCCTGCGGCGTCCCAGTAGTCGCCGTCGGGTCCCGACGAGGCGATGTCCGCCCGGATCACGGACACCTGCCAGAACCCTGCCGGGTCCACTTCGCACCGCCCCTGCTGGCAGACGAACCCGGGGGCCTGGCAGGGCGCATCCTGGCAGGTGCCGCCGCATCCGTCGTCGTCCCCGCAATGCCGGCCGGCACAGGAGGGGGTGCACTGGCACTGGCCCGACCCGTTGCAGAACTCCTCGGTCCGGCAGGTCCTGCAGGCCTGCCCGCCCCGGCCGCAGGCGTCCGGCGTGGTGCCGGCCATGCACTGGTTTCCCACGCAGCAGCCATCGCAGGACGACGCGCACAGGGCGCCGACCTCGCTGCACCCGCCGTTCAGGCAGGCCTGGGAACCCTCGCAGACGGTGCAGGAATCGCCCCCGGTTCCGCAGGCGAAGGAATCCCGTCCCGATCGGCACAGGTTCCCGTCGCAGCAGCCGTCGGGGCAGTTGCCCGGCCCGCAGGAGGTCGTCGAGGGGACGCAGGTTCCGCCTTGGCAGTCCAGTCCCGCGATGCAGACCTGGCAGGCCAGGCCGCCCGTTCCGCACTCCCCGGGTTCGGTCCCCGCCACGCAGATCCCCGCCACGCAGCATCCGGCGCAGTTCCCAGTTCCGCAGTCGTCGCCGCCCCCGCACCCGACCCCGCCGGCCGCCAGGGCCATCCCCAGGATTCCCAGTGCGATCCATTCCCGCCTCGACCCGTTCCGTGTCCTGTCCATGTGTCATCCTCCTTGGCAGAATAGACTGCGTCCTGGACCCTACCGCGACCCTAGGACATCGACGGGCGAGGAAAGTCCTGGAGCGGCGGTCGTTGCACGTGCTGGCGGAGGCTTGCTACTGGACCATCCGGTCCATGGATCGGCGGAACGGAGCCCGGCCTTTTGTCCTGTCGCCGGAGCAACCGACCCAGACCACCTGCGGCCGTTGCTACCGTTTTGCCTTGCTGGAATGGCTCGGCTTGACCGGGGCTTCCGTCAGCAGGGGCACGCTGCATCGCCGGGCGGCGTCGGACAACTGTCGGTCAAGCGTGGCCAACGGCAGGCCCTCGCGCATGGCCAGGTCGAGGTAGCACGCGTCGTACACCGACAGACCCTGGTCGTGCGCCAGCGCCATCACCGTGGAAAGAACGCGTCCGGAATCGTCGGGGACGATCTGGATCGGAAGGGCCAGCACCACCTCGCGGGCGCGCACGGCTTCGGCTTCCCGCAGACGCCTTCGCCGCCGGGCCACGACCAGCGTGTTCGCGAACTCCAGCGGCCAGATCCCCGGGGCCAGGGCAGCCCCATCGACCAGACGGTCCATGATGCGATCCGCCTCCGGTTCTCCCTCGTGGAACAACCACGCGAGGATGATCGAGTTGTCCAGCACGAACTGCGCGTTCAATCCCGTCCCTCCTCGATCCACTCGCGAATGTCGTTCCTCGTGATCGTGACACCCCGCTCCTGCAGGCTTCTGCGGAAGGCCCGGAGTTCCGCGATGGCCTGCCGGACATCCCTGCGGGGAACGGGGTCGGGGGGCTGGAGCACCGCGACGGGCACACCGTGCCTTGTGATGACAATCCGCTCGCCCCGGGCGACCCGGTCGAGGATGTCGGACAGGTGGGTCTTGGCCTCGTAGGCGCCGATGGTCATGCAGGTCCTCCCGATCCGACCAGTACAAGACCAGTATCCCCGGTTCGGAACGGGAATTCAAGGAACGCGCCGGACGCACCGTCCCCGGGGCGGATCGCGGAGCAGCCCATGGGCCTGCCCCGCAAGGCCACGTTCGCGCCGCTGCGCCGGAACCGGTCCATCATCGACGACCCATGGGCATGGAACCGTCCACCAGGGCGCCGTCCTTCTCCTCTGGCAGGTCGGGTCGCCGGTCGCAGGCTGGCGGCTGGTCCGATCTCCCATGGTTCTCCGCTGAAGGGGGACTCGAGGACTCGAACTTGCAGCGGACCTTCAGGAAATCACTCCCTCTCGAACCCGGACGAATCGAACTTCAGGGTCCGGGCGTTCTCGCTCACGGTTCGTACCACGTCGTCGGGGACCCCGTTCCTGACCCGGATCTGCACCTCCAGGCGGATGTCGACCTCGGCCCCGGGCAGGGTGGACAGGTGCTGGATGACCTCGTCGTTGATCCGGGCCATCTGGGGAACGGGGCGGGCGCCGTCCAGGCGGACCGATCCGACGAAGAGCGTCGGGACCACGCTGCGGGGCTGCTCGCATGCCGCGCAGCGCCCGGTTGCCGCGTTCCAGGCGGGTTCCCCGGTCCCGCACCTGGGGCACGCTCTCATCCCACCGGCGGGCTCGTTCCCGCACTTCCCGCACCGGGCCGCCCCCGTCTCCCAGTAGGGTTTTCCGGCTCCGCACCGGGGACACC
>Ga0116176_10002587_pt1 | contig 13636 bp, 12 predicted proteins | sample AD_STIC08_MetaG_FD_89803 | JGI IMG/M metagenome (GOLD analysis project Ga0116176, IMG submission 89803) | Active sludge microbial communities of municipal wastewater-treating anaerobic digesters from USA - AD_STIC08_MetaG | ecosystem: Engineered > Bioreactor > Anaerobic > Digestate | place: USA...
ATTGCCAATCGTGCCGAACGGATCCCCGCCACTGCCACCATCGCCCAGGCCGATGTACAAGAAGCCGTCCGGACCGAAAGCGATGTGGCCACCGTTGTGGTTCGTCTCGGGCTGGTTGACCGTCAACAGGATGCGTTCGCTCGCCGGATCGAGCGTCGCGCCGCCGTCAGTGCTGCGAAACTCCGCAATCCGCGACACGAGCTGCGGATTGCCGGTGGTGTATGACAGGTATACGCGCGGATCCGTCGGGAACTGCGGGTGAAACGCGAGACCCAGCAAACCCATCTCGCCGCCTGATCGCACCCGCGCTGCGATATCGACGAACAGCGTGCTGGCCGCGACCGCAGCATCGTTGTTGAAGACTCGCACGCGACCGGGCTGCTCGACCACGAACCAGCGCGCCGCGCTGCCGGGCGCCTGCAGCATCAGGATCGGGTCGCTGAAAGTCAGATTCGGGAACGCGCGCTGCAACCCGAGCGTGACCTGCGTCGCCGGCGCCTCGCCCGCAAGGCACGTGGTGTTCGAGGGCCGCTCGTTCAGTCCGATCGTTCCCGTAGGCGGCGGCGGTGGGGGCGGCGGCGGATTGGGATCCACACCGCCATCCGGCGACGGGCTGCTGCAGCCGACTAGAGTGGCAACGGAAAGAATCAATAGGCGACGAATCGATTGCATGCGCCACCTTCCGTATGCTGCGATGCTTCGGAGCATGTTGCCATATTGGGAATCGCGTCTGTACGGCTTAGCACGTCCGCGATCGGCGACAGGCCCCTGCGAGGGTCGAAGTTCATGTCATCGATCGAGCTGATCGCACATCGCGGCAACGCCGCCGAGTTTCCAGAGAACACGCTCCCGGCGCTGCGCTCCGCACTCGAACTCGGGCTACGCCATCTGTCCATCGGTGTGCAGCTCACCCGCGATGGCGAGGCAGTCGTCCTGCACGATCACGATCTGCGGCGCACCGCCGGGTGCGAGGGCAGCGTGCTCGATCTGTCGATCACCGAAGCCGTGGCGGTGGAAGTGGCGGAGCGGGATCGCTTCAGCGATCGCTTCGCGGGGACTCGCCTGCCGCGTCTGTCCGATGTCGCGAAGCTGCTCTCGGACTGGCCGGACGCAACGCTATTCGTCGAACTGCGTCGTGCCAGCCTCGCGCGTCACGGAGCCGAGAAGTTCGTTTCCGCCGTGCTTGCGGCACTGCGCGACTGCGCCGACCGCTGCGTGCTCGTCTCCCCGGACTTGCCGGCCATCGAGCTCGCCCGAGTACGCGGCCCCGCGCGCGTCGGCTGGATGCTGCCGGCGGTCGACTCGCACTCGCATCTCAAGTGCGAAGCGCTGTGCCCCGATTTCGTGTTCATCGACGAACGCAAGCTGCCCGCCGGCGTATCACTGTGGCGCGGCCCGTGGCGCTGGGCAGTCCACGAAGTGGCGTCGCTGCCGCAGGCACTGGTGCTCGCCGCACGCGGTGCGGGATTCATCCAGACGATGAGGGTACGCGCGCTCGCGCGCGAACTCATCTCGCGTGCGCCCTGATCGCCGCCGTGGTGTGCGGCAAGAGGCCCGCCTGTTCGAGCTCCCGCAGGATGAAATCGTCGACCCAGCTGTGTGAACCGAGGTCCTCGAGAAATCCGCAATGGCCGCCAGTCTGTGTGGTCACGACTCGCAGCAACGGCGTGTCGGCAAGGCGCTCGAGATCAGCCGGTGCGATCATGGGATCGTCCAGCGCCGTCACGATCGTGCTGGGGACTGTGAGACCGGCGAGCCGTTCACCCGTGATCGCATAGTCGCGCAGGTAGCTGTGCAGATCCGGATAGTCCGTGTGCTGCAGCACGAGGTCTTCCGTCATCCTGCGCAAATTGCGACTGCGCAGCAGCTTGCCGAAGCGATAGGTGTCAGGCCATGCCGCCTGCTTGCGCATCAGCGAACGCGTCCACTTCATGACGAAGTAGGAGTGGTAGATCCACAAGCCATTCTCGATGGCGTCCAGCGTCGTCGCGGGATCGAGCAGCGCTGACACGGCGATCACGCGCTCGATGTCGAGCCCGGCCTGCGGCGCCTCGGCCGCCACGCGCAGCATGAAGTTGCCGCCCAGCGAATAGCCGATCAGGACGCGGCGCCTCGCCGGAAACAACTCCTGCAGACGCTGCATGGCCCCGACCACTTCGGGCAGGCGACAGGAATGGAACAGGTCACGATTGAGGTGGTGGGTGTCGCCGTGATCGCGCAGGTTGAGGCGTATGACGTCGCAGCCGCGCGCCAGCAGCACGTCGGCCAGCGAGAGGATGTATTGCGATTCCGCGCTGCCCTCCCAGCCATGCAGCAGGACAGCGAGCGCAGGCTCGACGCACTGTGCCGCCGAATCCTGCGCAGCGTGGGTGCTCGAATGAAATGCCTGCAAGGTAACGCCGTCGCCACAATCGAGCAGCAGTTCGCGACTCGCGCGGCGCCAGCCCCTCGTGCGTCGCTCGATCAGCAGGCGACGGACGGGCAGGCTCGGCAGGATCGACTGTGAATGAGTGCTCCGCAGCCACCACTGCGGCCGGAACGCGCGATGTTCCATGGGTTCGCCCGTGGTCAGGCTTCCGGACGAACGCGCACTTCGACGCGGTTGTTGCCCAGTGCGGCCCGATTCCAGTCGCCCGCAGTCGCAGTGGCCGTTGCGGACGGGTATGCCGCGGCGCGCGTGGACTCGGTGCCCGTGACCAGCTTCACCTCGAATCCACCGGCGCTCTGCTTGCGGATCGCGCCAATCAGATTGACCAGCGCCAGCGGTTCCCGCTGCGACATCGTCAGCGCTTCATCGAAAGGATTGCCGACGAGTTCGCACCCGGCGACGGGCGTGGCATCGGCCGCTGGCGCGTAGCCGTCGCTGGGACTGCCCGCGAGACAGAAGCGCCCAGGGACCGACGTCACCGTGACCGTGCCGCGAAAATTCTGCGCGACCAGACTGTTCAACAGGGCCCGCAGCGCCTCGAGGCGCTCACCCGAGAGCGGCACTTCGCCATACGGCACCAGCTGCAGAATCTGACTGTCCGTACGTCGCGACGCCGTTGTCTGCGCTGACACCGCCATCAGGCCAGCCGCAGCCGGCTGGCCGGGCGTTGCGCTTTCGACGCCTGCTGCCGCGGCAGCCGAGCCTGCAGTCTCGGCCTGCCTCTCGCCTGCGCTGGCGGACGCGGCAGCCGAGCGCGCCGCGGCCGCATTGCGATCCGCGGCCTGCTGCGTGGCGGAGACATTGCCCTCGACCAGGCGCGCCGCGAGCACCTGGGTCTGCGCGGCCTCACGCCACCAGAGCACGGCAAACGCCGCAGCCGCGATCGACGCCGCAGCCGCGACCCACCACGGCGCGCGCGACGGCGGCACGGGTTCTGGCAGCGGCGGCGGTGACGGCTGCTGCGGCACGAGATCCGTGACGGCGGCTCGCACGTCGCCCAGCAGGCGCTCGGACTGCAGATCGAGGCTGGCGCTGATGCTGCGGCGGAAATCGCCGAGCTCGGCGCGCACGAAGGACTCGAGCTGCTGACGCAGATCCGCGATCGCGGCGAGGTCCGAAGCCGTACCGCTGTTCGCCGCGGGCGGGGATTCGGCAGCGTCGGCAACCGCCGACTCCACCGGCAACAAGGTCGGTGCGGCCTTGCGCGTGGCCTCGACAGCAGCCTCATTGACCGGCGTGAACGCACTTTGGCGGCCCTGGCGCCGATCCGGCACCAGGTGCAATTGGTGCAGCACCGTGGAGACTTCAGTCGGCTTGATCTGCTTGGGCAGCACGCCGACGGCGCCGAGCGCCCGCGCCTGGCCGAGGTACAGCTCACCTTCCTGCGAGGTGTACATCATGATCGGGATCATGGCCGTGGTCGGATTGTTCTTGATCGACTGCACCGCCTGGAAACCGTCCATGCCCGGCATCATGTGATCCATGAAGATCACGTCCGGCCGCGACTTCGAGAGGTACTCGATGGCCAGTTCCGCGGTCTCGGCGGTATCTACCTCGATCTCATACTTCTCGAGGATCCGCGCCAGAAAACTGCGGGCGGAACGGGAATCGTCGACGATGAGGGCGCGCTTGGCAGACATGCTCGCTATCCGATCGGGCCGTGACGAAGATGTGACGCCCAAATTGTAGCGCACAACTCCACGCCTGCAGATTCTATCGGTCAGCTTATGTCCACCTGTCAACGCCAGACCGATCTGCCCGTTATCCGGCCTGTCACGACACACCCGGAGACTTTCCCCATGTCCATGAAACCGATCCGCTGCAGCATGATGACGGCTACTGCTGCCTTCGCGCTGCTGCTGAGCATCCAGACTGATTCCGCTTTGGCGCGTGAACGCCCCGGCGCAGCAGCCCGAGGCGGCGCGGCAGCCGGTGCCCTGCAACGCAGGCAGCCGCCACAGAACCGCACACTGACGCGCACGTCCGAAACGCGCCGCATCGACAATGGCTACGTTCGCAACAGCACGATCACGAACGGCCAGGGCCAGACCGCGACGCAGGAACGCACGGTGATCAATGATCGCGAGGCCGGCACGCGCAGTGTCGACGTCACGCGAACGGGCTTCGACGGCAAGACGCGCTCGATGAGCCTGGACATGCAGCGCACCGAGGATGGCCACACGACCTCACGCACATTGACCAATGCCGAGGGCGAGACTGCGACTCGGAATACCTCGGTCAGCAATGATCGTGAGGCGGGCGTTCGCACCCGCGAATCCGGGTTCACGACGTTCGATGGTCGCAGCGGCAGCAGCTCGACCACGACTACGCGAACCGACACGGGCTTTGCGCGTGAGACCAGCGCGACGCTGCCCAACGGTCAGACGATCGAGCGCAGCGTCACGAAGGACTGCGACCGCGACGCCGGCAAGTGCACGACGACCGTGGTCCACGACCGAAACTGATCCAGAGTCTTAATGGATGGCCGCACGGCCCTGATCACCTCAGGGTCGCGCGGTGCCAGGCTGAGCAGCCCCAGGCTGTGCCGCCAGTGAGCGGAAGTCGCGCGCATAGGTGGTCAGCTTCTCGGACAACTTCGCGCGCTGACGCGGCGTCAGCGAAGCATCGAGTTCGGCAAGCAGATCGATCACGGCATCGCGATTGGACTCGAACACCACCCGATACTGTGGATCCCAACGCTCTTCCGGATTACTGAGCAGGCGCGCAACGCGCTGCGCGTAGTCGGGATGCCGAGCGCCGCTCTCAACCAGCTCGCGCAGGTCCCGCCGGAACTGCACGCGGCTCTCGGCCCACGCGCAGCCGCTGGGTCGCATCGGTGCGAGTCCACGTCGAACCAATTCGAGCTGCGCGGGCGTGAGCCGCCCCACCCAGTCCTCGGCTGATTCGACCACCGTCTTGAACTGTCGCTCGCGCCGCTTGTTCTCCGGCGCTTCACAGAATTCCTCGCGCACCTCCGCGTCATCCTCGGCCAGGCTTGCAAACAGTTCGTCGCGCTGTCCGGCATCGAGCCCCGCGAGGAACTGCGCCGCGTCGGGCGCGCCACGCGCCACGGAACCGCGCCAGAGCGACTCGATGTCGAGCCTTGCTCGATCGATCCGCGCACGCCCCAGTGGCCGCGACGCATCTCGCGCCAGCGCTGAGGCGAAATCTGCATAGCGGGGCAATTCGGTGCGGCGATGCCATTCGAGAAAGCCGCGCAGCGAATCGCGCAGCTGGCGGGACTGCAGGTCTTCGAGGGAAACCTGGGTCTTCACGTACAGCCAGGCGACGGTATCCAGGCGGTTATAGAGGAATTGCGCACCGCAGCCGGCGAGCAGCAGGCAACCCGCGAGCAGCAACGCAACCCGCGAGGGCCACCTGGCGCGACCAGCCCGCCTGGATTCAGTGGCCGTGGGCTTACAATGAACGTCGATGTTGCTCATAGCCCCCAGCATGCCAGCGCGCGACGCGGCCTGTCACCGCGCTCACGCCCGCGCGTGCCGCCACCCTTCGCGCCAACGACGCTTGCCCGCCCTGCTGCTCGCAGCGGCGGCGTGGCTGGTGTTCGCCTGCCCCGCGCTGGCGATTACCGCCATCGAGATCGAGGCCCGTGAGGTAGACGCGCCCGGCATCGCGCTGAAGAAGCTGCGGGTGCGTCTCTCGGTCCCGGCCTCGAACGCGCCACCGGCGCTGCAGGTTTCGACCACTGTCGGCGAGGTAGACTTTGGCGCCGCCATCGGCCGCTATCTCGACGTCTCGATCGGCTGCTCCAATGCCACGCTCGACGAGCCCGTGTTTGGCTGCCGCGCCGCGGAGTTGCGGGGCCGCGGTGCGCCGCAGGCCCTGCTGACGCAACTGTCCGCAACCACCTCGCTCGACTGGAATCTCGAATCGGGAGCGCTCGCGGCGCGCGGTGTGTGGCGGCTCGCGCCGGGACTGTCGGTGCAGTTCGCTGCCCGCGATGGGGCAGCGGGGTGGAACGCGCGTGCGAACATCAATGAAGCGTCCGTCGCCGCGCTGCGCGGCCTGCTTGCGCCCTGGGTCGCGCTGCCCGGCGACCTCACGCTCGACGGCCGGCTCGCGGCAACATTCGACGCGCGCGGCCGCGGCAGCGTCGATGCGGCCAATCTGTCGATGGACCTGCGCGACATCAATCTCTCGAATGAAGCGGGCACTGTCGTCGGTGAGAACGTCGATCTGAGTCTGCGCAGCACGCTGCGCATGCGCGCAGCAGTGCAGGCGGTGGAACTGCGGCTGGACGGCGCCCGCGGCCAGGCGCTGGCGGGTCCGGTGCTGATCGATCTCGGTGCCAACCCGCTGACCGCCGCGGCGCGCGGCACGCTGCGTGGCAGCGTCATCGAGTTCGACGATCTGTCGCTGCAGCAGCGTAACCTGTCCGATGTGCGCGGCACAGCCACCCTCGCGCTACAGCCGAAGGTCTCGATCCGCAACGCCGATATCGACCTGCGCGACCTGCAGCTGCCGGCCGCGTACACGAGCTTCCTGCAGATTGCGCTGGCCGCGACCGACTTCGGCACGCTCGAGACGTCGGGGCGCATCACCGGCGCGGCGCAGATCGAGAACGACGCCGTCGTCTCGCTGCGCGCCCGGCTGCTCGGCCTTGAACTCGTCGACACCCGCGGCAAGTTTTCGATGCGCAACCTGCGCGGTGACCTGTTCTGGGCGCCGGCCGGTCGCGACGTCGAACGATCCGTGCTGACCTGGACCGAGGGCAGTGCCTATGGGCTCTCCGGCGGCAGCGCCCGCCTCGAGCTGCTGGCCCGCGGCGATGGCATCGCGCTGGCCGCCCCGACTCGCCTGCCGATCTTCGACGGCGCGCTGAACGTGCGCACGCTGTCGGTCGAGAAGCTCGGCAGCGAGGATCCTGCGCTGCAGTTCGAAGCCGACATCGAACCGATCAGCCTGCAGAAGCTCGCGCCGGCGTTCGGCTGGCCGGAACTTGCCGGCAAGCTCTCCGGGCGCATTCCGAAAATCGACTATCGCGACAAGCTGCTGACCGTCGCCGGCGACGTCGAGGCGCGCGTGTTCGGCGGACGCATCGTCGGCAGCGGCCTGAAGCTGCAGGATCCGCTCGGTCCGTGGCCCCGCCTGTTCGCCGACGTGCGCGCCTACGATCTGGACCTCGCAGAAGTGACGCAGACCTTCTCGATCGGCAGCATCACCGGCCGCCTCGAAGGTCACGTCCTCGGCCTCGAATTGTTCAACTGGTCGCCCGTGGCTTTCGAGGCGATGTTGCAGACACCGAAGGGCGATCGCGGCCCGCACCGCATCAGCGCTCGAGCGGTCGGGAACCTCTCGAACATCGGCGGCGGTGGCGGTGGTGTCGTGCAGGCGCTGCAGTCGGGCGCATTCCGGATGTTCGACGAATACGATTACGACCGCATCGGCATCCGCTGCCGTCTCGCGAACGACGTCTGCGAGATGGCGGGCATCGAGCAGGCCGGCATCGGCTACTACATCCTGAAAGGCAAAGGCCTGCCGCGCATCAATATCGTCGGCAACGCCGGGCGTGTCAGCTGGCCGCAACTCGTGAGCCAGGTGGGCACGCAGATGCGTGGCGAAGGGGAACTGCGGATTGAATAGGCCGTTTGCGCCATCAATCATTGTCAAATACATCCGGTTAAGGCAGCGTTCATCGATCCGATCCACAATGCAGGCGTGCGAGAAATGGTTCCCGCCAAAAGGAAAGCAGTCATGCGTCGTTTTCTGAACCTCAACGTTGCTCTTGCGAGCCTGGCCTTCGCGGCCTGCGTGACCATCAACGTCTATTTCCCGGCAGCCTCGGCCGAAAAGGCAGCTGACCAGATCATCGACACCGTGACCAATGGTGGCTCGGCGGCTCCAAGCAGCACGCCCCCGCAAAGCCGCGTAGCGCCGCCTGCACCGCAAGGGACGACGGACGCGGAACCCGCCACGCTGCAGCCCGTGGCCTGGCTCGGCCGCGCCGCCGGGCTCGCACTCGAAGCCATGGTTCCCGCAGCCCATGCCCAGGCCAACGCGAACATCGACATCTCCACGCCGGAGATCCGCGCGATCACGGCCTCGATGCAGGCGCGCTTCGAGCAGCTGCAGAAGTACTTCGCTTCAGGCGCAGTGGGGCTGACGTCCAACGGCCTCATCGAACTGCGCGACCAGGCCAGCGTGCCGCTGGCCGAGCGCGCCGTCGTGAAGCGTCTCGTCGCCGAAGACAACCGCGACCGCAACACGCTGTACGCGGAGATCGCCAAGGCCAACGGCCATCCCGAGTGGGAAGCTGACATCCGCGGCATCTTCGCGCGTCGCTGGATCCAGCGTGGCGCGCAGCCGGGCTGGTACTTCCAGGACGCGGACGGCAGCTGGAAGCAGAAGTAGTCAGGTTTCGCTGCGGGACGTGAGCCACCCTCGCGAGCTCACGTCCCGAGCGGCGCCACCAGGTCAGGCCCTTCGTTGCGGGCGCTGTTGACGCGCCGGCTCACGGGTACCGCGATCAGCACGTCCGCCTCAGGCGGCGCCAGCAGTTCCTGTAGCGCGCCCAGATCCGGTTCACGGGATTCCAGCCAGGCCGAGTGCGCAGTCGCCGGCAGGACCACGGGCACGCGGTGATGAATGCGATCGAGCGGCGGGACCGCCCCGGTCGTGATGATCGTGCAGGATTCCAGCGGTGGCTCGCCCGGGGTCTCGATCCAGCTCTCCCACAGCCCGGCCATCGCGAACGGATCTCCGTCCGTGCGCTGGATGAAGTACGGCTGCTTGCCGTCCGGCGTCGCCTGCCACTCGTAGTAGCCACTGGCGAGCACCAGACAGCGGCGGCGGCGCCAGGCCGTTCGGAACGAGGGCTTCTCGGCGATCGTCTCGGCGCGAGCGTTGATCATCCGCGCGCCGAGGCTTTTTTCCTTCGCCCAGCCCGGAACCAGTCCCCAGTACAGCATCGCGAGCCGTCGCACACCCTCCTGATCGACGCGCACGGTGGGGACGTATTGCGTCGGAGCAATGTTCCAGCGCGGCTCCACCACGGGCGTGCCGGGCGGCAGTCCGAACAGGCGAACCATCGCGTCATGCGACGAGAAGAATGCGAATCGGCCGCACATGCCGATACTCTATTGCAGATGGAAGGAAAGCGATGAAGATCGGGACAGGCCACAGGTGGCGTTCGCTGGTTGCGGTCGCCCTGCTGACCGCGGGCGCAGCCAGCCCGCTACGCGCAGAAGATTCGAGCAGCCTGCCCGCCGACTTGGCGCAGTGGCGGCAATCGCGTGTGGCCGCGCTGACCAGTGACACGGGATTCCTGAGTCTGGTCGGGCTGTATTGGCCGGAGCCAGGTCGCAACAGCTTCGGTCGATCAGATCGCAGCACGTTCGTACTCGATCATCCTGCGATGCCGGCGCACGCCGGCGACTTCGTATTGACCGGCTCGAGGCTGAAGTTCATCGCCGCGCGTCGCAGCGGCGTACTGCACGACGGCCAGCCGGTTGCGCAGGTCACGCTCGCTGCGGACACGAGCGGCCGACCCACGATTCTGAGCGTTGGAACGCTGCAGTTTTTTGCGATCGAACGCGATGGCAAGCTCGGCATTCGCGTTCGCGACACCTACAGCCCTCGACGGCGCGATTTCCCGGGGATCGATTATTTCGACGCCGATGCCTCCTGGCGAATCGAGGCGCGCTTCGAGCCCTATGTGCCGGCCCGCAGGATTCGGATCGTCAACGTTCTCGGCATGGAGCTCGACATGCCCTCGCCCGGTGCCATCCTGTTCGACAGAGACGGACAGACCTGGCGACTGGACATGATCGAAGAGGACACGGCCGCCCCGACCCTGTTCGTGATGTTCGCGGACGGCACGACCGGCCGCGAGACCTATGGTGCCGGCCGGTTCCTCGACGTGCCGAGGCCGGTGGACGGGCGCGTGACGGTGGATTTCAACCGCGCCTACAACCCGCCCTGCGCGTTCAACACCCTCGCGACCTGCCCGCTTCCACCGCCGCAGAACAAGCTCGAACTGCGGATTCCCGCGGGCGAAAAAACCTTTCCGCCCGCAGGAAGTTCAGCCGCTCACTGACGCGCGGGCTTACTGCCCGCAGCTTGCCCTTGAACGCGCGGGCTTACTGCCCGCGCGTGACCAGCACTTTCTTCACCCAGCCGCTGGCCGCGCCGCCCTGCACGTTCACGTAGCCGTTCTTTTCCGGCCCGATCACGACGAGCTCTTCGCCGCGCGTCAGGTTGCCGACGACCGCCGAACCGTCCGCTGCAGCCTTCAGCAGCTTCACGTTCGCGATCTTCGGCACGACGACATCGCCTTCATTGAAGACTTCGCCCGCCTGCGTCTTCTTGCCCGCTTCCTGCTTCAGCGTACCGACGTCGCGCTGCAGCGATTCGTCGTTGCGCACCACGCCGACGATCTTGTTGTAGTTGTCCATGAAGGCCGCTGCGATGATCTTGCCTTCGTTCGTGTTGCCGTAGCCGCCGATCGCGCCGCCACCGCCCGACCCGAACAGCGCGCCGCCCAGGGCAAGGTCCGCTTTCTTCGTGCTGCCCTCGGCCGCCGCGACCTGGACACCAGAGCGCGCATCGGCGAGCAGCATGCTGGTCTGCGCTTCCTTGAACTTGAGACCGCCCGCGATGGCGCCGAGCAGGGGATTGCGGCGACCGAGCACGCCGCCGAGCGCACCGCCGATTCCACCTGCGTTGCCTTCCGAGAACACGACGTTAGGCGTCAGGATGAAGTCCGCGGTGACCATCTGTCCGCCGCCCATGTTCGAGCCGGCACGGGACTGGCCGGACGAGGCCAGCTGACGTTCCTGCATCATGTTCTGCATGCCGACGCCGCGCTCCACGATGATGAAGCAGTTGGACTGCTGGATCATCATGCGGATCAGCGGCACGGGCGACTGCAGGCCGAACTGAGTCAGCGATTGCACCACGATGTCCTGGGGTTCGACGACGGCCATCGCACCCATCGGCTTCTCGCATTTCTCGATGCCGGAATCGCCGGCCGACCCGCTGGTACCGGCGGCACCGGTGATCGGGCCAGCCCCCTTGCCCTGCTTGTAGCCCGTGACGCTGTTGCCAACCGTCTGCGCAAACGAGGCGGTGGCCGCGATCGTCAAGCCCGCAGTCGTCATCGCGCATATCGCCAGCGCGCGTACCGCTGCCGGCAGTTTCCGCATTTTCGACGAATTCATAAAGCGACCCCTCTCTGATTTGATTCGCACTGATTCTTCTTGCATTTGGTCAGTCCCGCATTCCGATACCGCGCTCCATCAGCACGATCGCGACGGCGAACAATACTACCGCAGAGATCCCCATCATGAGGAACGCCACCACGATACTGACATCCGAATCCCCGAAGAACCCGTAGCGGAAGGCATTGACCATGTGCAGGATCGGGTTTGCCAGGGAGAGCTTCTGCGCCCATTCGGGCAGCAGCGAAACTGAATAGAACACGCCGCCGAAATAGGTCAGCGGTGTCAACACGAATGCCGGCACCCAGTTCACCTGATCGAAGGTCTTGGCGAACACTGCGTTGATGAATCCACCGACCGAGAACACGAACGCCGTCAGCACGGCGGCGGACAGAATCACGAAGATGTGATGCACGGGCAGGTGAGTGAAGAACAACGAGACGAGCGTGACCACCGCGCCAACCAGCAAGCCACGCAGCACTCCGCCACCCACGTACCCGAGCACGATGACCCAGCTCGGCTGGGGTGAGACGCTGATCTCCTCGAGAAAGCGCTGCATCTTCGCGCCGAAGAACGATGACACCGTGTTGGCGTAAGCGTTCGTGATCACGGCCATCATGATCAAGCCGGGCGCGATGTATTGCATGTAATCGACGCCGCCCATCTGACCGATGCGCTTGCCGATCAGGCTGCCGAAGATCAGGAAATAGAGGATCGCCGTGACCGCAGACGGCACGATGGTCTGGCCCCAGATACGCAGGATGCGGTGCATCTCGCGCATGACGATGGTCTTGAAGCCGATCCAGCGCACACGACCCGGAGGGCGCGCCGGTCCGGCCGCGATCTCGATTGGCGCGAGGTCCGGCGTGTTCAAGGATGCGCCACCCGGGAAGGCGCCGACGCATCGCGCGGTGGGCCGGCGGCGCCGGATTTGTCCGTCAGGCGCATGAAGATTTCTTCGAGTCGATTGACCTTGTTGCGCATCGACACCACCTCGATGCCCTGCGCGGAGAGCTGCGCGAACACGTCGTTCAGATTCTGCGTCTTCGCGATCTCGACCTCGATCGTGTGATCGTCCGGCAACTGCACGCCGTAGCCCGGCAGGATCGGCGCGGCCTGCAGCGCGGTGCGCGCATTCAGCACGAACGTCTCGGTCTGCAGCTGCAGCAGCAGCTTGTCCATGCGATCACGGGTGACGATGCGTCCGCCGTCGATGATCGCGATGTGCCGGCAGAGGGCCTCGGCTTCCTCGAGATAGTGCGTAGTCAGGATGATCGTCGTGCCCTGCTCGTTCAGTTCGCGCAGGAAATCCCACATCGAGCGACGGATCTCGATATCCACGCCGGCGGTCGGCTCATCGAGGATCAGCAACTGCGGCTCGTGCATCAGCGCGCGCGCAATCATCAGTCGACGTTTCATCCCGCCAGACAGCGAGCGCACGGTCTTGCCGCGTTTGTCCCACAGGGAGAGCTGGGTGAGGTATTTCTCGGCCCGCTCGCGCGCGAGTGCGCGTGGAATGCCATAGAAACCAGCCTGGTTGACGACGATGGTTTCGGGCGTCTCGAACTGGTTGAGATTGATTTCCTGCGGCACCACGCCGATGCAGGCCTTCGCAGCTTCGAGCGACTGGTCGATGTCGTGGCCGAAGACGCTGAGCTTGCCCGAGGACTTCGTGACCAGCGACGTGATGATGCCGATCAGTGTGGTCTTGCCGGCGCCATTCGGCCCGAGCATCGCGAAGAAGTCACCGCGTTCGACGTCGAGATCGATGCCCTTCAGGGCCTGCACGCCGTTCTTGTAGGTCTTGACGAGATTTCGAACGGTCAGCGCATTCATGGATGACCGGATTTTATCACAGCGCTCCCGAAGGCTGGCTGCCGAAGGGCGCAGCCGTCGCGCGGCGCGCAAGGGCTGCGCCTGCGAGCCGCAGCAATGCCTGGAGCCTTGCGGCACGCAACTGCGGCTCCGCAGCGGCGGAACGTGCGACAGCGAGCAGTGCACTCCACAATGCTGGACTGTCCTCCCAGCG
>Ga0116176_10002590_pt1 | contig 13623 bp, 9 predicted proteins | sample AD_STIC08_MetaG_FD_89803 | JGI IMG/M metagenome (GOLD analysis project Ga0116176, IMG submission 89803) | Active sludge microbial communities of municipal wastewater-treating anaerobic digesters from USA - AD_STIC08_MetaG | ecosystem: Engineered > Bioreactor > Anaerobic > Digestate | place: USA...
CCACGCAATGTTCCCAGGTCGATATGATCGGAACCATCGGCGCCGGTTTGTTTATTGTAGTTGAACGAAGGTGCTGCCATATTCAGTGCAGATGTAAGGTCCATCTTTGCCGTAGGCAATCCTACCTGGTTGATACGGATCACATCAACCGGTACGGCTGTTTCCATTTTTGCACGGGGAGCACCACGGGTACCAACCAGCACCACGTCGCTGATATCAACAATGGCGGTTTCCAAAGCAACTGTCAGCGAAGACTGGCTGCCCAGTTTTACCGATTGAAAATTATAGCCGATACTGGTTACGTCGATCACATCATTTTCGGAAGCCTGCAGGGTAATGGTTCCGTCTGCAGCAGTAAAACCACCTTTGTTGGAGGATTTGATCTATACCGAGGCATTTGAAACGGGATTTCCTGTTTTTGAATCGATCACCCGGATAGTGAACGATTTTTGTGCAAACAGCATGGATGAGGTTAGCACGAGGCTAAGCAGTAATAGTAGTTTTCTCATATAAAGGTTTTGTTGCAGCAAATTTGAGGATAATCCGGCAGAATCGGAAAATTTAGATTTTTAACCGCCTGTTATTTGCCAGGGCCATCAAACACATAAAATAGGGTACACATATAGATGAATGATTTGAAAACTCCCCTTCTCTATTTGTGTTTTCGTACTGTCTGTATAATGTTGATAAACCAGAAAAGCAGATTGCTTTTAGTTACTTATTTTTACCCGCAACGATAAACTGCTATACAAGTAACTCATTAATTCTTATTTGTATAAACATGAACCGAAAAAAAGCACTCATTCCCTTCCTGCTGCTGATCGCCATTGTAATCCTGTCTGTTTTTGTTCCGTCTGTACTAAAAAATGAAGCCGGAGCTCCTGTATCAAATATTGACAATGCCGATACGGCCTGGATGCTTACGGCTGCCGCCCTGGTTTTAATAATGACGCCCGGGCTTGCCTTTTTTTACGGCGGCATGGTAAGTAAGAAGAATGTGATCAGCACCATGCTGCAGAGTTTTATCAGCATGGCGGTTATTACGGTGTTGTGGGTAATGATCGGTTTCAGCCTGGCATTTGGCGATTCGGTTGGCGGCATCATCGGTAACCCCGGCACTTTTTTTATGATGAAGGGATTGCTCAATGGAAAGCCCTGGATCCTGGCCCCCACCATCCCACTCATGCTCTTTGCCTTTTATCAATTGAAGTTCGCCATCATTACACCGGCATTGATCACCGGCGCTTTTGCCGAGCGGATAAAATTCACTTCATACATTCTATTCATCTGCCTCTTCTGCATTTTCATTTATTGCCCGCTGGCACACGCCACCTGGCACCCCGAAGGGATCTTATATAAATACGGTGTGCTGGATTTTGCAGGTGGCACGGTTGTACATATGAGCGCCGGGTGGGCAGCCCTGGCCAGCGCCATTTATTTAAAAAGAAGAAATGAAGAAGCGCATACGCCGGCAAGGATCACCTATGTGCTGTTAGGAACCGGGTTGCTTTGGTTTGGATGGTTTGGTTTTAATGCAGGCTCGGCGTTTGGCGCCAACTCATTAGCGGTAACCGCATTGGCCACCACCACTACTGCTTCTGCTGCCGCTGCATTTACCTGGATCATTTTTGATGCGCTGCGTGGACGCAAACCATCGGCCATGGGAACCTGTATCGGCGCCGTGGTTGGACTGGTTGCCATCACTCCCGCAGCCGGTTATATAAGCATTGCCCATTCATTAACGGTTGGTATTGTAAGCAGTATTGTAAGTAATATGATGGTGGAATGGCGCACCAGAACTTCTATTGACGATACGCTGGATGTTTTTCCCTGCCACGGCGTGGGTGGCATCGTTGGATTTTTATTGACGGCCGTTTTTGCCAACCAATCTATCAACAGCGCCAATACAACCGGCAACGGATTGTTGTTTGGCGAATCGCACCTGTTCATCGTTCACCTGGTTACTACTATTGGTGTTTCTGTTTTTGTTTTTGGCGGAACCTTTTTGTTACTCAAAATCACCGACCTTATTACACCGTTAAGGGTAAGTGATGAGGAAGAGATGAAGGGGCTTGACCTGAGCCAGCATGGGGAGAAGCTTTAAACTATTTTTGAACCACAACTTGTCCCGACTTAGTCGTGGATAGAACATAGAAACCATAGTGTGTAGCTAATTCAATTATTCTTTAAATTTGCCACCCTGTTTTATTAGTAACGACTCCTTAGCTCAGCTGGTTAGAGCTACTGACTCTTAATCAGTAGGTCCAGGGTTCGAGTCCCTGAGGGGTCACAAAAAAGCCTGTAAAAAATTTACAGGCTTTTTTATTGAATGATAAATTTATTTACCTGGCTCCCGGCGGGCAATGAGCCTTCAGGTAGTTGGTATATAACGTTGAAAGGTGTTCAGAAGTACCTGGCCCTTCAGAGATACCGTGTGTTCGGTTCGGGTAAGGCATGTACTGGAACTGCTTGCCCTGTTTGATCAGTTCGTTCACCAGCACTTCCGCATTGCTGAAATGAACATTGTCGTCTCCCGTACCATGTATGTACAATAAGTTCCCTTTTAAATTCTTTGCATAGGTAACCGGTGAACCATTGATGAAGTCTTCTTTGTTTTCCTGCGGCAGGCCCATATAACGTTCCTGGTAAATATTATCATAGAATAACTGGTTGGCCACAGCCGCAATGGAAATACCTGTCTGGAAAATTTCCGGATACCTGAATAATAAGTTCAGTGTGGATGAGCCGCCGCCGCTCCATCCCCATACGGCAACACGGTCCTTATCAAAATAAGGATTCATCTCTGCCAGTTTCTTAAAGCCCATCGCCATATCCCGTACATTGATATCGCCTACCTTACGATAGATCGATTTGCGCCAGGCAGCGCCCTTCAGCATAGGTGTACCGCGGTTATCAATGGCAACCTGCACATAACCATCGGCCCTTATATCTCCTTTGTATAAAAAATTATTTTGTCCGCCATACCGGTCCATAACCGTAGAAGCAGCAGGCTCGCCATATACATAAAATACCACGGGGTATTTTTTTGACGGATCAAAATCCTTTGGTTTGTTGATCCATGCATCCAGCGTGATATTATCTTCGGTAACCACCTGCAGGTATTCGATGTTCACATTGTTATCGGTCTTCTTAAGCAGCGCAATGGTTTTGGCCGGGTTGATGGGTTTGTTATCCGGCAGGGTTATCCATTCCATCACCCTGGGTGTATTATGACTGGAAAAAGAATGCGTGGAAAATTTTCCATTGGGTGAAATGCTGTAATCATGCGAGCCTTTGAGTGTGCTGTCGGTACTTACCAGTTCGGGATCGGGTTTTGCTTTGGTCACAATCTTCTTTACTTTCTGGATGATATTGCCCTTTTCGATATTCACCCGGTACAGGTACTGCTGCGTTGCATTTTTTGGCGAGGCGGTGAAATAAATATAATTGTTCGCTTCATCAATGCACTTGATCACGCCGATATCGTAATGGCCTTTGGTTAAAACTGTTTCCGTCTTCCCATCGCGGCTGATCTTATATATATGACGCCAGCCGTCTTTCTCACTAACCCAGATAAAATCCATTCCTTTATTTATCCATTGCCAGCCGCCGGGCTCACCGAAAATGTCGGCCGAATTCAGGTCCACCCATGCATCGCTGTTCTCGGCCCAGAACGTACGGCTGCTGCCATCGGTTACATTGCAGTATTTCAGTTTGCTTTCCTGTTGTTTGCGGTCGAGTTGCTGAACGATGAGTTCATTCAGTCCGGCCCATTCCATACGGGGTAAATAGTTTTGCTGCGGATCGCCTTCAATATCCATCCAGCGGATGTACCCGTTATCCAGGCTTACCACGCCTATCTTTGTGGGCGAGGGCGCTTCACCCACTTTTGGATACTCCACCGGTATCACCTGCGAATAAATACTGTCGGTGGTATTGAGCATATAATAGTCCCGTATCTTGGTGGCATCCACCTGCCAGAAAGCGATGCGGCTTCCGTCGGGGCTCCAGCGAAAACCATCGCGGCAACCGAATTCTTCTTCATATACCCAATCAAATGTTCCGTTGATGAGTTTGCGGCTTCCGTCTTTTGTGAGTTTATTGATAGTACCGGTGCTGATGTCTTCCACAAATAAATTATGTTCACTTACATAGGCTACCCTTCTTCCGTCGGGAGAGAATTTTGCAAACATCAATGACTGGGAAGGCAATCCTTTACCCAGTTGTTTTAATTTATTGGCAATGATGTCGAGTACCCAGTAATCGCCCCGGCTGTTATACCGCCATACTTTAGCCGTGTTGGTAAAGATGAGCAGGCGGGTATTGTTATTATTGAACGCATAGGATTGCGGTGTTAACGCCCGGGTGGCGCCGGACGGAGTAAGTTGTTCTTTCCGCACCAATACTATCTCTGCCTCGGTACGGGGATCTACTTTTACAATGCCCCCGTCTTTTAGTTTTGTGTAGGCATTTCCATCTTCGGTCCAGTTTATGCGCCCACGCTGGGCGATACTGAACTGTGCGAGGCAAACAAACAGGATAATGATTTTGAAACTCCTGAACTTCATACTGTATATTTTAGTGACTAAAATTAATAAAATACCTCCTGCTTTAAGAAGCATTGTGATAAAAGGATTTATTTTTGGATAATGGAAAAGGAAAAGTTGCGCCTGGATAAGTACCTGTGGGCTATCCGCCTTTTTAAAACCAGGAGCCAGGCGTCTGAAGCCTGTGAAAAGGGAAAGATAAAACATAACCGGGAGAATGCCAAAGCCTCCCGTACCGTGCATGTGGGCGATGAGTATGAAGTAAAAACGGAGAATAAACGGTGGCTGATAAAAGTGGTGATGCTGTTAGATCACCGGGTTCAATACAAAGAAGCCATTACGTATTACGAAGACATAACACCTGCCGAAGAAATAGAACGCATACAATTCCAGGCGGCCAGTTTTCATACAGGCAAACGAATGAGTAAACAGGGAAGGCCCACCAAAAAAGACAAGAGAGACCTGGATGAGTTTATGGATGCCCCCTCCGCCCCCTAAAGGGGGGAACCTGCGCCCTGATTTTTTTATACCGATCATTGCTGAAACAAATTCATCAATTATTTATTTAAAAGTTTTATTGTTTAGTTTTACAAATAAGAAAAGAATTATGAATTATTTTTCTCTAAAAGCCCCTTTAGGGATCGGGGTATGAAGATCGACATCCTTTCCGTTGTTCCCAACTTGCTTGATAGTCCTTTTGCCCATTCCATTTTAAAAAGAGCAAGAGATAAAGGATTGCTGGAAGTGAACGTGATCAATTTACGTGACCACACCACTTATGCCAGGGCCCAGGTAGATGATTATGCTTTTGGCGGAGGCGCCGGCATGGTGATGATGATTGAGCCATTGGTGAATGCGATTGAAACTTTGCAGAAAGAAACAACCTATGATGAAATTATTTTTTTAACCCCCGATGGGGAGACCTTCAACCAGAAAATGGCTAACCAGCTTTCCTTAAAAAACAATTTACTGCTGATTTGCGGCCATTACAAAGGAATTGATCAGCGGGTAAGGGATCATTTCATTACCAGAGAAATTTCCATCGGCGATTATGTACTTAGTGGTGGAGAACTGGGTGCTGCAGTATTGGTGGATGCGATCGGCCGTTTGATACCTGGTGTACTGAATGATGAAACCTCTGCACTCACTGATTCTTTCCAGGATAATTTACTGGCCCCCCCTGTTTATACCCGGCCCGAAGAATTCCGCGGATGGAAAGTACCCGATGTATTACTAAGCGGCAATCATAAATTAATTGAAGAATGGCGGCACGAGCAATCGGTGAAGCGGACGGAAGAGAGAAGGCCGGATCTGCTGGATTAGTTTGAGGTTTGAAGTTTGAAGTTGGGAGTATACGAACAAATTATTCCCTATAAAACCGCAAGCTGCCTTAAGCTCAAACCACAAACTTCAAACCTCAAACTCATTTCTTCTGCACCCACACTAACTCCGCAAACCCCAACAAATCCCAGAAAATATTTCCCTGCAGTTTTTTTCCGGTGAGCCAGCTTTTGATGATGCGGAACGGCATAGCCAGCATAAACCAGGTATTTCTTCTCGATCCGCCTTTTAAAACAGTACAATTATTTTCTTCAAACAGTTTTGATAATTCCTTTACGGAATAAACCCTTACGTGGGTATGATCGTCTTTAAAATTCAGTGAGCCATACATGGAAGGAAGGCGGGTGCTTTTTTCACCCGGGTATTCCACGTACATATAACCGCCGCTTTTAAGTTTGGGTAACAGGCCCCTGATCACATCATCGCCGTTGTACAGATGTTCGATCACATGCACCATTAATACCGCATCAAAATAATTATCGGGAATAGCAGAAAAGTTGAGTTTGGTAAGATCCATCTCATAAAAAGCCGTCATCTGCTTAAAATCTTCTTCGCTGTTGTTGTAGTCTTTTTCCATATCCACGCCGTGGTACTCACAATTCGGAAAAACATTTTTTGCTTTACTGGCCGAATGATTGCCGGCGCCGATATCCAGCAGGCGGAAGGGCTTATTACCAAACGCCCGTTTCAAAAAAATGAACTTGGTTATAAAGGAAGAGAAGAAGGCTTTAAAATTCATGCGCAAATATACGAGGATGCCAGATACGGGATTCGGGATTCGGGATACTGGATACCAGGTACTGGATACTGGAAGAGTTCAAATATTTAAAAGCTTTTAAATACTGCAGAGTCTATCCAGTATCCTGCACCCAGTATCTCCTGTATTATTCTTTCTTAATCCCTATCACCGGCAACGCCTTCTCCCTGATCATATCATTCAGCTTCACCAGGTCTTCGTCCATGATCTTTTTCAGTTTGTTCAGTTGTGCATCGGCCTGTGCAGATAATTCCGCATATGCGTCTTTTACCTGTTTGGCCGGGGCTGCATTTCCGCTGGAAGCAAAATCATAGAGACCCGATATCTTATCATCGAGGCGGATGGGGTAATTGAGTACATCCTGTCCGCTCTTGGCTTTTGTCTGGTGCAGGGCTTCTTCCACCGCCGTCATTTGTTTGTTGATGGTATCGGCCTGTTGTTTTATTTCTTTGGGGCAGTTCTTTCCCTGCTTATCAATAAAATCATTGATCTGCTTCCGTACGTCCCGGATATTCTTACCTGCTTTTTGTATCTCGTTGAATTTATCTCTTACCGTTATCAGGAAATTGAATTGCTCCTCATAGTCTTGCTGCGATAAGTTATACACCGGGTTTGCCTTGATGATAAAACTTCCTTCTGCCGAATCCTTATCGGCTTTTATCTTATAGAAGTATTGGCCGGGAGCGGCTTTGGGGCCTGGCACACTGCCATGCCAGAGGATCAATCCATCCACCCGTTCGGCAGCTGGATAGAACATATTCCATACAAAGCGGTTCATGCCTTTACTCACTTCTATCTTATCGTCTTTTGAATTAGTGGCAAATAGTTTGACCTGTTTTTTATTCTTGTCCAGTATCTCAATACTTACTTTGGAAGAGTCGGTTGCATTCTTCAGGTAGTAATTGATGATGGAACCGTTCGGCGGATTCATTCCGGCATTTTTTGCATTGGGGTTCTGAAAACCATCGTAGCGGTAGGCATCGTTCACACCAAACACAAATAAATTTTTATCGACGATGCTGTTGTCTTTCTGCTGTACCACCGTCAAATCATCCAGCACCCAGAATGCTCTTCCCTGCGTGGCAACGATGAGGTCGTTTTCTTTTATGGTAAGATCGGTGATGGGAACAAGGGGCAAATTCAGTTGAAATGGTTTCCAGCTGGCACCGTCGTCGTAACTGATGTACATGCCGTATTCTGTTCCGCAATATAATAGCCCGGGTCTTCTTCTGTCGGCCCTTAATGCCCTTGTAAAATGAAGAGAAGGGATACCGGTTGTGACCTTGGTCCAGGTCTTCCCATAATCTTCTGTTTTAAAAATATAAGGAGCAAAGTCGTCGCTCTTGTATTTAGTTCCCACAAAATAGGCTTTGCCTTTTTTAAACGGATCGGTCTCCACGCAATTCCACATCATCCATTGCCCGGCTGCCGGGGGTGTTACATTCTCCCAGTTCCTGCCGCCGTCTTTACTTACGTGTATGAGGCCGTCATCACTTCCTGTCCACAGCAGGTCTTTTTCCAGGGCCGATTCGGTTGCGGTGAAGATGGTGCAATACACTTCCACACCGGTATTATCTTTTGTAATGGGGCCGCCGCTTGAGCGTTGCTTTTCTTTATTGTTAGTGGTAAGATCTCCACCCAATGCCGTCCAGGATGCGCCTTCGTTTTCGGTGGCAAATAAAATATTACCGCCGGCATATAATTTTTTTGGGTTGTGCGGCGAGAAGAAAATGGGAAAGTTCCATTGAAAACGGTATTTGGAAACATCGGCACCGGCACCCAAAGGATCATCGGGCCAAACACTTACGGCCCTGTTCTCGCCGGTCTTGTGATCTAGCCTTGATAAATAGCCGCTGTAATTTCCGCCGTACACAATATCGGTGTTCAATGGATCGGCTACCACGTAACCACTTTCACTACCGGCGGTTTCCTGCCAGTCGTTCTGTGTTATCTGTCCGCCATCGCTTCTTGATAAGATACGTATGGTTGAATTATCCTGCTGCGCTCCCAGTATGCGGTATGGAAAATGGTTGTCGGTACTAACCCGGTAGAACTGTGCGGTGGGTTGGTTTTCGTAGGTACTCCAGTTATTGCCGCCATCAAAACTTACCTGGGCGCCGCCGTCATCGGCTATACCCATGCGGTTGCCATCGGCAGGGTCAATCCACAGGTCGTGATGATCACCGTGCGGTGTGCTGATGCCCCGGAATGTTTTTCCGCCATCGGTACTTTTTAAAAAATTCACGTTAAGTACATATACAATGTTCTCATTCTTTGGATCGGCAAATACCTTGGTATAGTACCATGCCCGTTGCCGGATATTATTATCGCTGCTCTGCAGTGTCCAGCTTTCGCCGGCATCGTTGCTTACATATAAACCTCCGGCTGCATTTTCAATCAGCGCATAGATCTTATCGGTATTGGATGGGCATACGGTAACTCCCACAATACCCCATGTGCCTTTTGGAAATCCTTTGGCAGCAGAAATATTTTTCCAGGTTTCACCGCCGTCGGTGCTTTTCCAGATGCCGCTTCCGTCGCCGCCGCTTTCCAAACTGTAAGGCGTACGCAGTATGCGCCAGGTACCTGCATAAAGAACGGAAGGGTTACCGGGCTCCATGATGAGGTCGCTGCAACCGGTTTGGTCATTCACATACAAAGCCTTCTTCCATGTTTTACCTCCGTCGGTTGTTTTAAACACCCCCCGTTCCAGGTTGGGTCCGAATAAATGGCCGATAGCTGCCACCCAAACAATATCGGGGTTCTTTGGATGAATTACGATACGGATGATATGCCGGGTATCTTTCAGGCCCATATTGCGCCAGCTTCTGCCACCATCGTCGGTTCGCCAGATGCCGAAGCCTTCGCTCACATTCCCTCTTAATGAATTTTCTCCCTCTCCCACGTATAATATAGTAGGGTCGCTGGGCGCCACGGAAACACAGCCGATGCTGCCGCCGAAATATTTATCGCTGATGTTTTTCCAGTTGCTGCCGCCATCAATGGTTTTCCATACGCCGCCGCCGGTGGCGCCAAAATAAAACGTGTTCTTCTGGTTAAGATCTCCGGCAACAGCGCCGCTTCTGCCGCCACGGTAGGGACCAATGGAACGGTATTTCACTTTACTGAATAAAATGCTGTCGTCGTTACTTACCGGCGTGGATGGTTTCTTTTGTGCAAAGGAAAAAGCTACAGCAAAAAATGCCGAAGCAAGCAGTGTTAATCTTTTCATCATAGATAAATTAGTACAGGAAGGTACAAAATGAAATGAAAAAGCCCCCCGGTAAACCGGGAGGCTTTTATAATCGGTATTTTTTTATTACTTGAAAATGTTCTCGTCAACAGGAATATTCACTTCGATCTTATCGTAGTTTGTTTCTCCCTGTACGCTGCTGGTGCTGGTAAAGGCAAACCAGAATCCGTCGACCTGTTTGTAATTGGTATAGGTATTTTCAATTTCCATTTCTTCGCCGTTGATGGTTCTTTTGCTTACGGTTTTATTCAGGCGGTAATCGGTTTTGCCAATGAAGTAGGTGGTGGTTATGCCTGTTTTGAAGGTTACTTTCAATTTGAAATCATTTCCTTCTGCTCCAAGAAATTCCACCGCAGTTCCTTTTTCTTTATAATCCAGTAAAGCGCTTTGTACGTCTAACTGGCTTTGTGCCGCTTTTGCCTGTTCTTCGGGCATATCGGTTGGAGAAGCCATTCCCTGCACGGGCATGAATGAAACGCCTTTGCCGGGTGTAATGATCTGGTAATTTTCTGTACCCATTACCGAAATATCCATGCGCATGCCTTTCATGTGCAGCTTGGTTACAGTGATGGCGATATCGTTGCCCTGTATGCTCATGTTACCTGATAACCGTACCGATTTTAATGAGGCCAGTTTTTCTTTGCCGCCCAATGCATCGATGTACTTGTTAACAACATCATCTGCTGTTTGTGCCTGGGCAAACTGTGCAAAAACCAGCGAAAGGATAAACATCCCGAAAATCATCAAATTTTTCATGTCAATATTTTTTTAGGGTGTAAATATATAATAATTCCCGGGGCAAATATTATTTTGGTTTCCCATTTATCCGGCAGCCTCTACCTTTGGTAAAATTTAATGAAGGCAGATGAAAAATTTTAAGCTCCGGGGAAATATCGTTGACATCCCGGCAAAACATATTTTTTATGGTGAAGTAACCGTTGAGAACGGGACGATCAAGTCCCTAATGGCGATCAGCCCTCCCCCTTCAGGGGGAGTTGGAGGGGGTTATATCCTTCCCGGTTTTATCGACAGCCATGTACATATAGAAAGTTCCATGCTGGTGCCTTCCGAATTTGCAAAACTGGCGGTGGTGCACGGCACGGTAGGCACCATCAGCGATCCGCACGAGATCGCCAATGTATGCGGCATGGCCGGGGTGGAGTTCATGATCCAGAACGGAAGCACGGTTCCCTTTAAATTTCATTTTGGAGCGCCCAGTTGTGTGCCTGCCACCATTTTTGAAACGGCCGGCGCTGCGTTAACTGCTGAAGAAGTAGATATATTATTACAGAAGAAGGAGATCAATTATTTAAGTGAGATGATGAATTTTCCGGGCGTGCTGTTTGGTGATGAAGAGGTATATAAGAAGATCGCTTCGGCAAAAAAATACGGTAAGCCGGTGGATGGCCATGCGCCGGGCCTGCGGGGTGATGATGCAAAAAAATATATTGAGGCCGGCATTTCCACCGACCACGAGTGCTTTACCGCCGAAGAGGCGTTGGACAAACTAAAGTATGGAATGAAAATACTGATACGGGAAGGAAGCGCAGCAAAAAATTTTGAAGCGCTGATACCACTGATGCATGAACACTACAACATGATGATGTTCTGCAGCGATGATAAGCATCCCGACAGTTTAGCCGATGGGCACATCAATCAATTGTGTGCAAGAGCCGTTGCAAAAGGCATTGATGTGTTTAAGATACTACAGGCTGCCTGCATCAACCCGGTTCATCATTACAACATGAACATCGGTTTGCTGAAAGAAGGAGATGCCGCTGACTTTATTGTGGCGGAAGACCTGGTGAATTTTAAAATAGTACAGACATATATAAATGGTGAGTTGGTGGCGGAGCACGGAAGGTCGAAAATTAAAAGTCAAAAGTCAAAATTGATAAACCAGTTTGATTGCAGCGAAAAGAATATTTCAGACTTCCATTTTCCTGTCAGCGATCCGGGAAAAGACATTTATGCCATTGAAGCATTGGACGGACAGTTAATAACCAATAAGGTTTTGTGTAATCCTATTTTACAAAACGATCGCTATAAAAGTAATGTTGCCAGCGACATTTTAAAGATCGTGGTGGTTAACCGTTATAAAGATGCACCTGTTGCCAAAGCGTTCATCAAAAATTTCGGGATAAAGAAAGGCGCCATTGCCTCTTCGGTGGCGCACGACAGTCATAATATTGTTGCCGTAGGCGTGGATGATGAGAGCTTAATGAAAGCCGTGAACCTTGTCATTAAAGAGCAGGGTGGCGTAAGCGCTGTGTATGATACCAAAGAAAAAGTACTGGGCCTGCCCGTTGCCGGCTTAATGAGCAACGAAGACGGGTATGAAGTGGCAGCTGCTTATACTGCTGTTGATAAAATGGTAAAGGAAGAGATGGGCTCCACGCTGGCAGCACCGTTTATGACCTTATCTTTTATGGCCCTGCTGGTGATCCCTCATTTAAAACTGAGCGACCTGGGTTTGTTTGACGGGGATTCTTTTTCGTTTGTAAAATAGGAGACACTTATTTATTCACTCTTGGCCCCAACAACTTTCAATGCCACACTGTCGGTGCCCTTGGGTGTATAGAATTTTGTTTTGAAGTCGGCTTTACCACCCGGTGCAATGGTTTCATATACCACTTCATGATCTTTCTCCAGTAAGGCGCCGGTTTTGCTGTAAAAAGAAAGTTCGATATCCACATCTTTATAGCTGGCTACTTTTGCACTGTTGCTTACGGTTCCTTTTATCACTGTTTGGCGTAAAAGATTTTTCCGGTCGTGTCCTTCCACCGATAAAAATCGTTTGGGATTCTTCTTTTCGGTCTCCTCCAGTGTTTCTTTGGTTTGTTCGTATTTGTCTTTGGCTTTATCAGCCGTTTTTTCATCAGAGCTGCCGCATGCGGAAAGAAGTATGCTCATCACTGCCAGGCCATAGATTGTCTTTTTCATCTGGTTTATTTTGAATACAATAAAAATACATTTTTGGAAAAGACTATGTTAAAAAATAATGGATTGCTGCTGTTTTTATTTTAGTTTTGACCGGCCCAGAGGCCAGACACACCGAAATTATCTACACAGTATTTCATAAAGCACCGTGTAGCAAGCAGGAATGGGGCAAACAAAAACTCAAAACACCTAATCATTAATATGATCATCAACCTCAGCGAACAACATTCCCTGGTAAGTAATTGGGTAGCCGAATTAAGGGATATTGAAGTACAGGCCGACCGGATGCGTTTCCGGCGCAACCTGGAACGCATTGCAGAGGTGGCGGCTTATGAGATCAGCAAAAAAATGCCCTGGCAGGAAAAGGAAGTAACCACCCCGTTGGGTATCAGCAACAGCCGGGTGCTGCAGGAGCAACCGGTGCTGGCAACCATACTCCGTGCCGGGCTTGCCATGCATACAGGCCTGCTCAATTATTTTGATAAGGCAGATAATGCCTTCATCAGCGCTTACCGGAAACACAATCCCGATGGCAGTTTTGACATACACATGGAATATATGAGCTGCCCGGATATTGAAGACCGTATTGTTGTGATCAGCGACCCCATGATCGCTACCGGTTCTTCGCTGGTGAAATCAATAGAATTTCTGAAAGAAGAAGGAACCATCAAAGAACTGCATATCGTTTGTGCCATTGCCTGTACGGTTGGGCTGGAATATGTGATGCGTGCCCAGCCCAGGGCCACCATCTGGTGCGGCGATATTGATGATGAGATCACCGCCAA